>OJIQ01000036.1_pt1 | contig 15956 bp, 13 predicted proteins | sample 1595921 | NCBI WGS metagenome assembly OJIQ01 (sample SAMN05416693, study PRJEB24817) | seawater metagenome | isolation source: Sea water | place: Canada:Atlantic | collected 2013-07 | reverse complement strand
GTCTCGTGGGCTCGGAGATGTGTATAAGAGACAGTATTGATGGGGGATGCGTTCCAGGAGGCACTGAGAGAAATTTTGATAGTTATGGTGAATCTATTTGTAAACTCTCTGATTTGGAGAAATCAATTATTTGTGACCCACAAACCAGTGGAGGTCTATTGATTACAGTTTCAAAAGAAGCCATGTCAGAATTTAATAAGCTACTAACTTCTAACAATATGAATCTTAATCCAATAGGAAAAATTATTAAAACTAGTGATAATTCTGAATCTATTTTCTTAAGATGAGCAGCTTCGAAGAAATTAATAATTTTTCGCAAATTTTTAAAGATAACAAGCCCTTACTCGACATCAGAGCCCCCATTGAATTTGCTGAGGGATCTTTTCCAGGCGCTTTAAATCTTCCTCTGATGACTAATGAAGAAAGACATCAAATTGGTATTTGCTATAAAGATAAAGGCCAAGAGTCTGCAATTAAACTCGGACATGAGCTTGTAAAAGGGTCATTAAAAGAGCAAAGAATAGGCAATTGGCTTGATTTTGCTAATAAACATCCAACTGGTGCACTTTTTTGTTTTAGAGGGGGATTGCGCTCAAAAATTGCTCAAGAGTGGATTTATGAACAATCAGGAATTTCATTTCCTCGAATAAAAGGAGGATATAAAGCGATCAGGTCATTTCTTATTGATGAGATGAGTCGAATTATAAATGAAAAGAAGCTCTTAGTTTTAGGAGGCCAAACGGGTTGTGGTAAAACATTGTTATTAAATGAGCTTGATAACAGTATAGATCTTGAAGGATTTGCGAATCATAGAGGCTCTGCTTTTGGTAATGACGTAACTCCGCAGCCCAGACAAATTGACTTTGAAAACCAGCTAACTGTAGAGTTAATTAAGAAGGAAATTTATAATGTATTTTTAATAGAAGATGAGGGTAATAATATTGGCATGATACACATGCCAGATGCTATAAAAATTAAAGCACGCCAGTCTGATATTATTATCTTAAATGCAAGTCTTGAAGAGAGATTAAGTATTAGTTTAAAATCTTATGTCATTGATATGGCTCAAAAATTTATAGCTTTACATGGTGATTTTGGTTTTGAGCTGTATTCAAATTATTGGCTAAATTCTCTCTCCAAAATTCAAAAAAGATTAGGTGGAGATAGATATAAAATTCTTTTGAAGCAATTAAATTTAGCGCTAATTAATCATCAAAAAAATGAAGATTTAAATGACTATTTACCTCTTATTGAGTCGCTTTTAGTTGATTACTATGACCCAATGTATAACTATCAAATTGAACAGAAAAAACAAAGAATCATTTTTCGAGGCAATTATGAAGAAGTCACTAGTTATCTTAAAGAAAGTTAAGATTTAGAGGTAATTTTTATATCAGTTATTGGTCTTGATCGACATGCAAGGATTTCTCCTGGGGATAATGGAACAAGGCAGTCTTTATGAATAACGTCACCCTTTACAAGTCTTAATATGCAGCTTCCGCAGTGACCTTGTCTGCAATTAAAATTTATTAAAACGTTGTTAGTTTCAAGCTCAGTTAATATTGATTCATCACCATATACATAGAGTGACTCTGTTTTTCCATTTATATTATCAACATCAATTTTAAACATTTAATGGGCAACATTTAGAGCTTAAAATCATCAAAATCTTGATCTTCTGCATCAATTGTGTTATCAATAGCACTAACCAAATATGAGGTAATTTCAGTTTCTTGAGGAGCAACTTGAACATTGTCTGAATCTAACCAATGGTTGAGCCATGGAAGGGGGTTCGTTGTTTGCTCAAAGATAGGCTGCATATTTAATGCTGCCATACGATTATTAGTAATATATTCAAGATATTGTTTAAGGATTTCGGCATTAAGACCAATCATTGAGCCATCACGAAATAAATATTCTGCCCACTCTTTTTCTTGGTTTGCGCCATCTTTAAACATCTCAATGACTTCTGCTTCGCACTCAATAGCAATTGCTTGCATATCTGGATCATCTTTACCGTCACGCATTAAATTTAACATATGCTGAGTTCCGGTAAGATGAAGCGCTTCATCGCGTGCAATTAGTTTAATAATTTTTGCATTACCCTCCATTACCTTTCTTTCTGCAAAAGCAAAAGAGCACGCAAAACTTACATAAAAACGAATCGCTTCTAAAATATTAACTGACATAATAGTTAAATAAACTAGGCGTTTGAGTGAGTATAAGTTGATATTAATTGACTCGCCATTAATTAGGTGCTCACCCTCACCATGAAGCAAGTAAGCTTGAGTGTGCTTAATTAACTTGTCATAGTACTTAGAGACACTGGTTGCTCTCTGGATAATTTCGTCTGTCTTCATTATTTCATCAAAAACAACACCAGGTTCATTCATAATTGCTCTAATAATATGAGTATAAGAGCGAGAATGAATCGTTTCAGAGAATGCCCAAGTTTCAATCCAATTCTCTAGCTCGGGCAGTGAAACAATTGGCAAGAAGGCTATATTAGGTGAGCGTCCTTGAACCGAATCTAGCAAGATTTGGTACTGAAGATTGGAAATAAAAATGTGTTTTTCATTGGGTAATAACTTACTAAAGTCAATTTTATCCTTTGAAACATCTATTTCTTCGGGACGCCAAAAGAAAGAAAGTTGTTTTTCAGTTAGCTTTTCAAATATTTCAAATTTTTGTTGATCAAATCGGGCGACATTAACAGAATCCCCAAAGAACATTGGCTCTTTTAAGGTGTCATTTATTTCTTGATTAAAAATACTATAAGACATAATTATATTTTAGAGTTTGCAAACACCATCTTCACAATCATCATCTCCCTGTTTAGTGTTATTTTGGTCATCACCAGAGCCATCTCTTGTCGTATGATAATAAAGCGTTTTAATTCCATACTTATAAGCTTTAAGTAAGTCCATTAAAAATAACTTCATAGGAACTCTACTTCCTTCGAATTGAGAAGGGTCATAATGAGTATTTGTTGAGATTGATTGATCCACGAATTTTTGCATAATCGCGCATAACTGAAGATAACCTTCGTTATCCTTTATATCCCAAAGAAGCTCATATTTTTTATGAAGTTTTTCATATTCAGGAACAACTTGTTTTAATATTCCATCTTTTGATTGTTTTACTGATATAAAGCCTCTAGGAGGCTCAATTCCGTTCGTTGAATTCGAGATTTGAGATGAACTTTCACAAGGCATTAATGCTGTTAGAGTTGAGTTTCTTAGACCTTTAGATTTAATATTTTTTCTAAGTGTATCCCAATCTAACTCTAGCTTTGTGGAGCAAAATGCATCAATATCTTTTTTGTAACTATCAATGGGCATTATGCCTTTTGCGTATTGAGTTTCAGAAAAAAGAGGGCAGGGACCAAGTTCTTCTGCAAGCTTATTTGAAGCTTTTAAAGAGTAGTATTGTAGTGCTTCAAAGGTCTTATGAATTAAGTCATTTCCTGAACCATCTGAATATTTGGCATCATTTTTAGCCAAGTAATACGCTAAGTTTGTTACTCCAATACCAAGTGTACGTCGGTTGTTACTAGCAATCTCAGCTGATTTGAGAGGATAGTCCTGATAATCTAGTAATGAATCTAAAGAGCGGACAATAATTTCAGTAATGTCTTCAAGCTCATCAAGGCTATCTAACGCGCCTAGATTAACTGCAGAAAGAGTACAAAGTGCAACCTCACCTTTTTCATCTTGGACTGAAAACAGGGGCTTCGTTGGAAGCGTGATCTCCATACAAAGGTTCGATTGTCTGATTGGAGCATACTCTGGGTTAAAAGCACCATGAGTATTACAATGATCAACATTTTGAAGGTAAATGCGACCAGTATTTGCCCTTTCTTTCATGAACATTGCAAATAAGTCACGCGCTTTAATGGTCTCCTTTCGGATTGAGTCATCACTCTCGTATTTCTCATACAGTTTTTTAAATTTTTTCTGATCAGCAAAAAAAGAGTCATATAAACCAGGAACATCATTTGGTGAGAATAGTGTGATATCAGAGTCTTTTAAAAAGCGCTCATACATTAATCCATTAAATTGAACACCATAATCAAGATGCCTAATTCTGTTTTCATCGGTACCAGTGTTATTTTTAAGCACTAATAGGCTTTCAACTTCAAGGTGCCATAGTGGATAAAATAACGTTGCGGCACCACCTCTAACACCACCTTGGGAGCAGGATTTAACAGCAGTATGGAAGTGTTTAAAGAAAGGTATACATCCAGTATGAGTTGCTTCCCCACCTCTAATTGGACTTCCAATAGCTCTAATTTTTCCAGCATTTATTCCAATTCCAGCACGCTGTGAAACGTACTTAACAATTGCACCAGATGCAGCACTAATTGAGTCTAAATCATCATCAGTTTCAATTAAAACGCAAGATGAAAATTGACGCGTTGGAGTTCTAACACCAGCCATAATCGGCGTAGGAAGGGAAATTTTAAAGTTAGATGAGGCATCATAAAAGCGCTTTACAATATCAATTCTTGCTTTACCTTTATACTCTTGGAATAAGCACATTCCAACGAGCATGTATAACATTTGCGGTGATTCATGAATATCACCAGTCACTCGATTTTGAACTAAATATTTACCTTCTAATTGCTTAACAGCAGCATAAGAAAACTTCATATCACGCCAGTGATCAATATAATTATTAAACTCTTCAAATTCAGATGCGTTATATTTATCAAGAATATCTTTATCGTATATACCTAATTTAGTCAGTTTTGTTACATGATCAATTAGAGAGGGAGGCGTAAAAGATTTGTAAGCCTTTTTTCTCAAATGAAAAATTGCTAATCGAGCAGCTAAATATTGATAATCAGGAACATCAGTAGAGATTAAGTCTGCTGCAGATTTAATAATTGTTTCATGGATATCTTCAGTGCGGATACCATCAAAAAAAGCTAATTGAGCATTAATTTCAACTTGTGAAACAGAAATATTATCGAGGTCTTGAGATGCCCAATGAACAACACGGTGGATTTTTTCAAGGTCAATTGACTCTTTTGAGCCGTCTCTTTTAGTAACTAATATTTCTTGATCGACTGCATTGTCTTTTACAGCCTGTATTTCTTGACTCAAACCCTACTCCTGAAAGATGCACTACATTTAGTGCTTACGGAGATAAATATACACTAAATATAGAATATAAATAATATAGATATAAGATTATTAAATAGATTGAGGATAAAAAAGAGCTAAGCTATTGAAAAAAAAAGGGAAATTACGCTATAAAATAATCAAAAAAAATAAAATATTAAGATTTAAATCTTGATACAAAAATTCCAGAGATAATTAGAACTAATGCCAATAAATTACTTAAAAGAATATCTTCACCAAGTAGCAATGCTCCAAGGAAAAAAGCAACAACAGGGATTAAATAATTAATATTAGAAAGAAATGTTGCACCAGCAGAGTTGATAATAATGAAATAAACGAGAGCTGCAAGACCAGTGGGTAGTATTCCAAGAAGAATAAGACTGGCACCACTCAATAATGGAACACCAGAAAAATCAATAAAAAATACGCCTGGCCATATGAAAAATGAGAGCGTGCTAGCAATTAATAATACACATGCACTGGATACAATAGGGTCATAAGAGGGAAGCCGAGAAGCAATTATAGTATTAACTCCATAAGCACATGCAGCAGATAATACTAGTAAGATTCCAATCAACGTATTAGAGCCATCTCTAAGTGAAGGACTTAATATAAATAACACACCAGATATCCCAATAACAAATCCAAATGCCTTATATCTATTTAGTTTATCGTTAGGTAGAAAGAAATGCGCAAGAACAAGTGTAACTAACGGCATAATAGCCATCAACAATCCAGCCATCCCAGAAGTAATTGTTACTTGTCCCTTAGCAATTAGAAGGTAAGGCAAAATATTACCAATTACAGCATAAACAATAAAATGAAGCCAAGGCGTAATAGATCTAGGAAATTTCTTTCCATAAAAGAAGGCAACTAACATCATAGTAATCGCACCAATAAATAATCTATAGCCAACGACTTGCTCAGGAGAAAAAAATAATAGTGAGCGATCAATTAAAAGAAATGATGATCCCCACATTAGCACGAGTAATCCTAAAAGCGAATAATTTCTTTTGTTTACAGACATATCGAAGATAAAGGGACCAAGAAAAAAATGTGAAAAAAACCTGAAATAGCAGGGGGACTAAGACTGTTATTATCCACAGTAACTCTATTTAGGGTAATTTATGTTTAATATTAGTTATAGATTAGTTATTTAACATAATATAAATTATACGAAGTTAATAGGAGTTAATGCTAGCAAAAATGACTAAATAACGGCAAATACTTAACTAAACATATAAAAATCAATGAGTTACATAATGGACTCGAAATTTGCCCATATACCGCATATCTATTACTTATACAATAACTTGTCTAGAAAAATAGTGAAAGTCTAAATTATAGAAGATATGGGAGCAGGGGGTAAAAGTATAGTAAATTAAGTAACAAAACTACTGAAAAGGTTGAAAACCTATTATTCCTTTATTCTTTTTTTAACAAACTTACCTGTAAGCCTGTATTTTTGACTTGGACTTTTAGGACTATCTGGAATTGTTAGTTCTAAGAAGTTTTGATCAAGAAGTGGGTTGATGATTGCTGTTTTAAACTTTGATTTATTTGATCTCTTTAAAATCTTCATCAGCTCTAAAGCACTGCTTTCTATTTTACATTTTTTTAGAATTTGAAGATGGTCCCTACTTAGTCCCTTCTTAGTCCCTTTAGTCTCATTATTGCTTTCAGAGCTATATAGAAAAGATAATTGCTCAACCTCCTCACCAATTTTTTTACTTCTCTTTATGTCCTTGGTCCAGTCTACAGATTGTGTAATTTCTGGAGTCTCGGGCAATTGTTCTTTTTTTAGGAAACCAAACATTTATCAATTAGTAAGTTAGTTAATTAATAGTCTTCTTAGTCGAATTATATAACTAGAAGGTTACGCGTATGTTGCTTTATTCTTAATTAGGACTCATTAAATCTGTTAACTGGCCTTTTAAATCCTAATATTAATGAGTTAGTATCTGATCTAAAAATAGCTGCAATCTATCAGATTCCGCATTGTTAAAGAAGTTCTCAGGATCGTTTTCTTCGACTATTTGACCATCATCCATAAAAATAATTCTATTTGCAACTTTGCGTGCAAAGCCCATTTCATGAGTAACACAGATCATAGTAATGCCCTCTTTAGCTAGTTCAACCATTACATCTAAGACTTCAGAGATCATCTCAGGATCTAGAGCCGATGTTGGCTCATCAAATAGCATTATTTTTGGCGAAGTGCATAAAGACCTTGCAATAGCAACACGCTGTTGCTGTCCACCACTAAGTTGATTGGGATACTTCTCAGCTTGGTCCCTTATCCCTACTCTGTCCAATAATTTAAGAGCTTTATCTCTCGCCTCTTGCTTTGTTTCATTGTGGACCCATATTGGCGCAAGTGTTAAGTTATCTACGATTGTTAAGTGTGGGAATAGATTGAAGTGTTGAAATACCATTGCCACTTCACTTCTAATTTTTCTAATTTTTTGTGCATCATCTGTAAGTTCGGTGCCTGAGACTAGAATGCTTCCTTCTTGAAACTTTTCAAGAAAGTTAACACATCTTATTAGTGTTGACTTACCACTACCTGATGGGCCACATACCACTATTATTTCACCTTCTTTTACATTTAAATCAATATTTTTTAGTGCATGGAAGTCACCATACCACTTATTTAATTTTGATATTTCTATTATATTTGCTTTTTCAGTGCTCATCTTTATTGACCTTTTTAATTTGTATTTTCAGTATTGAAGCGTAACTCTAGTTTTCTTGAATAGCGAGACATGGTATATAGTATAGCCCACATAACAATTGTAACGAAGACAAAGCCTTCAGTTTCCCTTCCAAGCCAATAAGGATCATTACTTGTTAGGTTAACCATTGCTAGCATATCAAACAGCCCTATTATCAGAACTAGTGTCGTATCTTTAAATAGTGATATTGAAGATCCAACTATATTAGGAATAGAAATTTTAAGTGCTTGTGGCAAGATTATTAATACATTTTTTTGGAAGTAACTTAGTCCTATTGCATCAGCCGCCTCATACTGCCCTCTTGGGATTGCTTGCAGCCCTCCTCTAACAACCTCTGCAAAATATGCAGCTTGGAATAGAGCAATACCTATAAGGGCTCTTAAGAGTTTATCAAAATAATTTCCTGACTCTAAGAATAATGGAAGCACAAAAGAGGCCATGAAGAGAATTGTGATTAAGGGAACAGCTCTTATAAACTCAATAAATAGCGTGGAAAATAACTTAATTACTTTAAGGTTTGACTGCCTTCCAAGTGCAAGTAGCACGCCTATTGGAAATGAAACAATAATACCAACTGATGCAATAATAAGAGTTAGCAAGAGTCCGCCCCATTGATCAGTTGAAACTGGCATTAGAATCCCAAAGCCACCTGCAATTAATACGTAAGAAACTAGAGGGTATAGAATAATTAGTGATAATGTAACTCTATTCTTATGCTTATAGTGCTTTACCAATGGCACGATAACAAAAAGAAGCGCTGTTAATCCAAATACAATATTAGGTCTCCAGGTCTCTGTGCGAGGATAGAAGCCATAGGTATACATATATAACTTTTCATAGATATATGGCCAGCATGCGCCTTCACGACCACAATTCTGATTTGTTGCCATGGCTTCACTAAACTTGATATCAAAACCAAAAAGATTTACAGTACCAAAGCTAAAGCTTGCATTAAATATCATCCAATCCAGTAAGGGAGGAATCATGATATACAGCAAATAGAGTGAGGCAAGTGTAAGGGCGCTATTAATCCAAGATGAGAAAAGGTTAGTCCTGAGCCATAAAACTGCCCCAATTTGAGAAATTGGTGGCTTCCTGGTTGATTGCTGATCAAATACTGACATAATTATCTTCCTTGGATTTCCATTTTTTTATTGACATAATTAAGCAATAAAGAAATAAACAGCGAAATTACTAGATAAACCAACATCGCCATAGCTAAAATTTCAACTGCTTGACCAACCTGGTTTAGGACGGTGCCTCCAAATGTACTCATTAATTCTGGATAGCCAATTACTGTGGCTAATGAAGAGTTCTTTGTTAAATTTAGGTATTGATTGATGGTGGGTGGAATTGCCACTCTTAATGCTTGCGGCAAAACAATCAGCTTAAGAGACTGAACTGGCGATAAGCCTATTGCAGCAGCAGCTTCTTTTTGGCCTTTGTCAACTGCCTCGATTCCGGATCTTATTGCTTCAGCAATATAAGTTGCAGTGTAGACACTCAATGCAAAAGTTAATGCTAAAAATTCTGGAACAACAGCCATGCCGCCTTTCAGATTAAATTTCCCTAGAACTGCATAATCAAATTGAAGTGGTGAGCCAACTAAAAAATAAACCATTACTGGTAAGCCAACTATTAAACCAAGTGAATACATCCAGGTGCTGGTATGTGTTCCTGTAAGCTCATGTTTCTTCTTAAAAAATTTCTTAATAAAATAAGCAGCAATGATTCCAATAATGAATGCTATGGCAACAAATATAAAACCATCCTCAGCAATTGGTTTTGGAAGGTATAAGCCTCGCTGATTAAGGAAGGCAATATCAAAAAATGCCAAGCTTTGTTTAGGGTGAGGGAAAACATTAATAAATAGGTTGTACCAAAAAAGAATTTGTAGCAGAATGGGTATATTTCTAAAGAGCTCAATATAGCCCCCCGCAAGTTTTGCAATTAGATAGTTATTAGAAAGCCTTGCAATACCAATTAACAGCCCAATTAGTGTAGATAGAATTATGCCAATAAAGGCAACAACTAGGGTATTTACAAGTCCTACATAAAAAACAGTTAAATTTGAAGATTCTGGAGTGTAGTCAACTACAATATTGCCAAGGAAAGGCAAGATATCAAAGCCCGCCCTATTATTAAGAAAAGAAAATCCTGTTTGTATTCCCCTTGCTTCAATATTATCAAAGAGGTTTCCTATTGCCGTATAAAAGAGTCCTACTACTAAAACAAATGTAATTACCTGGAAGAAAAAAGCTCTTGCCTCATTGTTATAAAGTAAATCACGAAAGTTTGATCCTCTGTGTTTAGATTTACCAAGGGAGTCGAGAATAAGTTTTTTCATATAGAGCAATAAATATTAATTGAGAAATTTTACTAAAAAACGAGCTTTGAATTAAGAAAAAAAGTAAAAAAAAACCAGCCTGCTAAAGTATAGCAGGCTGGCTTAAGTTCTATCTAGATAATTGCTTATCTAAATGGAGGTGAGTAAAGGATACCACCTTGTGACCATAGTGCATTAACACCACGAGCAATACCAATTGGAGTATTTACACCAATGTTGCGCTCAAAGCTTTCAGAGTAGTTACCTACTTGCTTAATGATCTGGTAAGTCCAGTCTGAAGTCAAACCAACGTACTCATGAGTGCTTCCAGAACGACCCATTAAGCGCTCGCGCTCAGGGTTGTTAGAAACCATATCAACAGTAGCACTAGTAACACCAATCTCTTCAGCAGTGATCATAGCGTTAAGAGACCATCTTACGATGTTAAACCACTGGTCGTCACCTTGACGAACAACAGGGCCTAAAGGCTCTTTAGAAATGATTTCTGGAAGTACAACGTGCTCAGAAGGATCGTTCGCACCAGCACGCATTGAATATAATCCAGATGCGTCAGTTGTTAGAACGTCACAACGACCAGCGTCATAGTTACTTAGAGTTTGAGCATTCGTGTCTGAAACAACAGAGTTGTAATCGATACCGTTTGCTTTACCCCAGTCAGCTAAGTTTAATTCAGTAGTTGTACCTGCTTGAATACAAATCGCAGCTCCACCTAATTCCATAGCACTAGAAACACCTAGAGAAGACTTAACCATAAAGCCTTGTCCATCATAGTAGTTAACACCGGCAAAGTTAAGACCTAGTGAAGCGTCACGAGTAATTGTCCAAGTAGTGTTTCTAGACAACATATCGATCTCACCAGACTGAAGTGCAGTGAATCTTTCTTTAGCAGTTAGTGGTACAAATTTAACTTTAGTTGCATCGCCAAGCGTTGCAGCAGCAACAGCACGACAAACATCAACGTCAACACCTGTCCAAGTACCTGAAGAGTCAGCTGAAGAGAATCCCGCAAGACCTTTAGATACGCCACAAGAAACGTGGCCTTTAGCTTGAACGTCGCTTAATGTAGAAGCTTGTACACCAAGTGCACCAACAACTAACAACGAAGCAGCAGTCAATTTTAGTAATTGTTTCATATATATCTCCTTAATGAGTTTCAAAGTATAACAATCCATCACAATTGCGTGAGGATTAAAGAATTTTATCACTACTAAGCAACACAATGCTAGTTATTTTTAAAATCAATTTACGTCTCTAAGGCTAATGATATAGGGATATTTCAAAAAATTCTATTCAATAATATGTAGAAATACTATTAAAAAATTAGTGAATTTAATTCAACTTTTATAGACCATCTTAAGGTTTATTCTTTAATGAAATTGATTCTGAATCAATAATTATAGCTTTAAAGTAGTAATTTTATAATTTTTAATTTCTGTATATAAAACAGTGGCTTAAGTACTTTTTAGTTAATAAATACATTTGTTTTTAATACTTTTATTTATGAACTATAGTTATTTTATAACTGTAGTGGTATAAAATAACTAATATATACTTTAACTAACGAATCATAGTGAATAAAAAAACAACTGAATACCTTGCTCTAGTGCGTGAGAAAACTGGTTTTTCTGATTATAAAATTGCTAAGGAGTATGATATAAATCAATCTAACCTTAGTAAATATAGCTCTGGTAAGGCCGCTCTTAGTGAGACACACGCCTGGTTATTTGCTAATATCCTTGAATTAGATCCATCTGAAGTGGTTGCAAATACTAAGTATGAACATGCAATAAATACTGGAAATAATTTGAAGGCTATATTTTGGCAGGAACAGCTTAATAAGATATTTTCTGAATCAGAGTCAATAAAAATCCAAATCGCTCAATTTAACCCTATTGTTGGAGATATTAAGGCTAACGCCTTAAGAATGTTAGATTTGATTAATGAGGCTCATGAAATTGGAGCGCATTTAATTGTTTTTCCAGAATTAGCAATTACTGGCTACCCTCCGGAAGATCTTTTATTTAGAGAGGGTTTTATTAATCAAGTTAACGAAGAAATTAATAGTTTATGCAATCTAGTGCCTTCAGCTATAACTATTCTATTTGGTGCGCCAAGCCAATCAAATGAGTCTCTTTTTAATAGTGCTTTTTGCATTCAAAACAATCGAGTAATTCATGTTTACAATAAGCAAGAATTACCAAACTATGGCGTTTTTGATGAAAAGCGCTACTTTGCTTCTGGTGACGAGTCATTTATATTTGAATGTCAGCAAACTAAAGTTGGCGTTTTAATTTGTGAAGATCAATGGATTGACGGTCCAATTGATAGGCTATGTCAATCTAATGTTGATGTAGTGGTGTCTCTTAATGCATCACCCTTTCAATTAAATAAACAAAATGAGCGTATTGATATTTGTAAACATTATGCGCTGAAGTTTGATCTTTCATTTATCTACGTGAACATGGTTGGAGGACAAGATGAAGTTGTTTTTGATGGTAACTCTTTTGTCATAAGTAATCTTGGAGAGCTTACTCTTCAGCTACCAGCATTTAAAGAGATGTCGTTACTTCATAATAGTACTAATTATTTGCCTTCAGTTTTAAGTGAGGAGGAGTCAATATATTCTGCACTTGTTTTAGCAACGAGGGATTATATTCAAAAAAACTCCTTTGGAGGAGCTTTAATTGGCCTATCTGGTGGTATTGATTCCGCTTTAACTCTTGCAGTTGCAGCTGATGCTATTGGTCCTGAGAATGTTCATGCAGTGATGATGCCCTACCAATTTACTTCTAATATGAGTCTTGAGGACTCTGAACTTCAGGCGCAAGCTCAGGGAGTGCAGTTCTCAAATATTGATATTCACTCGATGGTTGATTCTTTTAATTTTTCTCTTAATGATTTTTTTGAAAATACTTCTCCAGATTCGACTGAAGAAAACATTCAATCTCGTGTTCGAGGTACGCTTCTAATGGCGCTTTCAAACAAATATCATAAAATTGTTCTTGCAACGGGTAATAAATCAGAGATGGCAGTTGGCTATGCGACCTTATATGGTGATATGTGTGGTGGTTTTGCTCCACTTAAAGATATTCCCAAAACAATGGTATACAGGCTTTCTAGATATAGAAACACAATTTCTCCAGTTATTCCTGAGCGAGTTATAACAAGAGCTCCTTCTGCTGAGCTTGCGCCTAATCAAGTTGATCAAGATACACTTCCTTCGTATGATGTTTTAGATGATATTTTAAAGAGATTTGTTGAATTAAAGCATTCTGTAGCTCAAATTACTGAGCAAGGCCATAGTCTTGAGGTTGTTAATAAAGTTACTTCTATGATCCTTAGAAACGAATACAAGAGGCGTCAATCTGCTCCTGGGCCTAAGATAAGTGGCAATGCATTTGGTAAAGAAAGAAGGTATCCAATGACATCAAAGTTTAAGCCTTAATTTTCTAATTCTCAAAAACCTTTAAAAGTCCTGCTGCCTTGTGTTTTGTTTCAGCTAATTCTTTTTCAGGTATTGAGTCATATACTATTCCAGCTCCTGCTCTAAAACTTAAAGCATCTCCTTCGTGGATGAAGCTACGAATAAGGATGTTGAAATCCATCTTGCCGTTTTGGCTTATATACCCAACTGATCCTGTATAGGCCTCTCTCGGCATCTGCTCTAGTTCATTAATGATCTCCATGCAGCGCACCTTTGGACACCCTGTAATAGTTCCTCCTGGAAATAGAGCTCTAACAATGCCTTTAATGCCAATATTATCACGAAGTTTTCCTTTTATATTAGAGACAATATGATGAACAAATGGATAGGTCTCTAGAGTCATTATTTCGTTAACAAAAACGCTGCCATACTCACACACCCTTCCCATGTCATTTCTCTCTAAATCAAGAAGCATTACATGCTCAGCAATTTCTTTAGGGTGATTTATTAGGTTATCTTTTTGAGTTTTATCTAAATCACCCTTTCCCCTGGGATGAGTTCCTGCAATAGGTCTTGTCTCAAGAGTTTTGTCATTCACACTAAAAAGCCTTTCTGGAGAAGAGGAGATTATGCTGAAATTTTCATATTGAATTAGAGCAGAAAAAGGCGCTGGATTAGCCTTTTTTAGAGCATTATAGATTATTGCTGAATCTGTAGTTTCTGTTAGTTGATATTGCCATTTTCTTGACAGGTTAACCTGAAAGACATCACCTGCAATAATATAATCTAAGCTACTTTTAACGCCATCAATAAATTTACTTTCAACCTCTTCAGATTGACTGCCTTTGATTCTTTGTGTTGGAGTTTTATCAAGGAGCTTAATATCAGATAATATTGAATTAATACGGGATTGGTTATTATCTTGATCAATAATGAAAGTTTTGTCTAGTTTGTGGTCTACAATTATTGCTGATGGTACTTGAACTGCGTAAGCTATTGGTAGTTTTGATTTATGTAATTTAGAGGCTAAAGTTGACTCAATCTGGCCTATCAGCTCATATGAGAGATAAACAAACCATCCTCCAATAAAGGGGAGGTCAGAATCTAACATAGTTGATTTACTTTTGTCTTGAAGTTCTTTTAAAAAATCAAAGTCAGAAAAATCCTTAAGAACAATATTCTCACCAGGGAATGCAAACAATATTGAGTATCTGTTGTTTTCGTTGTGGTTAACGCTTTCAAGTAAGAAAGGGTAGCGGCCTTTATTGAGATAACAAAAAGAAGTTAAATCTACTTTTTGTATTTCTAATATTTCCACTAAATTAAAGGTCTAAAAGTAATTGATTTGCTTTATCAATCAAAGGGTGAACAGGATATTGCTTAATCATATCTATTAACAACAACTTAGCCGCACTTACTTCATTTAGCTTATCCAAGACCCTTGCCAATTCAAACATTGAGTCAGCAAATTTTAAGTGTTCTTGATTGTTAGACTGATAATCTAAAAATGAATCTTTTGCTTTTAAATATTTCTCACTTTCAAAATAAGCTCTTGCAAGCCACAACTTTGAATTTTTTAGATTTGATGAATTAGGAGAGCTTTTTGCAAAGCTTATAAGTAGAGTAATTGCTTTCTCATAATTCCCAAGAAGAAATTCATTTTTCCCATCTGAATAAAGCTTTTCAGCGCTGTTAGACTGAATTTTTTTAGTTGATTTTTTTTCTTGTTTAGTATTAGAGAGATTTAATTCAATGATTTGACGAAGTTCTGCAATCTTGGCAGAGCTGATTCTTTGCTCTTCTTTAATCAGTTCAATCTCATCTTTTAATGAAAGGATTTCATTATTTAGGGATTTAACTTCTTTGTTGATTTTTAAGATTGCGAGGTCTAAATCAAGGCCTTCGTTAGCATAAACCCCATGCTGAAATAACATAGGGTTTATGAAAAGTATAAATATAAGAATATTCTTTTTCATCAAGCGACAAAAACTATTTACTTAAAAAAGATTTGAGAAAACTTTACCTCTAGTAGTAAGAGAATTCTACTCTTCGGTTCTCTTCCCAAGCCATTTCATTGCTTCCAACTAGAATTGGAGATTCTTCACCATAGCTTACAACTAAAATTCTGTCATCAAGGTTGTAAAGGCTTAAGACCTCTTTTACACTTAAGGCACGATTTTCACCAAGTGCTAGGTTATATTCACGGGTTCCACGCTCATCTGCATGACCTTCTAATCTCAAGCTTAGTGAAGGATTGTCTTGCATAAAGTTAGCACTGTCTCTTATACACATCTCCGAGCCCACGAGACTAAGGCGAATCTCGT
>OJIQ01000033.1_pt1 | contig 17100 bp, 20 predicted proteins | sample 1595921 | NCBI WGS metagenome assembly OJIQ01 (sample SAMN05416693, study PRJEB24817) | seawater metagenome | isolation source: Sea water | place: Canada:Atlantic | collected 2013-07 | reverse complement strand
CCTTAGTCTCGTGGGCTCGGAGATGTGTATAAGAGACAGGCATAAGCTTGAATAAGCCTGTCGCTAAACTCTACTGGATGAGAAGTTGTATAGCGAATTCGCTCAATGCCTGAAACTTGCGCAACAATGGCTATTAAAAGTGCTAAATCAGCAACTTCGCCATCATCCATTAGGCCTCTAAAGGAGTTAACATTTTGACCAAGCAGGTTAATTTCTTTAACGCCCTGATTAGCTAGAATTTCCACTTCACGAATTACATCATTAAATGGTCTAGAGATTTCCTCACCTCTTGTATATGGAACAACACAAAAAGTACAGTATTTACTGCATCCCTCCATTATCGAAACAAATGCTGTTGCGCCATCACTATGAGGCTCAGGTAAGTGATCAAATTTTTCAATTTCTGGGAAAGAGATATCAATGCTTATTTGATTTTCATTAAGGGCTTCATTTAGCATATTTGGAAGTCTATGAAGTGTTTGTGGGCCAAAAATCATATCAACATAGGGCGCTCTTTTAAGAATAAGATCGCCTTCTTGTGAGGCGACACATCCACCAACACCAATTACCAAGTTTGGCTTCTTTTCTTTTAATTTTCTCCAGCGACCCAATTGATGAAATAATTTTTCCTCGGCTTTTTCACGAATTGAGCAAGTATTTACCAATAGAACGTCAGCCTCAGTAATGTCTTCAGTTAATTCGAGGCCGTGAGACTCTTTAAGGACGTCACCCATTTTATTTGAGTCGTATTCGTTCATTTGACACCCAAAAGTGCGAACGTATAATTTAGAGATGCTCATTTATGTCTTTTGAATATGCAAAGTCTGAGTTGGATAAGCAATCTCAGCATTATGATCTGCAATTATTTGAGCAATATCAAGGAGAAGCTTGCCTTTCATTTTCTTAAATTCTCCTACCTCAGTATCGGAACTAAAGGCCCAAATTACGAAATCAAGTGAAGACGCGTTGAATACATCAAAGTATACTCGGCAGGGCTGATCATTCGCAATATGGTCGTTGTTTGCTAACAAGGCTTGAACCTTTTCAATAATACTTTCCATTTGCGCAATATCATCGTACCTTATTCCAATAACCTCATAAATCTGACGGTTAGTCATTCGAGAAGGGGTTTCAATAGGAATGGTTGCAAAAATTCCGTTTGGAACATAAACTGGATTTTTACTAAAGGTTCTAATTCGCGTCATTCTCCAGCCAATTTTTTCAACAACGCCTTCGATACTTCTATCTGAAGTGCGAATCCAATCTCCAGTAGAAAAAGGTTTGTCCATTTGAATCATAAGACCGCCAAAAACGTTGGCAAGCATGTCTTTAGCAGCAAAACCTACGACAATACCACCGACACCACCTAGGGTTAGTATTGAAGAGATAGCGTAGCCATAAAATTGAGCAACTCCAAGAATAATGGCAAAAACAAAAAGGATTTTCATTAATCGAGCAAATAACCTTACAGAATCTTTATCAAAGCTTCCTTCAGATTCAAGCATAAAGTTTTCAACGCTTGAAATTAATCTTAAGATTCCCCATGTCAAAATAAATACAGGTGTGATGCTGATGTAGCTAACAATTTGACCAAGTGACTGAATTTCTGATGTTAGTTCACGCAATGACAAGTATAACCATCCATACCAAATTAGGACCTTAAGAGGGGCGGAGATTGCACGAATTAAGTGGTCATCTATTTGCGTTTTAGTACTGCCAGAATGTTTTGTGATTTGCTTAAGAACAAAGCTTAAAGCAATGTGAACAATAACAGCAAGTACTAGCAGAGCTGCAACCATCTGAAATGGACTAATGTTTTGGATAAATTCATTCATCAGAGGTATTTTAATGGATTAATAGGTTCTTCGTATTTTTTCATTTCGAAATAAAATGGTTTGTCGCTGGTAAGAGCAATTAGCCCACCTTTTTGTATAATATCACCCTCACTTACAAGTAGCTCTTGATTTTGATTGTAAATACTATAGAAGCCATAAGCATGCTTGATAATAATCATTTTTCCATAGCTTGTCATTTTATCACCGCTATATACTACTTCGCCTTTTCTTATTGCCCTTACTTCTTGACCGGCAGAATTGTTGTAAGTTAATCCAAAGTGACTGTCTTTTTCAGAGTAGCTTTTAAGTATTGAGGCGTCAATAGGCAAAGACCAGTCATTGTTAACATTTGAATTACTGGTTTTTGCTTTAGTGTTTTGTTGTAAAGCCTCTACTTTGTTAAATGATTTTTCAACAACAGTAACTTGACCGGCATCATTGGTAAAGCAGCCAGAGAGAAAAATAAGTAAAAAAAGAGTCAAAAATTTAGTATTCATACCACACAAATAAAATAATAATAAAAATAAGTAAGTAGCCTAGCCAATCTATGTACTTATTTAACCATTGATCTGCCATTTTTCCTAATTTTCTTACTAGAAAAGAAACTAAAAAATATCTAGCACCCCTTGCAATTAAAGAAAAGGCCACAAAGGGGATAAGTGACATGGACATCATTCCAGCGGAAATAGTAAATAGCTTGTATGGAACTGGACTAAAGCCAGCGATAAGAATAATCACAATTCCATAAGTATTAAAATAAATTTGCGCACTCTCTAGCTTTGATTCGTAACCTAGGTTAGCAAGTAAAGGCCCAATTTGATCCATAGCAAAGACTCCAATATAATAGCCAGCTACTCCACCAAGTACAGAAGCTAGAGTACAAATCGTTGCAAAATAGTATGCCTTCGATCTATTTTTTAGAGACATAGAGGCCAACAATAAGTCCTGAATTGGCAATGGTAGAATCGAGGACTCTAAAAAGCTTATCAGAGATAGCCATAAGATTGCAAATCGACTGGCTGACCAATCTAAAATTTTGCTATATACGAAGTGAAAGGGCCTCATTGACTTATGAGGACTTATTTTTTTAACATTGGGAAGCCAAGTCTTTCCCTAGAATCAAGATAAGCTTGAGCTACTTTTTGGCTCATTGACCTTACCCTACGAATAAATCTTGCTCTGTCTGTGACGCTTATTGCTCGCCTCGCATCAAGAAGGTTAAAAAGATGCGACGCTTTCATAGCTTGCTCATAAGCAGGAAAAGGAAGGCTCTCTTCAATGAGTTTTAAGTTCATTGCTTCAGCTTCATCAAACTGCCTAAAAAGAACTTCAATATCTGCAAGTTCAAAGTTGTATTTCGATTGTTCAACTTCATTTTGATGGAAAACATCCCCATAAGTTAAGCCTTCTGTCCAAACAAGGTCATAAACGCTATCAACTCCTTGAAGATTCATTGCTAACCTCTCTAAACCATAGGTTAATTCTCCAGAAACAGGTTTACATGGTAGGCCACCAACTTGCTGAAAATATGTAAATTGACTCACCTCCATGCCATTAAGCCAGACCTCCCAACCAAGGCCCCATGCGCCTAATGTTGGTGATTCCCAGTTATCCTCAACAAACCTAACATCATGCATCTTTAGGTCAATGCCAATAAAAGATAACGAGTCAAGATAAAGGTCTTGAATATCACTTGGAGAAGGCTTTAATAAAACCTGAAATTGATAATAGTGCTGAAGGCGGTTTGGGTTCTCTCCATAGCGACCATCACTTGGTCTTCTTGAAGACTGAACATATGCCGCTTTCCATGGCTCAGGGCCTATTGATCTCAAAAAGGTTGCTGGATGAAAGGTTCCCGCGCCAACTTCCATATCAAAAGGTTGCGTAATAGCGCATCCTTTTTCAGCCCAATAATTTTGTAATTTGAGGATTAAATTTTGAAATGATTTAGTTGTATCGAGTTCTGAGGCTGACATTAATTTGAACTAAAAATAACAATAACAAAAATTTTACCTCACCAACAACTTTTGAGGGTTAGCATTTATATTTTTGTATTAAATACTATTAAAAAAAATGCGGGAAGATTTCCCGCATTTTTTATTTAACTAAGAGAAAGCTTAATATTTATAAGTCTCTGACTTAAACGGACCTTCTTTAGGAGTATTAATGTATTTTGCTTGAGTGTCAGTCAAAATAGTCATTACGCCTCCAAAGCCTCCAACCATTCCAGCAGCTACTTCTTCATCAAGTTTCTTTGGAAGAATCTCGACTGTGACATTCGCAGCTTTTTGATCATTAGGAAGGTCAGCAAATTTTTTCTCAAAAAGGTGCATTTGAGCTAAAACCTGGTTTGCAAAGGAGCCATCCATAATTCTAGACGGGTGGCCAGTTGCATTTCCTAGATTAACTAAACGACCTTCAGACAACAAAATTAAGTAGTCGTTTTTATTTTCAGAGCGATATATACGGTGGACTTGCGGTTTTACTTCATCCCATTTCCAGTTATCACGCATATATAAAGTATCAATTTCATTATCAAAGTGACCAATATTACAAACTAAAGAGCCTGCTTTTAGGCATCTTAGCATGGCCGAATCACAAACATTTGTATTACCAGTTGAAGTTACAATTAAATCAGTAGTGCTCAGTAACTCTTTATTAATGCAATCCATTGAGCCTGTGTTAACACCATCGATATATGGTGAAACAACCTCAAAGCCATCCATACAAGCCTGAAACGCACAAATAGGATCAACTTCAGTAATCTTTACAATCATTCCTTCTTGACGAAGTGACATAGCAGAGCCTTTTCCAACATCACCATAACCTATTAGAAGCGCCTTCTTACCTGACATTAGCATGTCTGTACCGCGCTTTATAGCGTCATTTAATGAGTGACGACATCCATATTTATTATCATTTTTTGCTTTAGTAACAGCATCATTAACATTGATCGCTGGAACTTTAAGCTCACCACTTTCAATCATCTCTAGAAGGCGGTGGACACCCGTTGTAGTTTCTTCACTAATACCATGGATTTTATCAAGCATTTCAGGATATTTTTCATGAACCATGCCAGTCAAATCGCCGCCATCATCTAAAATCATGTTGGCATCCCATGGCTTACCATTGTGAAGAATAGTTTGCTCAATGCACCATAAAAATTCTTCTTCAGTTTCACCTTTCCAAGCAAAAACCGGAATATTTTTTGCAGCCATCGCAGATGCAGCATGATCTTGGGTTGAAAAAATATTGCAAGATGACCAGCGAATTTCAGCGCCTAAATCTATTAGCGTTTCCATAAGGACAGCAGTTTGAATTGTCATATGAATGCAGCCCATAATTCTTGCTCCATTCAAAGGCTGCTCTTTTCTGTATTTTGATCTAAGAGCCATTAAAGCAGGCATTTCAGCTTCTGCTAACTCGATCTCTTTACGCCCAAATTCTGCCAAATTAATATCAGCAACTTTGTAGTCAAGGTTAAGATCAGCAACTTTAAAGCCAGTATTATCTATTGTTGATTCGCTCATTTTATTTCCTATTAAATTGAAAAAAAATGAGCGTCGTTTTGGTTACCAAGCCTGATTGAGAAGTATCCCAATGCAACGCTCCTTGGTAAGTTTGATATTATACAAAAAAATAATTAAAAAAGAAACTATTTTAGCAAATCTGCTCTATCAGTTTTCTCCCAGCTAATTGAGTCTTCAGTTCTGCCAAAATGACCATAGCTAGCAGTTTGTTGATATATAGGGCGCTTTAAATCCAACATTGCGATTAAGCCTTTAGGTCTTAGATCAAAGTGCTTTCTAATCAATGTCACTATTTCATGGTGAGGAATTTTTCCAGTTCCAAAAGTATCAACACTAATACTCGTTGGCTCTGCAACGCCAATTGCATAAGAAACTTGAATTTCACATCTTTCAGCAAGTCCAGCTGCCACAATATTTTTTGCAACATATCGAGTTGCGTAAGCTGCACTTCTATCAACTTTTGATGGATCTTTTCCAGAAAAAGCACCACCACCATGTCTAGCCATACCGCCGTAAGTATCTACAATAATTTTTCTTCCAGTAAGTCCAGCATCTCCAACAGGACCACCAATTACGAAGTTACCAGTTGGATTAATATGGTACTGAGTATCATTTGTTAGCCATTTTTCTGGCAAGATTGGCTTAATAATTTCTTCAAGTATCGTTTCTCTAAGCTCTTCTAATGAGATGTCACCGTCATGCTGCGTTGAAAGAACCACCGCATCAATTCCTACAATTTGATTGCCTTCATAAATACAAGAAACTTGGGATTTTGCATCAGGGCGAAGCCAAGGTATGGAGCCGTTTAGCATTAGCTCTGCTTGTTGTTTAACAAGTTGATGAGAAAGCATAATAGGTGCTGGCATTAATTCATCTGTTGAATTTTCAGCATAACCAAACATGAGTCCTTGATCACCAGCACCTTGCTCGTGATTTTCACTTTCTGTAACGCCCATAGAAATGTCTTGTGACTGTCTGCCTAAGAGGTTAGTTACTGAACAAGTGTTCCCATTAAAGCCATATTCTTCTTTGTCATAACCTATACCAAGAATAGTTTTTCGAACCACTTCCTCATAATCAATTTGGGCGTTAGTAGTTATTTCTCCTGCCAAGACAACTTGATTATCTTTAACTAAAGTTTCAACAGCAACTCTTGAATTGATGTCTTGTTTTAGTGCGGCGTCGAGAATAGCGTCAGAGATTTGATCACAAACTTTATCAGGGTGACCAGCAGAAACAGATTCAGAGGTAAATATCATAGTGTATTCCTATAAAAAATAAAAAAACCATTAAAGTGGGTTTCTCCGGAAAACACCAACTTTAGCTTATTTTAGTCATCTTAGTGACAACGCTAGCAATCGAAACAAATCAGCGTGTGAGAATTATATAATCTTTTATGATCGAATGCAAAGGTTATTCCAGGCTCACTCTCAAAGCCACTGCACTTATAAATGGAGCAGTTATAAGACTAATAATAAGAATTGAACCTAAAAAATAGAGCTGACCATTAATTGAAAGGTTGAATTGTGATTGAGAGACTGCGCTTGTTGCAAAAATTAAAATAGGTATGTAAAGAGGAAGTATTAATAAAGATAATAACATTCCAGAATTTTTTATACTGACAACTAATGAAGCGCCTATGGATCCAATTAGGCTTAAACAAGGGGTGGCTATAAACAGCGTTAACATTAAAATATAGATGCTATTAGAGTCTAAAAATAGGGCTACTCCAAGTAACGGTGAAAGTAATATGATTGGGAGCCCACTAAGTATCCAATGCGCAGTAGTTTTAGCAAGGAGAATTAAGGGAAGTGGGTGATGTGAAATAACTATTTGCTCAAGAACGCCATTATCATAGTCGGAGTGAAACAAGGAGTTAAGTGATAAAAGTACTGCAAGCATTGTAATAACCCAAATAATACCAGGCGCTATATTCATTAATGTTTCAGCATCTGGGCTTATAGCAATTGGAAATAATGAAATAGAAATAACAAAAAACATTAGAGGATTAAGAAAGCTAGATGGATTTCTAAATGCCATTTTTAAATCTCTTGTTAGAGTTGTTAAAAAGATATTCAAAGAGAAATCTCCTTAAGGCTTTCAATATTGCAATCTTGATGGGTTGTTAATATACATAGACCGCCATTTGCACAATGCTTTTCAATTTGATTTTCAATTATCTTGATTCCATCTGAGTCTAGTGCGGTGAAAGGCTCATCAAGAAGCCAAACTTTCGACTGGCTAATAAAAAGAAGTGATAATGCTATCCTCCTTTTCTGGCCTGCAGAAAGGTTTCCAGCAGACTCATGTTCATAATTTTCTAATCCAACTTCTTTTAAAGCGTCATGAAAATTTGGCGATAAAATTTCTGTATTTAGATTGGTTAAATATTCTAGATTTTCGATGCAGCTAAGCTCTGAGCTTAAAGCAGCATAGTGACCAAGATATAGAGTTTCTATTTGATATGTCTCGTTATTTGATTGATTTTGGTCGAATTCTATGGAGCCCAGCTCTGGAGTATTAAGTCCAGCAATTATCTTTAGAAGTGAGGTTTTTCCTGATCCATTTTGACCAGAGATTCTAAGGACTTCACCAGAATTTAATTCAAAAGATAAGTTTTCAAAGAGAAGGTTGTAGCCTCTTTGGCAACTTAAGTTATTGACCGATAGCTTTGACATATCATTATTTTAGTTGATAAGCTCAATAAAGGCGATAGATTCGAAGGAGCTTAGGACTTAATTTAAAGACACATTCTTTTATTAATTAGAGTTTAATAATTCCTCTAAGCCACTCTTGTCAATTTCAGATAACAGATTACCTGAAAATATAAGCCTTAAGCGGTATCTAATTTCTATCTCACCATCAATTGTTGAGTGATTAATGTAGTCCCATTGATATTGATGAAAAGGGTCAATAATGCTTGGCGAGCCAATCAAATTCATAACAGACTGCTTTGACATCCCTAATTGAAGCTGATTAACTTCTTTAATATCTAAAATTACTCCTTGCAGAATTGTTGGTTTATATACATCAATTGAGGGCATCTTAGGCTTAGCCCAGCTTGGCAGTGATAGCTTAGGCATTTTTGGTAAATCTGGCATAGTAAACTTTGGCAGTTTAGGAAGGTCAGGCGCCTTAGGAAGAGAATTAGAACACCCAGTCAAGATAAGACAGCCAAGTAGAATAAAAGTTAATCTCTTCATCATTAGTTAAAACATATAAAATATAAATAAGATTTTACCTTAAGGATTTTTAAATGGATGCAGAAGATTTAAAAAGTGCTGGTCTTAAAGTTACTCTTCCAAGGCTAAAGATTTTAGAAGTTTTGGAGAAATCACCAAACCATCATTTGAGTGCTGAGGACATCTATAGAGTTCTGATTGAACAAAATGAAGAGGTTGGTGTTGCAACAATTTACCGCGTTTTATCTCAATTTGAAGAATCTGGAATTGTTCAGAAATTAAATTTTGAAAATAACCAGGCTGTCTATGAGTTATGCGGCTTAGAACATCACGACCATCTAGTGTGTGTGAAGTGCAGTAAGATTATCGAATTTCAAGATGATGTTATTGAACAACATCAGCTTCAAATTGCAAAAAAACATGGCTTTGAGTTGACTGATCATTCACTATACCTTTATGGCTTATGCAAGGACTGTCATTAAGTTTTTTAGGGCTTTATAAATTATGGATGATTTTATTTATAGGGCGCTAATTGCGGCAATTGGCGTATCAATAATCGCAGGCTCTCTAGGTTGTTTTGTTATTTGGAAGCGCCTTTCATATTTTTCGGACTCTATTTCACATAGTGCGCTTTTAGGTGTTGCTCTTGGACTTGCAACTGGACTGGGTATTAATTTTGGTTTGGTTATTGTTGGAGGACTATTTGCAACTCTGATTGTTTTTTTGCAGCAAAAAGACTTCTGGTCGAGTGATGCTGTGCTAGGTATCTTCTCTCATATTTCTCTGTCGCTAGGTATTGTCGTTCTAGGCTTTATTGGGGATCAAAATATAGATTATTTTTCTTATCTTTTTGGAGATATATTATCCATAACCTCTAAAGATATCTATTGGATATTTTCTGTTATGGTTGTTGTTATTTTTCTATTATTTATTAATTGGAAAAAACTGTTATTACTCACACTTAATGAAGAATTAGCCAAAGCTGAAGGCGTTAATAAAACCTTTTATGAGCTGCTTTTTATGTTTTTAATAGCACTGGCTGTGTCTGTTTCAGTCCAAATTGTAGGCGTTTTGTTGATTACCTCTTTACTAATTATTCCGCCTGCAATAGCTCGAGTTTTTTCAAACTCACCTATAGCAATGATTTTTAGCTCAATGATCATATCAATTGTTTCTGTTTTATTAGGGCTTTACACTTCAATTACATTTGATTTAGCAACTGGCCCTGCCATAGTTATTACTTTAGGAGTTTTCTTTTTTATTGCCCAATTCCTTCCAAATAGAGGCAGTTAAAGGGATTCATTAAGTGCGGTCAATTGGTTGGTTTGTTGCTCAATTACTAGTGGGTCTATAATTGCCTCTAATTCACCCTCCATGACTTCGCTTAATTTGTAGAGCGTTAAATTAATCCGATGGTCAGTAACCCTTCCTTGGGGATAATTGTAAGTTCTGATTCTTTGAGAGCGGTCACCACTTCCAACAAGTTCTTTTCTTTGAGAGGCCTGCTCCTTCTGTTGTTCTTGTTGTTGAGCATCCAAAATTCTGGATGCTAGAACTGATAAAGCTTGAGCTTTATTTTTATGCTGAGAGCGGCCATCTTGGCATTCTACAACTGTTCCAGTAGGAATATGAGTTACGCGAACTGCAGAGTCAGTTTTGTTGACATGCTGACCTCCAGCTCCAGAAGCTCTAAAGGTATCAACCCTTACATCATTCATATTGATATTAACTTCTTCAATGCTAGAAACTTCTGGCATTACAGCAACGGTGCAAGCAGATGTATGAACTCTTCCTTGAGACTCAGTTTCAGGAACCCTTTGAACGCGATGAGCGCCGGATTCAAATTTAAGTTTTGAGTAGACGTTGGTGCCACTTATTCGAGCAATAATTTCTTTGAAGCCACCATGCTCTCCTAAATTAGAGCTTAATATTTCAAGCTGCCATTTAGATTTTTCTACATATCGAGTGTACATTCTATAAAGATCACCTGAAAAAATACTTGCCTCATCTCCACCTGTTCCTGCTCGAATTTCAATAATAATATTACGTGAGTCGTTCGGATCTTTTGGAAGAAGTGATTTCTTAAGATCTAATTCTAGTTGCTCTAAAATCTTTCGACCTGAAACAATTTCCTCCTCAGCCATTTCTTTAATGTCTTGGTCATCTTCCTGGAGAAGAACTTCTGCAGCATCAATATCAGCAGCGACTGATAAATATTCAATGTACTTGTCATTTATTGGGCTTAATTGAGAGTGCTCTATGGAAAGCTCTCTAAATTTATTTTGATCAGAGGCAATAGACTGATCTGAGAGCATCGCGTTGATTTCTTCAAGGCGCATGGATAATTGCTCTAATTTAGTAAGGATTGATTGATTCATTAGTTGTCGATCTTAGAAGGATTTGTTTTATCTTTTTCGACTATTTCATGAGAGTCAGTTTTAAGACTGCTAGGATTTTTTAAATTCTCTAAAGTTTTATGTAGTAATTTATTAGTAAGTTTGTCAGCTAGCTCCTCTACCACTAGGTCAGGATTTGAGCCTGATTTAAGTTTTCTTAAGGCAGTTTGTAATAGCTCATCTTTAAGTAAATTTGCTTGCCTTCTATGATTTTTAATTATCTCTTCATTAGGAATATTGTTTGCCCATTCAATAAAATCAACACTTTTTGCATTAATTATCTTCTTAGCAATAACTTTTTCTTTTAGTCTTTCTTCTAAATTGCTATTAGCAATTTGCTGTAAATCATCCACACTATATAGAAATACATCTTCTAATTGATTCGCCTCTGGTTCAATATCTCTAGGAATAGCTAAATCAATAAGTAGCATTGGTTTATGTTTTCTTTGATGAAGAACTGTTTCAATTAAGCCTTTTCCAATAATTGGAATAGGCGCTGCTGTTGAGGAGATAACTATATCCGCCCTATGAAGATTTTCAGATAGGCTTTTTAATGAAATCGCCTCGGCATCATGCTTAATTGCAATTGGCTGGGCATTTTCTATAGTTCTATTTGCAAAAATCATTTTTCTTACACCTCTTTTACTAAGGTGCTGAGCACTTAGCTCAATCATCTCTCCAGCGCCTATAAGCAAAACAGTTTGGCTTGATAGGTTTGTAAATATTTTTTCACTTAGCTTAACAGCGCAATAAGCAACTGAGACTGGTGAAGAACCTATATTTGTATCAGTACGAACTTTTTTTGCGATTTTAAAGACATGTTGAAATAATTTTTCTAAAATTTTATCTAAAGCGCTTTCATTCTTAGAGAGCTGATAAGCATCTTTTAGTTGGCCAAAAATTTGAGGCTCACCTAGAACTAAAGATTCTAGTCCACAAGCAACATTACATATATGTTGTACGGCTTCATTTTCTTCATAATAAGAAACATACTCAATTAAAGAGTGATGATCAATACCGTGACTGGATGCTAAAAATTTTATTAAAACATCACGAATATTCTTTGAGTCATGTGAGACATAAATTTCTGACCTGTTGCAGGTAGAAAAGATAACGCAGCCTTTAATTTCTTTGAGTGAAAGTAGAGAGGAAATAGCGGGCGCAAGCTCACCATGAGCAAAGGCTACTTTTTCCCTAATTGCTACTGGGGCTATCTGATGGTTTACACTCAGTATTGCAATATTCGACATTTAAAAAAACGAAAATAATTTAATCCATTAATTATACATTGTCTATTCAATTTCATCAAAAGATAAAGCAGTTTAAGATAAAGTGATAGTTTTGTATAATTAATAAATATAGCTATCTATTGGTCTAAAATAAAGACCATAAAATTTAAAACAATTATTAAAGATGATTGAAGAGGACAGTCTAGTTGGCGGAGAAAATCAAAATAATGAGGATCTAAAGGTTACCTCAGTTAGGCCAAATTCATTTGCAGATTATATTGGCCAAGAAGATGTCAAATCACAAATGTCTTTATTTATTCAGGCAGCAAAGTCACGTTCAGATGTTCTTGATCATTGCCTAATTTATGGGCCTCCAGGATTAGGTAAGACGACTCTTGCCAATGTTATTGCCAATCAAATGGGTGCAGGTATTAAACAAACGTCTGGCCCTGTTCTGGAGCGCTCTGGAGATTTGGCTGCAATACTTACTAAGCTTGAACCATTCGACATTCTTTTTATAGACGAAATTCACAGGCTTAACCCAGTTGTTGAGGAAATTCTTTATCCCGCATTAGAGGATTTTAAACTCGATATTTTAGTAGGAGAGGGCGTTGCTGCTCACTCAGTCCAGCTAGAACTGCCTCCATTTACTCTAATTGGGGCAACTACCAGGGCAGGAATGCTTACTTCACCTCTGAGAGATAGGTTTGGAATAGTGCATCGTTTGACTTTTTATAATGTTAAAGAATTGCAAGAGATAGTAGAAAGGTCCGCTTCAATTTTAAATATTGAAATCGAAGGCCAGGGCTCATTAGAAATTGCTAAGCGCTCAAGAGGAACTCCTAGAATAGCTAATCGCCTTTTAAGAAGAGTCCGTGATTTTGCAGATGTTAAAACAAATGGTGTAATAAATATACAAATTGCAAAAGAAGCTCTTGAAACGTTAAAAGTTGATGAGGCAGGCCTTGAACAGCTCGATCGAGATTACCTTAGCCTCATTATTACTAAGTTTTCAGCGGGACCGGTAGGACTTGATACTTTAGCTACTGCGCTTGGTGAAGAGCGATCAACCTTAGAGGATATGATAGAGCCTTACCTTCTTCAGCAGGGTTTTATAATGAGAACACCGCGAGGCAGGATTGCTACAGACCTTGCTTTCTCTCATATAGGAGAGGTTCGCCTTAGCCATACTCAAGACTTGTATGGTAAATGAGTAGTTTAACTGTAAGAGTCTATTATGAAGACACAGATGCTGGCGGCGTTGTTTATTATGCTAATTATTTAAAGTATATTGAAAGGGGTAGGACTGAGCATCTTCGTGAACTTGGTTTTGAGCTAGCCACTATTGCAGAAGAAATTGGGCTAGTCTTTGTTGTGAAGTCTGTGAAGGCAGATTATCTATTACCTGCTTTTCTTGATGACACTATTGAGGTTCAAACTAGTATTGAATTAGTTAAACATGCGAGCTTAATTTTTGCTCAGAAAATAACGAATATAGAGAAAAATACGGTATTATTTAAGGCTGAAGTAAAGGTAGTTTCTGTATTAAAAAATAATTTAAAGCCTTGCGCTTTTCCGCAAGAAATCATGGAGAAACTAAATGGAAGAAAATAGCTTATCAATTGTTGGCTTAATATTTAGCGCTGGACTTGTTGTTCAGTTAGTTATGATTATATTGGTCTTGATGTCAATTTACTCTTGGACTGTAATTATGTCTAAGAAAAAGATTTTGATGGATGCATCCAATGATGTTGAAAATTTTCACCAAGAATTTGAAAGAGAAAGTGAGCTATCTGTTCTGTATAAAAATTTGCCTCCTTTAGCCTCTGACTGGACTGCAATGGAAGATATTTTTGGCTCTGGCTACAAAGAGTTTACTCATAGCAAGTCCACGTCTAGTCAATTACGAATTATGAATTCTGAAAGAGCTTATAGGTCAATGAATACTTCTGCGAGTAATGAGATTGATCGGCTTGATTCTAGCCTTTCTATTCTTGCGATGATTGCATCATCGAGCCCTTATATTGGTCTTTTTGGCACAGTTTGGGGAATCATGCATTCATTTATTGGTCTTGCATCAGTTAAGCAGGCAACGATAGCAATTGTTGCTCCTGGTATTGCGGAAGCTCTTATTGCAACTGCTTTTGGACTTTTTGCGGCAATACCCGCTACTATTGCTTACAACAGATTAGTTTCGCATGTTGAGGAAATTGGTAATAAGTACACCGCATTTGTGGAAGAGATTTTTGTAATCCTACAGAGACAAAAATGATAGAACTGCCTAGGCGCTCAAGGCCTGATATCCATGCAGATATCAATATCGTTCCGTATATTGATGTAATGCTAGTGCTTTTAGTTATCTTTATGATGACTACCCCAATTATTGAGCAAGGCGTTGAGGTTGACTTGCCAAGCGCCCCTGCTGGAGTTGTTGATTACCAAGACCAGCAGCCTTCAATTATTTCAGTTGATGTAGATGGAAACTACTTTATAAATCCAATGACCAGTCCTGGAATGGATGCGATTGAAGATCTTGAACCAGTTTCATTAAATGTGGCTATAAATCAAGTGCTTGCTCGAAAAGAGATTTATCCAGATATGCAAGTTTTTGTTAGGGGTGATAAAAAAGTAGCTTACGAAAAAGTTATTGAAATTATTGCTGTATTAAAACAGTATGGCAAGATTGATAAGGTTGGCTTTATGACCGAAAACCCAAATTAGTTGAATTCTAATTATGAATTTTTTTAAAAAAATTACTCAGTTTTTTAGTAACTTAATACCTAAAAAAGCAGAAGTAGACTCAGAAGAAAAAGATAAAGGGAAGTCTTCAGATGTGCAAGAAGCTAAAACCTCTGGATTTAAAAATTTCATTATTAAGGCTTCAAGTGTTCTTTACAAGTACCTAAAAAAATTCGCCTTATTTATATTAGGCCTCATCAATACAATGATGCAGCCAATGGTTAAGATATCTAAAAAACATCCAATCGCTTTTTGGGCCGCAGTTATCTTACATGCATCTCTTCTATTTGGTTTACTGTATGCAAATGTTGAGCGCTGGAGTCCTCCAGAGCAAAACTCAAGTATCTTGCCTTCTGCGCCAGTTCAAGCAGTTATGATTGATATGGAGATAATTGAAGCAGAGCAAGAGCGGTTAAAAGACGTAGAGAAACAAAAGCAACAAAAGATTAAAAGCGAAGAAAAGAGATCAGAGACTGCTCAAAAAGACCAGAAAGTTGCAGAGCAAGAGGCTTTAAAGGCAAAAGCTAAAAAAATTATGGCAGAACTTCAGCGTAAATCGGAAGAGGCCAAGACTAAAGAGGCTGAAATTCAAGCGAGCAAAGCTAATGAAATAATTGCTGATGCTGAAACAAAGACAAAAATTGAAGAAGCTAAGGCTAATGAAATAATTGCAGATGCTAAAACAAAGACAAAAATTGAACAGGACAAGGCGAAAAAAGCTGAAGTGAAACGTATAGCTGAAGAGGCTAAGACTAAAGAGGCTGAGATTCTTGTTGAGGCTGCGGCTAAAAAGATTGAGCTAGCTGAAGCAAAACGAAAGCAAGAGGAAGTTAAAACAAAACTTGCAGAAATAAAACGAAAAGCTGAAGAGGCTAAAACCCAAGAGGCAGAAATATTAGCAAAAGAGGCAACTGCATTAGTAAAAGAGGCTGAGGAAATACGCATAAATGAAGAGGCTAAAGCAAAGAATGCTGAAAAAGAATTTCGGGAGTCTGAAGCGAAACGAATTGCTGAAGAGCTGAAATTAAAATTAGCAGAAGCAAAGCGTGTCGCATTAGAAATTAAAATTAAAGCAGCTGAAGTTAAGCAAAGCACTATTGAAGCAGAAACTAAAGATGCTGAATTACTCGTCAAAGAGGCATCCAAACAGTTAGAAGAAGATCAGCAGAATAAGGATCAATTGGAATTAGAAATAGCAGCGCTTAAAGAGGCTGAAGCTGAAATTCAATATAGACAGCTCCTTGCCAAAGAAGTTCAAGATGAGCAAGATACAGCAAGATCATTAATTATTGAGGATCAACTTAATACCCTTCAAAATGCTTATATAAATAATATAGCGGCCAGAGTTAAAACCTTTTGGAGGTACCAGTCAGCTGAAGATGATTGGACAGCTGAAGTCTATGTTGTTCAAGATAGAGATGGAAATGTTAAGGCGGTAGATGTTAAAAATGCTAATGTTGGTAATAGTTCTCTTGGAAAGTCATTCAAGGACTCAATTGAAAGAGCTGTAAATAAAGCCTCACCACTTCCTGGGGCTCCTGATGAAGCTGTATTTGACAAAGAGCTTTACTTTATATTTAGTGTAAATTAACCTAAATATTACCTATGAAAACACATGATTTTTTATTGGAATTAGGAACTGAAGAACTGCCTCCAAAGCTTTTATTGAAGCTTTCAGAATCCCTTAAGAACAATATTGCTGATGAACTTAAAAAGATTAATATTTCTTCATCTAGTATCGTGTCTTTCGCTACCCCAAGGCGTTTAGCTGTATCTATTACAGAGCTACAAAGCAAACAAAAAGACCAAGTCATAGAAAAAAAAGGCCCTTCAACAGAATCTCCAGAAATGGCGATTAATGGCTTTGCAAAATCTTGTGGAGTTGATTTAAGTCAGCTTGAAAAAAAGCAATTAGGCGGCAAAGAATACTACTTTTACTCAAAAGAAGAGGCTGGTCAAATTATTAGTAGTCTCTTACCAAGAATCATAGAAAGCTCAATTAAAAATATTCCAATTACAAGATCAATGAAATGGGGCAGTGCAGACCATTCTTTTGTTAGGCCCGTCCACTGGCTAGTTGTGATGCTTGATAAAGAGATTGTTCCAGCACAAATAATGGGGCTTGAAAGTGGAAGAGTTACGAGGGGCTTAAGACTGTCTCTTATACACATCTGACGCTGCCGACGAAT
>OJIQ01000032.1_pt1 | contig 17222 bp, 16 predicted proteins | sample 1595921 | NCBI WGS metagenome assembly OJIQ01 (sample SAMN05416693, study PRJEB24817) | seawater metagenome | isolation source: Sea water | place: Canada:Atlantic | collected 2013-07 | reverse complement strand
ATCTACACCTCTCTATTCGTCGGCAGCGTCAGATGTGTATAAGAGACAGTGCTAATTTAGAAATGTAAAATAGTCATTTTATCAAGTATTACTAACTAATAATGTCTCAAACACTCTACGATAAATTAATGAGCGCTCATATGGTCCATGACCAGGATGGAGCGTCGCTTATTTATATAGATCGTCAGCTTATTCATGAAGTCACTTCTCCACAAGCATTTGAAGGACTTACTTTAGCTGGTAGAAAGATTTGGCGTAAAAAATCTAACCTTGCGGTTCCTGATCATAACGTTCCAACTACAGAAAGATCAAGTGGGGTTAGTAGCATAACCGATCCAATCTCAAGGCTTCAGGTTGAAACACTAGATAAGAACTGTGAAACATTTGAAATAAATGAAATTCAAATGAATGATATCCGTCAAGGGATTGTTCACGTTATTGGGCCTGAACAGGGGGCAACACTTCCTGGAATGAGTATCGTTTGTGGCGATTCACATACAACAACTCATGGTGCTCTTGGAGCATTGGCCTTTGGAATTGGAACTTCTGAAGTTGAGCATGTACTTGCAACTGGCTGCTTATGGCAGAACAAAGCTAAAAACATGAAGATTGAAGTTAAAGGCCAATTAGCAAATGATGTAAGTGCTAAAGATGTCGCATTGTATGTGATTGGAAAAATTGGTACGGCAGGTGGAACTGGATTTGCAATTGAATTCTGTGGCTCAACAATTCGAGATATGAGCATAGAAGGTCGAATGACGCTTTGTAATATGTCAATTGAGGCGGGGGCAAAGGTTGGTATTGTAGCAGTTGATGATAAAACTATTAACTATGTTAAAGGTAGGCCTTTTTCACCAGTAGGTGAGAATTGGGACGCAGCCGTAAAATATTGGAAGACCCTTCATAGTGATGCTGATTCGAACTTTGATGAATCAATCTTAATTGATGCAAGTCTTATTAAGCCTCAAGTCACTTGGGGGACATCTCCAGAGATGGTCGTTGATATTAATGGCTCAACACCTGATCCAAAATTAGAGAAAGATGAAGTTAAAGCTGAAAGTATTCGAAATGCTTTAAAGTACATTCATTTAAAACCTAATACCTCAATGAGTTCGGTAGCAATAGATAAAGTATTTATTGGCTCTTGCACTAACTCAAGAATTGAAGATTTAAGAATAGCAGCTTCTGTTGCAAAGGGTAAAAAAATTGCTCATAACATAAAGCTTGCTCTTGTAGTTCCAGGCTCTGGACTTGTGAAAAAGCAAGCTGAAGATGAAGGACTTGATAAAATTTTTAAAGATGCAGGTTTTGAGTGGAGAGAGCCAGGATGCTCAATGTGCCTTGCAATGAATGCAGATAAACTAGAAGTTGGAGAGAGGTGTGCGAGCACATCAAATAGGAACTTTGAAGGCAGACAAGGGCAGGGATCTTTTACTCATCTTGTAAGCCCAGCAATTGCTGCAGCGAGTGCAATTGCAGGACATTTTTCAGGGGTAGAGACATGAAAAAATTCACCTCTTTAAGCTCTATTGCTACGCCTTTAGATCGAGCAAATATTGATACAGACGCAATCATTCCAAAACAGTTCTTAAAGTCTATTAAAAAAAGTGGATTTGGGCCTAACTTATTTGATGAATGGCGTTATTTAGATCATGGTGAGCCTGGGATGGATAATTCAAAACGACCAATCAATCCTGACTTTGTATTAAATAATCCTAAATATTCAAAAGCTCAAATTCTACTGACCAGAAGAAACTTTGGTTGTGGCTCCTCTCGAGAGCATGCTCCATGGGCATTAGAAGACTTTGGATTTAGAGCAATTATTGCACCTAGCTTTGCTGATATTTTCTATAACAACTGCTTTAAAAATGGCATTCTTCCAGTTGTTTTAAGTAGCGAAATTGTGGATGGTCTGTTTGAATATACCGGAAACATAGTCATCGATCTTCATGACCAAAGTGTAACGACAGATACTCATTCTTTTGAATTTAATGTTGACCCCGAAAGAAAACGCAGACTCATCAATGGGCTTGATGATATTGGTTTAACATTGCAATATGAAGATCAAATACGTTTATTTGAAACAGAACACTTTAAAAAGCACCCCTGGTTATGATTGGTCATCTAAAAGGTAAAATTATTAGCAAGAATCCACCCGAAGTACTTCTAGAAGTTGGTGGTATTGGCTATGAAATACTGTGCCCTATGTCCACGTTTTATCAGCTTGATAAAACCTCAGAAGATACATTATTATTCACTCATTTAAGCATTAAAGAAGATGCGCACACGTTATTTGGATTTATCACTAAGGATGAAAAAAGTATTTTTAGAGAGTTAATAAGGGTTAATGGTGTTGGCCCTAAAGTTGCTCTTGCAATTTTGTCACACCTTTCTGTAAATGCTCTCATTGAATGTATTTCAAATGAGGACGCAGAGCTTTTAGCAAAAACTCCTGGGATTGGAAAGAAAACTGCCCTTAAACTAATTGTAGAACTTCAAGATAGGCTGAGTAAGCTTGAACTAGTTGGAAGTCCTGGTGGTAGCGCCCATGAATTTAAACAGAGTGGAAATCCGAATAGTATTCAAGCCATTGAGGCGCTTCAATCTCTAGGTTTTAAAACGAAGGAAGCCAATAAAATGGTTTCAAAAATTTCTGACCAAAACCTTTCTACTGAGCAGCTTATTCGCTTAGCACTTCAAAACAAGTAATTAGACGGCTACTTTCTTTCTAGAAAACTTTGTTTTAACTCTACCAAGCATATTAATAAAATCGTAGTTCATCAGATACATGCAAGGTAGAAGAACTAAAGTTAGAAGTGTTCCAAACATTAGTCCATAGCCGAGTGCGAGAACCATTGGTTGTAAAAACTCATCTTTGCCGCCAATCCCATACGCAAGTGGCAATACTCCTGCCATTGTTGTTAGAGTAGTCAAAACTACCGCTCTTAAACGATCCCTTGAGCCTTTTGCAATCCAAACAATTTTGTCTTCTAGTTTGGCACTTTTATGCTTAATATAGTTTAAGTGGCTAACCATAACTAAAGAGTCGTTCACAATAACTCCCATCAAACCTAGAGCACCTGTTAGAGCGAAGAAACTTAGGGAATAACCATGGAAATGAAATGCCCAAACAACCCCAATCAGCGCAAATGGAAAGCTTGCTAAAACAAGAAGGGGTTGAGAGTATGAGTTAAATAGTATAGCAAGGATAAGAAAAATACCAACAATTGCTACAACAAAAGCGTAAAGAAAATCTCGTAATGAGTCAATTTGCTCTTGCGCTCCACCACCCGTAATGATCGATACTTGAGGAAAATCAATCGCAAGATTTAATTCCTCTAAAGAGGTTTTCAAAGTTTTGGTTTTATTTGTTACCCGCTCATCAATACTTGCTGAAAGCTTAATGGACCTATCACCATCAAAATGATTGTAATCAGGCTCTCCCTCAATCTCACGAAGCGTTGAGAATTGACTCATTGGTATTAGCTTGCCTTGACGATTTTTGACAGAAGTATTCTTAATGAAATTCTCAGTGTAATCATTTTCTCCTATATAGACTCTTACATCCTCCTCGTTTCCAGCAATAGTAATATCAGTCACATAAGAGCCTGAAAATGCTGTTCTAAGATGCCTATAAACTGACTGATAATCAACACCTAGACGAGCCATCTCATCAAAATCAAGTACTGTTTCGATTCTAGGTTTACCAATCTCATCATTACGATCTATATCATCAACGCCTTCAATAGAGCTGAGAATTTCTTCGAATCTATTGGCAGCTAAATTTCTCTGAGCATCATTTTCAGAAACAAGCGTAACCTCAATATCAGAGCCTCTTGGAGGTCCAGGGGCTATTAAGGTTATATCAATTTTGTCAGCACCCTCAATATCTGCCACTAGTGCTTCAAGCTTATCTGCCATGTCTTCTGCAGTTCTTTCTCTATCACTTGTTGGAGTAAGAGTAATTTTAATGTTTGCGATATTTGTAAAATAACTTCCAATCTTGCTTGTGAAAGAGTCAAGGTCGTCTCCTATCTCATTAGCAATTATATTTTCAACCTGTATAACAATATTTTCAGTATAGGCAGCAGAGCTTCCATTAGGAGTTTCAATGTTTGAAAAGATTACCGTTGCACCTCTTGAAGGAAATAAATTAAATGGAATATTTTTGACAGCAAAAATTGCCGAATATATTAGTAAAGCAATAAATAGTGGAACAATTAAATAACGCCATCTTAAAGCATGGTGCATCATCCTGTTGTAGAGGTTTTCAAATGGGATAAACCAAGTCTTTTGCTTTTCCACTTTTTGAGTTGCAAGGTGAGCTGGAAGCGCAAAGGTAATCTCTAAAAAAGAAATTCCTAAAGCAAATATTACAACTACGGGAAGCACATAAATAAACTTTCCTAAAGTTCCAGACATTAAAAAGAATGATGACATCACAAGCATGGTCGATATTATGGTCGTTATAACAGGCAGAATAACCCGCTTTAGACCAGTAACAACATTTTTATAGAGATCTCCACCCTTTGCCTTATAGTGATGAATACTTTCAGCAATAACAATACTATCATCCACCACAATTCCCAGCACAATGATGAAACCAGAAAGAGATATTAAGTTTATTGTATTACCTGTTAGTCCCATAAAGGCGACAGTTCCTAACAAAGTTACAGGAATACTAACAGCAACCCAAAAGGCAGTTTTTATGGAAAGGAAGACGCCTAACACAACAAGAACTAGTGCTAGACCAATATAGCCATTTTTAAGAATTATATCAATTCTGTTTGCAACTGCCAATGAAGAGTCATCAGTAAAAAAAATGTTAATCTCATCTGGATAATATTCTTGCAGCTCTGATACTCGCTCTTTAACTCTTTTTGCAGTTCTAATAATATCTGCTTGACTAGTTTTTTTAATCTCAAGAATAAAGCCCTTAGTTCCATTTACTCGAGTTATAGATTTTTCTTCTTCTTCACCTCTAAATACTTCAGCAATATCAATAAGCCTTATAACAGGTCCATCAAAGCTAGATTTAATAACAACATTTTTAATGTCATCAACACTTTCAAATTCAGACAATATGACAATATTTTTTTCTAAGTCTTGTTGATTATTATCTCCAACCGTAAAACGAGCATTTCTAGAAGAAATTGCAGAGATAACTTCATTAATTGACATGTTATATTTATCAAGCTTGTCTGGGTTAACTTTAATTTGGATTTCACTATCTAGATAGCCACTTTTGTCGATCGCAGAGACACCTTTGACTTTAAGAAGGGCTGTTTCTAAATCATCAGTAATTTGTCTTGATTGGTCATAATCTATCAAGGAGCCGTCAATGTTGATAGTAATAATTGGGAATTCAGAAACATTAAAATCAACTACCTGAGGCAGATCTGTTACCTCTTCAGGAAAACTTTTGACTTGATTTACAGCATTTCGAACATCATTTTTTACTGTCTGAACATCCTTTAAGTCTGCCTCTAAGGTAACAATAATAGATGAGAGCCCTTCACGAGAGGTTGAGGATATTTCTTTAATACCGCCAACGCTAGATAATTCTTTTTCAATTACATTTGTAACTGCTTTTTCAACGTCTTCAGGAGACGCTCCAGGATAAGCGGTCGTAACACTAAGAATTTCAAAATCAACTGCAGGAAACTGATCTCTTTGCATTCCAACAACAGCCAGCGTACCTATTGCTATAAAGGCAAGGGAAAAAACTAAGGCGAACTTTTTTTGCCTAACTAAAAAATTTAAAAAAGAATCCATAATTTACTTTTAATATAGCTCAAATCGAATGATTATATAGGCGAACAATGAAGAAACAGTGAAGAGTTTATGAACTCTTTGACCTTTTTCTCAGGTTTTCAGTAAGCAGTCTTTTACGAATTCTGATGTTATGAGGAGTAACTTCCACTAACTCGTCGTCATCAATAAACTCCAGTGCTTGCTCTAAATCTAAAGTAATCTTTGGAGTTAATGCAACTGCCTCATCAGTACCTGATGCTCTTACATTAGTTAACTGCTTCCCTTTCATAACATTAATTACAAGATCTTTATCCCTTGTATTAATTCCTACGACCATACCTTCATAGATATCCTCTCCATGGCCCACAAAAAACTTACCACTTTTCTGCAAATTAAATATCGCATAAGCAACAGATTTGCCTTGATTCATTGAAATTAAAGATCCATTCGTTCTTTGGCCAATCTTTCCATCCTTTTGAGGCTTATAAGAGTCAAATGTTGAGTACATAAGCCCAGTTCCAGTTGTTGCCGTTAAAAACTCAGTTCGAAATCCAATTAAACCTCTAGCTGGAATTATAAAATCAAGCTTTACTCGCCCTTTTCCATCTGGAGTCATATTGGATAGCTCCGCCTTTCTTTCGCCTAATTTTTCCATCACCGAACCCTGATGAACAGATTCAACATCTACCGTTAAATCTTCAAAAGGTTCACAGGTAACGCCGTCAATTTCTCTAAGAATAACTTGAGGCCTTCCTACCGATAATTCAAAGCCCTCTCTTCGCATCGTTTCAATCAAAATTGAAAGGTGTAACTCACCCCTACCTGAAACCACAAACTCAGAAGAATCTGTAGTATTTTCAACTCTTAAAGCTACATTATAAATAAGCTCTTTATCAAGCCTTTCTCTTATATTTCTGGATGTAATATATTTCCCATCTAGTCCTGCAAATGGGGAATCGTTAACTCTGAATGCCATACTAACTGTAGGCTCATCAACACTTAAAGGAGGTAATGCCTCAACTTTAGTTACATCACAAATCGTATCTGAAATTGATATATTTTCAATACCAACTACTCCAACTATATCTCCAGCGTTAGCAGAGCTAACATCATGCCTCTCTAGACCATTAAAACCTAACAGCTGAACAATTTTAACTTTACGCTCAGTTCCATCAGGTGAAATTAAGACGTTCTGCATATTTTTCTTAGCAACACCTCTTTCAATTCTTCCAATTCCAATTGCTCCTACAAATGAAGAGTAGTCTAATGACGTTATCTGCATTTGAAATGGACCATCAATATCCACCTTAGGTGCTGGTGCTTTTTCAACAATTAATTCAAACATTGGGGTCATATCACCCTCTCTAGCAGTGTCATCTTCAGATGCATAGCCACCGAGTGCTGAGGCATATATGACTGGAAAATCTAATTGCTCTTCAGTAGCACCTAACTGATCAAATAGCTCAAATACCTGATCAATTACCCAGTCAGGTCTTGAGCTGTCGCGATCAATCTTGTTAATCACTACAATTGGATTAAGGCCCTGCTCAAAAGCTTTCTTTGTAACAAAACGAGTTTGAGGCATTGGGCCATCACTTGCATCAACTAAAAGCAATACACTATCGACCATAGAAAGCACTCTTTCAACCTCACCACCAAAGTCAGCGTGGCCTGGGGTATCAACAATATTAATTCTATAATCACCCCATTTAATAGCTGTATTTTTTGAGCTGATCGTGATTCCTCTTTCTTTTTCAAGATCGTTAGAATCCATCATCCTGTCAGTCGCCTTAAAACGATCATCAAATGTTTGCGATTGAGAAAGTAATTTATCTACTAACGTAGTCTTTCCGTGGTCAACGTGAGCGATAATTGCTATATTTCTTAAATTGTTTGCCATTTAATAATGTACTCATAAAAAATCGATGTCGTATTATCCCGTAAAAACCTAACAATGCCCAAGCTAAATCAAAAATCAATTTAATATTGCTGGATACCCTTCTCTTATAAAATACATCTAATATTCTATTTATTTTTGAAGCTGTGGCCAAAAAAGGAAGCTCTCGTCGCTGGATGCAGGAACATTTAAGCGATGAATACGTAAAAAAAGCACAAAAAGAAGGCTATCGATGCAGAGCAGTCTATAAGCTACTTGAAATTATTGAAAAGGGTCAGCTTATTAAAAGTGGCGATAAAGTTTTAGATTTAGGCGCTGCACCTGGAGGGTGGTCACAAGTTGCAGTAAAGTTTACTGGTAAATCTGGGCAGGTAATTGCGAGTGATATTTTGCCAATTGAAGAAATAAGTGGAGTTAGTTTTCTTCAAGGAGACTTTACAGAGCAGTCCGTATATGATGATTTGATATTAATGACTAATGGCAACAAGGTTGATACTGTTTTGTCTGATATGGCACCAAACATGAGCGGCCAACTATCTGTTGATCAGCCTAAGTCGATGTATTTAGCTGAACTAGCTCTAGATATGGCCGTTAAAACCTTGTCAAAAAATGGCAACTTCATTGTCAAAGTTTTTCAGGGCGATGGTTTTGATGTTTATGTTAAAAATGCTAGAAATATTTTTAAAAAAGTTTCTGTCATCAAACCAAAAGCATCTCGTCCAAGATCTAAAGAAGTTTATTTATTAGCAAGTCAGTTAAAATAAATCCTTATGCAAAATTTTAGTGAAATTCATGCTCTCATGAAGAGCGACCTAGTGATGATGGATGAAATTCTAGTTAATCGACTAGATTCAAATGTTGACCTCATTAGTCAAATGAGCCAGTACATTATCAACTCAGGTGGAAAGCGAATTAGGCCACTTCTTCTATTATTATGCGCCAGAGCAACGAACTATAAAGGTGATTATCATCACTCAATGGCAGTTGTAATTGAACTCATTCATACTGCAACTCTTCTGCATGATGATGTTGTAGATAGCTCATCCATCCGTCGAGGCCATGAAACTGCAAACGAATTATGGGGGAATGCCCCAAGCGTTCTAGTTGGTGACTTTTTATATTCAAGAGCATTTGAAATTATGGTTGAACCCAACTCGATGCAAATAATGAAAATCCTATCTAAAGCAACCAATCAAATTTCAGAAGGAGAGGTGCTTCAATTATTAAGCATTAAAAATGCTAACGTTTCTCAGACAGAATATTTTGAAGTAATTGAAAGAAAAACAGCATGTCTCTTTAAGGCTGCATGCCAAATAGCTGGAATCTTAGCTGAATCCAATAAAAACGTAATTAATGGGCTTGGTAGCTTTGGAATTCATTTAGGTAATGCCTTTCAGATTATAGATGACACCCTTGATTATGAATCAAATTCTTCAGTTATTGGAAAAGAAGTTGGTGATGACTTGTCTGAAGGAAAAGTTACACTTCCAATGATTTACGCCCTTGAAAATACGAAGGGGAGTGAAAAAGCAACTCTTTCCAATGCCATAACCAATGCTGACTCTTCAAACATAGATAATATTATAAATATTCTTCTTAGTGTTAATGCATTTGAATATAGCCGCAAAGTAGCAAAAAATGAATCCACTAAAGCACTGAAGTTTCTGGAAGTTATTCCTAACTCCGAATATCGCTCTGCACTTCAACTATTATGTGAGCTTTCACTAGATAGAAACTCTTAACCCACTTAATGCTTACAACAAAACTTAAACAGCAAATACGCTCTTCCTTTGAAGATGCGAAAAAACAATTACCAAATTTTAGTAACCGCTCATCTCAAAATAAAATGATTGCTGAGATTTCAAAAACATTGACAGGTGAGTATGCCAATTCAAACCCAATCATATGTGTTGAAGCTCCAACTGGAACTGGGAAAACTATGGCTTACCTAGTGAGCTGCTTGCCAATTGCAAAAGAGTCAAAAAAGAAGCTAGTTATAGCTTCTGCAAATGTAGCACTTCAAGAACAAATTCTAAATAAAGATATTGTTGAGGCAGAGAAATATTCTTCAGTTGATTTTGAATATGCTTTAGCTAAAGGAAGGTCAAGATATGTTTGTATTCGAAACTTAATTAACCTGACAGAAGACAATTCAAGCTCTCCTTCTCTTATAGATGATGCTCTTCTTTGGGATGAAAAGCCAAGTAAAAATGACTTAGATGTTTTAAGTGAAATGACTGAAAGCTATACTGCCACAAGGTGGAGTGGGGAAATTGATGACCTTGAGAATCCACCTGAAAATAAATTATGGCAAAAAATTGCCTGCAATCGATTTACATGCAACTCTAAAAATTGTGAATTTTATAATGATTGCGCTTTCTTTAAAGCTAGAAAAAAAGCTTCACATGCTGACGTAATTATTGCAAATCATGATCTAGTTTTGGCCGATATTATAAATGGTAATAATGTTCTTCCTGAAGTTGAAGATTGTATTTTTGTTTTTGATGAGGCTCATCATCTATCTCAAAAAGCACTTTCTCATTTTTCACTGGGTGGCAGTACTGAGTTCATGAAAACATCTATCCGTCAATATCAGAGCGCCATAGATCAAATTATAAAAATTATAAAAATTACATCCCCTGCTAGTTATATTGAAAAGACAGACGAAGCTATAAGTGATCTAACTGAAGTCATCTCAAATCTTGAATACCAAGATGATATTCATCTATTTCCCATAACTGGCGTGCCTAGTGAAATACTGAATTTAACCAAACAAATATTAGTCTTATTTAATTCAGCGTATAAAGATTTTTCAGAGCATAAAGATATTTGGGAAGAGCACTATAAAAGTAATAATATTGACCAGGCTATAACTGATAACTTAAATAATATAATTGGTCAAAATAATCAAAATCTATCTTCAATCTTATCGCTTTTAAATACATTTAATCAGAACCTAAATAATGAACAAGCTCCAACAAGTAACTGGATAAGTCAATCAAAGCTTGCTAATAAAAAAAATAACTATCAACTAAACACTGCAAAAATTGATGTCTCTAGCTATTTAGACAAATTAATATGGTCTAAAGCAGCAGGAGTTGTTTTTACATCGGCTACATTGACTGCTCTAGGAAGCTTTGATAGATTAAATCAACAACTTGGATTAAAGTTATTAGAAAATCAGTATCTTCGCCTGGCATCTCCGTTTAATCATGAGTCAGTTGACTTTATAATCGCTAAAATTAAAGCAAGCCCAACACAGTCTTTTGATCATACTCAAGAAATTGCGCTAGAGTTAAAAAAACGTATTGATACATCAGCAGCCACACTCGTGCTTTTTGCATCAAACAATCAAATGCAGAGTGTAGCCGACTTAATAGAAAAATCATTAGATTGTGATCTATTTATTCAAGGCGAATATAGCAAGAAAAATATTCTAGAAAGACATATTGAAAATAGAAAAAATGGTTTAGGCAGTATAATCTTTGGTCTTGATAGCTTTGCTGAAGGCGTTGACCTTAAAGGTGATAATTTAAACCACGTAATTATTGCTAAGTTAAGATTTAGCGTTCCAACATCGCCAATTGAAAAAACGACTCAATCATATCTTGAGTCGTTAAATCGAAATTCATTTATGGAAATTTCTCTACCAGACGCTTCATTAAGATTAATACAAGCTTGTGGGAGGCTCATAAGAACTGAGACAGATTCGGGTAAAATTACTATTTTTGATAATAGGCTAGTAACAAAGTTTTATGGAAAACATCTTATTAAAGCACTTCCAAATTTTAATATTATTGTAGAAAAAAGCTAATTTTAAATATTATCTTTTTTATCAAATTAAAGGTTAGCAGAATTTTTTGATAAATACTCTTCAACGCTTTCAGCTGATTCCTTCATTCCTTCATCACCCTTATTCCATCCTGCAGGGCATACCTCTCCATTTTCAGTATGAAAATCAAGTGCATCAACCATTCTTAGCATTTCATCCACATTTCTACCTAGAGGATGATCATTAACAACTTGATGACGAACAACAAAATTCTCATCAATTAAAAAAGATGCCCTTAAAGCTGTTCCCTCTGGGTGGACAATGCCATACTTTTCCATAATTTTATGATCCATATCAGAAACTAATGGAAAATCAATAAATCCAATACCGCCATCATTTATTTTAGTATTTCGCCAAGCATTATGAGTATGTCTAGAGTCAATAGAAACACCAATTAACTGAGTATCGAGCTTATCAAAAGCAGCAACTCTATGGTGATGTGCAAGAATCTCTGTCGGGCATACAAACGTAAAATCTAAGGGGTAGAAGAACAATACAATTTTTTTACCTTTAAAACTTGATAGTTGAAAATCCTCTACAATTTGCCCATCTGCAAGAACTGCTGTCGATATAAAGTCTGGTGCTTGCTGTGTAACTAAAACGCTCATAGTTTTGTCCTTATAGTAATGATTAATGTTTTTTTAATTCTGTAGTTAATGCAAATATAATTTATTACTTTTAATTAGTTATATTTGTAGTGATATTTGGAGATATCTCCCTTAAGTCTAAGGTCATTTTTAACCTCATCTAAAATCACTTTTCCAATAATTTTTTTTGGAATACCTAATCTCCTCATCGATATAAAATCTAGTCGATTAGTTTTTTTTAAAATAAAGAGTTTGTATCTATACCAATATTTCATTTTTATTTTTATATTCTATTAAAAAAAGCCCTATGCAAGGAGGAAGACATAGGGCCAATTAATCACAGACATACACATTTAAAGGAAGTAAAAAAAATATGAATGTAATCAATTTATCACTTAGTTAAAACTCCTTTGATATTTGCTTCATCATAGTTCGGAGGGCTATTTTGAAGCTGTTGAAACAATTACAAATATAGAGCAGCGTACGATCTTAGGAGATTGCATTAGGAAGCTGAATTTATTAGTAATCAATTTCGAACCTTTGCTTAATTATTTATTAAATGATAATGATACTCATTCTCATTAACAATTGCAAGCTATATTTAAAAAAAATATTTAAATTAAATGATTTCAATAAAAATAAAGGCATTTAACTTAAAATAGGTCGTTAAGTACTTGAACTATTAAGTTATCAATGCACTCTATAAATCGCACTAAAGAAAGTCAAAAAGCTACCGTTATAGGAGCAATTATTGATTTTTTACTTTCTGTTATAAAAGTTTCTCTCGGAATCATAGGTCAATCAGGAGCCCTTATTGCAGATGGAATTCATTCTTTCTCAGATCTCCTCACAGACTGGGTTACATGGTATGCCGCAAAACTTTCTGGAGAAGCGCCAGATGCCGACCATCCATATGGACATGAAAGATTTGAAACGGTTGCAACTTTAGGATTAAGTATCTTTTTAGCAATAGTTGGTACTATTATTATTTTTGATGGATTTGGTCGTTTCAGCAATGCCACTCCTCTAAAGCATGAAAACTGGTTAATTGCGGCTGCTGCATTATCAATTCTTAGTAAAGAAGCTTTGTATTGGTATACAGTTAAAGTTGCTAAAAATATTAAGTCTGACTTACTTAAAGCAAATGCTTGGCATCATAGAACTGATGCATTTTCCTCTATAGTTGTTGTTATTGGAATAATAGGTGCTGCCAATGGATACTTTTTCCTAGATAGCGTTGCTGCAATTATAGTTGGCTTAATGATTATTTATATTGGCTGGCAACTTGGATTTGAGGCGACTAAAGAATTAGTAGATACTTCAATTGACCCAGAAGACATAAAAAATCTTCATAAAGCACTTGCTGATATTAAAGGAGTAAATAGCGTTCATACCTTAAGAACCAGAAAAGTTGGTCATAAAAAATCGGCTGACGTTCATGTCCAGGTCAATCCATTTTTATCCGTTAGTGAGGGTCATATAATAAGTGTTAGCGTTGAGAGAGTTGCGAAAGAATGTATAGAGGAGCTTGATGACGTAACTGTTCACATTGATCCTGAAAATGATGAAGAAAAAGAAGATGCGCCTTATAAGGACCTTCCAGAGAGAGCTCAAGCATTAAAGATTATTAGTCAGTCGCTCAAACTTGAGAATTGCTCTTATGAAATTGAAAGAACCCAACTGCACTATCTAGAGGGTGAAATACTAGTGGACTTTTATCTTTCGGTTGATTATTTAGATAATAATGAAATTAGTACGATCAATTTTGATCTCAGCGAAATTATAAAAAAACTTCCAGGATTTGGTGAAGTAAAGGTTTACTTTAGTTAATTTTTATAGCGCATGGTAAGCATGACAAATTGCTCCTGCAAGAGCGTCTCCAGCATCTTCTTGTGGTGCTTTATTTAATTTGAGGAGCTGCTGCACCATAAAAGAAACCTGCTCTTTCGATGCGTGACCTCTTCCAACAACTGCCTTTTTAATTTGATTGGCTGTGTAATCTACAATTGGAATACCTTGGCCTCCAGTAGCAGAAATAATAGCGCCGCGAGCATGTCCAAGTTTAATTGCAGCATCAGGATTTGGCCTATCAGGCCTCATGAATACTCTTTCAATGACGACTATATCAATTTCATGCTTGGCGATAACCTCTTTAACGCCCTCATATATTGTAATAATTCTCTCATTTAAATCACCCTGAGTTCTGATACAACCACTACTAAGATATGTAAATTTTAGTTTATTTGCCTCAATTAAACCAAAACCAGTAATTCTAGAGCCAGGATCTATACCAAGTATTTTCATTGGGATATTTTATCAGCTATGTAAAAACTAACCAGTATTTTAGTAAAAAAGTTATAATGCTTTTTAAAAAATTTTAAAAGGAAAATTTATGTCAGTAATTGAGCTTTCACAAGCAAATTTAGATGAGACTATTAACAATAATGAAATTGTAATTATTGATTTCTGGGCTCCTTGGTGTGGTCCATGTATTCAGTTTGCTCCAACCTTTAAAGAAATCTCTGAGAAGGTTGATGGGGTGACCTTTGCTAAAGTCAACACTGAAGATGAACAAGAACTTGGCGCTCAATTTCAAATTAGATCAATCCCAACTTTAATGATTTTTAGAGATGGAATTGGAATTTTTTCACAGCCAGGGTCTATGTCTGGGAAAGACTTAGAAGACTTATTAGAAAAAGCTAAATCAATTGACATGGATGAAGTAAGAAAAGAGCTTGAAGATCAAAAGCAAACCTAGCTAAAAAAATCTAAATATTTCTGCTCACTAAAGCCCACCATTATTTTGTCATCTCTGATCATAACTGGCCTCTTAATTAAAGTTGGGTATTTCAAAATTAACTCATAATCAATATTATCTTTTTCACTTTCAGTTAATGTTCGATAGGTGGTTGAGCGCTTATTTATAAGAACCTCCAATCCAACTTTTTCAATCATTTTTTGAAGTTCATTTTTTGAAATTGGATCGACTCTAAAGTCTATAAATTCATGAGCTATATCATTAGTAGATAAATACTTAAGAGCTTTTTTGACGGTATCACAGTTCTTGATACCATAAATTTTATTAGTGCTACTCATAATAAATATTGGAAAATATATTGAAGACAGATAAAAGCATAAATTACTTAAGTTTCTAAAAGAAAGGTTACTGGCCCATCATTAACAAGTGAAACCTGCATATCCGCTCCAAAAATACCGCTTTCAGTAATGGTGCCCATAGATTGAGTTTTTTCAAGAAAATAATTGTATAGTTTTTCTGCTTCAGTTGGCAGCATTGCTGTTGAAAAACCTGCCCTTGTTCCATTCTTAGTGTCTGCTGCAAGAGTAAATTGAGATACGATTAAAAGCTCTCCATTTATATCACGAATACTTAAATTCATCTTCTCATCTGAATCTGGAAAAACTCGATATGAGAGTATTTTTTTTACCATCTTATCTGAGGACATCATGTCATCTTGCTTCTCAATACCAATAAAAACTAGCAGACCTTTACTAATTTGACCCACTACTTTTCCTTCAACTTCAACCTTTGATGAGCTTACTCTTTGAAGCAAAGCTTTCATTTAGTTATGATGAGAGGTGAGAAATATCAGCAACAGATAAAAACAGAGCTCTAACTCGACTAATCAGAGCAAGTCGAGCCTCACGTACTTTTAAATCCTCTGTATTAACCATAACATTATCAAAGAATGTATCTATCACCTCTTTTAATTCAAGCAACGAGCGCATGGTCGTCTTGTAATCTTTCTTATCTGATAATTGTTTAGATAGTAACTCTGTAGCTTTATAAAGATTTTTTTCCGAGTCTTCAATTAACACCTCAGAATTAAGGTCATTATGATGTTCGGTTGAATCTTTAAGAATATTTGCAATTCTTTTATTTGACTCAATCAAGCTCTTGGCGTCAGCACTTTGAGTAAACTCATTAAGCGCTTCAACTCTCAAATGAAAATCAAACGGCGAGTCTGGACTAACTGCCAAAACAGCTTCATAAACGTTGCTATCGATATTAGCATCTTTGTAGTAGGCTTTTAGCCGCTCCATCATAAATTTATAGATTGAGTCAGAGGTGCCTCTATCTACTCCCTCTAAGTGTAAATCTAGAGAGAATTTAATTAATGACTTAAGGTTTAATTCTATTTTGGCCTCAAGCAGTATTCGTAGCAATCCAAGAGCTAGCCTTCTAAGTGCATAGGGGTCTTTAGAGCCTGTTGGAGCCTGTCCAATTCCATAAATACCAGTAATAGTATCTAGCTTATCCGCGATTGCAACTACAAGACCTTCACTTGTAGAGGGCAATGTATCACCTGAAAATCGAGGTTGATAGTGCTCCCTAATAGCTATTGAAACAGCTTTTGACTCTCCATCATTAAGGGCATAATAGCCACCCATAATTCCTTGTAAATCAGCAAATTCACCAACCATTTCACTTAAAAGATCAGATTTGCATAAAAGACCAGCACGAGAAGATTCTTTAGTATCAAATCCAACCAACTCTGCAATATAAGAACTTAGGCGCTCTATTCGCTTCGCTTTTTGAGCCATGGAGCCAAGAGACTTCATAAACAAAACATTATCCAGCCCATCTATTCTCTGATCAAGCCTGACAGCCTTATCTTGATTCCAAAAAAACTCAGAATCTGATAGCCTAGGATGAATAACCCTCTCATTGCCCTCAATAACTACTTTTAAATTACTCGATTCAATGTTTGCGACAGAAATAAATAATGGTAACAAACCACCCTTACTGTCTACTAAATGAAAGTATTTTTGGTGTGACTTCATTGCCGATATCAGAGCTTCATGAGGAACAGATAGGAATTTTTCATCAAACTTTCCAGCAAAAGCTCTAGGGTACTCAACTAGCGCACAAACTTCATCCAGCAAAGATTCATCTATAACTACTTCAGCATTATTTTGCTTTGCTACTAATAAAACCTGCTCACGGATAATCTCTTTACGCTTTTTAAAATCAACAATGATTTGAGCACTTTTTGACATAACCAACTCATATTCACTCGCATGTGAAAGTTCAATAGTAAGATCTTTTTGAAATCTTAAGCCCCTCGTGACTCTTCCACTTTCTGTCTCTTATACACATCTGACGCTGCCGACGAATAGAGAGGTGTAGATC
>OJIQ01000028.1_pt1 | contig 19725 bp, 20 predicted proteins | sample 1595921 | NCBI WGS metagenome assembly OJIQ01 (sample SAMN05416693, study PRJEB24817) | seawater metagenome | isolation source: Sea water | place: Canada:Atlantic | collected 2013-07 | reverse complement strand
CTTTCTAGGAAAGCAACATATACTTATAATAATGGGCAGAAACAACCTCAAATGATGTAATTGCAATATGAAACTAACTCAAAAATATCGAAGCAGTGCTTTTGCAGAAGAAGACTATACAAACACAGCTACTCAAAAACAAAAAGCCTATAACTCAACAGACTTTAATTTCTCTTATAATCCAAATGAAGATTTAGAATTTAATTTTGATGTTGAGAATCTCTTTGAAAATAGTTACGGAACTTGGTTAAGAGCTGATGTTATATACCCAGGTAATTCAACTAGAAACATCAAAGCAGGACTTTCATACAAATTTTAATGAAGTATGATAGTTTTATTATGACGGATATTACTTATAAAAAACGCATGCAGCGTAAAAAGGAATATATTGATTCCCGAATCGAAGAGGCTAATATCGATAAAGGAATCATTGTTCTTTTGACTGGAAATGGTAAAGGTAAGTCATCTTCGGCTATGGGGATGATATGTAGAGCGCTTGGTTATGATATGAAGGTTGCTCTCGTGCGTTTTTTAAAGGGTGAGCAGCAGACTGGTGAGGATCTGTTTCTTGATAGTAACCCCAATGTTGTATCTGCCCATATGGAGAGCGGCTTTACTTGGAATACTCAAGACCAAGAACTTGATAAAAAGTTAGCAAATGAAACGTGGTTAGAAGCTGAAAAGTTTCTAGCTGATCCAGAAATTAATCTTGTGGTTCTAGATGAAATTACCTACATGATTAATTTCAAGTATCTTGATGAGGCATCAATTCTTAAGGCGCTTAGTAATAGGCCAGAGGGACAGCATGTTGTTATTACGGGAAGAGCTGCCAGTGAGGGCATTATTGAGGCCTCTGATACTGTAAGTGAAGTCAAAGATGTTAAGCACGCTTTTAGAGCTAATATTAGAGCTCAAAAAGGCATAGATCTATAAAAGACTAACTGTTTTCAAGTAAATACTGAATTGCTTGGTATAGATACCCTACCGTTACAACCTTCATTCCTTTTATCGGTTTTTTAGGCGCATTACCTTTTGGAATAATTGCCACTTCAAAACCCTGCTTTTGAGCTTCTGATAACCTTTCCATTGAGTTGTAGACTGGGCGCACCTCTCCAGTAAGACCAACCTCTCCGAAAGCAATCCATTTACTCGGAATCACCTTATCTCTTAAACTTGAAACGATTGCAAGCATTACAACTAAATCCGACGCAGTTTCACTTACTTTAATTCCACCTACAACGTTTATAAAAACATCTTGATCAAATGTTGCAATTCCAGAGTGCTTATGAAGAATTGCCAGTTGGAGTGATAATCTGTTTTGATCAAGACCTACGCTGACTCTTTTTGGAGTTCCATTAGCTTGGTCCACGAGCGCTTGTATCTCAACCAATAAAGGTCTTGTAGCCTCTCTTGTAACCATTACCATTGAGCCTGAAGAAGGATTTTCTTGATTCGATAGAAATATTGAAGATGGGTTGCTGACTTGCTGAAGTCCCTTCTCACCCATTGCAAAGACGCTGATTTCATTAACGGCGCCAAAGCGATTCTTTACTGCTCTGATTATTCTATAACGACCGCCAGCATCCCCCTCAAAATATAAAACAGCGTCAACCATGTGCTCTAAGATTCTTGGGCCTGCAAGCGCACCACCCTTTGTAACATGACCAATCATCAAAAGTATTGTGTTAGTTTGTTTGGCGTATTGAGTAAGCTGAGCAGCACAGTCTCTTACCTGCGTGACAGAGCCTGGCGCAGAATTTGAAAGGTCGGTAACCATGGTTTGAATGGAGTCAATAACAATAACCTTAGGTCTTGTGTCTTTTGAAATCTTTATTATTTTCTCTAGATGGGTTTCACCTATAAAGAGTATATCTTCCTTAATTCCTAGTCTAATAGCCCTATCACTCACCTGCTCAGCTGACTCTTCACCGCTGACATACAAGGTTGTACTTGACGCATTAATAGCTGCTATTGCCTGCAAAATCAATGTGGACTTACCAATACCAGGGTCACCACCAATAAGAACTACAGAACCATCAACCAAGCCGCCGCCAAGCGTGCGATCAAGTTCACTGAGGCCTGTTGAGAGACGATGATTATTTTGTGATTTAATTTCAGATAGGTTTTGTACCTTAGATGAAGGAAGATCTTTGAGGCTTTCAGGTTTAGAGGAGGTTGCCTGTGATATTACTACCTCTTCAAGTGTGTTCCATTCTTTACAATCTAAGCATTGACCTGCCCATTGATGATGCGAGGAGCCACATTCTCTGCAAACAAACTCAATTTTAGTTTTTGCCATCCTAGAATTATTTATTCATTAATTTATCAATTTCACTTTTAAAAGCTTCAATGTCTTGGAATTGACGATAAACCGAAGCAAATCTTATGTATGCAACTTCATCGAGAGCCCTCAGTTCTTCCATTACCCACTCTCCAAGCATTGATGAAGGAACCTCTCTGTCATTTTGAGCCATCAGTTTTCGCTGAATTTTTTGAATTGCAGTTTCAATTTTTGAAATTTCAACGGGCCGTTTTTCGAGAGCTTTTAGTAATCCAGAGCGAAGCTTATCTTCACTAAATGATTGCCTTGATTCATCACTTTTAATGAGTCTTGGTAAATTTAAATCAACTGTTTCACGAGTAGAGTGTCTTTCCCCACAAGCGATGCATTCCCTTCTTCGGCGGACTTGAGAGCCATCATCAAGTAATCTAGTATCTAGGACCTTGGTGTCATCAGATTGACAAAAAGGACATCTCATAGCGGTTACTTATAAACTGGAAATCTAGAACAAAGCTCTCCAACCTTTGCTCTTACTTCATCGATAACAGATTGATTTTCTAAATCATCACAAATGTCACAAATCCAGTTGGTAATGTCTTTGCACTCAGATTCACCAAAACCTCTTGTTGTTCCTGCAGGAGTTCCAACACGTATTCCACTGGTAACAAAAGGTGACTGGGGATCATTTGGAACGGAGTTCATATTTACTGTAATGTGGGCCTCACCTAGAGCATTATTAACTGCTTTTCCTGTTAGCCCTTGCTCAATAAAACTTACTAAGAAAACATGATTATCGGTGCCGCCTGAAACAACGTCATAGCCTCTTTCAAGGAAAACGCTTGCCATGGCTCTAGCATTAATAACGACCTGTTTTTGATACGCTTTAAAGTCATCACTCATAGCCTCTTTAAAGGCAATCGCTTTAGCTGCAATGATATGCATTAAAGGCCCGCCCTGTATTCCTGGGAATATAGCAGAGTTGAGTTTTTTTTCAATTTCTGGATTTGCTCTAGCAACAATTAAGCCACCACGTGGACCTCTCAAGGTTTTATGTGTCGTTGTAGTGCACACATCAGCAAATTCAATAGGAGAAGGATAGTCACCCGTTGCTACTAAACCTGCAACATGAGCCATATCAACAAGAAGGTAAGCTCCTACCATGTCAGCGATTTCTCTAAAGCGAGCCCAATCAACAATCCTTGAGTATGCTGAAAAGCCAGCAATTACCATTTTTGGTTTATGCTCTAACGCTAAACGCTCAACTTGGTCGTAATCAATCTCACCAGTGGACTCATCTAGGCCATATTGAATAGCATTAAAATTTTTACCTGAAAAAGAAGGCGCAGCGCCATGCGTTAAGTGACCACCATGCGCTAGACTCATTCCCAATATAGTATCGCCTGGAACTAAAAGCGCTTGAAAGACTGCAGCATTTGCAGTTGAGCCAGAATGTGGCTGCACATTTGCATAGGCAGCTCCAAACAATTCTTTTGCTCTACTTATAGCTAATGTTTCAGCAACATCGACGTGCTCACAGCCACCGTAATATCGCTTACCAGGATAACCCTCAGCATATTTATTGGTCATTTGACAGCCCTGTGCAAACATGACATTCGGCGAAGTATAGTTTTCAGATGCGATTAATTCAATGTGCGCTTCCTGTCTTGCATTTTCAGCATTTATTGCATTTGCAATCTCAGGATCAACATCATTTAATGTTAGGTTTTTATCAAACATAATAGCTCCATAAAAGGAATCTTAAAACGTTAATTTTAACCACTTTATTTAGTAATATCCAAACTAAATTATTCTTTTTTTTTAAAAGATTATAGTATGTTTTTAATACAGTTTTATTATTTGAAATTAAGTTCAATTCTTGAGTAAATCATTGATATTTCTCAGTGGTAAAATTACCTTTTATATTTATTTTTTTAAACAATGAATGTGCTAGTTTTAGGTGCCGGAATTATTGGCACAACTTCAGCTTATTTCCTTGCTAAGCAGGGACATAATGTAACTGTTGTCGACAGGCAAAAGAGTGTGGCTATGGAAACAAGTCATGCTAATGCAGGTCAGCTATCGTATGCATTTTCATCACCTTGGGCAACACCAAGCTTACCACTGAGTTTGATTAAGTGGACTCTTGGCGGAACATCCCCATTGGTTGTTAATCCAAACGTTAGTCTTGAAACGATTAAGTTTATGTATCGGACGTATAAAAATTGCAACTCTAATAGCTATGAAATTAATAAAAGCCGTATGCTTAGAATTGCAAACTATTCTCAAAAAACTTTAATCGATTTAGAGAGTGAATTTGATATTAATTATGAGCACAGAAAACAAGGATCACTTCAGTTATTTTGGAGTCCTAAGGATCTTGAAAAAGCAAAACAAGATATGGCAATCCTAAAGAAATTTAATATTAAATATGAAGTGCTTGACTCACAAGGCTGCGTAGAGGCTGAGCCCGGACTTCAATATATTAGAAATAAACTTTATGGTGGCCTTCGATTCATCAATGATTACACAGGAAACTGTTATTTATTTACCAGTGAATTGTATAAAAAATGTCTAGAGATGGGCGTTAAATTTGAATTTGATACCCATATTGAATCTATTCGTATTGATAACAATAAAGTTTCTTCAGTTAAAACAAATCACGGTGAATTAACCGCAGATAATTATTCAGTTTCGCTTGGCAGTCACTCACCTAAAATTCTCTCCAGTGTGGGCATTGATATTCCTGTTTATCCAGTTAAAGGTTACTCCATTACCCTTCCAGTATTAAATGATCTAGATGCCCCTCAGTCAACGATAATGGATGATAAGAATAAAGTTGGTATTACCAGACTGGGAAATACTATAAGAGTTGCTGGAATTGCGCATTTGACAGACCATAATTCAAGTCTCAGAGAAAAGTCACTTCATTCTTTAAAAAAAGGCCTCAATAATCTTTTTCCTCATGCGGCAAAAGAAACTAATGATATTAACTTTTGGACAGGCTTTAGGCCTAGCACTCCTGACTCAACTCCTATCATTGGTGCAACGCCTTACTCAAACTTATATTTAAATACTGGTCATGGAACTCTAGGATGGACAATGTCTCTAGGCTCTGGCAAACTATTAGCAAACATAGTTTCGGGCAATGAGCCTGAAATATCATTAGAAGGAATTGACATGAGTCGCTACAAGTACTCTAATAAGACGAATTTAAATTATGGCTAGAAAGTGCACTGCAGTAATAAATCTTAGCGCAATTAAACAAAACTATCTTTACGCTAAATCCTTATCTGCTAACTCCTATGCAATTGCAGTTGTTAAGGCTAACGCCTATGGTCATGGCGCTGTTAAGGTTGCAAAATATCTAGAAGATTGTGCTGATTTTTTTGGCGTTGCGTGCATTGAAGAGGCTATTGAGTTAAGGGCTTCTGGATTAAGCAAAACCCCAGTCTTGCTGATGGAAGGTATTTTTGAGTTGTCAGAGCTTACCTTAGCAATTAAAAATAACCTAACAATAACAGTATGCAGCCCACTTCAACTTGAGTGGATTCTTAAGGCCACAATAAATAAAAAGATTGATGTTTTTATTAAGCACGACTCTGGAATGGGAAGGCTTGGCTTTCAAGATGCTCAATTTAAGGAGGCTATTAGATCTTTAGAAGAAAGTAATAACATTAGCAAGATAACCCTGATGACACATTTTTCTAGTGCTGACAACCTAGAGAGTAAGTCGACTTCAGAGCAAGTTATTGATTTTGAAAATGCTAGTGGTAATCATAATTATTCATTATCTTTAGCTAACTCTGCTGCTATTTTGGCCTGGGAATCAACTCATAAAGATTACACGCGCCCAGGTATTATGCTTTATGGCTCCTCTCCATTTAAAGATACATTACATCAAAAAAAGTTAGCTCCTGTAATGACTCTATCTTCTTCATTGATTTCAATAAAAAGCTTTAAAGCAGGTCAATCAATTGGCTATGGTGAGCGCTTTATTTGCAAGAAAGATACACTAATAGGCGTTGTGGCTATTGGGTATGCAGATGGCTATCCCCGAAGCGCTAAAGACGGAACCCCTGTGTTCATTAATGGCTTGAGATGCTCGGTAGCAGGAAGAGTTTCGATGGACATGATGACCATTGATTTAAGTAATGCTTTAAATCCTCAAGTTGGCGACCGAGTTGAGCTCTTTGGTGAAAATATTCCTGTAGATGAGCTTGCAGAATGCTGCAATACCATTTCTTATGAAATATTTAGTAAAATTACCAATAGAGTTTATAAAACTTACGTCCAATAATTTTTCAATACTAATATAATGCATTTAATTCATTATTGTATTTCTTAAAAAACCATGCTTTCACTTAACCAAATCAACGCATTTAATAAAGATGGATATGTAGTTGTAGAAGATTTTATTAATCAAGAGCAAAGAGAGCTTTTAATGAAGCGCGCTGAAAAACTTATTGATGATTTTCAGCCACCCTCTTCACATTCAGTGTTTACAACTGATGAACAGGAAAGAACGAGTGATGAATATTTTTTAAGTTCTGGAGATCAAATTCGATTTTTTTTTGAAGAAAAGGCAATCGATGACAATGGAAACTTTACCGTTCCCAAACAAAAATCTATTAATAAGATAGGCCATGCGCAGCATGAATTAGACCCTGTCTATAAAAAAGTAATCAATGAGCTTAATTTGCCAGAAATTGGCTTACAGCTTGGAATCAAAAAACCCAGAAAGCTACAATCCATGCACATCTTTAAGCAGCCTAGTATTGGTGGGGAGGTTGGACTTCACCAAGATTCAACATTCTTATACACAAGCCCAATGAGCTGTATCGGTTTTTGGGTAGCCCTTGAGGATGCAAATAAAGAAAATGGCTGTTTACAAGCAATTACTGGAGGACACTCAATTCCACTTAAAAAACGCTTTAAATTGTCTTCTGGTGGAGGTACTGAGTTTGAAATTTTAGATGATAGTCCTTTTCCTGATAACGAGTTAGACATGCTTGAGGTTAAGGCTGGTACTCTAATTATCTTGCATGGTCAGCTTCCTCATTATAGTGCTGCAAATACATCAGAGCGATCTCGACAAGCGTTTAGCCTGCATTTAGTGGATCAAGATTGCCACTATGCAAAAGATAACTGGCTACAGTCTGAATTTTAAATTTAACGTCTAGATAAAACTTATGAATGATAGAAAAACAATTGATGTTCACAATGTTGAATTTATGCCATTTGATCGTTACGGCTCTCCCGTTCCAAAAATGAGTTGGCATATCATCAGTTATGACCAAGTATCAGGGCAAGGAAGCTATGTCTTAAAAATGGACCCAGGCGCACAAACTGTCCCGCATACGCATATGGGCTTTGAGGAGTTCTTCATAGTGGAAGGTGAGCTAATTGACTCAGACGGAACAGTCTTTAATAAAGGTGAATTTGTTTCTTTTAAGCCTGGTAGTCAGCACTCTTCTTATTCTGAAAAAGGCGCCTTAATTATCGTTTTTCAAAGAGGTTTAAATATACCTTTGAAGGAGAAGTAAATGCCAGTTGAAATTAGGAAAACGCTATTACACGTTGAAAAAACTCTTATTGAAGGTAACAAAAAAGCAGACAAACCGCTTACTTTAATAGCAGCGCTTGCTGTTATAAAAAATCCTTGGGTTGACCTGCAAAATGCCGGTAAATTTACAGAAGACCTCAAGCCAGGAATACTAGATGTTGCGCCAGAGCTTGGTGAAATATTAACCGCCATGATTATTAAGGAAGCTGGCTCAGGAGATAAAGTAGAGGGATATGGCAAATCAGCCATAGTAGGACTTAAGGGTGAAATTGAGCATGCTTCTGCCATTATCCATACACTTCGATTTGGCAATTACTATCGTGAAGCTGTTGGAGCTCAATCTTACTTGTCATTTTGCAATACAAGGGGCGGTGCAAATGCGCCAATCATGATTCCTTTAATGGATAAAAATGATGCCGGACGGCGCTCTCATTACTTGACAATTCAGCTCGCTATACCTGACGCTCCGGCAGATGATGAGTTGGTCATCGCGCTAGGCGCTTCAATCGGCGGTAGACCGCATCATAGAATAGGTGACCGATATCAAGATTTGAAAGACTTAGGTCATGACGTAGACAACCCTGCAAACGTATAGGCAAGAATTTATTAGCTTTCTGAATCTGATTGAGATTCTATAGCTTCCTCTGCAATCACTTCCATTGCAACCATACTTGGTCTTTGCGCCATAACTTGGAAGTCTGATTGATCCGACTCGTCAACATCTTCATTAATAAACATCATAACAAACACTGTTACCCCAATTACCAAGTGAACTAGGCTTAAGTACAATAAGAAGCCAATGCTATCAAATAAATTCAGGAAATAACTCATCGTGAAGGGTCCTAATGCCGCAAAGACACTAAAAACAAAAACAATTGTTCCACTAGCACTAACCATTTGACTTGGCTTTAAGCGGTCATTAGTTTGAGCAACACCAAGTGAATAGAGTGGTAATGTGCTTGCACCAATCAATCCATTTAAAACTAAGAAAGTAGTTTTAGAAAAATCAAACATTACAAGAAGTGCACAAACCCCTATAACTATTGAGCAGCAAAGTAGAATTACCTTTCTTCGATCAATCTTGTCAGATAACCAGCCAAGTGGCCACTGTGATAAGGCGCCAAAACCAATAAATAGAGTCATAAAAAGTGCGGTCTCTGAAATACTTAAACCCGACTGAATTGCGTAAATTGTTCCAACACCAAAGAAGCCTGCAGAAGCAAGCCCAGAGATGCCAATCGTTGCAACCCCTGAAGGCGATGCTTTCCATAATGCCTTAAAACCTAAGGGTTCCTGCATCTCAACTTCAGGAGCCTTTATTTCAGTTAACAGGATTGGGATTAGGGAGATTGAAAGCAAGATAGAGGCAAGCAGAAATAAATTGACACCTGCTGGGCTATCAATCACAAATAAGCCCTGACCCATTGCAAGGCCGCCCCAAACAACCATCATATGAATTGAAAATAGTTGCCCACGATTTTCATTAGAAGAAATTGAGTTTAGCCATCCCTCAACAATTATCATGATTCCAGCAACACAAAAACCTGACAAAAACCGAGCAACAAACCAGACGGGTGGCTCAATAAATAATAACTGTATTAGAATTGCAGTTGAGGCGATTGAAGCAAAAGCAGCATAAGTTCGAATTTGGCCAGTCTTTTTGATTTGACCAGGAGATATCAAAGAGCTTGCAAAAGCACCCAAAAAATAACCCGACATTACTAGGCCGGTTGTAAGAACAGAAAAACCTTCATAATCTGCCCTCCAGCTACTTAAAGTTCCCTGTAAGCCATTTCCCAAGCTAATAAATAATATTCCTAGGAATAATGGCCATATAGCGCGCATAACGATAGTCAGCATAACAATTTCAATTCCATTAGGAGATAAAAAAATCATTGATAAAAAAGAAACAGTTTATCATGACACTTTTTTTACAAAAAAAATGGATTTTAATGTATTTTTGCAGAGTGTTTTCACAATTATGGTAAAAAGTTTAAATGATTGATATCTCTGAAAAAATATGGACTATCTATATTCTTGAATGCGGCGACAAAACACTCTATTGCGGAATTACAAATAATATAGAAAATCGTCTTAAACAGCACAATGGTGAAATTAAAGGTGGCGCTAAATACACCAGATCAAGACAGCCATTAGAATTAGTCTATCAAGAGAGTGCTATATCAAGAAGTGAGGCTTTAAAGAGAGAAATTGTAATTAAAAAAATGACAAGGAAAACTAAAACAGCTTTAATTCATTTAAATAAATCAAACTGAAGTTATTCTTGCAATATAGACAGATCGTTTAAGACCATCTGTGAGTGCGTTTTAGGATCTACTGATAAGTAAATTTTAGATAGTAACCCTTCAGGATTAATAATAAAGGTATTTCGCTTTGCGCTCTTAAAGCCTATAAAGCTATTAAGAGAGTCATAAGATTTTGCAACTATGCCCTCTTCATCTGAGAGCAGGGAAAAAGGTAAATTATTTTTGTCAGAAAAGCGTTTGTGAGATTCGACACTATCAAGACTTACACCAAATACAACAGACTTACTTGCAATAATCCTTTTAACCGCATCTCTAAAGTCACAAGCCTGAGTGGTGCAGCCAGGCGTGTCATCTTTAGGATAAAAATAAAGAATTACCCATTTACCCTTATAGTCCGTCAATTGATGGCTTTGACTATTCTGATCATCAAGAATAAAGTTTGGCGCTTTATCGCCTAATTCCAATGATGCATAAGACGTGGAATAAAATGCTAATATGAGAGATAAAAGAAAAACTTTTTTGATAGATTTTATGGACATTATGAAATAGCCTTTGAGTTTAGGTTGATTTTAATTAAAAAAAATAGATTTATTTATTTTTCTTAGAGTTACTTATAGCGCTTTGATACCATTTCATTGCTTTTAAAAATTGCTTTTCATTGATATTATTTCTCTTACAATAAGATTTAGCAATATTTGCTAAGGATGGTTTTAAAGATAGTTGCTTCTGCATTTGATTCATAGTTAATCCAAGAAAAATGCTTTAGTTGACCGATAAGGAGTGACCTGTCAACTAAAGCGGGTACCTCTTATGCCAAACGGAGAGAGAATGACAAAAGTTTTGAGGTTCTTTAAAAAACTTAAAATTCGTAAATATTGCCTTTAGCTATTAGAGACTTGCATAATGCTTATGTATAATCCATTTACAAATGAAGAGATTATTAGCATTATGTTTAGTTGCAATTTAAAGGGGTTGTAATTGCAACGGCTCTAATAAACTAAAAACAATATGCATATAATAATCACTGCGTCAAACTTTCAAATGTTTAATCAATGGAGTTTTGATGAAGACTTTATGAAGTTTCTTTCAATTTTTTTGTTTTAAACTACAATAACTTTTTTTTATTAGAAATTATTATCTTTAAATGCAAACCATCTTAATAGTTGAGGACGATAAAACAATTGCCGAGAGTATCGCTTTTATCCTCGAGCAAGACTCTTTTAATTGCAAGTGGTTTGACAATGGTCAAGACGCACTTGAGTATTTAAACAATAACGAAGTTGACCTAATTCTTCTTGACGTTGGTTTGCCTGATATGAGTGGGTTTGACGTCCTTAGAAAGGTCCGTGAAAAATACAGCTTACCTGTTATTATTATTTCAGCAAGGGATGATGAGTCGGATCAGGTTCTCGGTCTTGAAGGTCTTGGAGCTAACGCTTACGTAACTAAACCATTAAGCCCAAGACTCGTTGTTGCTCATGTTCGCGCTCAGCTAAGAACTGGAAAAGCAAGCACTACTTCTGGAAGCTCAAAGTTTGGTATTAATCATGCTATGCAAAGAGTGGTTTTTAATGAGATTGAGCTAACGCTTACTCCTGCAGAATTTAAAATTTTATCTCACCTTGTTAAAAACCCGAACAGAGTTCACTCCAGAGAGTTTTTAATGAGCATTATTTGGGACAGGCCCCATGGCTCTGACATTAAAACTATTAATACTCATATTAAGTCTATTCGCAAGAGGCTTCATGAGGTTGACGAAAACAGCGATTTTATTGAAACCCATAGAGGAATTGGATATAGCCTAATTGAATGAGACACTTTAAGCTCAACATTGGTACCAAACTCTTTCTTCTCTACTTCATTATAAGTTCAACTTTACTTTGGGTATTTGCCCACAGAACCGCCCTTGAATCAGCAAAATCAGTCATGGTTGAGGTTTCAAGTCTAATGAGCAGAGTAGCCTCTCAAAACAACAAGGACGGTGAAATTGATTTAGAAACCTTTGAAAGTTTGATTGTTAACTATTTACGCTCTCAAAGAAACACAATAGATCCCAACAGTAATCAAAAACTTGAAAACCTTGCAATTTATGTTACTGACAAGGATGGCCTCCTTGTATTAGATTCTAGAGGACTTATACTCGGCAAGGACATGAGAGCTCATAATGAAGTTGATTCAGCCCTAAGTGGCGGTCAAGACATCACCAGAGTTGCTGTCGAGAATGTTCCTGGGCCCAAAAAAGCTAGAGGAGTTGTCGTTGAATACCTATACCAGTCAAGGTTTCTTAACGCTTCAAATCCAATTTATGGAAACAACGGTGAAATCCTAGGCGCAGTAGTTGTTGTAGCACCTTTAATGGATTTATTAGATCAAAACTATCTCTTACAATTTATCTTTTATATTTTTCTAATTTCATTAATTTTTGGTGCGTTAGGTAGTTACAGGATCTCCAGAAATATCAGGCGCATAGAAAAATATACCACCAGTCTTTTTAGTGGTGAAGATGTGGTTGCTCCTGATCTTAATAATCAATTCAATAAACTTGCAAAAACTATTGAAAATGCACGGGCTGAGGTTGAGCTTAAGGACGATGTTGAGCAGTATATTGATACCCTTGCGCACGAATTAAGAACGCCTATAACAGGAATTCAGCTTACTGCTGAAAACCTACTCACTCCAATGAGTGAAGAGCAAAGAAAAAGGTTTATTGAAAACATATTGGATTCAAATAAGCATATGGATCTTCTGGTTAACAGATTGCTCGATCTATCAAGAATTGAAAGACGTGAAAAGCTTAAGGCCATTGAGCCACTGAATATTTTGCAGATTGTTAATAACGTTTTAAAGGCGCCTAGCCGCTCAAAAAATATCTCAGATAAAGGTTTAAATATTGTTCTTGAGATCAACAATAAATCTCTAATTAAGGCTGAAAAAATATTACTAGAGCAAGCTATTGGAAATATTGTAAATAACGCTTTAGACTTTAGTCCAAAATCAGGAACAATTACCATTAAGGCCTCTGAAACTAATGCTGCAATTTCAATTATTGTTCTTGATGATGGGCCAGGAATACCTCCCCACGTTCTCAGCAAGTTGTTTACCCGGTTTTTCTCTGTCTCTAGGCCAGATACAGGGGTTCGAGGAAACGGCTTAGGACTTCGATTTGTTCGAAAGATAATGCAGCTTCATGGAGGCGAGGTAACCCTTCAGAACCGCTTTATTCAGCAAGGAGCTGAAGCAAAACTGAGGTTTCCTACTAATATTAAGTAGCCTAGCTTAAAGGCTTAGGCTTTCTGCTTGGTTTTTTACTCCAAAATACGCGTTTTTTTGCCTGATTTGGTTTCTCTCTCTCATCTCTTTGGCCGTCACTATTTTTAGCAGCACTGCCCTGAGAATTATTTTTGCTTCTATTTCGATTTCGATTTCTTCCTTGGGGTTTTTGATTGTTTAGTTTCTTTGGTTTTTTGGACCTTACTGGAAGCAGTTCGCGCGACTTTGGAAGATCATGTTTTGGCACAAAATCATCAATTAACTCACGTTCTAGTTCTTTTTGGATGAGGCGCTCAATATCAAATAATTGTTTGGCTTCGTCTGCACTGACCAAAGAAATTGCTTCGCCGCCTCTTCCCGCCCTTCCAGTTCGGCCAATTCTATGAACATAGTCCTCTGGGACGCTCGGTAAGTCAAAATTAATCACGTGTGGGAGTTGGTCAATATCAATTCCGCGCGCTGCAATATCAGTAGCCACGAGGACTCTCACTTTTCCAGCTTTAAAGTCAGCTAATGCACGAGTTCTTGCGCCCTGACTTTTATTTCCATGAATTGCAGTTGCACTGATGTTTTTCTTTTCTAAGTTAGTAGCAATTCTATTAGCGCCATGCTTGGTTCTACTAAATACGAGAACTTGTTGCCACTCTCCCTTGTTAATTAAATGGGTTAAAAGTGCAGTTTTGCTAGACTTGTCTACTGGACAAATCCAGTGCTTTATTGCCTCAACTGTAGAGTTCCTGGGCGTAACTGAAATCTCAGCTGGTTCATGGACAAGACCCTTTGCAAGCCTGCGGATGTCCTCAGAAAAAGTTGCTGAAAACATTAATGTTTGACGTTTTTTTGGTAATAATTTAATAATTCTTTTAATATCATGAATAAACCCCATGTCAAGCATACGATCAGCTTCATCCAAAACCAATATCTCTAATTCATTAAAATTGACAGCATTTTGAGAATGAAGGTCGAGTAGCCTTCCAGGAGTAGCTACTAATATGTCAACCCCTTTACGAAGCTTTTGCATTTGAGGGCCAATGCCAACGCCTCCAAAAACTACTGTTGAGCTCAACGGCAAGTTCTGACCATAAGTTTTAACACTTTCAAGGATTTGTGCAGCAAGCTCTCGGGTTGGCGTTAATATAAGAGTGCGAGTGTGATTTGATGATGGTCTTTTACCATCTGAAAGGATTTGTAATATTGGCAGCGTAAAACCTGCAGTCTTTCCTGTACCAGTTTGAGCAGCAGCCATTAAGTCTTTTCCCTCTAAAACAATAGGGATAGATTTTTCCTGAATTGGCGTAGCTTCAGAGTAGCCTTGCGCTTCAATAGCATCAAGAAGTTGTGGTAATAGTCCTAGCGTTGAAAAACTCATCTGGTAGCATCAAAAAAAATATGGGTGTATTTTACGGGCTTAGTTGAGCCATAACTTGCAATCTCAAATATGAATGGAAATGGTGAGCAAAAAAGAAGACTATGTTTTACATTGAACCTTATGCTATTTAGTTATAATAAAATTGTATTTTCTTGCTCTAGACAAAGGTAATTTATATGGTATTATTCGCGAGTTTTGTAACGAAATTTAATCAACTATGAAAATAATTATTCCTATCAAGCGAGTCCTTGATCCCTATACGCAAGCCCGAGTTAACAAGCAAACTGAGCAAGTTGATCTTACCAATGCAAAGATGGCTATGAATCCTTTTTGTGAGATTGCAGTTGAAGAGGCCTTAACTCTAAAAGAAAGTGGCGCTGCAACCGAAACTATTGCGGTTAGTATTGGTACTGATAAAACTGTAGATACTCTTAGAACAGCTCTTGCAATGGGCGTTGATCGTGCAATCTTTATTAAAACTGAATCTGAACTTGATTTACAGCCGTTACATGTTGGTAAAATTTTGGCTAATATTATTAAGCGCGAAGAAGCCGAACTTATCATAATGGGTAAGCAAGCAGTTGATAATGATAATAACCAAACGGGTCAAATCCTATCAGGCCTTTTGGACTATTCTTTGGGTACTTTTATATCGCAATTCGATCTTAGCTCTGATGCCAGTAGTGTTGAAGTTAGTCGTGAAATAGATTCAGGAATTGAAACTAGAAAGCTTAATCTCCCAGCAATTGTAACGGTAGACTTAAGGCTTAATGAGCCTAGATATGCTTCACTCCCCAATATTATGAAGGCCAGATCCAAGCCCCTGGAGACAATCGAGCTAGATAGCCTTGGAATTGATACATCCCCGCGCATTAAAGTTATCAGTGTTGTGGAGTCAGGAACTAAAGATAGGGCCTCCAAGCAGATCAGTTCTGCTGAAGAGTTATTTTCAGAATTAAATCAAATGGGAGTTCTGTAATGTCAGCACTTATATTAATTGAACTCAACGGATCAGAAGTAAATGCATGTAGCAGAGCGGCTATTACTGCAGCCTCACAGCTTTCAGATAGCATTGACGCGCTGGTTCTAACGAACGACGCGTCAAACTCAGCATCTGTATCTAAGTTAGCTGGAATCAACTCAGTCAAAATGATTGTTGATGATGCGCTTGAGAATGCCAATGTAGAGGTAGCGAGCAAGCTAATTGCAGACGCAATGAGCGGCTATAAATACCTCGTTTCAGGCTCTTCAACTTACAGTAAAAATATTTTACCGCGCGTTGGCGCCCTTCTAGATGTTCAGCCAATATCAGACGTCTGTGAAATTAAGTCAAACAATACATTTGTAAGGCCCTTATACGCTGGAAACATTATGGCAACAGTAGAGTCTTCAGATGATACAATTATCATGACAGTTAGAGCAACTGCGTTTGAACATTCAGGCGACGGAGGTTCTGCTGAAGTGGAAGTATTGTCATCAACAATACCCGAGTCAAACTCAACCTTTATTTCACTCCAAGAATCTCAATCTGAGCGCCCTGAGTTAACAACAGCAGCAAGAATTGTCTCTGGTGGTCGCGGACTTGGATCCAAAGAGAATTTTGCTCTGATTGAGCAATTAGCAGATAAACTTGATGCAGCAGTTGGCGCTTCAAGAGCTGCCGTGGATGCAGGCTTTATCTCTAACGATTATCAAGTTGGTCAAACTGGAAAAGTAGTTGCGCCTCAGCTATACTTAGCTGTAGGAATATCTGGCGCAATTCAACATCTTGCCGGCATGAAGGACTCACAGGTCATCGTTGTTATTAATAATGATCCTGATGCACCTATGTCTAGAATGGCAGATTTGGTATGGCAGACAGATCTATTTGGCGCTTTAAAAGAATTAAACGAATATCAAGTCTAGGAAGCTAGTTAATGGAAAGAGAGTCAATTGAATATGATGTAGTTGTTGTTGGTGGGGGTCCATCTGGACTAGCATCTGCTTGCAAACTCAAACAACTCAATCCTAATCTGTCGGTATGCCTACTTGAAAAAGGCGCCGAAATTGGCTCACACATTCTTTCTGGAGCAGTATTCGAGCCTAAAACCCTCTTTGATTTATTTCCTGAAGATGCCAAGGACTGCCCAACACTTAAGACCCCTGTAGCCAAAGACGATCTATACTGGCTTACTAACAATAACAAAAGTATAAAAATACCTTCTTGGTTAATGCCAAAAAGCCTTCACAACAAAGGAAATTACATAATATCACTTGGTGAGCTATGTCAATGGATCTCTGAGAAAGCAATGGAGCTTGGCGTTGATATCTTTCCAGGCTTTCCTGCCCAAAAATACCTTACTGATGAAAGTGGAAGAGTTATTGGTATTGCAACGGGTGATATGGGAATTGACAAAGAGGGAAATCAAAAAGGCACCTATACTCCTGGAATGGACATACTTGCTAAGCAGACAATTTTTGCAGAAGGCGCAAGAGGCCACCTAGGTAAGAAGTTGATAAAAGAGTTTAATCTTGACGAGGGAAAAACTCCTCAACACTTTGCTATAGGCTTCAAAGAAGTATGGGAAGTTGATAATGATAAGCATAGTCCCGGTGATGTTGTACATAGCATGGGATGGCCTCTTAAAGGTGGAACGTCCGGTGGTGGATTCCTCTATCACTTTGACAACAACAGAATCGCTGTTGGCTTAATTGTTGATCTCAATTATAGTAATCCAAGTCATAGCCCTTTTCAAGAATTCCAGCAATTTAAACAGCATCCATCCATTAAGCAATATCTTGAATCTGGTAAGCGAGTTTCTTATGGTGCACGAGCAATCACCAAAGGCGGCATTAACTCCCTTGTAAAAATGGAGTTTGATGGAGGCATGATTGTTGGCTGTGATGCTGGAACTTTGAACCCTAGTAAGATTAAAGGTAGTCACTGTGCACTCCAATCTGGAATATTAGCCGCTGAGTATATTAATAAAGTGCTTTCAGAAGAAAACTGTGATTTTGATGACTTATTTAAAAGCAGCGCCCTTTACAAAGAGCTCTATGAGTCTAGAAACTTTAGTGCCGCTATGCACAAATTTGGTTTTTATCTTGGCGCAGCTTATAACTTTATTGAATCAAATATTTTTCGAAACAAACTTCCGTTCACTATTAAAGACGAGAATAGGGATTGCGATTCATTAACCCTTAGCAAGTCTTCGCCTATAAAAGAATACCCCGCTCCAGATAACGTTTTGAGTTTTGATATTACCTCCTCTTTATTCTTGTCTGGAACGAATCATGAGGAAGATCAGCCTGTTCATTTAAAGCTTACAGATGCATCAATCCCCTTAGCTCACAATAAAAAACTCTATGATGAGCCAGCTCAGAGGTATTGCCCCGCGGGAGTCTATGAAATAATTGAAAAAGATGGTGAAGATTATTTCCAAATTAATGCGCAAAACTGCCTTCACTGCAAGACCTGCGACATTAAAGATCCTTCACAAAATATTAACTGGGTGCCTCCTGAAGGCGGTGGTGGGCCAAATTATATTGGAATGTAAGTTTAACTACATTGATTTGCAGTAATTACCACAGTATTAACTATCTCATCCACGCTACAACCCCTAGATAAGTCATTAACTGGTTTTGCCAGCCCCTGAAGAATTGGGCCAATTGCTTTGGCTCCTGAAAATCTCTGAACCAGCTTATAGCCAATGTTTGCAGCATCAAGGTTTGGAAAAATTAAGACGTTTGCAGGTGGTGTAAATGAAGCCTCAGGATATTTAATTTTTAAGACCTCGTTATCTAGAGCAGCGTCAAGCTGAATGTTTCCAATTATTTGAGCACCTGCAAGCCTAGACTTTAGAATATTGGTTGCATCTCTTACTTTATCAACCTCCGAGTGATTGGCACTTTGATTTGTTGAAAATGAAAGCATAGCCAACTTAGGCTCTTCCTCTAAAAACAATTTTGCCGTTTCATAGGCGCTTTGGGCTATTTCTACAAGCTCTTCAGAGTTGGGATTAATATTCATTGCACAATCTGAAAAAATCATATTTTCACCATACATTTTGTGATTCTGATCAAACGCCATCAGAAATAAACTCGATACTAGTTTACTGCCTTTAGAAACGCCAATAATTCGAAGTGCATTACTAAGAACCTCTTGGCTTGGAGTTATAGCGCCCATGACAACTCCATCAACATCGCCTCTATGAAGGGCAATCATTGCAAATACAGTTGGGTTTGATATCATTTCAAGAGCAATCTCTAAAGTAACACCCTTGTGCTTTCTTATCTCAAACAAGGTTTGGGCATACTTGGCCTTCAAATCTTCGTTTTCACGGTTAATTGTTTCTATACCCAGAGAATGGTCTGAATTTATGTCAAAAAGCACAATTTGAGCAATTTTTTGACTCGAAAGAATTTGAGCCGCCTCTAAGACTCGAGAGTCACTAGATTCGGGTAATAAGATTCTTGGAAATTTAGCCTTAGCTTTGCTGGATAGGTCTTCTAATAGCGCCATTATATTGCCTTAATTAAGTTCATCATAGTTTACCCGAAAATGCCTTAATTCAATTAAGGCTTAAACTCTAAAAACTTAATACTCAATTAGTTATGACTATAGTGACTTGCGATTTTAAGACGTTGAATTTTTCCAGATGGACCTTTAGGTAATGGCTTATCAACAAAAATTATTTGACTAGGCGTCTTATATTCTCCAAGATCTGCTGTACAAAGTTCAAGTAATTCTTCCTCATTAACAAATAAATTATCTTTTAAAAAAACACAAGCTGAAATTTCTTCACCATAGTTTTCATCTTTAATACCAAATGTACATGCCTCCAATACGGCATTATGCTTATAAAGCGTGTCATCAATCTCTCTGGGTGAAATGTTTTCACCGCCCTTAATAATTAACTCTTTCTTTCTGCCAGTTATAAAAAAGAAGCCATCTTTATCCTCAACACCCAAATCGCCAGTTAAAAAATAACCATCT
>OJIQ01000027.1_pt1 | contig 19743 bp, 16 predicted proteins | sample 1595921 | NCBI WGS metagenome assembly OJIQ01 (sample SAMN05416693, study PRJEB24817) | seawater metagenome | isolation source: Sea water | place: Canada:Atlantic | collected 2013-07 | reverse complement strand
TAGTCTCGTGGGCTCGGAGATGTGTATAAGAGACAGGTTTCGTATTGATGGTATGGAAAATGATTTTCATAAAGATAGCCTAAAGTTTCAGTAACTCTATTTGCTAAGTAAATTTTATTATTCTGAAATGGCTCATTTCTTCTAATATCTACGTCCCATAAATCACAAGGAGGTTCTTTTCCTACAATCCATTCAGCTAAATATTTTCCCGCTCCACCAGCCGCCTGAATACCAATTGAATTGAATCCTGCAGCAACATAAAAGTTACCTAATTCTGGAGACTCTCCGATCTGAAAATTATCATCCGGCGTAAAACTTTCAGGTCCATTAAACAAAGTCTCAATACCTAAACTTTCCATGATAGGCACACGGTTCATTGCAAGCTCTAAATAAGGCATGCAGTGATCTAAGTCATCCTGTATCTGATCAAAGCAAAAATCTTCTGGAATACCATTTTGCGCCCATGGCTTTGCGTTTGGCTCAAATAGCCCAACAAGTATTTTTCCAGCATCCTCTTTATAATATGCAGACTCATCTGGAACTCTTACTACCGGCATATCTCCCATATTTGGAACGGCTGAAGTTAGGAAGTAAAAGTGCTCACAAGCATGAAGAGGGACTGAAACACCAGCCATTTTGCCAACCTCTCTTGCCCACATTCCGCCACAATTTACAACAGCATCAGATTGTATGTCACCATACTCAGTTTGAACTCCTACAGCCTTTCCATCTTTTTTAAGTATTCCAGTAACCTTAACGTCTTCAAAAATCTTAACACCATTGTTCTTTGCGCCTTTTGCAAGAGCCATGGCGACGTTTGCTGGATCAGCCTTACCATCCTTAGGTATCCAAGCACCGCCAACAACATCATCGAGATTAAAGAGGTTGACCTTATCTCTTAACTCGTCGGTAGTTAGTATCTGCACATCAACTCCATGAACTTTTGCAAGTGATGCATTGCGTTTATATTCTGTTAACCTTTCTTGGTTTGTTGCGAGACTAATTGAGCCAGTTCGGCGATAACCAGTAGCCATTCCTGTTTCAGCCTCTAATGTTTCGTAAAGGTTTCCAGAGTATTTAACCATTTGAGTGAGATTAAGCGATGAGCGCATCTGCCCTACAAGTCCTGCTGCATGCCATGTAGTTCCAGAGGTTAGCTTTTTACGCTCCAGAAGAACTACATCTGTGTAACCAAGTTTTGCAAGATGATAAGCAACTGAGCAGCCTACTACTCCTCCACCAATAATTACAGCTTGGGCATTTTTAGGTAATATTACTGACATGGGCTAACCTTAAATAAAGAATGAAAAAACAGAATTATAAATCTATTTTCCCTTCCATGGTACAAGATAATTTTCTGAAATTCTCATAAGTATATCGATTGCATAACCAATAACACCAATCAGTACAATTCCCATGATTACAAGGTCAGTCATCTGGAACTTAGAGGCGGTAATAATCATCATTCCAGCACCTTTCTGAGCCGCTACAAGTTCGGCTGCTACAACTGTGCCCCAACAAACCCCCATAGAGACTCTTGCACCTGTAAATATTTCAGGCAAACTGTTTGGAACAATAACAAGCCTCATAATTTGCCATTTAGAAGCGCCTAGTGAATATGCGGCATGAATTTTTGCAATATTCACACCTGAAACTCCGGCTCTAGCAGAAATAGTCATAATCCAAAGCGAAGCTAAGAATAGTAAAATAATCTTTCCTTGTTCGCCAATACCAAACCAAATAATAACTAATGGAATTAGAGCAAGTGGAGGCACTGGTCTCATAAATTCTACAATAGGATCAAACCAGCCACGAAACCAGCCAGAAAGACCCATTGCGTATCCTAAAGGTATGCCTATTAGAGCGCCAGCAAAAAAACCAACAACAACTCTAAGGAGTGACCAGCCTAAATGCTCAAATAAACTAAAATTTTTATATCCTTCTGAAGCAATCTTTGTTAGCCTTGACCAGACAGCTTCTGGAGAAGGTAGCCATACTGGCTGCATCTGCCAGCCTTTATATGGAGTAAGACTCAGGGTTCCTTTAGCGGTCATATAAACGCGTGCATTATCAATAAAGAGCTCACTGCTTGGTAAAATGGACTCCCCATTAATTGCAATAACTTTATATTTTTTATCCTTACCACCAACATCATTTTTCTGAACTTTAACCAAAGCACTTCTATATGTAATAATTTGAGCTGTGTCATTAAGAGCAAAACCTAATCCTGGCTCTATATCTATTTTGTCAGGTATTTCACCAGTCTGAACATCGTAAACAGAAATTCTTACTTCAGCATCATCAGTTTCACCTGAAGAGTTAACAGCAGTATAGGTAAATGAAAGTTCACCTATAAATGGTCCAGGAACATGGATAGGGGTTAATTTAGAGCCCGTAAATGAGCCCCAGATAGCGAATATTGCTATAACTGATATAATTGAAGCAGCCCTATTAGGCGTAACAGCACTCTCATCACCAAATGTTACAGTTTTAAGACTCGTGAAATCATCTCGTGATTTTGACATTGAGCTCACTGCTTTAACAATATAGAAAGCAGCAATAAAAATTAAAATATAGATAATTAAAATAGTCATGAGCTTTCGTCCGTCCTTCCCATTATCTCTTCTTCCATTTCCCAGATAATTGAGAGAATTTCATCACGAGTCTCTGAATATCCCTCAGATTTTTTAACTTCTCGAAGATCCATATTAACGCCCATTTCAGCAAATGGGAGATTGTACTCCTTGTAAACCCTTCCTGGCCTTGGAGCAAGAACCAATAATCTTTCACCAAGAAGAACAGCCTCTTCTACAGAATGGGTAATTAATAAAATTGTTTTTCCAGTCTCTTTCCAGAGCTTTAAAACTAATCCCTGCATCTTTTCACGAGTCAAGGCATCTAATGCACCCAGAGGCTCATCCATTAAGATTACATCAGGTTCATTTGCAAGGCAACGCGCTAGAGCAACTCTTTGCTGCATGCCTCCAGATAATTCGTATACGGCTTTATCCTCAAATTCAGCTAATCCAACTACTTCAAGTAAGTGCTTTACTTTTTCATTTTGTTCAGCTTTTGGCATTCCTTTCATTCGAGGTCCAAATGCAACATTTTGTTGAACATTCATCCACTCAAATAAAGCACCTTGCTGAAAAACCATTCCTCGTTCAGCGCCAGGGCCTAAAACAATTTTGTCATTAAGAACAACTTTTCCTTCTGTTGGAGCTAAAAAGCCAGCAACAATATTTAGAAGTGTCGTTTTACCGCAACCTGAAGGTCCAAGTACAGTGATAATTTCACCTTCTTTTATGTCTAAAGATACATCTTTAAGAGCTTGAACTGAAGAGCCATTCTTCAAATCAAAACGCATTGAGATATTTTCAATTGATAAACCTTTCAAACTAAACTCCGAATTTATTTTTAAAAAAAAGGTGGCACACTAAGTGCGCCACCTTGAATCTAACTAATACTTTAAGACTTTTATTAAGTCTAATAAATCAGTATTTTATTGCGCTGCTAATCCTTGAAGACCATCAGTATTAATTGCATTTGCATACGAACCACGAGCGCTAGGAATACTTCCAGCGTCAACAAATACATCTGCTACACCTTTAAGGAAAGATTCACCAGAACCACCAAGCCAGCTATCACCTAACTGTGAGCTAACTGATGGGAATACAAATGTAGACATTGTTTCAGCAGTTGCTGCTTCATCCATACCAGCATCTTTTGCGATATGAGGAAGCATTAGTGAATGGAAACCACCTGAGTTCCACATTGCATTTGCAGCAGCAGTAACACCTAAGAACGTTTGAAGAACTTCAGCATTTTCATCAGCAAAACCTGCTGGAACTGAAGTTACGTCCCAAACTAGAATACCTAGAGCTGTTTTTTCATCACCAGTCAAAAGAACATTACCATGATCTAGTGCACGACGAAGTGATCCACCCCATCCACAGAACATATCAATACTTCCTTGAGCTAATGCAGCTGATCCTTCTGGTGGAGCCATGTCAACTACTTGCATTGAATCTACAGAAACACCAAAGTGAGCCATCTGCTTCAAGAAACCAAAGTGAGCAGCAGTTCCAAGTGGAACAGAAACTTTCTTTCCAGCCAATTCAGATGCATTGCTTGCATCAATTTCAAGACCTGAAGCTACAACACAGTTATCATTGTCAGCATAACTTACAGCAACGTCAACAATTTGAATATCTTGACCTGTAGAAGCGGCAACAATAAATGGAGGCACACCTTGACTTACTGAAATATGAATATCACCAGAAGCCATAGCTGCAGACATCGCTGTACCTGTACCAAAAGCTTTCCAGTTAACCTTCATACCCAAAGCCTCATCATACGCACCAATTTGCTTTGCATACTCGAACGGCATTGGCCATTCTTCAAAATAAGCTACATTAAGCTCATCAAGAGCCATTACATTAACAGTAGCTATTGCACTGATAAATGTTGCTCCAATTTTTTTATAAATACTTTTCATTATTTCTCCTTTAATAAATATTAAACTTCCTCTTCTTTCAGCTAAAAAAAATATTTTACTAAGGGCTCTTTGAAGAACCAAATTAATAAAACAATAATTTTTTAAATCTGAAAATGAGATATTACCATGAAAAAGGGTTAGTTGAAACAATTTCACTTGTTATTGGATAATTAACGACTTAACTAAAAAAATAATTTTATTTAGCTAATTCCATTGATCTTAAGGATGGGGCAATTTTATCTAGTGATTTATTTATAAGTTTAAAGGCGCCTTCTGCACCATAAAGCTTTGATAATTCCACAGCCTCATTGATAACTACCTTATAAGGAACTTCAAGTTGAAACTTTAGCTCATAGACTCCCAGATACAAGATGGCTTTTTCAGTTGGGCCAAGCTCACTAATATCTCTTTCGAGTGAGGGGTTAATAATTTCATCGAGTACTGAAATATTTTTAGGAATATTTATAAATAAGTTTGAAAAGAATGCTTTAGAAATCTTACCTTCTTTTTGAGTAAGGAATTGCTGCTCAATTTGAGGAATATCACCACCAGAAACGAGCCATTGATACAATGCTTGAACCACTCTTGCTCTTGAACGTTGTTTTGATGTCACAGCTTTTCGAGTAAATTTATCATTCTAATTGTGCTCTCTGCTGCTTCTGCACCTTTATTTTCAGAGTTTGAACCTGATCTCTCAATCGCTTGCTCAACTGTATCAACAGTTAAAACGCCAAAGGCGATAGGAATTTCGGAGTCTAGTGCAACCTTTGAAATGCCTTTTACGCACTCACCAGCTACAAACTCAAAATGAGGAGTTCCACCACGTATTACAGCTCCTAATGCCACAATACCATCGTATTTACCAGTATTAGCAGTCTTTTTAAGAGCTAAAGGGATTTCAAAAGCTCCTGGCACATAAAGAAGATCAATATCTGAATCATCAGCTCCATGCTTTAATAAAGCTCCTTTAGCGCCACTGATTAAATGCTCAACTACAAACGAGTTAAATCGACCTGCAATAAGTGCAATCTTTTTGTTCTTAATAGTTAAGTCACCTTCGATAGTTTTCATCACCTACTCCTTCATGTTTACATATTCACTAATGGTTATTCCAAAACCCTCTAATCCAGGCCACTTTTTTGGCTTGCCTAGAGACTTCATAGAAGTTACTCCTAAATCAGATAGTATTTGAGCACCAATTCCAAACGTTTTTCCATCATCACTACTTCTGTAATCTTGATTATCAATATTTTCAAGAATAGCTTGATTATCTTGCTTACGTAAAAGTAAAAAAACGCCACTTTCAACATCTGAAATCATACTTAAAGCACTATTTATACTAAATCCACGATTAACTTCTTGCATAACATCTTTAAAGATATTTTCCATATGGACTCTAACATAAGGCTCATTTGATTTACTAATTGACCCTTTTACTAAAGCAATATGAATGTCGTTATGAATAGTATCTAAATAAGAATAAAGTTCAAATTCACCATATTTCGTATTAAAAGGTCTCTGACTTATTCTTTCTACGGTTTTTTCATTCTCAACTCTATAATGAATTAAGTCAGCAATATGTCCTAGCTTTATGCCATGCTTCTTTCCAAATTTTTGTAAATCAGCACTGCGCGCCATTGATCCATCATCATTTAATATTTCAACAATTACGGAGGCGGGCTCAAAGCCAGCTAATCTAGCTAAATCACAACCAGCTTCAGTGTGGCCAGCACGAATTAGAACGCCGCCCTGCTGAGCCATCAATGGAAAAATATGGCCAGGCTGAACAATATCTAAAGGTTTTGCGTTCTTAGCTACAGCATCAAGAATAGTTTTGGCTCTATCAGCTGCAGATATGCCCGTAGTTACTCCTGTAGCAGCTTCTATAGAAACTGTAAAGTTTGTTGAATGGAGGTCACTATTTTTTGAAACCATCAATGGAAGGTTTAGCTGTTGACAGCGCTGCTGAGTCAAAGTTAAGCAAATTAATCCACGGCCATGCGTCGCCATAAAGTTAACATCTTCTTTAGTAACTTTTTCTGCTGCAATTAACAAATCACCCTCATTTTCACGATTCTCATCGTCCATAAGAATAATCATTTTTCCTTGCTTGTAGTCTTCTAAGAGCTCTTTAATTGATGCTTTCATACTTATTTACTTTTTAGTTACAAGTGTCTTTTTTTTGCTAAGAGCAGATAGATCATCTCCAATATCAACCCTATGGCTGATAAGTTGCTCAACGTGTCTAGCAATTATATCAATCTCTAAATTAACCTTTGATTTTTCACTCAAACCACTCAGCGTAGTTGCTGAAAAGGTATGAGGAACAATATTAACATCAAAAATATTACCAACCACGCTATTGACTGTAAGACTTACTCCGTCAATACAAATAGACCCTTTTTTAGCAATATACTTCATCAAGTCAGTCATAGCTTTAATTTTTAATCTTGTGCTCACGCCTTCAGTATAAACAGAGTCAACTTCTCCAATACCATCAACATGCCCACTCACCAAATGTCCATCAATTCCCTGATTAAGTCTTAATGACTTTTCTAAATTAACGTGCTGACCCTTTATTAGTTCTGAAAAAGTAGTACAGCTTAAAGTTTCTTGAGAAGCATCAGCAGTGAAAGAGTTTCTCTTTAACGCAGTAACAGTTAAACATACACCATTGACTGCAATACTATCTCCCACATTAGAATCAGTTAAATCAAGGTCATCTGCATTAATAATAAGCACAGCTCCTTTTTCAGAAGATTGAACCTCGTGAATGCTGCCTTTTGCTTGGATAATCCCTGTAAACATTTACAAAATAATTTTATTAGTTAAATTAAATTTTACGCTTAAATATTTTTGTTGCCTTATTTAACCATCAAACAAAAAGTTTTGGAATCAATAGATTTCGAGGTAATCTTTAATTAAATTCACACTTGAGTTAACAAGTAGTCTTCATAGTTACCTGAATAATATTCAACACCGTCTTCCTTGAGCTCAATTATCTTAGTAGACAAAGAAGAGACAAACTCCCTATCATGACTTACAAATATTAATGTCCCTTCATAGTTATCAAGAGCTAAGTTTAAAGCTTCAATCGATTCCATATCCAAGTGGTTTGTTGGCTCATCCATTAACAGTATGTTTGGTTTTTGGAGCATTAATCTTCCAAAAATCATTCTGCCTTTCTCTCCACCAGATAATGACTTTACAGATTTTTCAACATCTTCTTTTCCAAACAGCATTTTGCCCAACACAGAGCGCATCATCTGAATATCATCTTTTTCATTTTTAAACTGAGTCATCCACTCTAGAACGTTCATATCTTTATCAAACTCATCACTATGATCTTGCGCATAATAACCAATATTTGCATTCTCGCTCCATTTAGTTTTTCCACTATCTGAGCCGATTTCACCTAATAAAGTTTTTAAAAGAGTTGTTTTTCCAGATCCATTTTGTCCGATGACTGCAACTCGCTGTCCCTTTTCAATTAATAAATTAATATCCTTAAAAACTGGCTCATCATCAAAGCTTTTGGTAAGACTTTGAACCTCTAATATGTTTCTAAACAACTCTTTAGTCTGATTAAAAATAATATAAGGGCTTACTCGTGATGATGGCTTAATGTCATCAAGCTCGATCTTATTTAGTTCTTTTTGGCGTGAGGTTGCTTGCTTTGCTTTAGAAGCATTAGCTGAAAATCGAGATACAAAATGCTTTAAGTCTTTAATTTTTACTTCTTTTTTGGCATTCTCTGATCGCATTCTTTCCTGAATAGCAGTTGCTGCAATCATAAAGTCATCATAGTTTCCTGGAAACACATTTAGAGCGCCATAATCCAGATCAGCCATGTGCGTACAAACACCGTTTAAAAAGTGTCGATCATGGGAAATTATTACCATTGTAGATTTTCTTGTACTTAAAACGCCTTCTAGCCAACGTATTGAATTAATATCAAGGTTGTTGGTAGGTTCGTCTAATAAAAGAACCTCAGGGTCTGAAAAAAGTGCCTGCGCTAAAAGAACTCTGAGCTTCCAGCCTGGTGCAATTTCACTCATAAGACCATAATGCTGATCTAAAGGAATATCAAGGCCTTGCAAAAGCTCACTCGCTGATGATTCTGCTGAGTACCCATCCATTTCAGCAAACTCCATTTCTAGCTCTGCAACCTTGATTCCATCTTCCTCAGACATTTCAGGCAAACCATAAATCCTTTCTCTCTCCGCTTTGATTTTCCAAAGCTCTTTGTGTCCCATAATTACTGCGTCAACAACACGGTATTCCTCAAATGCAAATTGATCCTGAGAGAGTACGCCAAGTCTTTGACCATCACCAACCATTACTGAGCCTTGGCTAGGTTTTAAATCTCCAGTCAATATTTTCATTAACGTAGACTTACCGCAGCCATTAGCGCCAATCAAACCATAGCGATTACCACCCTGAAATTTAACAGAGATATTTTCAAATAGGGGCTTTTCACCAAATTGCATGGTGATGTTGGCAGTTGATATCATTATCTTATAAAGATTTATAAAAAAAAATATTATCCCATAATGCCTCATAAAAAGCATAACTATTATGCATTTGGATAACTAACAAAACTTTTCTCCAAAAAGTATAAAATATATTTGCCTATGAAATTAAATCCCTCCATGAGAACCAATCAGATGCCCGACAAGGTGTTATTGTCGACAATCTTAATGCTGATAATCTTTGGATGGGTAATGATGCTATCAGCCTCTTTAGCTCATTTTGATAGTTACACGTTTTTTTTAAAGCAAACACTATTTATTTTTATGGGGCTTAGTGCTGGACTGATAACGTTGAATACGCCTATTTCAGTTCTTCAAAAGTACTCAATTCCTCTTTTTATTCTTACGATTATCTTATTGGCAATTGTATTTCTTCCAAGTCCAATAGGACACACAGCGAATGGCTCTACCAGATGGATAAACTTTGTTTATTTTAAATTTCAACCGTCAGAACTCATGAAGCTCTCAATGGTTTTATTCATGGCGGGCTTCTTAATAAGACAAGAAAAAGATCTAAGAAAACCATGGATGGGCTTCCTTAAAACAGTTCTCATTATAGGAATAGCAGATTTATTAATTTTATTTGAAACGGATTTAGGAGCAACACTAATTATTTCATTAACAGCGCTAGCAATGCTCTATGCAGCAGGCTCATATCTCAAGCAACTTAGTATTGTTACATTTGCTCTGCTTGGTCTTATTGGAGTTATTATTATCAATTATCCAAATCGTCTTGATCGCTTAGTATCTTTTTGGTCAGAAGACCTATGGCGAAGTGATGCTAAAATTTATCAAACACAGCAAGCATTGATTGGAATTGCAAGGGGGGATTGGTTTGGAACAGGTCTTGGAGCTGGCATTCAGAAATACTATCTACTCCCTGAAAGACATACTGATATGATCTTTGCAGTTATTGGCGAGGAGCTAGGTGTTCTTGGAATGCTCTTTGTACTTCTATCATTTCTATACATTCTCCTTAAGGGTTTTTCAATCGCCAAACTTGCGCTTCAAAAAGGAAGGCACTATAGCTCTTATGTTGCTTTTGGAATTTGCACTTGGTTTGCAATGCAGATAACTGTAAATATTGGTATGAATCTTGGACTTCTTCCACCAAAAGGATTTACTTTACCATTATTAAGCTATGGTGGCACTTCTATGATTTTTTCCATCATTGCACTAGCTATTGTATTAAGAATAGATATGGAAAATAGAACAAAGTACTCTAAACAGCGTGACTATGTCTAAAAAAATTCTTATTATGGCTGGAGGAACAGGTGGTCACATTTTTCCAGCTCTTGCTATAGCAAAAGAACTTGAATCAAAAGGAGCAGTTATAGAGTGGCTTGGAGGAATCAAAGGAATGGAGAGCACCCTAGTTCCAGATCATGGCTATCGATTCAATGGAGTTTATACTAGTGGCCTGAGAGGAAAAAATCTTACAACTCTATTCAAAGCTATTTTTTTACTTAGTTATGGGTTTATTCAAACAATTCTAATTTTTATCAGATTTAGACCGCACAAAGTAATTGGAATGGGAGGTTATGCTTCAGGAGTTGGCGGGATAGTTTCTAAAATATTTTTCACCTCATTAATCATTCATGAGCAAAATACTATTCCTGGAACAACCAATAAATTATTAAGCAGAATTGCTCAAAAATGTTTTCAGGCTTTTGATAATACTTTTCATAAAGATATAAATGCTGAAACAACAGGCAATCCTATTCTTTTTGCTCCAAGCTCGAAATCAACTCCTAATGCAATTAAAAATATACTTATCCTAGGAGGCTCTCTTGGCGCCAAAAAAATTAATCAAACCATACCCACCATCAAAACACCTCTAAATATATGGCATCAAACTGGAGAAAAGCATCTCATTGAGGTAAAAGCTTTGTATGCAGACTCTATGCACTCTGATGTTAAGATTGATGCTTTCATTGATAATATGGCTGAAGCTTATGCATGGGCAGATCTAGTTATCTCTAGAGCTGGAGCTATGACAGTATCAGAGCTTATTGCTTCAAAAACAATTGCAATACTTGTTCCATTTCCTTATGCAATAGACAACCATCAAACAGTTAATGCTGAACACTTATCTAAAAATGGGGCAGGGATAATTATTCAAGAGGATTCTTTTAGTGGCGAAATTATTGATAAAGAGTTACTTGCGTTAGACTCTCTAAAAATTCACGAAATGACTAAGAAGTTAGAGTTACTCTCAGTTCCGAGTCCTGAGAAGATAATTGCTGATTATCTTCTTTGTTAATTCCAAGGCGGCTGAAAAGTAGTTGATCATTTGCAGAAGTTGGATTATCAGTAGTTAATAACTGCTCGCCATAGAAAATAGAATTGGCTCCAGCAAAGAAGCAAAGCGCCTGCATCCCCTCACCCATCTCCAGCCTTCCAGCTGAAAGCCTTACTACTGAGTTAGGCATCAAAATTCTTGCGACTGCAATAGTCCTTACAAATTCACTTTCGCTTGGTGGCTTAACGTTTTCAAAAGGTGTTCCTGGAATAGGAACCAGTAAATTGATTGGAACGCTATCAGGGTGCTTTTCGAGATTAGATAAGGATTGAAGCATTGATGCTCGGTCTGTTTCCGTCTCACCCATTCCTAGGATTCCGCCACTACAAACATTAATATTTGCGTTTTTGACTGCTTCTAAAGTATCTAATCTATCTTGAAAATTACGCGTCGATACAACATTAGGGTAATGCTCTTTTGAAGTATCAATATTATGGTTATAGTAATCTAACCCAGCTTCTTTAAGAGTAGAGGCTTGGCTTGGCGTAATCATCCCCAGAGTAACACATGTCTCCATTCCCATCGCCTTAACGCCCTTGATCATTGGAATGACTTTATCAAGGCTTTTATCAGTAGGGTTTCTCCAGGCAGCTCCCATACAAAACCTAGACGCGCCTTTATCTTTCGCTTTTTTTGCCTGATGCAATACCTGATCAATCTCCATTAATTTTTCACGTTCAAGGCCAGTATCATATTTTGAACTTTGAGAACAATAAGAGCAATCTTCTGGGCATGCGCCAGTTTTAATATTTAATAAAGAACTTACTTGGACCTTATTTGGGTCAAAAGTTTCTCTATGAATGCTGTGCGCTTTAAAAAGGAGATCGTTAAAAGGAAGCTCAAATAAAGCCTTTATTTCATCTAATTCCCAATCATTTTTTACTTCAATCATTTGATTTTATGTATTTAAGTTAATTAATTTTACCGCAACAAATAGTTCTAAAAAGAACAATAAAAAGCCGCGCATTGTGCGCGGCTTTTTATTAACTAGTAAATATCTTAGCAGCTATAGTATAAATCAAACTCTAGCGGCTGAGGTGAAGCTCTCATTGCTGTAACTTCTTTCATCTTAAGTTCAATAAATGAGTCAATAACCTCGTCTGTAAAGACTCCACCTTGCTTAAGGAATTCACGGTCATCATCGAGTGCTTCTAGGGCGATATGAAGCATTCCAGCAACTTTAGGAATAGAACCATCACTATCTTCATAAAGATCTTGATCTGCTGGCTTACCAGGATGGATTTTATTTTTTATACCATCAAGGCCTGCCATTAGTAGTGCTGAGAAAGCAAGGTAAGGGTTAGCAGTCGAATCTGGAAAACGCACTTCAATACGACGTCCCTTAGGGTTTTTAACGAAAGGTATTCTAATTGCTGCTGAACGATTCTTAGCAGAGTAAGCTAGCATTTCTGGTGCTTCAAATCCAGGAACTAATCTCTTATATGAGTTTGTAGAAGGATTAGTAAAAGCATTCAATGCTTTTGCATGCTTGATAATACCACCAATATAAAAGAGCGCCATTTCGCTTAAGTTTCCATATTGGTCTCCATCAAATAAGTTAACTCCATCCTTTGCAATAGACATATGCACGTGCATTCCATTACCATTATCAACCGCAATTGGTTTAGGCATAAATGTAGCTGTTTTGCCATATAGGTGAGCAACATTATGAACGCAGTATTTAAAGATTTGAGTCTCATCAGCCTTTTTAACTAATGTGTTAAATAACGCGCCAATTTCACACTGCCCTGCAGTTCCAACCTCATGATGATGAACCTCAGTAGTAACGCCCATTTCCTCAATTGCTAGACACATTTGAGAACGAAGATCATGCAATGAATCAACTGGAGGAACCGGGAAGTAGCCACCTTTAATACCTGGACGATGACCTTTGTTTCCACCTTCCATGTCGACTCCAGAATTCCAAGCTGCCTCTTCTGAGTTAATTTCATAAAATGCCTTACCCATGCCGTGACCGGTGTCCCACTTAACACTATCAAAAACAAAAAATTCAGGTTCATTTCCAAAATATGCTGTATCACCAACACCAGAAGCTTTCATGAATTCTTCGGCGCGATATGCAATAGATCTTGGATCTTTAACATAGCCTTTTAAATCACTTGGCTCAATAATATTACAGCGAATGTTTAAAGTCACTTCCTCAGTAAAAGGGTCAAGCACCGCTGTTTCAGTATCTGGGGAAAGGATCATATCAGAATCATTAATAGTTTTCCAACCAGCAATAGAGGAGCCATCAAACATCTGACCATCTTCTAGTTTTTCAACATTAATTGTATGAGCTGGAACACTAACGTGCTGCTCTTTTCCTATTGTATCGGTGAAACGAAAATCTATAAACTTTATGTTTTCATCTTCGATCATTTTCATTACTTTTTTTGCAGACATAGATGTACTCCTAAAAATATTAATAAATAACAAGATTGACAGGCATTGTCAGGAAGTCTGCGCCGTTGCAAACGGTGTTGCGAGCTCATTGAGAACATAGCAAGGGTATTTCAAGTTGTGATTATATCCTAAATTAATTAAAATTACTCCAGAAATATATTCAACTTAAGTTTACTTTAATGAAACCCAATCCCTAGGTTTTAAAAAATAACTGGTTAACTTTTCTTCTTCGCTATTAGGTTTAGTTTTAAATTGGTAAGACCACTTAACTGTTGGTGGCAGTGACATTAAAATTGACTCAGTCCTGCCGCCGCTCTGCAAGCCAAATAACGTCCCTCTATCATGTATCAAGTTAAATTCTACGTATCGACCACGTCGATACAATTGGAAGTCTTTCTCATTCTCAGTATATGGGGTACTCATTCTCTTTCTGACGATGGGTAAATAAGCCTCACTAAAATGATTGCCAACACTTTTCATGAAGTCAAAACATTCATCAAAACTGCCGCTATTAAAATCATCAAAAAATAACCCACCAATGCCGCGTTGCTCATCTCGATGACCTAAGTAAAAATAATCATCACACCATTTTTTATATTTTGGATAAACATCTTCTCCAAAAGGCATGCAAGCTTTCTTAGCAGTTTGATGCCAATGAACCGCATCTTCATCGAATCCATAATAAGGGGTTAAATCAAAGCCGCCACCAAACCACCAAATTGGATTCTTTCCTTGCTCTTCTGCAATAAAGAATCGAACGTTAGCATGCGCCGTTGGAATAAAAGGATTTTCGGGATGAAGAACCAGTGAAACCCCCAGAGCTGTATATTTCCTTCCTTCAAGCTCAGGCCTTAGTGCAGTGGCAGATTTTGGCATTTTATCACCAGTAATTATTGAATAATTAATGCCACCTTTTTCAAATATATTGCCATTTGAAAGAATATTAGTTAGGCCTGAACCTCTTTTATCATCCCGTGTCCAGCTATCTTGAGCAAATTTAGCTCCACCTTCAATCAGCTCAACTTCAGAGCAAATAGATTGCTGGAGCTCAATCAAATACTTTTTTACTAGATCTATCATCGATGACGCACGCCTGTTAATAAATTAACGATCCTTGAAGGCTCAGAATTATACTTATTTGGGGGTAAAGCGTAAGAAAGCTCATTACCAAAATACTTTTTAAGCTCTATTAAAGAAGTGGCAACCTTTCCTCCTTGAGTATTCGCACTTGTGGAAATTAATGCAGAGCCCGTATTTTCACAAAAATATGAAATTAAAGGATTAGAGGTAATTCGAACTGCTAAAAACTCATGCTCTCCAGTTATAAGGCGTGAAGTATTTTTTGATTTTGGCACCAAATAAGTTGTTGCAATTTCTGTCGGAGTAGAAAGTTTTGTTAATAAATCAATATCTAGGTTTGGATCAATATAGGGCAATAAGTAATTTATATCAGAGGCTAATAATATAAAGCCTTTTTTAATATCTCTATGCTTCAAACTAGCTAATGTTTTAATTGCTTCTGGGTTATTTGCCATACAAGCTAATCCGTATATAGTATCTGTTGGATGAGCTATAACTCCAGTGCGAAGATGATTAAGAGCTAATTGGGTTTTTGTAGTTATTTTCATTTTTTTGCTCTAGGATGAAACTCATCATAAACCTTTGATAATTCTAAAAAATCTAGGTGCGTATAAACCTGAGTACTTTTAATGCTCTTATGTCCTAGAAATTCTTGAACCGCTCGTAGATCATGACTAGACTGAAGGAAGTGAGTCGCCGCTGCATGCCTAAGCATATGCGGGTGTACATTAATTGAAATGCCCACTTCAAGCGCCCTTTTTTTAATAATATTTTGAACAGATCTAGCGCTCATTCTAAGGTGCTTCTGATTTAAAAATAAAGCATCAGAATTGCAATCAGGTCTTTTCTCTATGTACTTTTTAAGCACACTTATTGCTGACGCTCCTACTGGAGAGAAACGAGCCTTACTTCCTTTACCCATAACTTTAACAAAACCTTCATTGAGATCAAAATCAAGCACATCAATCCCAACAAGTTCAGAAACTCTCAGGCCGCATGAATATAGTAATTCAATCATCAGGACTGCTCTAAGTTCTTTGAAATGGCCTGCCTTTAAATTCATCATTCTACTCAAATCATCAAAATCAATAGTTTTTGGAAGGGCTCGATCGATTTTAGGAGTTTGAATAGATAGGGCTGGATTTGAAGAGGCTGCTTGGTTATCAATAAGGTAATTATAAAAAACTCGTATTGAAGATAAGTAGCGCCTAATGGATTTATTTGAAATATCACCATGCCTTAAACCCATCACAAATAAATTAACTGTATCGCCATCTACTTCTACCCAACCAGAGATATTTTTATTACCTAAAAAAGATAAAAACTTCAATAGATCTCTCTTATAAGCTGAAACAGTATTTAGTGCATAATTTTTTTCAACGCTTAAATGAGCTACAAATTCTTCAATTTGTTTAATTAATATTTCATCTTGATACTTGTTTTTTTCCTGATTGGCCATATCTTTACATTTTACGTTAAACGATTAAGGATTTTCAATGAGTCAAAAACAAACACATGAATTTCAAACTGAAGTATCTCAGCTACTTGACCTAATGATTCACTCTCTTTATTCCAATAAAGAGATTTTTCTAAGAGAACTTGTCTCAAATGCATCAGATGCAATAGATAAGCTGAAATTCGAATCTTTATCAAATGACAAACTTATTGAGGCAAAAGAAGAGCCAAGTATTCATATTGATATTGATAAAGATGCAGGAACTATTACTATTAAAGATAATGGAATAGGAATGACTCATGACGAGGTCATGGAAAATATTGGAACAATCGCTAACTCTGGAACCAAAAAATACTTAGAGGGTCTTGATAAAAATCAAACCCAAGATTCTAATTTAATTGGTCAATTTGGTGTTGGATTCTACTCCGCTTTTATTGTTTCTAATACAGTTACTCTTCTTAGTAGAAAGGCTGGCGATGATAAGGCAAGTGGAACAAAGTGGATTTCAAAAGGTAAGGGAGATTACTCCATTGAAACTGTTGAGCTAGAGGACTATGGCACAACAATTATTCTTGATGTTAAAAAAGCTGAAAAAGAATTTATTGATGACTTTCGAATTCGAGGTGTCATATCAAAATACTCTGATCATATTACTGTCCCTATTATGATGCTCAAGCCTTCAGAAGAAGATAAAGATGTGATTGAATACGAAAAAATAAATGAAGCGACTGCATTTTGGATGAAAGATAAGAAAGAACTCTCTCAAGCTGATTATGATGAATTTTACAAAGCCTTAACGTATGACTTTGAAGGGCCATTGACTCAAATACATAATAGAGTTGAAGGAAAACTTGATTATTCATCACTCTTATATATTCCTAAAAAAGCTCCATTTGACATGTGGGAACCTAAAAGAAAAAGTGGCGTAAAGCTTTACGCTAAAAGAGTTTTTATAATGGAAGGAAATGAAGAACTGCTCCCTCAGTACCTTCGATTTATAAAAGGTGTAATAGATACTGCAGACCTTTCATTAAACGTCTCTAGAGAGATCCTTCAAGGCAGTAAAGTAGTTGATACAATTAAAAAAGCATCGGTAAAAAGAATTCTGTCTGAGCTCGATAAAATGTCTAAAAATAAACCTGAAGACTATGCCACATTCTGGAAAGAGTTTGGAATGGTTATTAAAGAAGGCGTTGTAGAAGACTTTGCAAACAAAGACAAAATTTCAAATCTTTTAAGGTTTACCTCAACATCGGCTGACAGTTCAGATCAAACAATTTCTCTTAAAGACTATATTGGCCGAATGAAAGAGGGACAAAAAAATATTTATTATGTCACTGCAGACACATATGCTGCAGCCAAAGGCTCTCCTCATCTAGAAATTTTTAAACAAAAAGATATTGAGGTTCTATTACTATCAGATAGAGTTGATGAGTGGTTAGTCGCTAACTTTGGAGACTTTGAAGAGCTATCACTTAAATCAATTGCAAAAGGTGATCTTGAAGATCTTGATTCAAAAGAAGACAAGAAAAAGAAAGAAAAAACAGTGAAAGATTTTGAAAGTGTTATCACTAAAGCTCAAGAAATCCTCAGCAATCAGGTCAAAGAGGTTAAGGTTTCAAGTCGACTAAGTGAGTCGCCTTCATGCCTAGTTGCCGATGAAAATGAGTTAGGCGGAAACATGGAGCGAATCATGAAGTCTTTAGGTCAGGACATTCCTGATACCAAGCCTATTCTTGAGATAAATCCTGATCATCCACTTGTCATTAAACTTAAAACAAAAGTTGATGAGGATCTAGTGAAAGTATTATTTGATCAAGCTGTTCTTAGTGAAGGCGGACAAATAAAAGAGCCTGCTGAGTTTGTAAAAAGAATGAACAAACTAATGTTAGGTTGATAGAATAATCTAAGTCAAAAAAAAGCCCGATTTTTCGGGCTTTTTTTTGCTTTAAATTAAGACTTATAAGGATTAATTTTATTAAGAATACCTCTTAATATTGCCATCTCTTCTTTTTCCAGACTACTTCTACCAAAAAGCCTTCGAAGACGCCTCATCAAGAGAACTTTTGGTTTTTTTATATCAAAGTAATCAATGTGCTCGAGCGCCTGCTCCAGATGATTATAAAAGCTATTTAATTCATCAAAGCTGACAATTTCACCGCCTGAATTATCAAACTTACCTTCTACAGTGCTGACGTAGTTCTGATAAGCAAAAACTTGAATCGCAGATGCAACATTTAATGAAAAGTACTTGGGGTTCCCAGGAATTGTCATTAAGATAGAACATAAATCTAGTTCTTCATTTGTAAGGCCAGAATTTTCAGTGCCAAAAACAACTGCAACTTCTTGCTCATTTGAAGCAACTGTTGATTGAATTTCACTACACGCTTCAATGACATCTAGCTGCCTCCATTTAATATTTCTTTGGCGCGCACTAGCGCCAATAACTAGATGCACTCCAATCAAAGCTTCCTCTAAAGTACTGCATACTTTTGCATTTGAAAGAACGTCATCTGCTCCACTTGCTCTTGCGGTTGCAACAGCGGAGGGATAATTAGAGGGTGTTACTAGATATAACTGAGTTAAAAGCATATTTTTCATAGCTCTAGCCGCTGCGCCAATATTACCTGGCTCAGTGGTATTCACCATAACAATCCTCACTTTATTAAAACTCGTCAAGGTATAATTCGATTCTTTATTTATTTGGCTCATTTACCATGCATCCTACCGTTAATATTGCAGTTAGAGCTGCCAGAGCAGCTGGTGATGTTATCTTAAGGTACCATAACCAGGTCGATTTACTAACTATAGAAAATAAGTCACTTAATGACTTCGTTTCTGAGGTTGATAAAACGGCTGAAAAAGCCATTATAAACGAGATTAAAAAAGCCTTCCCAAAACATTCTATTTTGGCTGAAGAGAGCGGGAAAACTCTTGGTGATGATAATTTTCTTTGGATAATAGATCCATTAGATGGAACGACTAACTTTTTACATGGCTTTCCGCAATATGCAGTGTCAATTGCCCTTTTAGAAAAAGGAGTTACAACGCATGCGGTCATTTATGATCCATTTAAAGAGGAGCTCTTTACTTCATCTAAAGGCGAAGGTGCTTATTTAAATGATGAGAGAATGCGGGTTACTATGTCTCTTGGGCTTAAAGATACTCTTATTGGAACTGGCTTCCCATTTAAGCAGCCTCAACACTTAGACTGTTATCTTGAGACTTTTAAAGCAATTCATCCTCATGTTTCTGGAATTCGCAGAGCTGGAGCCGCTGCTTTAGATTTAGCTTATCTTGCAGCTGGAAGACTGGATGGGTTTTGGGAAATTGGTCTTAACTCATGGGATATAGCTGCAGGTGCGCTTATGGTTAAAGAGGCAGGTGGTTTTATTGGGGATTTCTCTGGAAGGGACCAATACATGGAAACTGGAAATATAGTTGCGGGTAATGCAGAGGTCTATAAAGA
>OJIQ01000026.1_pt1 | contig 19750 bp, 15 predicted proteins | sample 1595921 | NCBI WGS metagenome assembly OJIQ01 (sample SAMN05416693, study PRJEB24817) | seawater metagenome | isolation source: Sea water | place: Canada:Atlantic | collected 2013-07 | reverse complement strand
CGAGATTCGCCTTAGTCTCGTGGGCTCGGAGATGTGTATAAGAGACAGGATCAGAAACAATTGACCTTGCTAATGCAACACGTTGACGCTGGCCACCAGATAGGTTCGACGGCTTTCGATCTAATAAATCAGATAATCCAACTGCATTAGCTGCTTCAGCAACACGTTTTTCACGTTCAGCTGGGGGTACTTTTCTTACTTTAAGACCAAATTGGATATTTTCTTTAACATTTAGGTGTGGAAAGAGTGCGTATGATTGAAACACCATAGAAACACCTCTTTTTGATGCCTCTAGATTTGTAACATCTCGATTTTCGATTTTAATAGAGCCAGAAGTAACGCTTTCTAATCCTGATAACATTTTAAGAATTGTAGATTTTCCACAGCCAGATGGTCCTAACAAAACTGTAAATGATTTTTCTGGAACAACAAAAGACACATTCTTAACGGCCTCTATTTCTCCCCAGCTTTTAGATAAGCCTTTAACTTCAATTGAACTCATAATTCATCCTTCTCACAAATAATTAATTCTGATTCAGAATCATTCAAAATCTTACATATTTCGTTAGGTGGCTTTTGATCACATATAACTTTAGATACATCTTGAATTTGGCCACCACGTACATGTGCAGAACGACCAAACTTTTCGTGATCTAAAACTAAAAGGCTTTCACGTGAGTTATTAAGAATCACCCTTCTAATCTGAACCTCTTCGTCATCAAAGTCTAAAAGAACTCCATCCATATCAACACCGCCAACGCCAAATACACTGAAGTCTGTCATATATGAACTAAAAAAGCTCTCTACAGGACTTCCAAGCATATCAAAATCTCCACTACGAATACGTCCACCAGAGCAATTGACTTCAAAAGTAGAGTTTGCACTTGCGGTTTGAGCAATTATTAAGTTGTTTGTGTAGATTTTTAAATCTTTGTGTCTTAAGAGTGCCCGCATAACCATTTCAGGAGTGGTTCCAATTCCAAGAGATATTGAACTGCCATTTGGAATTAGTTTGGCAGCATGCTTTGCTATCGCTCTTTTAGCAACTCTGTTAAGAACTTGCCTTGTTCCATAAGCAAGATTACCTTCAGTCGATATTGACTCAATTCCGCCGTGCTTACGTCTTGCTTGTCCATAATCACATAGTGCATTTATGTCCCTTCTCACTGTTTGAGTAGTTATATCAAAACGCTCAGCTAGACTCTCAACTGTAATAAATTCCTCTTGGCGAAGAAGATCTGAGATTTCAGCTTGTCGAGCAGTTAGATCCATTTTTATAACCTAAAAAGTTCATTTGAACTATAATTCTACCATAATACTAATGATTTGAATATTATTTTTTATCAAGCGAAGATATTAAGCTAATAACCCCATAAATAGTGCTTAATTATGATAAAATGTTAACTTAATTGTTCATATGAACATATAATCATTACAAATATCAATATTTATTACATTATTGCTGCAGTATTAATATTGATAAGTTGAATGTAATTAAAAACTATTTAAGAATTAGGAGATCAAATGGATAACATTTCTACTATGTCTAAGCAGCAATTAAATGAGGTAAAAATCATTCTTACAGATATAGACGATACATTGACTACTGATGGAAGACTAAAAAGCAATGCATATACCGCTCTAGAGAACTTATCAAATTCTGGCTTTATCGTTATCCCTGTTACAGGTCGATGTGCGGGTTGGTGTGATCACATTGCTAGGATGTGGCCAGTCAATGGTGTAGTTGGAGAAAATGGTGCTTTTTTCTTTAGTTATGATCACCAATCTAAAAAAATGCAGCAGACCTATTGTCAGACTCCAAAAGAACGAAAAGAGAATCATCTTGCTCTTCATGAAATTAAAAAAACTATCCTTAAAAATGTCTCTGGTTCAGCACTAGCATCTGATCAGGATTATCGGCACACAGATCTAGCTATTGACTTTGCTGAAGATGTTGCGACATTATCATCTAACAAGATTAAGGAAATCGTCACAATTGCTGAAAATGCTGGTGCAATTGCAAAGGTTAGCTCAATCCATGTAAATTGTTGGATTGGAAGCCATAATAAGTTATCTACAAGCCTTACAACACTTGAACAAGTATTCGGGGTAAGTAATTCAAATATACAAAATGAAGTTCTCTTTATTGGAGACTCGCCAAATGACTCTATGATGTTTGATTACTTTAACAAATCAGTTGGCGTAGCTAATGTTATGGATTTTATTAAAGAATTGGATAAGCCGCCCAAATATATTACTCTAAACCACTCAGGTGAAGGGTTTGTTGAGCTTGCTGATTCTCTTTTAAGGAGATAGTTTTTTAAACTTTATTGTCCAAAATAGATGTCAAAAATAAACGATAAAATTTATGATGTATTTATAGCTGGTGGAGGTATAAACGGAGTTGGGGTAGCTCGTGATGCTGCTGGGCGCGGTTACTCAGTATGCCTTTGTGAAATGAATGATTTTGCTTCTGGCACTTCATCATCCTCAACCAAACTAATTCATGGAGGTCTTCGTTATCTTGAGCATTATAAGTTTCGGCTAGTTCAGGAGTCTCTAAAGGAGCGTGAAATTTTATTAAATATGGCTCCCCATATAATTTGGCCAATGAGATTTATTCTTCCTCATACAAAAGGAATGAGGCCTAGATGGTTCTTAAGATTAGGATTAGCAATTTATGATCACCTAGGGTATCGAAAAATTTTACCGGGCACAAGTAATGTAAATTTTGCCAGTCAAAAAACAAATTCTCCACTTAAAGATACTTTTAAGTCTGGATTTGAGTATTCAGATTGTTGGGTAGATGACTCCAGATTGGTCATATTAAATGCTGTTGACGCTGCCTCAAAAGGAGCCTCATTAAGAAACTATACAAAGGTAACAAATGCAACTAGTTCAAATGGCCTGTGGACAATCTCAACAAAAAACTCTTTAAATGGTAAAGTAGAAATTGTTAAGGCAAAAGCTTTTGTTAATGCATCTGGACCCTGGGTTGATAAGGTTTTAAAAGAATCTTTTAAAGTTAAAGATTCAAAAAATGTTCGTCTTGTCAGAGGGAGTCATATTGTTGTAAACAAACTATATGAGGGTGACAAGTCATATATCTGCCAAAATAAAGATGGGCGCATTTTCTTTATAATTCCATATGAAGATAATTTCACATTGATTGGTACAACAGATATTGATCATGGTAAGTCAGCTGATCAAGTAAAAATAAGTGAGCAAGAAAAATCATATATCTGCGAGTCAGCAAGTAGTTATTTAAAACAAGAAATTACAACAAATGATATAGTCTGGAGTTATTCAGGGGTGAGACCACTCTATGATGATGGTGCAAGTAAAGCTCAAGAGGCAACTAGAGATTATGTTGTTTCAGCCAAGGAATATGACTACTCATTAATGATTAATATTTTTGGCGGAAAAATTACAACTTACCGTCGATTATCAGAAACAATTCTTGAACATATCGAGAACTTCCTTGGTAAACGAGGCAAACCATGGACTGAAAATTCTCGCCTTCCTGGAGGAGAAATCAAAGTTGCAACTCTTTCTGAATTTGAAGCAAAGTTAAAAAATAAATATAGCTTCTTTACGAATGAACTTATAAGAAGACTTGCAAGGTCATATGGAGAAATTTCTTTTGATATTTTTGGTGATGCAGATAGTTTAGATGCATTAGGTGAAAATTTTGGAGGCGGATTATATGAAGCTGAAGTTCAATACTTAATTAACAATGAATGGGCTAGGTCTTCAGATGATATTCTTTTTAGGCGCTCAAAGCTTGGATTAATACTTTCTGAGACAGAAATAGAAAACCTTAACTTATTTTTGAAAAAAAATAATACAAAATCCCAATCCTCAGAAAATATAGTACCTTCAGAAAATAAAGAGGTTCTTAAGGCATGAGTCTACTAATTGAACTTTTAGGATCAATTGCACTTCTGTTGTGGGGTCTTCGAATGGTTCGAACTGGAGTGATGCGCTCCTATGGTAACAACCTAAAGAGTTTAGCGCGTCGATCAGAAGGCAAAACCCTGCCCGCGTTTACATCAGGATTACTGGTTGCGGCTTTGCTGCAAAGCAGCACAGCAGCCATTTTAATATCTGCCTCATTTGCAGGTCAGGGGCTCATCAGTGTTGGTTCTGCTTTTATAACAATGTTAGGAGCCGATGTTGGAACCTCAGTAGCGGTTCTTATTGCCTCTCAAAAATTTACGACTCTGGCCCCCTTACTTTTAGCGATAGGCGTTTTTGGTTTTATTGGATCCAAAGTCAACAAATGGCAAAATGTTTTTAGGGCAATCAGTGGACTAGGCTTAATTCTATTCGCTCTTTCATTAATTGCATCAACTGCTGGCGGCCTATCAGAACTAAAACAATTTACTGCGCTGTTAAATATATTTGAGGATCAGCCCATATTCTTTATTCTTTTGGCATTGATTCTGACTTATCTTTCATACTCAAGTTTAGCCATTGTTTTGCTGTCTGTAAGCTTTCTAGCAACAGGTGTGATTGGAGTAAGTGAGGGGTTATACCTAGTATTAGGTGCAAATTTAGGAAGTGGGATGCTTCCTCTTATCTCAAACTGGAGAGGATCCATACAAGAGCTGACGCCAGTATTGGCAAATCTCATTGTAAGAGTAGTTTGTATTTTAGCTTTTTATCCATTTGTTGACTTCGTTGCTACATTTGGATTAAAGTTTGTATCTATTGAATTATTCCCCGCAATTTATCATCTGTCTTTGAATTTGATTGTGGCTATTGTAGGCGTTATATTTTCTAAAAATATTCTTATGCTTGCAACAAAAATGCTCTCTAATCTTCAGGAGAAAGAGCTTAGTCAGCCTAGTTTTTTAGAAGCAAATAATTTTGCAATGCCAGCAATTTCTCTTGCTAGTGCAAAACGCGAAGCGATTCATATGGCTGAGATTTCACAAAAAATGGTTGTCTCTTCACTCGCTGTTCTTCGAGATGACAATATCGCTTTACGCAGTGAAGTAATTAAAAATGAGGATATAGTAGATAACATATTTGATTCAATAAAACTCTATATAGCAAGGATCTTACAAGAAGAATTAACGCCTACAGAGACTCAAAAAGCTTTAAATATCCTTAACTTTACAACAAGCATGGAGCATATTGGCGACATTATTAATAACAGCTTAATGGATATTTCTGGGAAAAAAATTGATAAACATATACAGTTTTCAAAAGAAGGATTAAATGAAATTATCTCTATACATGAGGTTGTTTGTTCAAATTATGATCTAGCCATTAATACCTTTGTTTCTGATGATTGTGAGCTTGCAAGAGTACTTTATGAGAAGAAACAAGAGCTCCATAATCTTGAAAAACGCTCAGTCACTAAACATCTTCAGAGGATTGGAAAAGGCATTACTGATAGTTTAGAAACCAGCTCTATGCATATTGATGTAATCCGTGATTACAAGAAAGTAAATAGTCTTTTATCTTCGGTGGCTTATCCAATTTTAATTGCTTCAGGTGAGATTCTAGAGTCAGGGTGGAAGCAAAAAATATAGGCAGTAGCTTTAAAATAGAGCAGCTAAAAATGTCTAATAATTAAGAAATTAAACTAGACTACTTATTTAGAAAGAGTTCGACTCACTGCATCCTTCCAGCCTAATAGCTTTCTTTCTCTTTTAGCATCAGACATTTTTGAACTAAATTGTTTTTCAGTTTTCCATGATTCTGCAAACTCTTCAGTAGAAGGATAAAAACCTATCTGCATTCCGGCAAAATAAGCCGCTCCCAATGCAGTAGTTTCTAAATTTTTTGGACGCTCAACCGGTAAATTTATTAAATCTGCAAGCATCTGCATAGTCCAATTTGAAGCCGACATACCACCATCCACTCTAATAGTACTTAACATATCATGTCCCAAGTCATTAGAAATTGCATTCAAAAGGTCACAAGTTTGATAGCACACAGACTCTAGCGCGGCTTTTGTTATTTCTGCAGGCCCTGTATTTCTTGTAAGGCCGAATAAAGCACCTCGGCAATCAGAGTCCCAATAAGGCGCACCAAGACCGACAAATGCAGGCACTAAATAAACATCTTCTCCTGGATCAGCATTCATAGCTAGAATATCTGATTGATCAGCTGCATCAATAAACTCAAGCTTATCACGGAGCCACTGGATGGCTGCACCGGCAACAAAAATTGAGCCCTCAAGAGCGTAGCATGGCTTATTGTTAATTTGATATGCAATTGTTGTTAATAATTTATTATTTGACTCAACTGGAACCTCTCCAGTATTTATTAGAACAAAACAACCAGTCCCATAAGTAGACTTAACCATACCTGGTTTAAAGCAGGCTTGACCAACCAAGGCTGAGGGTTGATCGCCAATGAGGCTACAGATAGGAATTGAAGAGCCAAAAAAAGACTTATCGGTATCACCAAAATTGGAAGCGCTATCAAGCACCTTTGGTAGCATTGATTTAGGGATATTAAAAAGTCTTAATAAATCATCATCCCACCGGCTTTCGTGAATATTGTACAAAAGAGTTCTAGATGCATTTGTAGCATCCGTTGAATGAACTTTTTTATTACTTAACCGCCATAGTAAAAAACTGTCTATTGTTCCAAAAAGTAACTTGCCAGAATTAGCCTTATTTCTTGCATCATCTACATTGTCAAGAATCCAAGAGATTTTAGTTGCGCAAAAGTATGGGTCAAGTACAAGTCCAGTTTTTTTAGTAACACTTTCCTCATGTCCAAGATCTCGAAGTTTTTGACACTCATCAGAGGTCCTCCTGTCTTGCCAAACAATTGCTTTATATACAGGCACCCCACTTTCCTTATCCCAAACAACAGTAGTTTCACGTTGATTTGTAATACCTATTGAAGCAATTTGGTTAGAATTAATTTTTGCCTTATTAATTGCAATATTGCAGCTATCAAGCACTGAAGACCAAATTTCTTCTGGATCATGCTCTACCCAGCCTGAATGTGGAAAAAACTGAGTAAACTCTTTTTGGCCAATGGATACAATTTGATAATTTGAATCAAATAATATAGCCCTTGATGAAGTAGTTCCTTGATCAATTGATAGAATATATTTATCTAACTTGGACATAATTAAAAACTCCTATTTCCAAATAATGGAACTTAGTTCTACTATTGTAAACTTATTCAAAATAGTATACATTATCTGCTAAAATTATATCAATAAATGAGCTGTTAATCATATACAACAGTTGATTTAATGTATTTATTTATTTATTATCTAGAAAAGTTATGGCAAAAGAGAAACGGGGCGATGGAACTGTTGGCAAAGCACTTGATGTTTTAAATGAAGTTGCAGAAATTGGCTCACCAGTTCGATTTTCAAGCCTTTTAAAAACCAGCAAATATCCTAAGGCAACCCTATATAGACTTCTCCAAACCCTCCTGAATCAAGATATGCTGAGCTACAATGATGAGGAGCAAACCTACAAGCTAGGACTAAAGTTGGTTCGTATGGCACACGCAGCCTGGCTTCAGAGCTCTCTCGCCCCGATAGCCCTTCCATTTATTGATGAATTGTCTGAGAAAGTTGGTGAAACCGTTCACTTGGCACAGCTTGATAATGGCCAAGTATTGTATGTTGACAAAAGAAACCCTAGCTCACCAATTGAAATGTACTCTCAAGCTGGCAAAGTTGGCCCTGCATACTGCACTGGAGTAGGAAAGGCAATGATGGCATTTTTAGATGAAGATGCGCTAAGTAGAGTTATTTCTAAACAAGCATTCTTTAAATATACTGACTTTACAATTACCTCTGAAAAAGCGCTTCGCAAAGAACTAACTATAATAAAAAAGCAAGGAATAGCCTTTGATAAACAGGAGCATGAAGTAAAAATTATTTGTATTTCGTCTCCTATTTTGTCTTCAAAAGGGAGAGTGATTGGCGGCTTATCAATCACCAGCTCAATTGACATTCACAGCTTAGAGAGCCTTCAAGAATTCAAGCCTCAACTACTTAAGACCTCAGAACTAATTGGGAAAGAAGCTGGTGCATGGAATTTTCCTGAACAAAACAACTAATATAAGGACACCTTTGATATGGCATCATTAAAGATATCTAAAGCGACAAAGAAATACGATAAATTGCAAGTTATCCATGGAATTGATTTAGAAATCGAGGACGGTGAATTTTGTGTTTTTGTTGGGCCATCAGGTTGTGGAAAATCAACATTACTCAGAATGATCTCTGGCCTTGAAGAAGTAACCACTGGTGAGATTCATATTGGTGATAAAGATGTCACTAAGATGCATCCAGCGGACAGGGGCATTGCAATGGTTTTTCAATCTTACGCTTTATATCCACATATGACGGTTAGAGAAAATATGGGCTTTGGTCTTAAAATGACAAAAGTTCCTACTGATGAAATTAACAAGAAAGTTAATGATGCTGCGAGTATTTTGCACCTTGAAGATTACATGGATAGAAAGCCTAAAACCTTGTCAGGTGGACAAAGACAAAGAGTTGCCATTGGAAGGTCAATTGTAAGGGGTCCAGAAGTATTTTTATTTGATGAGCCTTTATCAAATCTTGATGCGGAACTTAGGGTTGAAATGCGCGTTGAAATCTCTCGTCTTCATCGTGAACTAGGGACAACTATCATTTATGTCACCCATGACCAAGTAGAAGCAATGACGCTCGCCGATAAAATAGTCGTTCTAAAAGAGGGTTTAATTCAGCAAGTAGGTAAACCATTAGAGTTATATGAAGATCCACAAAATATTTTTGTTGCAGGCTTTATTGGCTCACCAACAATCAATTTTTTAAAAGGAAATATTGTTGATTCAAAGCTAACAATACCTAATCTTAAGTCCTCAAAAATCAAAGTAAGTAAAGCAGTTGCCTCATCTAAGTCAGAGTTAATTGTAGGATTAAGGCCTCAGCAATTAAAGCTCACTAAGTCAGGAGATCTTGAAGTAGAATTCACTGAAGCTCTTGGAGACATTTCGTATGTTTACTTAAAAACCTTGAGTGGTGAAAGAGTGGTTGTAGAGTCAAGAGAGGAAAAATTGCCCTTAACAGGATCAAAAGTTGGAATAGAAGCAAACACAACTTCAGCCCTATTTTTTGACCCTAAAACCGAACTTCGAGTCAAATAACCTTTCTTAAAGAGGTTCCCAGAAAACCCCAGAAGGAGGAAGACTAACTGAACTGACATTCGTTTCTTTCTCACTGTAGTTGAACCAAAATCGATGTTTATGTGTTTCACGAACTCTAACGCAATCAGGCAGATCCATTGTAGAAATATTTTGAGATAAACAAGCATCCCTAAATATTCTTGTTAACGCCTCCTGATTACCCCAACCCGTTAAATATAGTCTATTTGTTTGTCCAATGAGTGCTGGACGGCCATCCTCACATTCCTCAATAACATTATCACAATCTACTAAAGTTTCCATCCAGCGATTAAAACTACCTCCAGCTTTAATTAAAATACTGGCATTTGGCCTCAAAGACTCAACACTAGCAACGGTGCCAACAACGCCAGGAACTTCTGGTGGTAAGTCTTTTGGAATAGCCATATCTAATGTTTTTGAGCCAGATCTTGGACCTGAAATTAAAACGCCTTCAAAGGATTCAATTGCCGCCTTAAGATCTGTATCAAAATGCATTAATCCAGGAGCAAGTACAATTTTATATCCAGTTAAATCTTTTTGATTTGGAGGGAGTATATCAACTGATAAACCAAGGCTTCGAAGAGCCTTATAGTATTCATAAACTAATTCAAAATAACTAAAGTCTTTACCTTGAGGCTGAATTTCCCATGCCCAACAGCTTTCATAATCAAAAATTATAGCGACCTTTGATTGAACTTGCTGAATGCCATCAAATTCTTTTAACTCAGAATTAACTTGAGAAGCTTGAGTTAAACCGGGCGCGCTTTCACCATCAGGTCTTTGCAGGCCAGCGTGCATTTGTTCCTGAGCAAAAGGAGCTTGTCTCCAGCGAAAATAACTTACCACTTCTGCGCCATGAGCAATGGCCTCCCAAGACCAAAGCCTAACCGCTCCGGGAGCAGGCTCAGGGTTGTAAGGAGCCCAATTCACGGGTCCTGGTTGCTGCTCCATTACCCACCAACGGCCGCGCCCAACAGTCCTGTATAGGTCATGATGAAATGCCTGAAAATCAGGATCTCCAAAGCGCATAAATTTAAGTTTAAAGTCTTCATTTTGAGTTGATCGATCTTCTAAAAAGCCCAAAGGATAGCTATCCCAACTAGCAATATCTAAATCATTACCTACTTCATAATGATCAAAATCTGTAATTTTTCCCATATAGTTATGAATAAGTGGCATTTTTGTATGTTCGCGCATTATTAAAACTTGGGCGCGGTTAAACTTAACTACTTGCTCAGAGCTAAACCTTCTGAAGTCTAATTCATGAATTGGATTCGCATCAGTAACGGTTAAATTTGGTAAATCAATTTGCTCAAAACTATTATATTCCATCGACCAGAAAACATTACTCCAAGACTCATTAAGATTTTCAATCGTCTTATATTTATTAGATAACCAAAGTTTAAACGAGCTTTCTGATGAAGTACTAAAAGACAACGTAGTGTCGTGACATCCATATTCATTATCTAATTGCCATGCTTTAATATAAGGGTTTTTTCCATATCGCTTTGCAACAAGCCTTGTAATCCTTGATGACTCCTGGAGATAGCCTTGATGAGAGAAACAGTAGTGTCTTCTTGAGCCAAATTTACGAGAACGTCCATCAGAATCAACTAGTAGCATATCCGGCCATTTATCTACAACCCACCTTGGAGGAGCTGCAGTTGGAGTGCTCATAACCACATTCAATCCAGCATTTCCTAATACTTCAATAGCTTGGTCAAGCCATTTAAAATTTTGAGCACCCTCTTCAGGCTCTAATCGGCTCCAGGCAAATTCACCTATTCGAACCCAAGTTAAGCCTGACTCTATCATATCCTTAGCATCTTTTTCCCATTGAGTCTCTGACCAATGTTCTGGATAATAACAACTACCTAGTTTTGGAATCATAGTATTCTCATAATTTAACTTGATATTCAGCTAAACCAGTTATCTCTGATTGAAAATAAAATACTTTACCAGCTAAAGGCTCAACTTTTAAATTTTCATTATTTAAATTCTGATAGGCCGAAGTAGTATAAATAGTATTTAATGAGTCGCCGCCAAAAGCAGGACAAGTAACCTGAGAAACTGGAAAGTTAACTACTTGATCTAATTGACCATTAGAACTATATCTTGCCAGCCTAGAGGCGCCATACTGCGCATTCCATAGAAATCCCTCACTATCACATACTGAGCCATCGGGACGAAGACCTTGAGGCTCCAGATCAACAAAAATAACTGGCTCATGAGCAGGCCAGCCATTAGATTCATCTAATTTCTGCTTCCAAATTTTCTGTTTACGTGTATCTGCAAAATATCCAAACTTTTTATCTGGGGAAAAGCAAATGCTATTAGGGATTGTAATATTCTGGTGTAACTGTCTTAGCTCACCTTTATAGAAGCGATAAATAGAACCAGCATCTGCTTCCGCATTAAGTCCCATTGTACTAATCCAAAAACCGCCCCATGGATCAGCGCGCCCATCATTTGATCGGGTGTGAACCATATCAGCCTCTAAATCAACGATCACCTCTCTTTCATCAGTTGCTAAGGTAAGTTTAGTTAATGAGGATGCAGTCGCAACCATTAAATGCTCCTCATCAATCCATCCTGCAGCTGAAACTGGCTCAGAAAATACCCAAGTTTTAAGTTTAGAGTTATTCCAGTTATGCATCTTAAAGGAATTTATATCAAACCAGAATAGAGACTTTAGTTTTGGATGCCATAATGGGCCTTCACCCAAATCAGACGAATCTAAGGGAAGATAGTCACTTATCATTATTGCGCTTCATCATAAGCCAAAACAATCGACTCAGCCTTCTTAGAAACTATGTTTGGGGATTCGCCAGCCTTGTATAACCCTGAGCCTATTCCAAAACCAGTAGCACCGGCTTTGATCCAAGATGAAAAGTTTTTTGGACCAACACCGCCAACCATGAAAAGAGGTATATCTTCTGGCAAAACAGCCTTTAATGCGATTAAATTGTCTTCTCCAATAAGAGAGGCTGGAAAAAACTTCAAACCATCAGCTCCACAATGTATTGCAGAGAAGCACTCTGTTGGAGTTATAACTCCTGGATAGCTCAATATATTTGCCTCTTTAGTTGCTTTAACAACATCAGGATTAAAATTAGGCGAAACAATAAAATTTACACCAATTTTAGCAAGGACTTCAACCTGCTTTATATCTGTTACTGTTCCAGCACCAAATTGAATTGATCCTTCAAATTCATCACGAAGCAGCTCAATACTTTCAAAAGCACTAGGTGAATTAAGAGGCACTTCGACTTGGCTTATTCCGGCTTTAACAATAACATGAGCTATATCAAGAACCTCTTTTGGTTTAACACCTCGTAATATAGCAATTATATTTCTATTCATATTCTTACTCTTATTCAGAGTGCAACTCCATATAAGCAGAGGTCAGTCCTGATAATGTCGCAGCCTCAAGGCTGAAAGGAAGACTTTTACCACCAAGTATTTTTAATCCATTTTGATAATTATTAGTTAGAAGCTCAGAGCCAATAAGGATGACATTTTTATCTTTCCAGTAATTTTTTGCCCCGTTGAGCTCAACTCCTAATAGTAATCCAGAAAGAGTTGCTCTTGCAGAGTTAGAATCTAAATCATTAACTATTGATTCAGATCGTAATGAAAAAAGATCCGAAGCAATTAGACCTGGGTTGTCAAAACCCTTGATAACTCCGTTATCAAAACTAACTTGATCCCACCCTTCTGAGTCAATTGAGTGCTTAATTAAAGTGTTGTTAGAAATTACGCCAAAAAGCTCACCCGTCATAAAAGTTCTAAAATTTTCTATCTGACCTGCCCTTACATTTACCCATTTGGTATGCGTACCAGGAAGGCAAACAATACCATCAAAGCTTGGATTTTCTTTAATAAATCCAGCAATTTGAGTTTCCTCACCCCTCATAATATCTGCAGGCTTATGCTGCATTACTCCAGGAACTAGGTTAACTTGTATCCGTGAATCCTTGGTCCTAGCAACTGTAAGTTGATCTTTATCGATAGGAACGCATGGAGTCTTTAAATACGGCGTTTCAACCCACCCTTGACGAGCACCAACCATTCCACAGGCCATAACAGATGTTACTTTTTCGCTATCAAGCCAGCTTTCAATAAGACGCAATAATACTGGCTCGAACTCATTCTGCTGGAGATCTTTCATGCCTTCATTCGACTCACTATAAGCAAGAACTTCGCCTTTTTCGTCAATAGCCCAAGCGCGCATATGGGTTGTCCCCCAATCTGCAGCAATCCATTTAGCTTTAATATCTCTCATTATTTTTTATCCTGTAACTACTACGCCGCCATCAATCACTAAAGCTTGGCCAGTCATCATTCGTGATGCATTCGAAGCTAAAAATAAAGTGGAGTCAATTAAATCGTTAGGCAATAAGTGTTCCTTAATGCATTGTTTATCCATGTGAATTGCTAAATCTTTTTCATTTGCCCACAGCTTTAGCTGTCTTTCAGTTAAAACCCAACCTGGGATTAGTGTGTTCACTCTAATGCCATCAGCGCCAAGCTCTCTCGCTAAACTTCTTGTTAGACCTGTAATTCCAGCTTTAGAAGTAACATAAGCAGGCAAGCCTGCATTGCCCATCATGTAAGAGTTTGATGAAAAATTAATAATACTGCCGCCACCTTGAGTTCTCATAAAAGGCGCTACAGCCTGTGCTGTAAAGAAATGAGGCCTTAGATTGATATTAATTGACTGATCCCATTCTTCTGTTGTCATAGCATCAAGGGTGTGGCGTGTGTCATTAGCGGCATTATTTATAAGCACATTAATTCCACCATTAGCCTTGCTAGCATCTGAAATTGCAGACTTTAGAGCATCAATATCAGTAATATCACATTTAATAAATAAGGGATTATATTTATATTTTGAGGAAATTTCATCTAGAAATTCATCACAATCTGATCTCTGTACAAAGGCAACTTTAGCGCCTTGAGCTAAAAAGCCCTCTGTCAATGAAGCCCCTATTCCTGAGCCACCTCCAGTTATAAAAACTGAAGCATCCTCTAAATCTTTAAAAATTGCGTAATTATTCATTAATGAGATTCTCGTGTTGGAAGGCGAGTGTCTTTGCCTACTAGGAAGTCTAAGTCTGCACCTTTGTCAGCTTGCATGACATGATCAATATAAAGTTTTGCGTATCCACGGGTGTAATTTACTTTTGGCTCTTTCCTTGCCTTAAGACGTTTATCAATTTCAGACTCTGCAACTAAAAGCTCAAGCACTCCATTTAATGCATCAAGCCGAATAAGGTCACCAGTCTCAACTATTGAAATAGGGCCACCTACATTTGCCTCAGGAGACACATGAAGCACTATAGTTCCAAAGGCAGTGCCTGACATTCGAGCATCTGAAATACGTATCATATCTCGAACACCCTGCTCAATTAATACCTTTGGTATTGGCATATTACCAACCTCAGGCATTCCTGGATAGCCCTTTGGCCCACACCCCTTTAAAACTAGAATAGAATCTTTTGTTACTGCAAGGTCAGGTCTATCAATATTAGCCTTTAGATCTTCAATGTCTTCAAATACATAAGCCAAGCCTTCATGCTTTAATAGCTCTTGTGTTGCAGCAGCTGGTTTAATAATTGCTCCATTTGGAGCCAAATTCCCTCTCAATACTTTTAAACCTGCAGCAGGCTTTAGTGGGTTATTTATTGGCCGAATGACGTCCTCATTGAATGTTTCAGCACCTTTAAAGTAGCTGGTTATATCTTTGTTTAGAACCGTATTAGCTGGCTTAATATGATTCTTAATTTGCTCTAATACTGCTGGAACTCCTCCTGCATAACAAAAATCTTCCATTAGGTACTTACCTGAAGGCATACAATTAACAAGAAGTGGTATATCTGCCGCTTTCTCAAAGTCCTCCAAAGTAAGTTCAATTTCAGCTCTTCCCGCTAAAGCCAACAAGTGAATTACTGAATTCGTTGAACCGCCAACTGCGCTGTTCAATGTAATCGCATTTTGAAAGCTCTCTTTTGTTAAAACTTTGGATAAGTTCAAACCCTCTTCCACCATTTCTACGATGCGCTTTCCTGTCATATGCGCAAGAGCCATTCTCCTTGCATCAACGGCTGGAATAGCCGCATTCGTTGGTAAACTTAAGCCCATCCCTTCAACCAAGCTTGCCATTGTGGATGCAGTCCCCATTGTCATGCAAACCCCAGATGAGCGGCTCATTCCTGTCTCAGCAGACATAAAATCTTGTAAAGACATATCACCAGCTCTAACATCTTCAGAAAAGCGCCAAACATCAGTTCCAGAACCAATATCTTGGCCTTTATATTTACCATTAAGCATTGGGCCAGAAGAAACAACAATTGTCGGCAAATCGACACTTGCTGCCCCCATTAATTGTCCTGGGGTAGTTTTATCACAACCACCAAGTAAAACAACGCCATCAATTCCATAAGCGCGAATACTTTCCTCGACATCCATAGATAAAAGATTTCGAAAAAGCATTGCGGTTGGTTTCATTTGGGTTTCACCTAATGACATTACAGGGAACTCAAGTGGCAGACCTCCTGCCTCCCAAACACCCCTCTTAACGCCTTCAGCTAAAGTTCTTAAACCTGCATTACATGGGGTTAACTCAGACCAAGTATTGCATATACCAATTATTGGGCGTCCATCAAAAACATGGTCTGGGAATCCTTGGCTTTTCATCCAGCTGCGATGGATAAAACCATCTTTATCCATTTTTCCATACCAATTCGATGATCGACGCTTGTTAGCTTTACTCATGCAGCTTTATCCCCTTCTATTACCATCATGCTAGCTGGAAAAGCTTTAGGTAACTGCAGTCCATGGTTCATTAAAAATTGCCCACTAAGCTTCAATGTTTTTTGCAAAAGACCACCATTTGATTTACCAAGAGAGTTGATATGATTTTTGTTGTATAACGAGACATTATACATTGCCATTGAGTCTAGCCCAGATAGGACCAATGGAACTGGTGAGCTAAATTCTGATAAGGCATTTTGGCCAGCGAAAACAACAAAGTGATTCTCACTTGAATTAATTTGAATTTCAGCAGTTACACTTTTATCGTCACATGGTAATCGTAAAATATTTGCATCTTTCATCCATTGACGATTCTCCTTCCACCAGTTAGTAACGGCTTTTAGCAGTGCTTTATCTGAAGGTGAGAGTTCACGAGGATCCATCTCAAATCCCATATGCCTTTGAGCTGCCACCCACGCTCTGAATGCTAGTGGAAGTTCACGCCCAGAAGTGTGACAAACCTTTGGCCCAACATGACTGCCCGTTATCGAAGTAGGCAGCCATAAAATTGCCTCATGCTGAATACGTAACCTTTCAATTGCATCATTACTATCAGACAACCAAACCCTTTGTGTATTTTCTAAAATGCCATAATCTATTCGTCCACCTCCTGATGAGCAGGATTCAATCTCAACTTTTGGATGCGCCAATCTAATTCGCTTTAGAAGAACATACAGGCTTCTTGTTTGCGAAGCATCTGGATAAGGTAGAACTCGATTATGGTCCCACTTAATATACTCAATTGGGTACTCAGTTAACAATGCCGAAATTTTCTTAAAAAGGTAATCTTCAACATCTTTTATGGCAATATTAAGAACCAACTGATCTCGTCCAAGAGTTTGATTTTTGTGGCCCATTATCCATTCAGGGTGCTGTCGATAAAGATCACTATTAGGGCTAACCATCTCAGGCTCAAACCACAAACCAAAAGACATTTTAAGAGAGTGGATATGGCTAATTAATGGTTGCAATCCTTTAGGATATTTATTCTTGTCAACATCCCAGTCACCAAGACTAGAGTTAGCACTATCACGTCCTTTAAACCAGCCGTCATCTAGTACAAACCTTTCAGCACCAATTTCAGAAGCAAGGCTAGCTATTTCTTTTAATTGGTCAATATTATGATCAAAATATATAGCCTCCCAGCAATTGTAATGAACAGGCCTAACATTGTCTTTAGGTGCCTTAATAATTGAATTAGCTACGTGAGATCGAAATGACTTACCAACCCCGCTAATTCCGTTACTAGAATGGCTAATATATAGCCTTGCTGTTTCGAAGCTGTTTCCCGAAATTAAATCACTATTTTCAGTATTGCCAAATTGAACTTGCCTGCGACCATCTGGAAGTTGCTCTGCAATCATACGATGACCTCCAGACCATCCATAATGAAAACCATAACAAGACCCTGAATTCTCTGAGCTTTCAATGGTTGGAATAAGAAGGCCAGGGAAATTTGCATGACTTGTTGTTCCAGACCTTGACTCACGCAGATGAGTACCAGTTACCCATGGAGTTATTTGGCTTCTGAATTCACCACCCCATTGACCTCCATAGTCAATCATTTCATTACTATTTTGAGGTGCTAGAATTACTGGAGCAGAAAACCAGTCCATAAATATTGGCTTTTTGCTGTCAATTTTGGCACTAAGGCTAAACGTATTACTTTCTTCAAAGGAAATGATTGTCAATGTATATGTTTGCTCTATGGCTTTGTCCAAAAAAACTAAGGACAATGAGTTGTCTTTTGCTTCGTCTTTTAGAAAAACAAAGTTACTAGAAAGAATCATTCCATCAAGGCCTCTCATTTTGCAGCCAAGCTGTCCTGGAAAATTTGCAGACTGCTCTGGTAAGACAGATAACTCTGGAACTTTATCCAGTAAGTTGTCCCCCCAATCTTTAGCCACTGCAGTAGATAAGGAGTTAAGATTTTCATTGTCAGGTAAACGACGACCCCAATATATAACGCATGGAAGCCTATTATTCAAAGATAATAAAACCAAAGTTTGATCAAGAGTATCAAGGCGCCATTGATTAATCACTTAACAGATCCAAGCGTTAGTCCAGCTATAAAGTGTTTTTGCATCAAAAAGAACATCACAACTGGTGGAAGTGCAGCAATTATTGAACCAGCTGCAACATAATGGTTATTGGTAATCCATTGCCCATTAAGAGAATTTATGCCAGCAGTAACTGGCATAGTGTCTGCACCTTGAGTTAAAACTAATGCCCAGAAAAAATCATTCCACACAAAAGTAAAAATTAGTACTGATAAAGCAGCTAATGCAGGGCGCATTAATGGCAATACGATGTACCAGAAAATTTTAAACTCCGACACACCTTCAACTCTTGCAGCCTCAATTAACTCAAAAGGAAGTGCACGTATAAAGTTACGCATAAAAAAAGTACAAAAGCCAGATTGAAAGGCAATATGAAAAGCTACAAGACCAGATATTGTGTTGTAAAGCCCGAGGGAGAGTGACAAGTCTCTAACTGGCACCATCAGTATTTGAAAAGGAATAAAGTTTCCTGCTACAAACATAAAAAATACTAATAAATTAAGTTTAAATTTATAAACACCTAGCGCAAAACCTGTAAGGCTTGAAATAGCTAAAGCACCAATAACAGTTGGAATAGTAACTTTAAAACTATTTAGAATGTAGTATGCAATTGGGGAGTCAGTAAATATAAAAGTATAGTTTTCAATTAAATTAAAGGAAGTTGGCATTCCCCAATAATTGCCAGAATTAATATCTGCCCCAGATCGAATTGAAGTTAAAGCAACTGCAATAAGTGGAAGCAGCCAAATAATAATTGAAATAGGTAATGCAATTTTATAGAGTCTTCGTGTTAATGGTTTTGTTCTTTCAATTGGGGTTGGAAACATCGCTAAACTCCTTTCTCAGTGCGGTACATTCTATAAAGAATTATTGCAATGTAAACCATCATTATAGCAAGCAAAATAACAGCAATTGCAGCCGCATAGCCCATTCGATATCCATACTCTGAAAAAGCTTTTTCGTACATAAAATAAGCTAAAACACGTGTTGATCCCCATGGACCACCCCTAGTCATAACTGAAATCAAATCAAATGATCTTAGTGCTCCAATTACTGTAACAACCACAGCAATAAAAGTTGCAGGCTTTAATTGGGGCAAGATTACGTACCACAACATTCTCCAGCCTCTTGCATTATCTATTCGGCCTGCTTCAATTTGTTCTGGATCTACAGAATTAAGTCCTGTTAAAAACAAAATCATACAATATGCAGTTTGGGGCCATAAACTAGCAGCAATAATTCCATAAGTAGCATAATCCTCGTCTGCCAATATCGCCACTGGATTAAATCCCATTCCTTCAAGCATTTGATTCAAAAGTCCATTTGTAGGATCATAAAACCAACTAAAAACCATGCCAACAACAACTTGAGAAATTACAAATGGAAAGAAAAATAGAGACTTATAAAATCTTATGCCTCTTACTGTTTGGTTTAAAAATAGCGCTGAAAATAAGCCTGCTGGGATTGCAACAAAGGTTAGAATCAACCATATTAAATTATTTTTTAAAGATGTATAAAAATCCTCATCATCGAGAAGTTCTATATAGTTTTCAACACCAATATAAGTCTTTTCACCAAGCCCGTCCCAATCATAAAAACTTAGACTTATAGATTGAAAAATTGGAAAAATAACATACAGGCAAAACATAAAAATGCCAGGAGCTAGAAAAATCCAAGGTGTTAACTTTAATCTGTCTCTTATACACATCTGACGCTGCCGACGAATA
>OJIQ01000024.1_pt1 | contig 21071 bp, 19 predicted proteins | sample 1595921 | NCBI WGS metagenome assembly OJIQ01 (sample SAMN05416693, study PRJEB24817) | seawater metagenome | isolation source: Sea water | place: Canada:Atlantic | collected 2013-07 | reverse complement strand
AGATTCGCCTTAGTCTCGTGGGCTCGGAGATGTGTATAAGAGACAGAACTAATGTTATTAAGTCAGTCAGCTCTTTGGGGAGGCCTATGTTTTTTTGTTTGTACTTCAATCTTTCTTTGGATTAAGTGTCGAAAGATTGGTGCGCCATTACTAATCTTGATTATTGTTATATCGTTTATATATTCTTTTGGAATGGCTAAATATTCAATTCTTGGATCAATGAGGCTTAACTCCATTCCAAAAGTCATGAATTTAGAAGCTGATTCTAAATCTATTAGTCGGGGTGAAATAATCCTTGATTCACTTAAAAGCTGGAATAAGATGCTTAGAGGAAAAAAACCTATTTATATAACTTCAGGTGGATCTCAAATTTCAGTGGATCCAATTGGTGATGAAAAAGCTATAAAACTTTTTAAACGTTTCTAATAGAGAAATAATTCATAAAAAATCTCAATATTAATATAAATAAGTATAAACTTTCATTAGTCCTCATTTCATTATGACGGATTTTTAATTTTTTTAATATTAAGGAGAAAAAATATGAATTATTTGCCTAAGTCGTTGGCAGTGGGATTTGTATTGGCGTCTTTTGCTTCAGCCTCAGTGCTTGCAGCAACTCACCCAGTAACAGGCGAAACCCTAGCTGATGATCAGACATTTACATACAGTTTGTTAGATGAATTCAGTTCTGCTGACCCTCAAATCGTTGAGGATGTCTCAGGAGCTGATATTGTTCGTGACCTTTTTGAAGGCCTGATGAATCAAGATGCAGATGGAAATCTTGTTCCAGGTGTTGCGACTGGCTTTACAACAAATGATGCAAAAGATGTCTATACATTCACGCTTCGTGACAATGCAATGTGGTCAGATGGTAACCCAGTTACCGCGCATGACTTTGTATACTCATGGAGACGTTTAGCAGATCCTGCTACAGCCTCACCTTACTCATGGTTTGCTGAAATTATGGCTATTGAAAATGTTGGAGCTGTGTTATCTGGCGACGCTTCACCTGAAACTCTTGGAGTTACTGCTCTAGATAATCATACTCTTGAGGTTCGTTTAACAGCTTCATTGCCATATTTTGCTGCAATGACTACGCATAGCTCAACTTTTCCAAGTCCTGAGTGGGTAGTTAGAACATCTGGTAATGATTGGACTAAGCCTGAAAATATTGTATCTAATGGTGCATATATTTTAACTGAGCATATTCCTAATGAGCGTTCAGTACGTGAGCGTAACACTATGTATTGGAATAACGATGCAACAATTCTTGATAAGGTTGTTGGATTAGTTATAAATGATGAGAATACAGATTTGACTCGTTATTTAGCTAATGAACTTGACAAAGGAACTGTGCCTTCAGGTCAGTATATTCGCCTGAAACAGGACTATCCTAATCAAGCAACTTCTTTTCCAAGACTTTGTAACTACTACATGACTTTTAATATGTCACCTAGTGGTCCTGAAGCATTTAAAGATGTTCGTGTTCGTCATGCTCTAGCCTATGCTATAGATCGCTCAGTTATTACTGAAAAAATCTTACAAGCTGGACAAATCAACGCATTCACATTTACTCCTGGAGCGACAGCTGGATTTGACGTTCCTTCAGTTGCATTTGGTCGTATGACTCAAGATGAGAGAAACGCTAAAGCAGTTGAATTGTTAAATGAAGCTGGTTATGGACCAAGTAATCCTTTGAAGTTTGAGTATTTATATAACACTTCTGAAGGTCATAAGAAGATTGCAATTGCAGCCCAGCAAATGTGGAAAGAAACACTTGGTGTTGAAGCTACGCTTGCTAATCAAGAGTGGAAAACATTCCTTAAAACTCGTGGCGGTCAAGGTTTTGAACTTGCACGTGGAGCTTGGTGTGGTGACTACAATGAAGCGTCTACTTTCCTAGACCTTCTTACTACTCCTTCTGGTTACAATGATGGTAAGTATAGTAATGCTGAGGTAGATCAGCTTATGTTAGATGCAAGGACTATGTCTGATGCATCAGGTAATTACACGCGCATTGAAGAGATCTTGGCAAATGAAATGCCAGTGATTCCTATTTATCATTACGCTGGTGTATTTATGCTTAAGACTAACGTAAAAGGTTGGCCTTATAACAACGTTGAACAAAACGTATATTCTCGCAATTTGTATAAGATTGCGCAGTAAAAGTTAGTTTGACTCTAAGAGCATCGCACAGATATTGTGCGGTGCTTTTTTATTTGTACGGTACAATAATTCATTAAATTTTTTCTGGTCAATTTCGGATATGATCAACTACATAGTTAAGCGAATTGGAATTGCTATTCCGACTCTGCTTGTTCTTATTGCAGTTAGTTTTTACTTAATGCATGCAGCTCCTGGTGGGCCATTTACGTCGGAAAGACCACTACCACCACAAGTACTTGCAAATATTGAGGCAAAATATGGCCTAGATCAGCCAATTTGGCGACAGATGTTTAGTTATCTATGGGGAGTTTTAACTGAATTTGATTTTGGACCCTCCTACAAATATCATGACAGAAGTGTAAACGAAATTATTGCACAAGGTTTTCCAATTACTTTGAAGTACGGTTTTTGGTCATTTATTGTTGCTGTTGGAGTTGGCATACCATTAGGCGCAATTGCTGCAATACGTAAAAACACTTGGATTGATTACTTAGCAGTAGGTGTATCAATTGGCGCGCAAGTGCTCCCAAATTTTGTAATGGCGCCATTACTAATTATCGTCTTTACCTTATGGCTTGATTGGCTACCTGGTGGTGGCTGGAATGGAGGATCGTGGCAGTACCTTATAATGCCAGTCATTGCGCTTTCAACAAGCTATATGGCATCTATTGCTCGAATAACTCGCTCATCCATGCTTGAGGTTCTAAATACGAATTACATTAGAACAGCAAAATCTAAAGGACTTCCAACAAAAATAATATTCTTTCGTCATGTATTAAAGCCCTCCCTTCTTCCAGTAATTTCATACCTTGGCCCGGCATTTGTTGGATTAATAACAGGATCTGTAATCATTGATATGTATTTTTCAACTGGTGGCATGGGCTACTTTTTTGTTAATTCAGCGTTTAATAGGGACTACTCAGTAATGATGGGAATAACTATTGTAGTTGGCGGCCTTACAATTTTATTTAGCTTAATCGCAGATCTTTTGTACGCATGGGTTGATCCTAAGATTAGATACTAAAAAATGATTGCAATAAATAAAAATAAGATAAAAGAGATGGCGGATAATCTTTCTGATTCTGGAACTGGCCGTTCATTATGGAAGGATGCGCGTATAAGATTTATGCAAAACAAGGCTGCAACTGTTAGCCTGTTTATTCTTGCAGCGATAGTACTCTTTTCGTTTATTGGGCCATATTTTGCTGTTTGGAGTTATGAGAAGATTGACTGGAATGCAATGGGCTCTGCAGCCAGAGTTGGGATGCCATCAATTGAAAGTGGACATTTTTTTGGGACCGATGATCTAGGTCGAGATTTGTACTCAAGAGTAATACAAGGAACACAAATCTCCCTAATGGTTGGCTTCTTAGGAGCAACAGTAGCCGTTTTTGTGGGCACTCTATATGGCGCTACCTCTGGTTATTTAGGAGGTAAGACTGATCAAATAATGATGCGTATTGTTGACATATTGATGTCGATTCCGTACATGTTTGTTTTAATACTTTTGCTGGTTGTATTTGGCCGCTCAATTGGAATGCTTTTTATAGGAATTGGCCTACTATCTTGGTTAGATATGAGCCGAATTGTTAGGGGGCAAACCCTTAATCTTAAAAATAAAGAATTTATTGAAGCTGCAAGGGTAACTGGGGTTAGTGACTTTAAAATTATAACGCGTCATATTGTTCCTAACCTTCTAGGTATTGTTGCGGTATATGCGACTCTTTTAGTGCCTGGAATAATATTAGCAGAAAGTTTTATATCCTTTTTGGGTCTAGGAGTGCAGGAGCCATCAACAAGTTGGGGTGCTTTAATTAAAGAAGGTGCTGGAACAATTCGCTACGATACTGAATGGCAACTTCTATTTCCGTTGGCATTTTTTGTTGTCAGCTTATTCTGCTTTTATTTTATTGGTGATGGCTTGCGTGATGCGCTTGACCCAAAGGATCGATAAACTACTATGAGCTTTTTAGAAGTAAACAATTTAAAAGTAGAGTTTGATACTGCGGATGGCATAGTAAGTGCAGTTAACAATGTTAGCTTTTCACTTGATGAGGGAAAAATTTTAGCGATAGTTGGTGAATCTGGAAGTGGAAAAAGCCAAACTGTTTTTGCTATGAACGGCCTCCTTGATCACAATGGCAGGGCAAGTGGTAGCGTTAAATTTGAAGGCAAAGAGATTCTTAACCTTCCTAGCAGAGAGCTCAACCTTATTCGGGCTCAAAAAATTGCAATGATTTTTCAAGATCCAATGACCAGTCTTAATCCCTATGTAAGAGTTTCAGAGCAAATGGCTGAAGTACTTGTCCACCATCAAGGGGTCTCAAAGTCGGATGCTATTCAGCAATCAATCAATATGCTCGATGCTGTTAAAATTCCAGACGCTAAAAATCGCATAAGGATGTATCCACATGAGTTTTCAGGGGGAATGCGCCAGCGCGTAATGATTGCAATGTCTCTACTTTGTCATCCTAAGCTTCTAATCGCTGATGAACCAACGACTGCTTTAGATGTTACTGTGCAGGCTCAAATTATGCAATTGCTAGCTGATATTCAAAAAGAATTTGGCATGTCAATTATTTTAATTACTCATGATCTTGGAGTTGTAGCTGGAAATAGTGATGAGATGCTTGTTATGTACGGAGGAGAAGTAATGGAGATAGGTAAAACAGAGCATCTCTACTCTAATGCTACGCATCCTTACACTCAAGGTTTAATGAGCGCGGTGCCAAGGCTTGATGACTCAGCAGATAGATTAGTGACAATTCCTGGAAACCCTCCAAACATGATGTTAACTCCAGTTGGATGTCCATTTTCACCGCGCTGTAAATTTGCAAATACTACATGCTCCTCGCAAACTCCTATCCTAACTAAAGTTAATAATGATCACTATAGAGCTTGTCACGTTGCCATAGAGGACACATTATGAGTGAGCATAAAATTCTCCAGGTTCAGAATTTAAAAGTAAATTTTGATGTTTCCTCAGAAGGGGATATGCCATGGACTAAGGCCAAGAAATTACAGGCAGTAAATAACGTTTCGTTTGATTTAAATTCAGGTGAAACCCTTGGCATAGTAGGGGAGTCAGGTTGTGGAAAGTCTACTTTGGCGAGAGCAATTGTTAAAATGGTGCCCGCTGATTCAGGAAAAGTAATTTGGTTTGGGAATGACTTGTTAACTCTAAACAAGTCTGAAATGAGGCAGCACCGTAAACAAATTCAAATGATTTTTCAAGACCCTCTTGCAAGTCTAAATCCTAGAATGAATATTGGTGAAATTATTGCAGAGCCATTAAGAACACATTACCCTAAAACACCAGAGTCCGATGTAAAAGAGAGAGTTAAAGACGTAATGAATAAAGTTGGTTTATTGGATAATTTAGTGAATCGTTACCCTCATGAGTTTTCGGGCGGACAGTGTCAGCGAATTGGTATTGCAAGAGCTTTAATTTTAAAACCAAAGCTTATTATCTGTGACGAGCCAGTGTCTGCACTTGACGTCTCAATTCAGGCTCAAGTCGTTAATCTCTTGATGGATTTGCAAGAAGAAATGGATTTAACTTTAATTTTTATTGCCCATGATTTAAGTATTGTCAAGCACATCAGTACTAAGATTATGGTTCTTTATTTAGGCAATATGGTTGAACTTGCAAACAGTGATGATATTTATACTAAGCCAAGACATCCTTACACCCAGGCTCTTATTTCTGCAGTTCCTATTCCTGATCCAAGTATTGAGAAAAGTAAAAAACTAATATTAATAGAAGGTGATTTACCATCGCCAGTTGACCCTCCTTCAGGTTGTGTTTTTAGAACAAGGTGTCAAAAAGCTCAAGATATTTGTGCAATAGAAAAGCCTGAGTTTAAAGAGGTATCAAGCAATCATGAGGTTGCTTGTCATTTTCATGATTAAGTTTCTTAAAAAACGAATTAAAAATAAGTGGATGCTTATTATTTTGCCCTTTCTTTTTTTTCTAATAAAGGGCTTAATATGGCTTGCCATATTTTATGGGTTGTGGGACGTTATTAAATCGGCCTTCTAAATTTTGATACCTTGGAAGATTTACTTAACTTTAACGTGAGATAAGATTTCTTTCATATCTTTCTTATTTTCAAAGATTTCTTGTTCTGAAAGTCCATCCATCTCATGAGGAAAAACTAGCCAATCATCAGTCTCATGAATATAGTAATCTGGCACAGTATCTATTATGTTTCTTAAAGGCTTATACCAAGGCATAGCCATGCGAATATCATGCGGTATATTTTTTCTAGATTTTTCATTCAGAGTATCTAAGATCGCTTTAATACTTCTGCCTGAGTCAAAGACATCATCAACAATAAGAAGCTTGTCTTCAGCATTCATATGACTGATTAGATAGTCGATACCATGAACCCTAACCTCTTTTGCTTGTTTATTAATGCCGTAGTATGATGAAGTTCGAATCGCAATATGATCAGACTCATTACCCAAATACCCAAGAATCTCTTGAATAGCTATACCAACTGGCGTTCCACCTCGCCAAACTCCAACAATAAAGTCAGGTTTGAAACCACTATTGTGTATTTGAACTCCCAATCTAAAAGAGTCAAGTAGTAACTCGTCAGCTGTGATGTATTTTTTTGATAGAGACATTTTTATTATTAGTTGTTATTTAAATAATGTGACTTGAATGGATTTTAAAGCATCTTTATTATTTGAAATTTTATAGAGGTTTCGTCATTTATATTTATAGAATTCTATTTTTTCTTAATTAAGACTGTGAAATTTTACTGAGGAGGTTTAATTTTGTCTCAGGGTCTGCAAAAGAAGACTTAATAGCCATTGTTGAGATAGATTTAAGGTGCTTAATTTCAAAGCCAAGTTGATCAGCGCATCCTTGATATTCTTGACCAACACTAGTATGAAAAAATGGTGGATCATCTGAATTGAGGCTAACATTTATCCCTTTAGACATAATGAGTTTGATTGGATGACTCTCCCAACTAGGGTATATCGAAAGAGCTAGATTACTTCCAGGACAAATCTCTAAGGCTATATTACGATTTTTTAGAACATCTAGTAGATGCTCATCTTCCACGCTTCTAACTCCATGACCAATTCTACTAACGGGTAAATAATTTATGGCATCCCAAACACTTTCTGCGCCGCATATCTCACCTGCATGAACTGTGCAAGGATAATTAGCTTTAGCTGCAATATTAAAAGCAGGGGCAAAATCAATTAATTTGAATGAATTTTCATCACCGCCCATACCAAACCCAACAACATAAGGATGAGGGTTATCAACCATTTTTTGTGCAACATCAACCCCTTTTTGAGGTCCTAAATGCCGAACGCAAGTTACAATAATTCGCCCAATAATACCAAAATCTAACTGCGCATCATCTATTCCTTTTGCGCACCCTCTAATCAAGTCATTATAGCTAATACCGCAATCACTAGCGTGATCAGGGGATATAAAGGTCTCAGCATATATTACATTTTGTGATGAGCAGTCTTTAAGATATTCATACATAATATCTCTGTAATCTTTAGCATTTTTAAGGCATGAACTTACTGAGTCATAAGCGTTAAGAAAGCTTGGAAAGTCAGTCCAGGCATAACCGCCATCTTCATCAAAAATATCTTCATCAAAATCAACGTTATTACGTTTGGCAATTTCATGAAATAATTTAGGGTTAATAGTTCCTTCTAGGTGGCTATGAAGCTCAACTTTGGGAAGCTTTTGAATTTGATCTTGCATATAAATTAACTTAAGTTACAAGCTTTACCATGAAGTAAAGGCTCTATTTCAAGGTGCTGAGCAATAGTTTGTCCCATATCACAGAAGCTTTCTCGCTCACCCAAGTTATTGTTCTTTATTGATTTTCCATAAAAAACAACTGGAACATGTTCACGGGTGTGATCATTACCAGGCCATGTTGGGTCACAGCCATGATCTGCTGTTATTAGCACTAGATCGTTGCTGGTTAGTTGCGCCTCAATTTCAGGTATTCGGGCATCAAATTGCTCGAGTGCTAGAGCGTAACCTGCAACGTCACGTCGATGACCAAATTTGGTATCAAAATCAACTAGATTTACAAAGATTAGTCCTTCATTAACTTTCTTCATTTCAGATAATAATTGATCAACCAAGCCCATGTTATTAGCTGCCTTAACGGTATAGCTGACTCCTTGATTAGAAAAAATATCTCCAATTTTTCCAACTGAGATAACATCTCCACCACCATCTTGAATGTTGTCTAACAGTGTTGGGCCATTGGGCGGCGTAGTAAGGTCTTTTCGATTAGCAGTTCGCTCAAAGCCATCTTTAGAGTTTCCAGTAAATGGCCTTGCGATTACTCTTGTAATTTCTAGTGGATCAACTAAGCGTTTTGCGATGGTGCATAATTCATAGAGCCTATCTAATCCAAAATGCTCTTCATGGGCAGCAATTTGAAATACTGAGTCAGCCGAGGTATAACAAATAGGAAATCCACTATCTATATGCTCTTGACCAAACTCTTCAATTACTTGAGTGCCTGATGCATGTTTGTTTGCAAGTGTCCCACCTATTTTTCCTTCCTCTATAAGGCTAAGAAGGAGTGATTCAGGAAAGCAGTTTTCAGTTTTTGGAAATGTTCCCCATTCAAAAGGAACTGGCAGACCACAAATCTCCCAGTGACCACTCGGGGTGTCCTTGCCTGCGCTAACTTCTTTCGCATAACCAAAAGCGCCCTGAGGCTCAACTCGAGAAATTGGTAAGGGCTTTTTACGGCTTGCAATTGCAGCCTCCCCTAAACCCCATCGAATCAAGTTAGGAATAACTAGGGGGCCATTTCGCTCAGAATTATTAGCACTATTAGAATCACAAGACTCAATAATATGACCTAAAGTATCTGCCCCTGTATCACCGTAAAGATGCGAGTCCTTAGTTGAACCTAAACCTAAAGAATCTAAAACTAAAATAATTGATCTTTTCATCTATAAACCTTCTAATTTGAGCCTAGTATTTCATGGATTAGGGTTGGCGGCTCTATATGTTTAGCTCCTAATGAAATAAATCCAGGAATAGTTTCTTGGAGATAGCTCAATTGTTCTTTATCTCGCGTATGTGCAATTGCAAGTGGCTCACCTTTATCAATCCATTGACCGATTTCAACAATATCACTTAATCCAACGCCATGATCTATTGGGTCGCTAGATTTAGTTCTGCCAGCTTTCAAATGTATCATACTAAGACCAATAGCGCGCGCATCCATTTCCAAAACATATCCAGAAGAGTTTGCTGCTATAGGTCTAATAATGGGCATAGGGACTAAGTGTTTGTGAGACTTTTCTAGTAAATCACTTGGCCCACCAAGAGCAGAAATCATTTGTTCAAATATTGCAGCTGCCTTGCCAGACGTTAGTGCATCTTGAGATTTCACTCGAGCAGTCTCAAGGTCACTTTCAATACCACTTAGCTGCAACATATGAGCTGCTAATTCAATGGTAAGCTCAAGTAGTCTAAGGTTAGCATTTTCAGGTTTGATTAAAAAATTTATACACTCTTTGACTTCTATAGCATTACCTACGCTATGACCAAGAACCTGACTCATATCCGTGATCAAGCAGCTAGTTGGCACGCCAGATTTACTCGATACATTGGCAATACTTTGGGCTAATTCTTGCGCCATTGAATAGTTTGCAGCAAATGCACCATTACCAGTTTTAATGTCCATTACAAGGGCATCAAGTCCAGAGGCTAGTTTTTTTGATAGAATTGACGCGGTAATAAGGTCAATTGACTCAACTGTTGCGGTGACGTCTCTAGTGGCATAAAAACGCTGGTCTGCTGGAGCAAGTTTGGTAGTTTGCCCAATAATAGCGCAGCCAACTTCCTTAACAAGCATTCTAAATTTTGTATTATCAGGAGTTCCATTATATCCTGGAATGCTTTCAAGCTTATCTAGTGTGCCACCCGTATGTCCCAAGCCGCGACCAGAAATCATTGGCACATAGCCTCCACAAGCAGCAACTATTGGAGCCAATATTAAACTTATCTTGTCTCCTACGCCGCCAGTTGAATGCTTATCTACTACTGGACCATCTAAGTTAAGGTCTTGCCACTGAAGCGTATCTCCTGAGTGCATCATGTGCTGAGTTAAACTAACGCGCTCATCCATAGTCATGCCGCATTTAAAAACTGCCATTGCAAATGCGCCTAACTGAGCATCCGTCAAACTGCCATCAGTAATACCTTGAACTAAAAAACCAATTTCAGGGTCATTCAGTATCAAACCATCACGTTTTTTTCTAATTAGTTCTTGAGGAAGGAATAATGCGCTCATAAATTAGTCACCATATGGAGTCCAAATATTTTTCACTTCAGTTGCATTTCTAAGGAATTCTAAGCTTTCACCCTGATCAGGATTAAGCCAATCTCGATCACTATCTTCATGAACCCACAAGCGTTTTAAGTCGATAGCACTAATAGCTTCAATAGAGGCAATAGTCTCTTGATCCGCCCAACACCATGTTCCATCAACTTCTGCATGACCAACAATTTGCTCAGCAAGCTCACGCTTATTACCGCTAACTATATTTACAACGCCAGCTGGTACATCTGAAGTTTCAATTGTTTGTACTAACTCCAAGGCAACACTTGGAAAGCGTTCACTAGGAATTAAAACAACTCGGTTTCCCATAGCTATTGCTGGGGCAATTAAAGAGATTGATGTAAGTAATGGAAGTTCTTCAGGAGCAATTTGAGCAAGAATACCTATGGGCTCTGGAAGTGCCATTGTAATGCCTCTATAAGGCGCACTATGAACTGCTCCGTCATACTTATCTGCCCAGGCAGCATAACTAAAGAGTCGACTGATGCTTTCATCAAATTCAGCTTTAGCTTGTTTTTTTGAAACCCCACAAAGAGTTATAAGTCGTTGAATCCATTCAGATTCGCGTACCGATAAATTTTCAGCAAGAAAATAAATAATTTGAGCTCTGCCGTGACCACTTTGAGAGCCCCAGGATGATGCTTTTGAGGCTGCACTTACAGCGTTTCTTACATCCTTTCTGTTACCAGCACCAACGAAAGCCGCATGACTTCCGTCAGCATTGAAAGTTGCAATACTATGACCACCGTCTGGCCTTACCTGCTTTCCACCAATATAAAATTTTAATGTTCGGTCAATAGCATTATTTTTAGGATTTTTAGTAATTAAAGCAGCAGTAGTCTTCTTTGATGACTTTAAACCGTTAGGCTTAAGGTACTCATAAAGACCTTCTTTTCCACCTTCACGGCCAAATCCAGACTCTTTGACGCCGCCAAATCCACAAGACGCATCAAATTGATTATGACAATTAATCCATACAACACCGGCTTTAATTTTAGGAGCAACATCCATTGTGCGATTAATATTTTCACTCCAAATACTTGCCGCTAATCCATATCTACTATTGTTAGCTAATTCAACTGCTTCGGATTGAGTTCGGAAAGTCATTGAGACTAAAACAGGTCCAAAAATTTCTTCTTGGGCTAACGGGTGACTAGAATCAATATTTGTAATAAGAGTTGGGGGATAGAGGTTACCCTCTGACTCAATATCACATGCCTGATAAATTTCTCCGCCATGTTTTAAGCCATCTTTGACCATTTCATTCACTCTATTAAACTGGGTCTTGCTAACTAAACTGCCTAAGTCTATTGACTTATCAAGAGGAGAGCCTAAGCGTAATTGTTTAATTCTTTCTTTAATTCTTAGATGAAGGTCTTCAGCAACTTCAGCCTGAACCAATAATCTTGATCCAGCACAACAAACCTCTCCTTGGTTAAACCAAATTGAATCAACTAAGCCTTCAACTGCAGCATCAAGATCTGCATCTTCAAACACAATAAATGCAGATTTTCCGCCAAGTTCGAGTGTAAGTTTTTTACCTTGTCCAGCTGTACTTTTTCTGATGGACTGACCAACAGCAGTTGAGCCAGTAAATGCAACTTTATCAACGCCTTTATGAGCTGCAAGTTCAGCGCCAATATTTCCATCACCATTGATCATATTGACAACGCCAGGTGGAACTCCTGCCTGCTCGCATAAGTGCGCAAAAAACATTGCTGAAATTGGAGTTTGCTCTGCAGCCTTAAAGACAATAGTATTACCCATAGCAAGAGCTGGAGCAATTTTCCAAGATAACATTAATAGTGGGAAGTTCCATGGGACAATTTGAGCAACAACACCAATTGACTGGTAACTAGAAAACTCTTTGCCTTGAAGTTGTGCCCAGCCAGCATGGTGGTAAAAATGCCTTATTGCAAGAGGTATATCAATATCACGACTTTCACGAATAGGCTTTCCATTATCAAGTGTTTCAAGTACAGATATTAATCTCGAATGTTTTTGTAGTAATCTTGCTAAGGCATAGAGAATTTTAGCTCTTCCATGGCCTCCAAGCAACTCCCACGAGGGTTGTGCTTTTCTAGCAGCTTCTACTGCTAAATCTAGCTGTTCAGAACTTGCAATTTCAATATTGGCTAGTAACTTACCATTTGAGGGATTTAAACTAGCAATTAATTTAGATTTTTTATTAGATATAAATTTTCCATTAATCAGCTGACCAAAGCGGTGATCATTAAGTTTAAGCCACTCATGCGCCTCTTTATCACTTTCGAGAGCTTCGCTATAATCTAGATCTTTGAATGATTTTAAAAGTGTCATTGTTAAGTCCTATGCTAATGGATGTCTATAAGATGCCGAGTAATAACCACTAGAGAAGTGGTCTAATTGGCGTTCAATATCGCCGAGTAAGCTAGATGCTCCAAAACGAAATAAATCTGGCTCTAACCATCTGCGACCGAGCTCTTCTTGGATCATTGTCATATATAAAAGTGCAGTTTTAGTGTCACTAATTCCACCAGCAGCTTTAAAGCCGATTCGAATGCCTGTTTCATTATAAAAATTACGTATCATTCGAACCATAACTAAACTTACTGGAAGGGTTGCGTTAGTAGGCTCTTTACCAGTAGACGTTTTAATAAAATCAGCCCCAGCCATCATACAAACCTGAGAAGCTTTAGCAATATTACTAAGATTTCCAAGTTCACCCGTAGCTAAAATAGTTTTCATATGCGCATCGCCACATTTTTCACGAAACATTTTTACTTCTTTATACAGTTCTTCCCAGTTTCCTTCTAAAACATGTCGGCGGCTTATAACTATATCAATTTCATTAGCACCCGAATCTACTGAATACTCGATTTCTTTAAGTCTTAATGGAAGAGGGGAGAGGCCTGCTGGAAATCCTGTGGATACCGCGGCTAAATTAACCTTTGAATTATTCAATGCTTTTTTGGCAGAAGCAAGCATGTCATGGTATACGCAAACAGCAGCAACACTTAAATCTAAAGATTCAGTGCCCAGTATTTTTTCAAGCTTGTTGCTAATAGGCTGTTTTGCTTTACTGCAAAGACGCCTAACGCGAGCTTCTGTGTCGTCTCCAGAAAGGGTGGTTAAGTCCATTAAAGTAATAGCTTTGAGAAGCCATGCAGCTTGTTTATCTTTTTTTATACTTCGCCTTGTGCCATAATTAGTGCAGCGCCTTTCAACGGCGCTTCTATTAATTGCTATATTTGATATTTTATCAAGTCTAAAGTCTGTCCCTGGATTTCTAATAACACCAGAGTTTTCCTTTAAGCTTTCTGAATCAACTAAATTTGGATAAGAGATAACTTTGCTATCTTTTTGAGGTATTTGAGCTTTAGTAATATTTTTAGTCATATTCTTTGATGCTTAATAAAATCTATAGACTCTTTAGGTATGAAATTAAAACTTTTTCGACAGTGTCTGCAGCCTTGCTTGCAAAGGCAATTGTTTGTTCATGACTTAGTTTTGTGGCACTCATTCCTGCTGCATAATTAGTAATAACTGAAAGAGCGCATAGTGGAAGCCCTTGATGGCGAGCTAAAATAACTTCAGGAACTGTAGACATTCCTACAGCATCTGCGCCTAGGGTTTTGACAGCTTTAATTTCAGCAGGAGTTTCAAATTGCGGCCCACTAAACCATGCATAAACTCCTTCATGTAGGGTGATGTCATTCATTTTAGCTGAAGAACGCATATTATCATTTAGCTCAGGATTGTAGGCATCACTCATATCCACAAAGCGCTTATTACTTTCAGCACCAAACAAGGGAGAGACTCCCGTCATATTAATATGATCTGTTATAAGCATAACGCTTCCTGGCGATGCTTCTTTAACTAAACTTCCAGCAGCATTAGTTAGTACCAGGCTTTTGCATCCTATTGCGTTAAGTGTTTGAATGGCAACAGCCATTATGTCTGCTCTTCCGTTCTCATAATAATGAGCTCGACCTTGCATTACAACAACATTGGTATCTTCAACTTTACCAAATAAAAGTCTTCCAGCATGGCCGCCAACACCGGCAACTGGAAAGCCTGGAAGTGAGTCAAAATCTAGACTAGCTATCGTATTGATATTATCGCAAAACTGACCTAAGCCAGATCCAAGAATAAGACCAACTTCAGGCTTAAAGCTTGCAATTGTTTGATTTATGATACCAACACAATCATCAACTTGACTCATTACAGATGCTCCGGCCCAAAAGAATGAGGTAATAATTCAGCAAGATTCATATGGCTCTGAACTCCGCTTGGAGAGCACAGCATAATTTTTGTATTTTCATCCGAAAATTCTCTTATTCTCTGTCTACATCCACCACAAGGTATTCCGCCTTCATCATTCTTTGTCATAACATATATTGTTTTAATTTTTTTCTCACCACCCATTACCATTGATGCAATAGCAGATGCCTCAGCACAGTTTCCAAGCGGGTAGCTAGCATTTTCAACATTACAACCTGAATAAGTATTCCCTTTGTCAGTTATTATTAAAACACCAACAGGATAGTTAGAGTAAGGGACATAGGCTTTGCTCATGGCACTTTTAGTAGCTGCAATATGACTTTCTTCACTCATACTTATAACTCCTTAATGTAAGGTTGGGCAGATGCCTTAGGAGGAACTGCTTTGCCAATAAACCCTGCTAATAAAATAATAGTTAAAATATAAGGGGCTGCATCGATCAATTGAACCGGAATTTCACCAATAACAGGAAAGACAACACCTTGAAGTCTAATAGATAATGCCTGTAAAAAGGCAAACAAGAAGCATGCAGCTAAAACCTTGTATGGGTGCCACTTTCCAAAAATTAGTGCAGCTAAAGCAATAAAGCCAGCACCAGCAGTCATCTCTTTTGTGAATTGTGCAGTATATGCAGTTGAAATATAAGCGCCACCAATCCCACACAAAATACCACCAACTAATAATGCTCTGTAGCGCAGACCTTCAACTGATAATCCTGCTGTATCAACCGCTTTAGGATTTTCTCCTACCGCTCTAAGGCGTAAACCAAATCGAGTTCGGTAAACTACCCACCAAACAATTGGAACAATCACAAAGGCTAAATAAACCAGGATATTATGACCACTAATGAGCTCCCTATAAATTACACCAATAATAGGAATATGATCAATAATATCAACTCCAGGAAGGGTAATAGAAAGAAATCTTTCGTCATTTTGAAGGGTTGGCGTAATGCCGCCTCTTTTAAACCAGGCTAACGTTAGAATCATTGTCAGTCCAGACGCCAAGATATTTATTGCAACTCCACTAACAATCTGATTACCTTTATAGGTAATGGATGCAAAGCCATGAATCATTGCTAATACCGAGGATGCAAGCATACCCGCAATTAAACCAAGCCATGGTGAGCCAAAAACGCTTGCTGCACTTGCAGCAATAAAGGCTGACATCAAAAGCTTTCCTTCCAGACCAATATCTACAACACCGGCTCGCTCAGCAAACAAGCCAGCCATGGAAGCAAAAATAAGTGGAACACAGATTCTAACTGAGGCGTCAAATGTCAATACAGTAGTTAAAAAGAAGTCGCTCATTCTGATGCCTCAACTGGTGCTAAATAGCGAATTAAAACAGGCCTATATAAATACTCTAAGCCACCACAAAACAAGATGACTAGGCCCTGCATAACAACAACAATGTCCCTTGATACGTTTTGTAATTCAAAGTCTAATTCTGCACCACCCTGATAAAGTATTCCAAACAAGAAGGCTGCAATAAGAATACCAACAGGATGGTTACGGCCCATTAAGGCAACCGCGATACCACCAAATCCATAACCATAATTAAAATTTAAGAATAGGCGGTGCTGAACTCCCATAAGTTCATTGATACCAACTAAGCCGGCCAGTGCTCCCGAAATACACATGGTTACAACAATAATTTTTTTTGGATTAATTCCACTATAAATTGCAGCTTCATTGCTTTTTCCTGCAGCTCGAATTGCAAAGCCCCATCTAGTATGCCATAGGAAAAACCAGACTACAGCTGAGAAAAATAACGCAACAAATATCGACATATTAAGTGGTGATCTTGTAACTTCATAACCAAAATTTGCTAATACATCATGCACAAAAGGGATCCATGAGGCTTCAATAAAGTCCCCACTTTCTGGTGACATCTCGCCAACCTCACGCAATACATTGACCAAGACGTAAACCATTAATGAGGAGGCTATAAAGTTAAACATTATGGTAGTTATAACAATATGGCTTCCACGATAAGCTTGTAAGTAAGCAGGAATGATCGCCCATAATGCTCCAAACAACAAGCCTCCTGAGATAGCCAATGGAATGACAATCCATGCGCTAAGGGCAGGATTCATATATAAGGCAACTAACGCAGTTCCAAGACCTCCAACATATGCCTGCCCCTCTCCTCCAATATTAAATAATCCAGCGTGAAATGCAACTGCTACAGCAAGGCCAGTAAAGACAAAGTTTGTCGCGTAATACAGAGTGTAACCAAGACCTTCATCGTAACCAAGTGCACCATAGATTAATATCTTGGTTGCCTCTATTGGATCGACTCCTATAAATAGAAAAACAATACCGGTAGCTATAAATGCAGTTAAAACATTAAAGAGAGGCAGCAATAAGCCATTTATCCATGATAATCGTCTATCACGTGTCATATTTCAGCTCCTTTGGCTTCTGCCGGAGATTCAAGCGCATTGGCCATCATCATGCCGAGTGTTGCTTCATCTGCATCTGCGCCATTAACAGTACCAGTAATTATTCCATCACACATCACTATTATTCTGTCACTAAGAGACATGATTTCCTCTAGCTCAACAGAAATTAGGACAATAGCTTTGCCAGCATCTCTCATTTGAATAATGCGTTTTCTAATAAATTCAATAGCACCTATATCAACACCACGAGTAGGTTGGCCAATAATTAAAACTTCTGGGTCGCGTTCAAATTCTCTTGCTAGAATAAGTTTTTGTTGATTGCCCCCTGAAAAGTTTGAGGACATCAAGTTTGGATTTGGTGGACGGACATCAAAGGCCTCCATTATGGAAGCACAATTAGCCTTAACTAGTGATTTTTTTAGCCAAATTCCTTGATTTAGATTCTTATCATTTTGGTATCCCATTAGGGCGGTTTCGCTAGCACTAAATTCAGCAATCATACCCATTTTTTGACGATCCTCAGGGACATGAGCAACACCAAGATTTCGTAATTGCTCAGGATTAAGTCGACTTTTTGGGGATATGGTTTCACCCATAATCTCAATAGAGCCTTTTGTTAATGGGAGTATTCCAGCTAGTGCTTTTAGAAGTGTTCCCTGACCATTGCCGGTGACGCCTGCAATTCCGAGAATTTCACCAGAGCGAGCCTCAAAACTAACTTCTGATACGCGCTTTAATCCTTGTTCATTATTTATTTCGAGATTTTTTGCAACTAAAAGGGGCTTACCAATTTTTGCTTTAGACTTCTTAATATTTAGTAGTACTTTTCTTCCAATCATTAACTCTGCAAGTTCTTCAGGGTTGGTTTTACTTGTCTCTCTGTGGGCTACCATCTTGCCCGCTCTCATGACCGATACATGGTCTGTGATATTCATAATTTCTCGAAGCTTGTGAGTAATTAATATAATCGTAACACCTTCATTCTTAAGAGCTTCAAATATACGAAATAACTCATCAGACTCTTGAGGCGTTAAGACTCCTGTGGGTTCATCAAGTATTAAAACCTTTGCGCCCTTATAAAGGCCCTTTAAGATTTCGACTCGTTGCTGCATTCCAACAGAGAGCTCTTCTACTGCGATATCTAGTTCAACTTCCAATCCATATTCTTTAGCAAGTCTAGTCAGCTCAATTCGAGCATTTGCTAGGCTTTCTGTAATTAATGCACCACCCTCACTGCCAAGAATGACATTCTCAAGAACGGTAAAATTCTCAACCAGCATGAAATGTTGGTGAACCATTCCAATTCCTGCTTCAATTGATTGTTTTGAGCTGGTAGCTCTAAAGTCTTTATCAAAGACTTTAATTTGTCCAGAGTCTGCCTGATAAAAGCCGTACAAGATACTCATTAGAGTGGATTTACCCGCTCCATTCTCACCAACAATACCGTGTATTGTTCCAGTTTTAACGCTCAGATTGACCTTATCATTTGCATGCACAGCACCAAAATGTTTGTCAACATTTATCAGTTCAATAGCAATGTTTGACTTAGTCATAGATAATATTTATATAAAAATATGTAATTATTATAGTTGTATGAATTTGTAACTTTAATATATAGTTTTATAAAAATACATATTAAAGTTTAAAAAAAAACATCCGGCCCTAGAGCCGGATGTTTTTAAGAATAAAAACTGCTTCTTATAAAGGGCAGGTATTATCACTCATGTAGTCATGGACCACAATAGAGCCATCAATAATTCCAGCTCTTGCAGTTTCAACTGCGGCAAGCATTTCAGCAGAAACTAGATCTGCATTGTACTCATCCATTGCAGCGCCAACACCGTCTTCAGCAACACCGTTCACTTTAAAACCAGCTTCCCAAGTGCCGTTCATAGCAGCTTCAAAACTCTCATAAGCAGCTAATCCAACTTTCTTATACATAGAAGTAAGCATTGTTCCAGGTTGAATGTAGTTTTGGTTAGAGTCTACACCAATTGCTAATACACCCATGTCTGCAGCAGTTTGGTAAACACCCATTCCAGTTCCACCAGCAGCAGCATAAACTACGTCAGCACCATTTTCAACTTGGCTACGAGTAATTTCACCACCTTTAGTTGGGTTACCCCAAGCAGCTGGAGTTGATCCAGTCATCTGTGCTAATACATTCATTGAGCTGTCTTGATGAGCAACACCTTGCTTATAACCACACTCAAAGCGACTAATTAATGGAATATCCATACCACCAACAAAGCCTACAGTGCCTGTGCTTGATGCCATAGCAGCCATAATACCAACAAGGAATGATCCTTCTTGCTCTTTAAAGACAACATTTTGAACGTTTGGAGCATCTACAACACCATCAATGATAGTGAACTGAGTATCAGGATACTCTGCAGCAGCTGCAGCAACAGCATTCGCCATAGTGAAACCTACAGCTACAACTGGGCTATATCCACGTTGTGCAAACTTCTTAAGACTTTGCTCCATCATAGCTTCATTAGTAGGCTCTAGCTCAGTAACAGCAATACCAGTATCATTAGCAAATCTCATGATGCCGTTATAGACCGCCTCGTTAAAAGACTTGTCATTCTTACCGGCAGTATCATAAACTACAGCAGGCTTAATATCAGCAGCTTGAGCAATTGACGCTGATAAAGCAATTGTTGTAGCTATTATTGCGAGACCAGTTTTTTTGATAAATCCACCAAAATGTGAATGTTTCGTGTTTTTCATTGTGTACTTCTCCTTAGTTGTTAATCTTAATTTTTCAATAGAACAAAAACCATCATAAAAATAAAGATAGTCTAAAAATATCTTTGTTGTTAACTCAAGCTTTGTATTAAAAGTATATAGAAATAAAATCTCAAGTTGTTAATATTCTATTCTCGATGATGCCCTTTGTCAAAAAAATTTCAATGTATTTTTAATCTGTTTCTTTTAGCTCTAATAATTAACTATATAGTTTGAGTATTCTTAAATATACAAGTACAGATAATCATTTTTAAATTCAAAGTGAAAAATAATTGTTTACAATAATTATTAATACATTTATGCATATAATTAAATAATTATTTAAATATCAATCTATGAGTACTTCACTTAAAAATAATAGTTGTAGTCAAATACTTAGCTAAAAATTATTATGAATAAAAAAATCATTCAAAGTCTTAAAAGCTACCCCCGAAATATGGTGGGCTATGGGAAGGATCCAATCCACCCCAAATGGCCAAATAAAGCCCGTATTGCAGTTCAATTTGTGTTGAATTATGAAGAAGGTGCGGAAAACTCAATTTTGCATGGAGACAATGCATCAGAAGCTTTCCTTTCAGAGATTGTTGGTGCTAAGGCTTATGAAGGCGTTAGGCATATGAGTATGGAGTCCATTTATGAGTATGGCTCAAGAGCAGGAGTTTGGAGAATATTAAACCTTTTTAAAGAATTCGATGTTCCAGTAACTATCTTTGCAGTGGCTCTTGCAATTGCTCGTAATCGAGAACTTGCAGATTATTTGGTAGAACAAAATTATGATATTTGTGCGCATGGATTTAGATGGATAGATTATCAATTTGTTGATGAAAAAACAGAGCGAGAGCATATAAAAGACTGCATTTCTGTTTTGACAGAATACTTAGGAAAAAGGCCAGAAGGATGGTACACCGGAAGAAATAGTCCAAATACAAGAAGGCTGATTGTGGAAGAGGGAGGGTTTCTTTATGATAGTGACACATATGACGATGACTTGCCTTACTGGTCAAATGAATTTGGTGCTGAAAAAAAGCATTTAATTATTCCCTATACTCTCGATGTAAATGACATGAGGTTTGCTTCTGTCTCTTATACACATCTCCGAGCCCACGAGACTAAGGCGAATCTCG
>OJIQ01000023.1_pt1 | contig 22601 bp, 23 predicted proteins | sample 1595921 | NCBI WGS metagenome assembly OJIQ01 (sample SAMN05416693, study PRJEB24817) | seawater metagenome | isolation source: Sea water | place: Canada:Atlantic | collected 2013-07 | reverse complement strand
GAGATTCGCCTTAGTCTCGTGGGCTCGGAGATGTGTATAAGAGACAGGTTGAGGTATCTTCACCACCAGAGAATACTTCACTAGCTCCAGCCTTTATATTCCAGTCAGAGTAAGTTAAAGATGCTTTTTGATCCAATAGGCTTGTTTTTTCAGATAGAGATAGCTGAACAAAATAAGGGTGCGTTTCAACTAACCTTTCACTGAATTCATTTAGGGTTATGGCACTTGCATTTGATGATATTAACAAAAATACCGAAAGACTAGCTCTCTTTAACATCGTATCCCCTTTGTCTGTTTAAAACAATTAACATAAAAAAATATCATTTTAGAGTAACAAATAAATATTTTAGTGAAGTTTTGATGAATTTTATGCAAAAAATAAAAATATAAAGCCTATAGAGCTTCAATAATTTCATCAATCACTTCATTAAGTTTTTTTCCATTGGTATTAATAATGACTGAAGCAACCTCTTTGTATAAGGAATCCCTAGCTTCTATAATATCAGTAATCGTTTTTCTACGATTGTTACTTTTTTCAAGCAGAGGCCGGGTTTTTGACTTTGCAGTCCTTCTAAGAATTTGATCAACGGATGATGAAAGATAAACCACTGCACCTGCTTTCTTGATCAGTTCACGATTTTCCTTAAGTATTACTGCGCCGCCTCCAGTTGCTAAAACTATATTAGGAGTAACACATAATTTTTTTATTACATCAGACTCTCGAGCCCTAAAGCCTTCTTCACCTTCAACATCAAATATATGATCAATACTTACGCCTGTTGTATCAATAATTTCATGATCTGAGTCAAAAAAATCGAGACTTAACTTTTCTGATAAACGCCGCCCAATAGTTGTCTTACCTGAACCCATTGGGCCAACTAGAATAATATTTTTTATTTTTGATTGCATTTTTTCAAAGGAAAAAATTTTATGTATCTAACTGATAATTAGCGCCGCAATATGGGCATTTTGATTTTCCTTCTTCCGAAAATGAAAGAAATACTTTAGGGTGCATATTCCATGTCTTTTCACCTTTTGGAGGGCAATGGAAAGGGATTTCATTTTTGGAAACTAAAACAAAGGTGGAGTCAGGATGATTTGGTTTTTTCAAGAACATCTCCCACTCTCAATCCAATATTTATAGTCTTCATTACGCCCATGAACGCAATCAAAATATAAAGCTTGAAGCTTCTCAGTAATTAGGCCTCGAGATCCTATTCCTATTTGGTTTCCATCGAGGTCTCTTATTGGCGTAACCTCTGCTGCAGTTCCTGTAAAGAATGCCTCATCAGCATTATAGATGTCATCACAAGAAATTTTCTTTTCAGTAATTTTATAACCTAAAGATTTTGCTAAAGTAAAAATAGTATCTCGAGTTATTCCTGGCAAAGCAGAAGTTAAATGAGGCGTATAGAGAACTTCATCTTTAATTACAAAAATATTTTCACCACTACCTTCAGAAACAAAGCCATCAACATCAAGCATTAAGGCCTCATCAAAGCCATGATCTTGGGCCTCTTTAAGGGCCATCATTGAATTAATATAGTTACCATTCATCTTTGCCCCACTTAAAGAGGGATGAGCATGATGCCTAATATAAGAAGAGGTTCGAATTCGAATGCCTTTTTTCATGTTGTCTTCACCTAAATAAGAGCCCCACTCCCAAGCAGCTATCATTACGTGAACCTTTAAATTGTCGGCCCTTAAGCCCATACCTTCTGAACCATAAAAACACATGGGCCTAATATAGGCAGAGTTTAGATTATTTTTTGTAACAACCTCTCTTTGAGCTTGGTTTAGAATATCCGCATCAAAAGGGATGCTCATTCCAAGAATCCGAGCTGAATTAAATAAGCGCTCAGTGTGCTTTTCAAGTTTAAAAATTGCAGGTCCATCGGATGTTTCATAAGCGCGAACACCTTCAAAAGCGCCCATACCATAATGCAAGGTATGTGTTAGGACGTGAACTTTTGCTTCACGCCAATCAACCCACTCTCCATCCATCCAGATGAATCCATCTCTGTCTTCCATTGTCATCATAAAAAACCTTAATTTTTAAAAATTAAACTATATATATTTGATATTTATCACGAAATTATACCCAGCAATTTATGAAATTTTCAATATCTAATATATGTTAAATCACTAGGTATAATTAGATCTGAAAACTTTTTCCCTTCTAAATTAAAAAAAATGGAATTCAACTTATTTACTTTTATTTTTTTATTTGCAATATCAACGTCTGTTTTATCATTACTTTGGCTTAACTTTAGACAAGATAAAGCAATAAATAACTCTTTTAATGCTGTTCCAGAAGGCTTTAGTGAGTCCATTAAGCTTGAAGATCATCAAAAAGCGGGCAACTACACCAAAGCCAAACTTCTTTTAAATCATTTTGAAATCATTTTTTCTACTGTTGTGCTTCTTATTTGGACGCTTGGTGGGGCCATGGATTCACTTGATTCGTATTGGAGCCAAAGAATTTTAGATCCTGTTTTAATGGGGACAGTTTTTGTTCTGAGCATCATGTTAATTGCAAGCCTAATTGACCTCCCCTTCAGCATCTATCGCACCTTTGTTCTTGAACAAAAATTTGGATTTAACCGGATGACTATTAAAACTTTTGTAGGGGATCTATTTAAAGAGATCTTATTAACTTTAATTTTAATGCTTCCTCTGATCTATGCAATTTTATTTCTTATGAATATTGAAGCTATTGGGAATTACTGGTGGATTTATGTTTGGTTAATTATTAGTGGATTTTCACTAATAATGATGTGGGTTTATCCTTCTTATATAGCGCCAATTTTTAATAAATTTAATCCACTAGACAATGAGAGCCTTAAAAGTAGAATTACAAGTCTACTTACTCGAACAGGATTTGGGAGTGATGGTATTTATGTTATGGATGGATCTAAAAGATCGTCTCATGGAAACGCATACTTCACAGGAATTGGTAAAAATAAAAGAATCGTGTTCTTTGATACACTCCTCAAAGGTATGGAAGATAAAGAAATTGAAGCGATCCTAGCACATGAACTGGGACACTTTCATCATAAGCACACGCAAAAAAGGATGGCAAGTTCTTTTATATTTAGTTTTGCTAGTCTTGCTTTGTTAGGTTTCCTAATAAATCAAGCTTGGTTTTATAATGGACTTGGAGTGTCTGAGCCATCATCTCATGCTGCGCTTGTTCTTTTCGCTTTGGCACTTCCAGTCTTTAGTTTTTTCATTACGCCTTTCAGTAACCTTGCATCTAGAAAGCATGAGTTTCAAGCAGATGCTTTTGCAGCAGGTCATACAGACGCAAATGACTTAATTTCATCTCTAATTAAACTTTATAAAGAAAATTCATCGTCATTATCTCCAGATAAGTACTACTCAGCCTTTCATGATTCACACCCAAGTGCAGTTCTCAGAATTGAGCGCCTACAATTATAAATTGATCATTTAGTGGCCCTTACTAGAAGACAGCAGTGGCGAATTGATAAGGTTCAATCTGAAAAAATTGCCCGGTCAAATAAAGCATCTATTAAAGCAGAGTCAAATGTAGACAATAATGAGGCTGGGCATAAGGGTTTAGTTATTACAAGATATGGACAACGACAGCTTGTTGAACTTAAAAGTGGTGAAATTTTTCAGGCAGTCAGTCGTCAAAATATTGGATTTTCTGTCGCAGGAGACCAGGTTCTGCTCCAGACAACAAAAGAAGGCGAAGGAATAGTAACAGCAATATTCCCAAGGAAAACAGAACTAAAGAGGCAAGAGCGCCTAATAGCTGCCAATATTGATCAGCTTTGGCTTATTGTCGCTATTGAGCCCCACTATCAGTTTGAGCTTATTGATCGTTACCTTGTAATCGCAGAAGACTCCAATCTACCAATTAACATTGTTGTTAATAAAATTGAACTTTCAAAAAATAGTGAGCAATTAGAAAGTGACTTTTCAAACTACCAAGAGCTTGGGTATGACGTCCACTTTTTAAGTGTTAAAAATGAAACAAACCTGAAAGAATTCAAAACAAAGCTTGTTAATAAATCGCATATTTTTCTCGGTCAGTCTGGCGTTGGAAAATCATCACTCATTAATTCATTAATCCCAGATTTAGAACTTAGAGTTAATGAAATTTCTAGTAAGAGTAAGCTTGGCAAGCATACCACGACAAATACAACTATTTATCATATCCCTAGTGGCGGTGACTTAATTGACTCCCCAGGAATACGAGAGTTTCAACTGGATAACCTTTCTGAAAAACAAATAGTTAATGGCTTTAGAGAATTTAAATCACTAGCCGGTGAGTGCAGGTTTAGAAACTGTCACCATATTAATGAGCCAGGATGTGTTGTTAAAGAGGCTGTTGAATTAGGAGAAATACACCCTAATCGCTACGAAAGCTATCTTAACATCCTTCCTTAACTATTTTTTTGGAAGAAAACCACCCTTTCTGAAATAAAATAAACCTCAATATTCAAATAGCTTGCTAAGAAACTTAGCGACTTTTTAGTAAAAAAGCCTATATGAGATGGGTCATTCTTGTAATACCATGAGCTAAAGTCAATTTGAGGGGTTAATATTTGGGTCATTACAGCAAGGTGACCTTGATTATTAAGCATTTCAATAAGTCTGCTTATCTCTGCCATAGGCTCACTCAAGTGCTCCACTACTTCAGTAGCAGTAATAAAGTCATACTTTTTCTCAAATACAGAAATATCATTAGCATAGAACTTGTCATAGAGATCCACAGAGTGTCCACATTCTTCAAGCATAAGAGAAAGCGTTGGGCCAGGGCCTGAGCCGAAATCAAGGCCATTTGATTTTTGTTGGATCCTTTCTAAAAGGGGCACTAATAGTTGGGATAAGAAGTGGCGATAACGATGATCATTAGGATCATTATTATGGGTATCGTATCTTGATTTTTCCTCAGCATCTGAGAGGTGATACATTTTTGGAACAAAAATAAAATCACAACTTAAACAGCGTAAATATTCGCGAAACTTCTCTTTATAGAATTTAGAGCTATTAGTTGTCTTACAAAGCGGACAAGCAATCTTATTAATCACTTTAGTCCGCTAAGAGTCATATTTATTTAGTGGGAGTGTCCGCCAGCAGAGTGAGCATGTCCATGAGAAACCTCCTCTTCCAATGCATCTCTAACGTCTTCAATAGAGACTGAGAAGTGAAGAGTTTCTCCAGCCAAAGGATGGTTTGCATCAACAGTAATCTTTTCGTCATCCAGCTTAATAACAGTCACAACAAAAGGGTTTCCATCTTGGTCTTGAGATTGGAGCTGCATCCCAATAGTTACCTCATCAATTCCTTGTAGGGCAGTTCTTGGAATTTCTTGAATTGCATCATCCATTTTAAGGCCATAACCCTCTTCAGGCTCAATAGAAACCTCAACCTTATCGCCTTTCTTAGAGCCCTCTAAAGCTGTCTCTAATCCTGGAATTATGTTTCCATGACCCTGTAAAAAGTCCATAGTTTCTTTGCCTTCAGACGAATCAATAACGTCTCCCGCATCATTCTTAAGGGTGTAATGCATTGAAACGACTTTATCTTTAGTTACTTTCATATCTTCTCCAAAATTTAATACAAAAAAAAGACCCTCCAAGATGGAAAGTCTAAAAGTAATTCTTTGTTACAGGGTGAATCTCAATATTATATTTTATCATATACCAAAGAAACTTCAGGCTAAAGCATTAAAAAATCTTACTAAGTAAGATCATCCATTGCACTCTTAATATCTGGATAATCAAAAATGAAGCCTTCCTCAAGTATTTTTTTTGGGATAACAGATATACTCTCTGTCAATATTTGTGAGCCACTTCCAAAAAGTAGTTTTAACTGCCATTCCCAAAGCGGCACTAAAAATGGTCTTTTTAAAGCACTAGCAAGAGCTTTACCCAATACCTTTTGAGGAATAGGCTCTGGCGCAGTAATGTTATAAACACCCTTAGCTTTTGGATTATTTAAAATAAAATTAACAGCTCTTACAAGATCTTTTATGTGAATCCAAGAAAAACATTGGTTTCCACTTGCAATTGGACCGCCTAATCCAAAAAAATAAGGCCAATAAAGCTTCATAAAAGCGCCTCCACTTCTTGAAAGAACAACCCCAAATCTTAAAATTATAGTGTCTTCTGAGATTGACTTTGCAGCGCTCTCCCATGCCACAGAAAGCTCAGCAAGATAACCCTCGCCTCTTAAGCCATTCTCAGAGTGAGGGTTACTGCAATCTGACTCAGGATAAAAACTAACCCCTGAAGCGCACATAACCTTTGGCTTGGTTGTCATCATGCTTATTGCTTTTGAGAGCATTTGAGTTGTATCGACTCTACTCTCCCAAACTTCTTTTAGATGACTCTTAGTCCATCGCTTTGCAATAGTCGATCCAGACAGTTGAATAACAAGATCACTATCTTTTAATGACAATGACAAAGTATCTATAGATTTGAAAGCACTTCTATTTAAGCACTGAACTTCATGACTAGCTGAAAGATTTTTTGCAAGCGCATTACCAATTAATCCCGAACCACCAAAGATGACAATCTTCATCTTATTACATCCACCCTACTGCATTTTTTAGTAGAAGCTGTGTTAGGAATTCGATATGGTCTTTTCTGTCATTAAGCGCTGGAATATAGCCAAATTTTTCACCGCCTGACTCCATAAAGTAATCATGATTTTCTTCACTAATCTCTTCAATCGTCTCAAGACAATCTGCAGAAAAACCAGGACAGATAACTTGAACATTTTTCACGCCTTTGGCTGGAAGTGCCTTTAATGTTTTATCAGTATATTCCTTCATCCATTCGCCAGCACCTAGTCTAGATTGGAATGTCATAGTATATTCATTAGGCTTTAAATTTAACTTAGAGGCCAAAAGAAACGTAGTTTTGCAGCACTGACATGGGTAGTTATCTCCCTTATCAAAGTAGCGCTTAGGTATTCCGTGGTATGACATTAAAAGGAGATCGGGCTTACCATGAGCTGCTTGATATTCTTTAACACTATTAGCTAAAGCTTCAATATATAAATCTTCTTTACTGTAGCTACTAATAAACCTTAAGTCAGGAACATTTCTCCAGTTCATCAGCTCTCTAGCAGCTGCATCAAAAACTGAACCAGTTGATGCCCCAGCATATTGAGGATATAAAGGTAAGATGATAATATTATTACATCCCTGAGCCTCAAGCTCGTTTAGTGCAGAGCCCATTGATGGATTTCCATAGCTCATACCTAAAGACACAGCAAACTTACCAGGTGCAAGCTTTTCAAGCTCTATTGCTATTGCATTTTTTTGTTTTTTTGCAATTGATAGAAGCGGTGATCCTTTTCCATGCGTATCCCAAACAGTTTGATAGGCCTTCGCTGATTTTCTTGGTCTTAAGTTAAGAATTACCCCATTTAATATAATTTTCCAAATCCAGCGAGGAGGAGGAGGCTCAATAACCCTTGTATCTGATAAAAACTGCCGTAAATAAGGCTTAACTGCCTTCTTCGTAGGTGCATCAGGAGTTCCCAAATTAGACAAAAGAATCCCAATTTTTGCCTCACTTGCAGATTCGTGTATTGAAGTACATTGGTACAATTTAGTCTCTCAAATTTATTTTTTCAAGGTGATAAGATACCCTATAAAGTGCCTTTCACTGTAAAACATGTTATCTATATCTATTGTGGTTATTTACATATTACGACTTTCATTATTATATAAAAAATATGCATATATTATTACTAGTTGCCCACGGCAGCAGAAGAGAAGAATCGAATATTGAGATTGAATCTTTATCTAAAAAAATTTCGACATTAGAACCGAAAGAATTTGATAAAGTAATGCCAGCCTTTTTGGAGTTCGCATCACCCTCTATTCCAGAAGCAATTAAAGAGTGCACTGAACTAGGCGCAACTAAAGTTACAATATTGCCTTATTTCCTATCTGCCGGGGTTCACATCACAAGAGATATACCTAATGAGATTACTGAGGCCTCTGAGGGTAGTCCAGGTCTAGAAATTAACGTGGCAGATTACTTTGGATCAAGAGATGAAATTGCTGAAATTCTAATGAAGACTGCTCTAGATATTAAATAAGCTTGATTTTTTTTATGCGCCAAGGCAGCAATATAAATCTTAGACTTTAAAGCCTTTTTGCATCCAGTAGTTATTGATTTCGTAAACGGTGCCGATGAGGCCCATGTTTTTCTTTTTAGACAGGTACACCGGAATATCTTCAAGAACTGGCTGGAGTCTTCCTTTACTCTCAAAGCTTTTTTGGAAGTCACTTTCAATAAATAGATCTAAAAAATTTCTAACCAGATCGCTTGTAATATAAACGCCGCCTAAAGCGCCAACTGTTAAGGCCATACTCCCCGCGACTGAGCCAAAAATTTTACAAAACATTTGAATTGTTTCATCAGCAATTGGGTCAGCTCCAGCATTAACTGCAGCGGCAGTTATCTCAGAGGGTGTTGTATATATTCTGTCTTTACCATTGATTTGGCAAAGCGCCTCATATAGATTCATAATTCCAGGGCCAGATAGAATCCTCTCTACGGCAACATGGCCAAACTTTTTAGCGAGTAGCGTTAATATTTCATATTCAATACTAGTGTTTGGTGCAAAATCCGAGTGACCGCCTTCACCTGCAATTGGAAGCCAGCCCGAAGGAGACATGATTAACCCACAAACCCCTAGCCCCGTTCCTGGGCCTATAACCAACCTTAATTTTTCTGGTTCAACAATACCTTTATTTAAAGTAATAACTTCGCTATCAGTAAGAGTTGTGGTTGCAAATGCTTGGGCTGTAAAATCATTAATCCATTTGATGGTCACTCCATTTAAAGTTTTAGCGACATCTGACTTGTTTATAGTCCAGTGGTTATTAGCAAGCTTAAAAACATCTAAATGAACCGTACCAGCCGTAGCAAAGCATGCTGAAACAATGTCAAGCTCTAAAAACGAAGATATGTAAAAACTGATTGCGCTCTGAATGTTATCAAAATCTTCACATTTAAGACTCTGGATGTTTTCGATGTCTGACGAGCCAGGAGCCACAAGAGCAAACCTTGCATTAGTTGCGCCTATATCACCAACCAAATTATAAGACTGCTTGCTGATGGTTACAGTCTCCAGCAATAGTTAGGTTTTGTAAACATTTTCTCGATCTCCATCAAATATGCAAACCATATACAAATCAACCTCGCCCAAATTATGAACGCGATGAAAAACACCATCCTCAATCAGAACCATATCGCCACCCTCGATTAGTATAGTCTTATCATCAAGATCCATTTTTCCACTTCCACTCATAATCATGTAAACCTCTTCTTTGCCAGCATGGCTGTGACCCTTTGTTGATTTACCAGCATGAAGCGTTGTTGAGCTAATTACAAAGTTATTTAGTGAGGTGTTATCCTTAAGAATATAAGTTTCGTTATCTTTAACTACTTCGCCATCAATATTATTAATTTTCATAAGTGGGTTTTAAATTTAACTATAAACATATTATTATCCATTGCTTTTTCAAAAAATAAAGTGCATTATGGCAGACAACTTAAAATAAAATTATTTAAGGACTCCAGTAGATGCTAAGTCCATTTTCTAAAAAAGTATAGATTGGCATTTTGCTTGAGTCTTTATACTCCATTGCACTTTCAAGAGTGTGGAGCTTACTGGACCCATTCAGATGCAGAAACACATTTTTAGCATCAATAATCACCCTTGCAGTAAGGCTTAAGCGCTCATAAGGCGCAGTCTTTGGAGAAGTCGAAATCAAACAGTTTAAATTATTTAGATTCATCCCCTCAGAAAGCTCATCTGAGCAAGGAAAAAGAGATGCAGTATGCCCATCAGAGCCCATACCTAAAACAATAACGTCAAAAGGAAGCGTGATATTTTTTAACATTTCTTCACTATTTTTTTGACCATCTTTAGCTGTTTTGGAGTCATTTTTTAACGGAATAAAATTGACCTTGGATGCTTTATTTTTTATAAGATGCGTTCTCACAAGCAATTCGTTACTATCAGTATTCTTAGGGTCAACCCATCGATCATCAACTAATGTTAAATCTACTTTTTTCCAATCAATATTTAACAGCGAAAACTCTTTAAAAAGCGGAATAGGCGTACTTCCTCCAGAAACAGCAATACTTGCACGACCTCTTTTTTTGATTGCTTCAGCTAAAATTTCACCAATACTTTGAGATAAATCTATAGCCAATGATTCACTATTATTTGTACTATAAAAGTCAACAGAATCGGGCAAATAATAAGTTTTACTACTCCTCATGCCATTCATGTCCATTGCTCTGAATAAGTTGCTCACTCTCCTTAGGTCCATTAGTTCCCGCAGGATAGAAATAAAGCTCTTGATTTGATTTTTTGTGGGCTTCTAAAGCATTATCACACCACTGCCAGGCAAGCTCGACCTCTTCTTTACAGAGAAATAAACTCTGATTACCATTGAGAATATCCATCAAGAGACTTTGATAGCCGCTTGGAATATTGAGTAATTTTTGAGTTTTTATAAAATCTAGGCTCATAGGGTCAGATCTTAAAGTTGAGTGCTTGTCAACGCCGTGGGGCTTAGTAAAAACCTGCAAAGAGATACTTTCAGAAGGATGCAAACTGATAATTAAGGTGTTACCTTTTAAACTTTCACTGTCTTGATCAAAAATATAGTGCCCATCAGATTTAAAATGAATAACAATTTGCGTCATTTTACTTTTCATTCTTTTGCCAGTTCTTAAGTAGAAAGGAACCCCTTTCCATCGCCAGTTCTGTATTTCTGCCTTAATGCTTACAAAGGTCTCTGTGTTACTTGTTAAGACTGCACATTCTTCTTCAATATAGGCAAGTTTATTTTTACCATTGGTATATTGCGCAGAAACAAAATTCGACTCAATCCCTTCCTTATTAATCGGTTTTAAAGCTTCAAGAACCTTAACCTTCTCTGAGCGAATGCTCTGATCATTAAGGCGGTTGGGTGGCTCCATTGTTATTAGGCATAGCAACTGAAGAAGATGGCTTTGCACCATATCCCTTAGCTGCCCCATTCCATCAAAATACCCCCAACGGTCCTCAATACCAACAGATTCTGCAGCAGTTATCTCAATATAATCAATACCCTTACTGTTCCATTGACTTGAAAACAATGAATTTGCAAACCTAAGAGTGATAAGGTTTTGCACTGTTTCTTTTCCTAGGTAGTGATCAATTCGATAAATTTGAGACTCATTAAAGTGCTTTAAAAGTTTGGCATTAATGTCCTTAGAAGACTCAAGATCATATCCAATAGGTTTCTCAACAATAATTCTGCATGAACTGGTTATTATTTGTTCGCTATTTAGGCCATCAAAAACACTTTCAAAAAGCTTTGGGGAGATTGCTAAATAGTAAGCGACTGGCTTACTCCATTCCTTAAGACTTAAGCTTAGCACTTGGTAACTATTAGGATTCTGAAGATCACAGCAACAGTAATCAAAGCGATTCAAAAGCTTAGAAATAATATCAACGTCTAAGTACTCATCTGAGACATTAGTGCTCAGAGCATTATTTACTTTTTCTTTGAACTGAGACTTCGTTAGCACCTGCCTTCCAACACCCAAAATCTGTAAACCATCATCAAGCTTATGGTCGCGCTCTAGATAATACCAGGCAGGTATTAACTTACGAATAGATAGATCCCCTAGGGCCCCAAAAAGCACAAAGCTTTTAATTTTTATAGCAGCTTCAGGCTTCATAATTAATTGCCCTTGATCCACTCAGTATGAAAAAATTCACCTTTTTTTGCATCTAGTCGCTCATAGGTGTGAGCACCGAAATAATCGCGCTGAGCTTGAAGTAGGTTAGCTGGCAACCTCTCTGTTCTATAACCGTCAAAATATGACAGAGAGGAGGTCATTGCAGGTATTGGCACGCCATGACTAATTGCTAATGAGCAAACTCGGCGCCAGCCATCTTGAGATTTATTAATCTTATCTTTAAAAAAAGGATCTAACAATAAATTTTGCAACTCAGAATTAGCATCATACGCATCTTTAATTTTAGTTAAGAAAGCCGAGCGAATGATGCAGCCTCCACGCCACATAAGCGCGATGCCGCCGTAATTTAAATTCCAATTAAACTCTTTAGCTGCCTTTGTTAGTAAGGCATATCCTTGGGCATAAGAAACAATCTTTGAAGCATATAGTGCATCATGAATATCATTGAGAACTTGCTCCTTGTTACCTTCAAAAGCAAGGCTTGGGCCACTTAACAACTTTGATGCCTGGATGCGCTCTTGCTTAATGGATGAAAGGTATCTTGAAAATACCGCCTCTCCAATTAGCGTAAGAGGCGTGCCAAGCTCAAGGGCAACCGTTGCAGTCCACTTACCGGTTCCTTTTTGACCTGCCGCATCTAAAATATTATCAACAAGATAAGTCCCGTCTTTATCTTTAAATTTAACAATGTCTGCAGTGATTTCGATCAGATAACTACTAAGCTCACCTTCGTTCCACTTTTTGAATACTTGATGTATTTCATCGTTCGACATATCCAAGACATCTTTCATGATTTGATAAGCTTCACAAATAAGCTGCATATCACCATACTCAATGCCGTTATGGACCATTTTTACAAAGTGGCCAGAGCCATCTTCACCTATCCAGTCACAACAAGGCTCGTTACCCTCAACCTTGGCTGATATTGCTTGAAATATACCTCTTACTTCAGGCCAAGCAGATACTGAGCCTCCTGGCATGATTGAAGGGCCCTTTAGAGCACCCTCTTCACCTCCAGAGACGCCAGCACCAATAAACTGAAAGCCTTTGTCTTCTAGCTCTTTAGTTCTTCTAATAGTGTCGGGGTAATGAGAGTTGCCACCATCAATAATGATGTCGCCTTTGTCAATAAGAGGAATAAGTTTATTAATGTAGTCATCAACAACAGTGCCCGCAACGACCATTAGCATAATTTTACGAGGCTTTTCAATTGAACTTACAAACTCCTCAAGATTAGCGAAACCAATAATATTATTACTCTTTGATCTATTATTGATTAAATTATCTATTTGTGGAGACGTGCGATTATGAACAGAGACTCTGTAGCCATTACTCTCCATATTCAAAGCAAGACTAGATCCCATTACACCAAGCCCTATTAGGCCAATATCCGAATGCAGTTTATTCATAAAATCGCTAAAAAAATATTTAAAGTAGAATGCAAAAACTTTCTAAATTTTAAACTATGAGATTTTTTAATTTGTGTCAAAGTGTCACAATTTATTACCTTTAAGGTTATATTTATACGCAATATTTAGACTATTTCTAAGCCAATAATCCTTGTTTCCGAGCCTTTAAAAACTCCTGGAACTTAATGGCACTTTGCTTGAGCGTTCTTTTTTGAGTTTCATAGTCAACATATACAATACCAAAGCGCATTTTATAGCCCTCTGCCCACTCAAAGTTATCCATAAGGCTCCATGCAAAATAACCTCTAATATCAACCCCTTTGTTAATTGCTTGATCGACCATAGACAAGTGATTTTGGTAATAACGATAACGCTGCTCATCATCAACCACCCCATCAATTAAGTGGTCATCTACTGCAGCTCCATTTTCAGTAATATAAATCGGTGGCAAGTTGTATGTTTCATGAAGATCCGTTAACAATTTAAGAAGCGCATCTGGATGGACTTCCCAGCCAATATGAGTTCGCTCTACATCTTCTAAATCAACATTCATATAGTGAGAATTTTTTTGATTCATTAGCTTTTGTAGCTGCTCTGCCTTAGTGTCCTCAGCAGAAACATCATTGAACTCTTGAACGCGAGCCTCTGCACGCTCAAGTTTTTTCAAAATAGTATCAGAAACCTTTCCTTGTCTTCCGCTCTCAACCATACTTCGAGAGTAAAAATTTACCCCCAAGAAGTCAATTTCTTTACTAATAATAGCCATATCATTCTCTTCAATAGTCGGCATTACATCAATAAAATGTTGGAATACAGATTCAGGATACTTCCCCTCCATGATTGGCTTAATAAACCAATGGGAATGCTCATCGTCTGCAAACTTTGCAGCTTCGATAGCGGAGTCATCGACAGGATAATTAGGCGTAAAGTTTAGTACTATTCCGTGCTTAGAGTTTGCGGCATTTTTTCTTAATATTGGCATAGCCAAGCCATGAGCTAGTAGCAAATTATGGCAAGCCAAAAAACCAGATTTATCACCTACAATACCTGGGGCATGGATTCCATAACGATAGCCATGATAAGCGCTACACCATGGCTCATTCAAGGTAACGTAAAAATCAATTCTGTCGCCAAAATAGGAACTTATAACCTCGACATACTCAGCAAATTTAGTTGATGTCTCTCTGTTTAACCAGCCACCCTCATCCTCTAAATATTGAGGTAAATCCCAATGATAAAGAGTAGCCATTATTTTAATATTTTTTTCTTCTAAGGCGCTGATTAACCTATCATAAAAATCAAGCCCTTTCTGGTTAACACTTCCATCAAGTTTTATAATACGAGGCCATGCAATTGAAAGTCTATACGCGTCAACCTCTAAAGAAGAAATTAAGTCAACATCTTGCTGATATAAGTTGTAATGATTGCAAGCAACATCGCCATTATGTTGCTTATAAACCTTACCTGGTGTAGCGCAAAAAGTATCCCAAATTGAAGTGCAGCGCTCATCAACGTTTGTTGCGCCTTCAATTTGATAAGATGCAGTTGCAACACCAAAAAGGAATTTAGGGTCATTTAATTGCGAATCTTTAGGAAATTTATACATAAATATATCAACCTATATAATATTAAAAAAAATTACAGCCTATCTTCGCTCTCAAAGTCAAAGATAGAAATATGAAGAGGATCGAAACCTAAGTTAATTTTTTCGCCTATATTGATAACTTTATTTCCGTCAACAGTAAATCGAAATTCATGACCATTAAAATGTGACCAAACAAGTGTATCGGCGCCCATAGGCTCAATAACCTCAACGACTACATCAAAATTAACAGGCATACTTTTATTGCCGTCATTAACCACTATATTTTCGGGCCTTACTCCTAGCCATACAGGCCTTTTGTCCTCAACAATTGTTTGAAAATTATAGCCATCTAATTCAAATAAAGTATCGTCAATTTGAAAGCTTACATTGTCCTTATTATTAATCTTTCCTTGAAGGAAATTCATACCTGGAGAGCCAATAAACTCGGCAACATATTTATTAATAGGAAAATTATAAATATTTTTTGGGTCATCCAATTGTAATATTAAGCCGTCCCTCATAATTGCTATACGATTTGCCAGTGTCATTGCTTCAATTTGATCATGAGTTACATAAATCATCGTATTGTTTAATTTTTGATGAAGCCTTTTAATCTCGACTCTTAATTCTGTTCTTAATTTAGCATCTAGGTTAGATAAAGGTTCGTCGAATAAAAAAACGTCAACGTCTCTTACTAAAGCTCGCCCTATTGCTACTCGTTGACGCTGACCACCAGAAAGCGCTGCAGGCTTCCGCTTTAAAAGATCCTCAATTTGAAGGATCTCTGAAGCATTCTTGACTCGTCTATTAATCTCATCTTTAGCAAGTTTTGCATTTTTTAAGCTAAACGAAAGATTACCTTCAACCGTCATTTGCGGATAAAGCGCATAGGATTGGAATACCATACCAATGCCCCTTTGCGCTGGCTCAAGCCAAGTAACATTTTGCTCATTGATAAAAATCTGACCATCCGTAACATCCAGCAAACCTGCGATGCAGTTAAGCAAAGTTGATTTACCACAACCTGAAGCGCCTAAGAGAACTAAAAATTCTCCTTTTTCAATCGTTAAATTAAGGTCTTTAAGAACTTTAACATCACCAAAATTTAGTGAAAGATTTTTAATTTCTATACTATTCATTTTTTAATTATCCTTTTTTAACCTTTAACGGCGCCTGCAGCAATGCCGCGCACGAAGAGCTTTCCTGAAATAAAGTAGATAGCCAAAGGCACCAGACCGGTCAACAAGGTAGCGGCCATATTTACGTTATATTCTTTAACTCCTTGAACTGAATTCACAATATTATTTAGCTGAACAGTCATTGGATAATTTTCTGGTTTTGTATAGATCACACCAAATAGAAAGTCATTCCAAATTCCTGTCACCTGCAAAACAATAGCGACGGCAAAAATTGGCAGCGACATCGGCATCATTACTCGGAAATATATCCCCCAAAAACCTGCTCCATCAACCCTAGCTGCTTTAAAAAGCTCTTCAGGAATGGTCGTGAAATAATTACGAAATAATAACGTTAAAATAGGCATTCCAAATATAGTATGAATAAGAATTAAGCCAGGTAATTTTGTATAAAGTCCCAAATCACGCAGCAATATTACAAGTGGATAAATCATAATCTGATAAGGAATAAATGCGCCAAATATTAAGATTGTAAAAAATAGATTGGCCCCCTTAAAACGCCAGTTTGCCAAAGCATAACCATTAATTGATGCAATTACTATTGATACAAAAACTGAAGGAATAGTTATCTTTACTGAATTCCAAAAACCCCTAGATAGACCGTCGCAATTAAGACCAGTACAAGCCTGTGCCCATGCCTTTACCCAGGGCTCAAAAGTAACCTCAATTGGAGGTGAAAAAATATTACCTAGACGAATTTCGGGCATCCCTTTTAATGAAGTAACAATCATCACATAGAGAGGAACTAAGTAATATATGGCAACAAATATAAGCGTCCCATAAAGAATAATATTTCTTCGACTTAGCATCTTGCGTGGTTTTGGCCCTCTAGGGCCATCTGTAATTTTTACATCTGAAGAATTAGGCATTTTTACGTCTCCCAAATTCCAAATATGTAAATGGAATTAATACAATTAAAACAGAAACTAACATCATAGTTGAGGCAGCAAAGCCTTGAGCTAGATTTTGTGCGCCAAACATGTAGTCGTATACATATTTTGCAGGGACCTCTGAAGAAATTCCTGGGCCACCTGAAGTCTGCGCAACAACTAAGTCATATACTTTAATAATTCCAGCAGCAATGATAACAAGTGTTGTAATAAAAACTGGGCGCATCATTGGAATGACGATTTGAATATACGTTTTCCACATTGGAATACCGTCAATTCTTGCAGCCTTCCATATTTCTTGATCAATGCCGCGAAGACCAGCCAACATAAGGCACATAATAAACCCTGTACCCTGCCAAAGCCCCGCTGCTAGAATTCCATAGATGACAATATCCATATTGTAAAGTGGGTTAAATACAAATGAATCAAACCCTAACGATCGAACAATTTTTTGAACGCCATAATCTGGGTTTAAAATCCATTGCCATACTAGTCCTGTAACAATAAAACTAAGAGCAAATGGGTATAAAAAGATAGTTCTAAAAGTATTTTCAAATCTTGTTTTTTGATCCAATAATGCCGCCAACATAAAGCCAATTAATAGAGAAAAAACTAAAGAGCAAACGCCATAAATAGCTAAATTCTCTATAGACATGTACCAGCGATCAGAGTTCCAAAGTCGTTCGTACTGTGCAAGTCCAATAAACTCACTTTTTGGAAGCATGCGGCTATTCGTAAACGAATGATAAACCGTCCACAAGGTTGCTATAACGAAAACGCCAACGGCAGTAAACACCATAGGTAATGCTGCAATTTTGCTAGACAAATTATGAACAAGGGAGCGCTCAATAAATCCTGGACGCTCTAATTTAGAATCTCTGGATCCAACGATAAACAATATCAAGGCAAATAAAATAAATACAACTGTCGCAAACAAAGCAAAAGGCTCAAACGTATTCCAAATCTTTCGAAACTCCTTAAGAGCTGGAAACACTAACTGAGTACTTTTATGAGCAAATGACCAAAGCGCTGTTGAGAATGTTGCTGCAATAAGCCAACCCACTGCTCGGTTGCGAAGTCGATTCGTAATAATATCAAATTTACCTGCTTTAAATCCAATCCAAATTACTAAAAGGAGGGATACAAATAATATTAGAAACTGAAGACTTTGAAGCAATTGAGGCTTAATACCAACAGTAGTCATGATTAATAATGCAAAGGCCAACATAATTGAACCAATAAATAATCTTTCAGGATGAACTTTTGTAAGCATAGGTATTAATATAATTTACACGAAAAACGGTTAAAAAAAATTATTAGAAACTAGGGTTATCAAATAAAGAACTGCCGAGCCCCTAGTTAAGCTCGGCAGCTTTTTTTTTATTTAATGCTTAGTCAGCACTTGCAATGATCTTAGCATATTTAGCTTGAGCATCCTCAGCACTCATATACAAATCACTCCAAAATGTTGTCATCAGTTCATTAATCTGATTGCTTGTATCAGGTGAAAGAAGAATATCTCCTGAAGGCAGAACATTTCCACCACCAAGAATCTTCAAACCTTTCTGCATACAATCATTCGCAGTTGACATATCAATGTCACCACGGATTGGTAGCGAACCTTTCTTCAGGTTAAAAGCAACTTGAACTGCTGGAGATACAAGAAGTGCAGCAAGCTCTTTTTGAGCTGCTTCGACATCCGCATCATCCTGAACTGGGAAGTAAAAAGCGTCTCCTCCAGTGTCCAGTATTTCACGATTTCCTAAACCAGGAAGACATGAATAATCAGTTCCAGCAACTGAACCAGCTACACTAAACTCACCTTGCGCCCAGTCTCCATGAATTTGACCACCTGCTTTACCAGTTATTACTAGATTAGTAGCCATATTCCAGTCACCAACGTTTGATCCAATAGCCATTTTACGAGCATCATCAAAAGCCTTCCATACACGAGCATATTCAGAACCACCCGCAACTGTAGCGTCTTTATCGCGATTAACTGCGTACCAAGCATCTTCACTAACTAGTGCTGTAGCTAATACACCAAAAGTTAGGCCAGTTTGCCATCCCTGCTGACCTTGGGCCAAAGGAACGATTCCATTAGCACGAAGTGCAGGACCTGCAGCCACAAACTCATCCCAGTTTGATGGAACAGCTACACCAGAACTTTCATAAGCTTCATGACTTAGCCACAACCATTGAGCTGAGTGAATGTTCACAGGCGCACAATAAACACGACCATCAACAGTACATGCGTCTAGTAAATTGCTTGGATAGATAACATTTCTCCAGTTATTTTCTGAAGCAACATCAGTTAAATCCAAAAGTAGTCCAGCTTCAATTAATTCTTCAGCTTGACGTCCATGGTTAAGTTGAGTAGCTCCCATTGGCTCACCACCAATGATTCTACTGATAATAATAGGTCTTGCAACACCGCCTGAACCGGCAATCGCCCCATCAACCCATTTGTTACCAGTTGCATCAAAAGCTTTAGCAAGCTCTGCAACAGCATTCGCCTCTCCACCTGATGTCCACCAGTGTGTAACTTCTAGTTCAGTTGCTGATGCTACATTGACCACACCTGTTATAAGTGCAGTTGCAACAAGAGCTGACCTTTTTATCATTTTTCTCATAGTCTCTCTCCTAATTTTAGTTAAAATACAAAAAATATTCCATAAGATAGTAAATAATGGAACCGGTTCCAATTATAAATAAATAAATTAATCACTTATGTGTCAAAGTGTGTCAAATTGTAATGTTTAATATCAAAGTTTAATTTACAAAATAGCTTACAATTAACTATAAAATAGGATTTATCGATAAACTATGAGTTATTATGGCAACAATTAGAGATGTAGCAAGGCTAGCCGGTGTTGGAATTGGAACTGTTTCCAGAGTACTGTCTGAAAATGGATCTGTTTCTCAAAAAACCCTCGCAAAAGTTAATGATGCCATGGCCGTACTTAATTTCACACCCAACAGCTCGGCGCGCGCATTATCCTCAAAAAAATATAACACAATTGGTATTTGGGGCACTGAAACTTCTGGTGAGCTTGACAGGAAAACTCTTATAAAAATTGAACACGAGCTTGAGCCATTTAATATCAAAATAATTGTTACTGATGGTGATAAAAAATCTACGAAAAACAATACTCATAATAGTCCTCAAACAACACACAGAAAATCTATTGAAAATATTTTTAGAAGCGGTTGTGATGGCTTAATCATATGGGGATCTGACATTCCAGATCTTGAGATTATTCAAATTGAAAATGAATACCCTAACATCGTCCTACTAAATAATAAAATTGACCTTTTGCCAAATAAATGCTTTACTTTTGACCATTATCAGGCAGGTTATTTTGCAGCTCAAAATTTAATTGATAATGGTCATACAAAAATTGCATGCATTACTGGTTGGCTTGATACTGATGATGGAAATCTGAGGCAACAAGGATTTTTAGACGCCCTTAATGAAAATAATATTGACATCCCAAACACTCTAATTTTTGAAGGAAATTACACTTTCCGCAAGGGTTATGAAGGCGCGTTACATTTATTAAATCAAAAAACTCCCTTTACTGCTATTTTTTGTGGAAACGATCAATCTGCTATGGCAGCAATTTCAGCTCTTACAAAGAAAGGATTTAATGTGCCTAATGATATTTCAATTATGGGTTACGATGATATGAATATCGCATCCTACACCTTGCCTCCATTAAGTACTATTCAGATGCCTTTTCAGAAAATGGCTATCTCTGCAACTAGACGTCTATTAAATCTATGCTATAACTTAGATCTAGAAGTTAATTATGATTTTCCAATTAAACTAATTAACAGAGAGAGTGTCAGAAATTTAAAGGATTAAGTTTAATCCAGCCCTTGAAAGGGCTTTAGTCATAATGGAATTATAATCGACTTTATCGTATTCTTAAACCTGAGTTAGGGTCAAATAATATAGCCTTACTGGTATCTACTTGAAGTTCAAATCCCTTACCCGCAGAATTTCCAGATTCCGGACTTAATCTTGCCATAACCTCATTTTCATTCCATTGACCTATCGCTACAGTATCTGCGCCCATAGGCTCTATAACTTCAACATCAAATTTAACTTTTTGAACAAATGAATTATCAGCAACTGAAGGTTGGATTTCAGTGAGCATCTCTGGTCTTATACCTAACAAAACAACATCTAAATTTGATTTAATTAGAGCCTCAGTACATGGGATTATTAATTCATATTTTTGTCCTCCACTCTCAATTATCAAGTTTTGGTCTTTAACAATACATTCAATGAAATTCATCCCAGGCGAGCCCATAAAATCAGCAACAAAATGACTTACTGGATCATTATATATTTCATAGGGCGTGCCTATCTGTTGTAACTCTCCATCTTTAAGGACTGCTATACGATCTGCTAAAGTCATTGCTTCAATTTGGTCATGGGTTACATAGACCATAGTTGTTCCAATACGCTTATGTAATTTTTTTATTTCTGTGCGCATTTCAACTCGAAGCTTTGCATCTAAATTTGATAATGGCTCATCAAAAAGAAAAACTTTTGGAGATCGCGCTAATGCCCTTCCCATAGCTACTCTTTGGCGCTGTCCACCAGAAAGTTGCCCTGGCTTTCTGTCCAGCAAATGATCGATTTGTAAAAGTTCCGAAACTCTTTTAAGTATAGATTCTTGCTCACTTTTTGGAACTTTATTCATTTCCAATCCAAAACAAATATTCCTTGCTACATTCATTGTTGGATACAAGGCATAGGATTGAAAAACCATGGCAATGTCTCTATCTTTTGGAGACTCTCCAGAGACATCTTTTCCGTCAATAACAATTTCACCAGCATTTAGTTCTTCAAGCCCAGCAATTAAGTTCATTAATGTTGACTTTCCACACCCTGAAGGACCAATCAAAATTAAAAATTCTCCATCTTTAATATCAAGATTTATGTTTTTTAATACTTCGGTTGAGCCGAATGACTTATTAATACCGTTTAGGCTTATACTTCCCATTTTTATTATCCTGTTTTAATTATTTCTTAAAATTTATTAAATATCATCATAGATTTTTTGGCACATTCAATACATAAAGCTACTGTTAGCCTTTAACTGCTCCAGCGGTAAGCCCCCGAACAAAATATTTACCTGCGATTACATATACAGCTAAAGTAGGAAGTGCTGCAATAATTGCGGCAGCCATATCAACGTTATACTCTTTGCCACCAACTGAGGTATTAACTAGATTATTAAGCGCTACAGTGATTGGCTGGGTTCCAGAGCCTGAATAAACAACTCCAAATAAAAAGTCATTCCAAATCTGAGTAAATTGCCATATTATTGTTACAACAAAAATTGGAGCAGACAATGGAATAAAAACATGCCTAAAGATTGCAAAAAATCCAGCGCCATCAAGTTTTGCAGCTCTGACAAGCTCTGTTGGAATTCCTACATAATAATTACGAAAGAAAAGCGTTGTAAAGGCGACGCCGTAAATAACATGAACCAATACCAACCCTGTAACTGTATTTGCCAGGCCCAACATGCCAAGTAATTTTGCCATTGGCAAAAGGATTACCTGAAATGGTATAAAGCAGCCAAATAACAGGGCACCAAATAAAAACTCGCTACCTTTAAATTTCCATTTAGCTAAAACATAACCATTAAATGCCCCAACAATTGTTGAAATTATTACAGCTGGAAAGACGATACGAACGCTATTCCAAAAAAATGGCGCTAGGCCTTCACACCTGTCTCTTA
>OJIQ01000021.1_pt1 | contig 24136 bp, 25 predicted proteins | sample 1595921 | NCBI WGS metagenome assembly OJIQ01 (sample SAMN05416693, study PRJEB24817) | seawater metagenome | isolation source: Sea water | place: Canada:Atlantic | collected 2013-07 | reverse complement strand
CAATTAACTCTTATGCATTAAGCCTGACTGATGATGCAATTGAGCGTGGGATTAACGAAACTTGCTCAACATACTTAGGTCAAATTGAAAAATCTTATAACTTAAATGGTTTAAATATTACATTTGCGCACCCTAAGAGTGCTGCTTTACTTCCATCACTTCATATATCTTCACAACAATATAATAATGGCTCTTCAACCTTTTCAGCAACCCTTACTCCTGATGAAGAATATTGCTATATTTCAACAGTTGTAGTTACATCTGTAAATAATCAAACTTGTAGTGAAATATCTCAGCTTAAACTTGAGGTAAATCCAGACCTACAGACTTCTAGCTATGCTGATGGTGACTTCACTATTATTACTCCTAAAGATAATACCTATCAAATAATTCTAACTACGCAAGGTGAAACTGGCTGCACCATGACAGAAACTCGAATGCTCTGGCCAGGCAGATAATCCTCTCTTTATCAAATTTAGTTTAAAATTCTTGGTGTAAAAATAAACCTTAAGAATATCTCATTAATCTTAAGGTTTTCTTTCTATAATATAACCCTTAAAACTTAATAATCTAAGGATTAAACAATGCAAAGAATATTTCTCTTTTTGTTAACGAATATTGCCATCATGGTAATATTAAGTATCACTCTTAGAATACTTGGTGTTGAAAGCCTGCTAGCTCAAAATGGAAGTGATCTTAATTTAAATGCTTTAGTTATTTTTTCTGGAATTTTTGGATTTGGAGGCGCCTTTATTTCATTGGCAATTTCCAAATGGATGGCCAAAAGAATGACTGGAGCAATAGTCATTGATAGCCCTTCTAATAATGTAGAAAAGTGGCTTCTAGATACAGTAAAAAAACAGTCTAAAATTGTTGGTATTAAGATGCCTGAAGTTGCCATCTTCCCTTCCCCTCAAATGAATGCATTTGCAACGGGAGCAAGTAAAAATAAAGCCCTAGTTGCAGTATCTCAAGGACTACTTGATAGCATGAGTCAAGGCGAAATTGAGGCTGTTGTTGGTCATGAAATGAGTCATGTTGCTAATGGTGACATGGTTACCCTTACGCTGATCCAAGGGGTAGTTAATACGTTTGTTATTTTCTTTTCAAGGGTCATTGGTCATGTTGTAGACAGAGTTATTCTAAAAAACCAACGAGGTCATGGTATTGGTTACTTTGTTACTACAATTTTTGCGCAAATAGTACTCTCTATATTAGCAAGCGTAATTGTTATGTATTTTTCTAGAAAAAGAGAGTATGTTGCTGACACGGGAGGTGCTGATCTTGCGGGCCATCAAAATATGATAAACGCCTTGAAGCGTCTTGGTCAAAAAGAACCTGAAGCACTTCCTGAGCAGCTGGCTGCTTTTGGTATTGGTGAAAAACCTAAAACTGGATGGCGCGAGCTTTGGTCTTCTCACCCCCCTTTAGAAGATAGAATAAAAGCGTTAGAAAAAAGAGCTAAAACATCTTAATAAGGTTTAAATGTCAATATCTATAAAAAGCCCTGAGCAAATTAATAAAATGCGCGTTGCTGGGAAGCTTGCGTCCAGTGTATTAGAGATGATTGGTGAGCATGTAAAGGCTGGCGTAACTACTGAAGAGCTTGATCAAATTTGTCATAACTTCATAGTCAATGACCTAGACTGTATTCCAGCCCCACTTAACTATAACGGCTTTCCTAAATCTATTTGTACGTCTGTCAACAGTGTTGTTTGCCATGGGATACCGGGCAATAAGAAACTAAAAAAAGGCGACATAATCAATATTGATGTAACAGTCATTAGGGATGGATTTCATGGTGACACATCTAAAATGTTTATTGTTGGTAAGCCTAGCGTAAAAGCAACAAAGATTTGCCAAGTAGCTCAAGATTGCATGATGCTTGGAATTGAACAAGTTAAGCCTGGAATTCATTTAGGCGAAATTGGGAGAGTAATTGGGGCTTATGCGCTAAGTAAAAACTGCTCTGTTGTTAAGGATTACTGTGGCCATGGTATTGGTGAGGTATTTCATGAGCTTCCTCAGGTTATTCACTACAATGATGGGAAAATTGATCGAAGTCCTATATTGGAACCTGGGATGACTTTTACTATTGAGCCTATGATTAATCTGGGTGGCTATGAAGTTATTACCTCAAGACTTGATGGCTGGACGGTGACAACCAAAGATCGCTCTCTCTCGGCTCAATGGGAGCATACAATATTAGTTACTAAAAGTGGGCATGAGATCTTAACGCTCCGAGAAGAAGAAAATTTATAACTTAACTAGATTAAGACTTCTAGGCTCAAACTGCTAATTAAGCTTGTGTTAAAATATCCTTTTTTTTAGACTTACTTATTGGGCCTGTGAAGCGCTTAACAAACTATCTAATATCCGGACTTTTATTTTGGATACCGCTAGCATTAACTGTTTTAGTTATCAAATTCTTTTTAGAGGTTGTTAATAACCTCGTCCCTGCAAGATTCTTACCAGAGGCCCTTCTTAACTTAGATACCTCGATTCCTGGCTCAGGCTTTGTTTTTGTTGTCCTAATTCTTCTTATAACTGGAGCCTTGGTCACAAATATTTTAGGTCGGAAACTTTTAGATTTATGGGAAAGAGCTCTTAACAAAATTCCAGGCTTTAGGAATATTTATAATGCGCTTAAAAAAATATCTTCAACAGTACTAAACACATCAAGTGAAAGCTTTAGAAAAGCGTTTTTAATCCAATATCCCAGTAAGGGCATTTGGGTAGTTGCATTTCAATCTGGAGATTACAAAGGAGAGATTGAGGAAATTATTGGAGAGGATGTTATTAATCTATTTGTGCCAACAACGCCTAATCCAACTTCAGGATTTTTTGTAATAATCCCAAAAAAAGACGCAATAGAATTAAAAATGTCTGTTGAAGAGGCTTTTAAACTAGTTATATCTGCTGGCGTAGTGACGCCAGAAACTTTAAAAATTAAGGGAAATAAATGAGATCAAATTTCTGCGGTGAACTGAATAAAACCAATCTCAATGAAGAGGTTATTCTCTGCGGCTGGGTCAATAGAAGGCGTGATCATGGTGGCGTTATTTTTTTAGACTTAAGGGATAAGAAGGGGCTTGCACAAATAGTAATCAATCCTGAAACTGCAGATACATTTAAGTTAGCCGAAACAATTCGCAATGAATTTGTAATTAAAGTTACTGGAAAGGTTCTTGCAAGAGACAGCGAAATGATCAATAAAAAGATTCCAACTGGTGAAATTGAGGTGCTTGCAAATAAAATTGAAATTTTAAATGCATCTAAGCCCATTCCATTTCAGCTCGACTCGATGGAAACCTCTGAAGAAGTCAGACTTAAATATCGCTATCTAGATCTTCGAAGAGATGAAATGCAGCAAAGGTTGCGATTAAGATCTAAGGTCACACATTTCATGCGAGATTTTATGGATAAGAATGATTTCTTAGATATTGAAACCCCTTTTTTAACAAAAGCAACTCCAGAAGGTGCTAGGGATTACCTTGTACCATCAAGAACTCATGAAGGTAGTTTTTTTGCATTACCTCAATCCCCACAGCTCTTTAAACAGCTTCTAATGATGTCAGGCTTTGAAAGGTACTATCAAATAGTTAAATGCTTCAGAGATGAAGACTTAAGAGCCGACCGTCAGCCAGAATTTACGCAGCTGGATGTTGAAACTTCTTTTATGAATGAAGAGGAAATAACATCACTAATGGAAGAAATGGTAAGAGGCCTATTTAAAGAAGTAGGGAGTATTGATTTACCTAAAAAATTTCCAACTATTACTTATGACGATGCTATTAGTCTTTATGGTGTTGATAGACCTGACTTAAGGATCCCTCTAAAATTAGTTGATGTTAATGAAATCATGAAAGATGTTGAATTTAAAGTCTTTTCTGGTCCAGCTAACAGTGATAAAGGAAGGGTAGCAGCCCTCAAAGTTCCAGGAGGAGCAACAATTAGTCGCAAACAAATTGACGACTATACAAAATTTGTCAGCATTTATGGCGCAAAAGGATTAGCTTACATAAAGATAAATGATGATGGGCCTTCCTCGCCAATTATTAAATTTCTTGGTGATGATGTAACGCAACAAGTTATTGATTTAACAGAGGCTAAGAGAGGAGACATTATCTTCTTTGGGGCAGATAAATCCAAAATTGTAAATGAAGCCCTTGGAAGCCTTAGAGAAAAGCTAGCTAAGGATTTAAATCTTTTCGATAAAGAGTGGGCTCCAATCTGGGTGATTGACTTTCCAATGTTTGATGTATCAGATGATGGATCACTCAATGCAATTCATCATCCATTTACAGCTCCTAGCGTTGATACCAAAACACTTTTAGAGAACCCTGAGAAGTCACTTTCACGTGCATATGATTTAGTAATTAATGGCTCTGAAGTAGGTGGCGGCTCAATTCGAATTCATAAAAGTGAGATGCAAAAAACTGTCTTAAAACTTCTTGGAATAGAAGATGAAGAAGCAAGAGAAAAGTTCGGATTCTTACTCGATGCACTAGATTATGGCTGCCCTCCTCATGGCGGAATTGCTTTTGGTCTTGACAGATTAGTTATGACTCTTAGTAAGACAGACTCTATAAGAGACGTGATAGCTTTTCCTAAAACTCAAACTGCGGCATGTCTTTTAACTGATGCCCCTTCAAGTGTTTCTAAATCTCAACTTAAAGAATTAAATATTAAAGTTAGCCTTCCAGCTAAGTCTTAAAAATGCAAGATATAGTAATTGATCGACCGATAGAAAATTTAATTAAGGAAGCCTTAAAGCAAAATAATGCAACTCTTGTTGCTCATTATTATGTCAGCTCAGACTTACAAATATTAGCTGAAGAATCGGGCGGCATAGTTTCAGACTCTCTAGAAATGGCTAGATTTGGACAAAATAGTGATGCCGAGACAATTATCGTAGCTGGTGTTAAATTTATGGGTGAAACTGCCAAAATATTATCTCCCGAAAAAAGAGTGCTTGTTCTAGATGACCAAGCCACATGCTCTCTTGACTTATCGTGCCCAATTAATGAATTTTCAGAATTTTGTGACCAGAACCCTGATCATGTTGTTGTTGTTTATGCAAACACTTCAGCTGAGGTTAAAGCTCGAGCTGACTGGGTTGTCACTTCGGGAAGTGCACTTAAAGTTGTTGAGAAACTTCATAGCGAAGGAAAAAAAGTTCTTTGGGCTCCAGATAAACACCTAGGACATTATGTGCAGTCCAAAACTGGAATTGAAATGCTCATGTGGGATGGGGCATGTATTGTCCATGAAGAGTTTAAAGCTGAAGGCCTTAAAAGGCTAATGCAGCTCCATCCAGAGGCTGGAGTTCTGGTTCATCCTGAATCGCCAAAGGATGTTATCGCACTTGCTGATGTTGTTGGCTCTACAACTCAACTAATTAATGCTGCAGCTTCAAGGCCTGAAAATATGTTTATCGTTGCTACTGATAATGGTATTTTTCATAAAATGAAGGAAATAGCGCCAAATAAAAAATTTATTGAAGCTCCAACTATGGGCGAAGGTGCAGACTGCGAATCATGTGCTCATTGCAATTGGATGGCAATGAATACACTTGAAAAATGCCTTGATACTTTAAGTACAGGTAAAAATGAAATTAGAATCAGTACTCAAATCATAGAAAAAGCACAACACTCAATTCATCGCTTACTAGAATTTACTAAGTAATTTTTTGGAGAAATTAAACAGATATGGCAGGACATAGTAAATGGCACAACATTCAGCACAGGAAAGGAGCGCAGGATGCTAAGCGTGGAAAAGTGTTCACCAAGCTCATTAAAGAGATCGTTATTGCGGCAAAAAAAGGTGGTGGTGTTCTAGAAAATAATCCTTCTCTGCGCGCTATTATTGATAAGTCTCTAGCAGCAAATATGAAGCGTGACACGATAGAAAATGCTGTAAAGAGAGGCTCAGGTGATTTAGAGGGTGATAATTATGAAGAAATACGTTATGAGGGCTATGGATTAGGAGGAACTGCCATCATGGTCGATTGCCTCACTGATAATAAAAATCGCACTGTCTCAGATGTTAGGCATGCTTTTTCAAAGCATGGAGGTAATTTAGGAACAGATGGGTCAGTCGCATATATGTTCACAAAACAAGGTTTTATAAGCTTTGCCTCAGGAGATGAGGATGAAATCATGGAGGTTGCTTTAGAATCTGGAGCTGAAGATATTATTGTCAATGATGATGGCTCTATTGACGTAGTAACTAGTCCAGATAGTTTTTTTCCTGTTAAAGATGCACTCATTGCGAGTAACTTAACTCCTGATCACTCTCAAATTACTATGGAGCCAGCAAGCCGTATTGAGCTTAATATGGAGGATGCTGAGAAATTTATTAAACTCATAGACTGGCTTGAAGACCTTGATGACACTCAGGAGGTCTATCATAATGCTGAAATTTCAGACGAATTAATGTCTGAACTATGATTTCATTTCATTCGGGAATTCAAGCACTTCGAAATTTTAAAGTCAGGGATCTCAATGAAAAAATAAATTCCGCTTTTCCACATATAAAACTATTATCTTCGGAATACATTCATTTTATTGAAACAGGCTCTAAGCTTAGCAATAAAAGTCAATTAATTCTTGATAAACTATTAAATTATTCTCCTCAATTAGACGCTTCGAACTCACTTCAAAAAATTATAATAATTCCTAGGATTGGAACCATATCACCATGGTCCTCAAAGGCAACTGATATTTGTCAGCTTTGTAGCCTTAATGAAATCAAAAGAATTGAACGAGGAATTATTTATCATTTTAGCCAAAAAATTAAATCTGAAGAATTAGAGGATATTCTTAACTTTGTAATGGATAGGATGACTGAATCTCATCTTAAAAATATTGATGATTCAAGCTTATTATTTGACGAATTAAAGCCAAATTCATACAAAAGTATAGACATCCTTAAAGATGGAAAATCTGCAATCATTAGTGCAAATGTTGAATTAGGCCTTGCCCTTAGCGATGGTGAAATGAATTATTTGTACGATAACTTTTATAAACTAAGAAGAAATCCCAGAGACATTGAGTTAATGATGTTTGCTCAAGCTAATTCAGAGCATTGTAGACATAAAATTTTTAATGCAGACTGGACCATCGATTCAGAAAAACAAGCAATCTCACTATTTGACATGATTAAGAATACTTATCATAAAAGTCCAAAAGGACTTCTATCAGTCTATAGTGATAATTCAGCTGTTATGAGTGGCTATAAATCAAGTTTTTTTGAGCCCAACCATGAAGGTGTTTATACAACATCAATTGCAGAAAAAGCGGTGTTAATTAAAGTAGAAACTCACAACCACCCTACGGCAATTGCTCCTGAACCTGGAGCTGCAACCGGATCGGGAGGAGAAATTAGGGATGAAGGTGCAACGGGAAGAGGATCAAAACCAAAAGTAGGTCTTAGTGGATTTTCAGTTTCAAACTTAAAAATACCAAATTCAATCAACCCCTGGGAAAAAGATTACGGTAAGCCAAGTCAAATTGCATCTGCTCTTGAAATTATGATTGATGGGCCTCTTGGCGCTGCTTCATTTAATAATGAATTTGGCAGGCCAAATACTTGTGGATATTTTAGGACATATGAGCAAAAAACTGAAAATAATGAAATTAGAGGCTATCACAAACCAATTATGCTCGCTGGTGGCCTTGGAAATATAAGAGAAGACCATGTTGAAAAAGGCTCAATTTCTGATGGAGATGTTCTCATAGTTCTTGGTGGTCCTGCTATGTTAATTGGATTAGGTGGTGGTGCTGCATCAAGTGTGGGTAGTGGAGATCAGAGCCAAGAGCTTGACTTTGCTTCAGTTCAAAGAGCAAACCCAGAGATGCAAAGACGCGCCCAAGAAGTTATTAATTCTTGCATTCATTTAGGTAACAAAAATCCAATTGTTTCAATCCATGACATTGGTGCAGGTGGGCTTTCAAATGGAATCCCTGAACTAGTCAATGACTCTCAAAAAGGTGCTAATCTTCAACTAAGATCAATACCAAATGACGAAACAAAAATGTCTCCACTTGAGATATGGTGCAATGAGTCTCAAGAAAGATATGTTCTTGCGATTAAAGAAGAGAGCGTTGATTTATTTCGTCAAATATGTATCAAAGAAAGGGCGCCTTTTGCTGTCTTAGGAAATGCAACTGATAATCAGCATTTAACTCTTGAAGACTCTCATTTTAAGAATAAACCAATTGACCTTGAAATGTCTTTACTCTTTGGATCAACACCAAAAACTCTCAAAGATGTCTCATCACTTCCAAATAATGAGAAGGAATTTAATAACAGCACAATAAAGCTTAATGAAGCTATTAGTCGCCTTTTAAAACTTCCTACAGTTGCAAGCAAAAATTTCCTAATAACTATTGCTGATCGCTCAGTTACTGGGCTCATTGCCAGAGATCAAATGATTGGACCATGGCAAGTGCCTGTAGCAGATTGTGCTATTTCATTAGCAGACTATTCTGGATACCAAGGTGAAGCCATGTCAATTGGTGAAAAAACGCCTTTGTCCCTTATTAATGCAGCGGCAGCGGCAAGAATGAGTGTTGGAGAAGCATTGACTAACCTACTCAGCGCCTATATTGAAGACATAAGTCACATCAATCTCTCGGCTAACTGGATGTGTGCAAGTGGATTTCCAGGAGAAGATGCAAAGCTTTATGAGGCTGTTAAAGCAATTGGTATCGAGCTTTGTCCCAAATTAGGACTAACAATACCCGTTGGCAAAGATTCAATGTCTATGAAAAGCACATGGAATGAAAATGGAGATGAAAAATCAGTTACAGCGCCCCTATCCTTAATAATTAGTGCATTCTCAAAAATACCTGATGCAAGACTACAAATCACACCCTTGCTTGATACCAAAATTGATTCAGAGCTTTTTTTAATTGACCTAGGACTAGGAAGAAATAGAATGGGAGGGTCTTGTTTAGCGCAAGTTTACAACCAAGTTGGAAAAACTTCTCCAGATCTTGATGATCCAATTTTATTTGCCAAGTTCTTTTCATTAATAAATAAGTTCAATAAAGAAAAGTTAATTAGCGCTTATCATGATCGCTCTGATGGAGGCGTTATTACAACTTTATTCGAAATGGCATTTGCATCTCATTGTGGTATGGAAATCATTGGCACTAATAGTATAAATGAACTCTTTAATGAAGAGTTGGGCTGTATTATTCAAATCCCAATTATAAATAAATCTATAGTTCTCAAAGAGCTTGAAGACATTGGCCTTAAAAAATTTACTCGACCTATTGCTAAGGTAAATAATACTGATGAAATTTTAATCTACCAAGAAAAGAGGTTAGTATTTCGCGAACAGAGAAAGAATCTTCATAAAGAGTGGTCATCAACCTCTTTTGAAATTTCTAAGCTTCGAGATAATCCAATATGCTCAGAGTCAGAAAATAAGGAGCTACTAGAAACTTCTGATGGTTTAAAAGTTAAAACGACTTATGATATTAATGAATCTATAAGTGCGCCTTATATAAACACCGGAATAAAGCCAAAAATTGCTATTTTAAGGGAGCAAGGTATCAATGGCCATGTTGAAATGGCTGCTGCTTTTACGCAGGCTGGCTTTGATGCTTATGATGTCCATATGAGTGAAATTCTTTCTGGAAACAAATCATTGAAACAATTCCAAGGTTTAGCAGCATGTGGCGGTTTTTCATATGGCGATGTTTTAGGTGCAGGTAGAGGCTGGGCAAACTCTATCCTTCTAAATAGTAAGGTAAAAGATGAATTTTCAGAATATTTTTCCAGAACTGATAGCTTTACTCTTGGTGTTTGTAATGGTTGCCAAATGGTTTCTAATTTAAAAGAAATTATTCCTGGCTCACAGAATTGGCCTTCATTTGAAAAAAACACCTCGGAGCAATTTGAAGCTCGCCTTACAAGCGTTAAAATTGAACAAACTAACTCCATACTTTTTAATGGAATGGAGGGCTCTATTATGCCAATAGCAATTGCCCATGGAGAAGGAAGGGCAAAATTTACCTCTCAGCAAAGTAAGACTAATATTGCTATGCAATACGTCGATTACTCAGGCAAAAAAACCCAAACCTATCCACATAACCCAAATGGATCAGAAGACGCTATCGCAAGCATGTGTGATGACTCAGGAAGAATAACAATTATGATGCCCCACCCTGAAAGAGTTTTTAGAACGATTCAAAACTCATGGCACCCTGATGATTGGCAAGAAAGGTCGCCATGGATGAGGATGTTTGAAAATGCCAGAAAGTGGGTTGATTGATAGACATGAAAATAATTACCTCTATGCTGCCTGACCAAGTTATTAGAAGCAACAGAAAAACTTTAAGCATTTCTATTAATGAAAGTGCTGAATTAATAGTGCGCGCACCAAATCGAATATCAGATCAAAAAATTCAAAATTTTATTAATGAAAAAGAGAATTGGATTACAAGAAATCAGTCAGTAGTAAAGGCTCGCGTTGAAGAAGCTGGAAAAGATAAAAATATGCTTCTATATCTTGGAACACTTTTTCCATTAAAAACTGATAATAACGCTAAAAAGATTTCCTTTAATGGCAAAGAATTTTTAGCTGATCTGCAAAATAAGGAAAAAACCAATAAATCTTTAAAAACTTGGTACAAAAATAAGTTTAAAGAAGTTGCAGTTCCTCGACTATTTTATTTTGCCGAAAAACATAATTTACAGGTCAATCAAGTGAGGATTAAAGAGCAGAGAACGCTCTGGGGATCTTGCTCTTCCAGAAACAATATCAACCTAAATTTTCTTCTCATTATGGCGCCATTAAAAGTAATTGACTATGTCATTATTCATGAATTAGTTCACACCATTCATAAAAACCATTCAGCAAATTTTTGGAGCGCAGTTGAAGAAATTATGCCTAACTATAAAGAAGCTAAGCATTGGCTTAAAGAAAATGGTTACAGGTTAAGAGCCTTATAGCTAATTATTTTTTTAGCCGTTATACTTTTCTACAGCCTCTTCCATAGCCTCTTTCAATGTATCTTGCTCTGCCATTTCAAGAATAATATCACCACCACCAACTAATTCAGAATTGAAATAGATTTGGGGAAATGTTGGCCAGTCAGCAAAGTCAGGCAGGCTTTGAAAAACCTCTTGGTCTTCAAAGATGTTAACAAATGCAAACTCAACGCCCGTTGAAGCTAATGTTTGAGATGCGCGAGCTGAGAAACCACACTGAGGAAACTGAGGCGTTCCTTTCATGTAAATAACTATCGCTGCACTATCAACTTGTTTTTGAATTTTTTCTAATACGTCCAATTTAATACTCCCAATGTTTTTTACTATTTTAGTATAGTATTTACAAGACTACAAAGATTTGTAAAAACAATTATTGCTTAATTGCCTGTGAGATTACATACTTTTGTCCTTGCTTAATTTTTTTATAATTACCAAAAACCGATTTAAAGTTATTTTTTATAAAATCCTTAAGCCCATTGATTGTAACGACAGTAATTACGCCACCAGGTTTTAGAGCGTCCAAAGCATCATAAAGAATTATTGATAGCTGCTCACGTCCAACTTTAGCAGGAATATTTGAAACAATTTGATTAAATTTGATGTCGTTAGGGATTTGCAAAAAAGCATCTGAAAGGTACGCTTTTGCATTAACAATGTTATTAAGTTTTGCATTGTAGTTTGCAAGATCCACTGCAACAAAGTCTTTATCAACCATATGGACTTCACCCTTAGTACAGTGTTTTGCCAGCGCTAGGCCAATAGGGCCATAACCACACCCTAAATCTAAACAAACATCATCAATATCAGCACTAAAGTGCTTCATCAAAAGCTTAGTACCATCATCTAGGGCTCGAGGGCTAAAAGTACCCCATCGAGTGTGCAGTTTTAGATTTGAATCAAATAGCTCTACATCAAGAACTATATCTTTTTTTAATTTAGCAATGTCTTTGCGCTCAAACATTTGTCAACCCTACTTAGAAGTGATAATTATATAGAACTATAAAAAATCGATGTAATGCTAATATCAGTACTAATTTAATTGTATTTATTATTTTTTGCTATTACTTTGCTAGCATCATCACCTATGTGTGACTCTCCACGACTCTTTGCAAGCTGCACCTGTTTTTCTCTTTCACGGTAGCGACTAACTTGTGACGAGTTTTTTGTTCCATAACACCTTGGACAGGATGCTCCTTTTTCATAATGAGGATGCTCTTTATCTTCATCAGTAATTGGAAATCTACAGGCATGGCACTGATCATATTTTCCAAGCTCAAGATTATGTTTAACAGCAACCCTATCATCAAAAACAAAGCACTCGCCTTCCCATAAACTTTCATCTTCTTTAACTTCTTCAAGATATTTTAAAATTCCACCCTGAAGATGAAAAACATTTTCAAAGCCTTTTGATTTTAAATAAGCTGTAGATTTTTCACAGCGTATACCACCAGTACAAAACATGGCAATTTTTTTATCTCGATATTTTTCTAAATTATTTTTAGTATAGGCTGGGAACTCTCGAAAAGTCTCAGTATTCGGATTAATAGAGCCCTTGAAACTTCCTATTTCAAATTCATAATTATTTCGAGTATCAATTAAAACAACGTCAGGATCATTAATAAGCTCATTCCAATCAGCTGGCTTAACATAAGTGCCAGAAGAAAATATAGGATCAATATTTGATACACCTAACGTCACTATTTCTTTTTTTAACTTAACCTTAAGTCTTTTAAATGGAGGTTTCTCGCTATAAGAAAATTTATACTCAAGGCCAACTAGTCTCTCATCTTTTTGAAGGTAATCAAGGGATTTCATAATGCTGTCATTATCACCAGAAATCGTTCCATTGACTCCCTCTTTAGCTAATAATAAAGTACCTCTAATATTGAGTGATTCTAAAAATATTTTAAGAGGGCCTTGAATTTCTTCAAAATCATCTAGACGAGTAAACTTATATAAAGCGCAAATAGTGAGCATATTTCACAAATGAAAAAGTAGTGTGTTAATTTTACTAGCCAGTTGTATTATTTTTTTACTATTTAACCTTTTAAATAAAGATTAAAACTACATTAGGGCTCCACTATTCTTAATACTGACAAGTGTATAATATTTTTCTTTTGCTCGATGCGCATCGATAAATCAGTTTAACTCAATAATGCTAAATAATATTCATAAGCCAAGTGACATAAAAAAACTAAACATTGAAGAATTAAATGATCTTGCTTTGGAGATTAAATTATTCTTAATAGAGAGTATTGAACAAACTGGCGGGCATCTAAGCTCAAATCTTGGAACTATTGAATTAACCCTTGCAATGCATTATGTGTTTGACACTCCAAACGATACCTTTGTTTGGGATGTTGGTCATCAAGCATATACTCACAAGATCCTAACTGGTAGAAGAGATTTGATGTCAACTCTGCGTCAAAAAGATGGCTTATCTGGCTTTACGAAAAGAAGTGAAAGTGAACATGATGCTTTTGGAGCTGGTCATTCATCGACCTCAATAAGTGCAGCCCTTGGTATTGCAATTGCTAACAAATTACAACAAAAATCTGACACTTCAATAGCAGTTATTGGAGATGGAGCATTAAGTGGGGGCATGTCATTTGAGGCCATGAATCATGCAGGTGATACTGATGCCAATCTGCTAATCATTCTTAATGACAATGACATGTCGATTTCTCAGAACGTTGGGGCTTTGAGTAAATATCTAACTAGACTTATTTCTGGAAAAATATACTCAACTATGAAGTCAAAGTCTCTTGAGTTCTTAGAAAGATTACCACGTGTCCAAAAATTTGCTAAACGCTCAGAGGAGCATCTAAAAGGAATGTTTCTTCCAGGAACGTTATTTGAAGAGCTTGGAATAGAGTATTTTGGACCAATTGATGGTCATGATATTCCCGTATTAATTAAAGCTTTACAAAATTTAAAAAATATCGAAAATCCTCGAATTCTCCATATCATTACTAAAAAAGGTCATGGGTTAGAGGCTGCTGAGCAAAATCCATTAAAGTTTCATGGAATTTCTCCACCATCAAGTTCATCTAACAACTTTCCAAGCTACAGCAAAGTTTTTGGAGAATGGTTATGTAATAGTGCCCAGAATGATGAAAGAGTAATTGGAATAACCCCAGCAATGTCTGAAGGATCAGGCATGGTTAATTTTGAAAAAAACTTTCCTGAACGCTTTATTGATGTCGCAATTGCAGAGCAACATGCTGTCACGCTTGCTGGAGGAATGGCAACTAAAGGATTAAAGCCAGTTGTGGCAATCTATTCAACATTCTTACAGCGTGGTTATGACCAATTTATTCATGATATCGCATTACAAAATTTAAATGTTATTTTTGCTATTGATCGTGCTGGACTTGTTGGGGCCGATGGCGCAACGCATGCCGGTATTTTTGACTTAAGCTTTTTGAGATGTATTCCAAATATTGTTATTATGGCGCCAAGCTCCTCAATTGAAATGTACAAGGCCCTTAATTTTTCTCTTGAGTTTGATGGGCCAGTATGTGTAAGGTTTCCAAGAGGCAAATCAGCTATTGAAGAGTTTGTAACAGATCAATCACTAGAAATTGGAAAAGGAAAAATCGTCAGGACTGGTAAAGATATTGCTATTTTTGCATTTGGTAATATGCTTGAACCAGCTCTTAGCGCATCTGAAAAGATTAATGCCACGGTTATTGACATGCGTTTTGTTAAGCCGCTAGATGAAAATTTAATTATTGATACTGCTAACACTTATAAAAAACTAATCTCAATTGAAGACAATACTGCAAGCGGTGGCGCTGGAAGTGCCATTAATGAATTACTTCAGTCAAGAAATATTAAAACGCCGCTCCATATCCTTGGTGTACCTGACTTAGTAACCGAACATGGATCTCAAGACGAGCTTTATTTGCTTTATGGATTGCATGAAGAAAACATCATTAATGTGGCAAAAAATTAATGAAAGCAACGCTAAAAAAATATAGTCCAAAACGTGAAAATATTAATTTAGGATGGCTTAATAAACACCTAACTGATCCGGAGCTATGGAAATGGAATAAGAGGTCTATCGCTAAAGGATTTGCTGTTGGTCTTTTTTGTGCTTTTCTTCCAGTACCAGTTCATATGCTACTAGCTGGAATCCTTGCGGTTGCTTTTTCTGCGAATATTTTGCTTTCATTACTAGTTGTTTGGGTAAATAACCCAATTACTATTGTGCCAATTTTCTACTTTACTTATAAATTAGGTGCCTCCATTATTGGAGTTGAAATCGATCCTGAGTTTGAATTTTCATTTGGCTATTTGATGGATAACTTTTGGTCGGCGACACTAGCATTATGGGTTGGAGGGATAATCACCTCAATTGTGGCATCAATACTAGGGTATTTTTCAATTATTTCAATTTATAGGTACAAAGCACTAAAAAGAGTTAAACGTTTGAAATAGGTATGCGCCTTCTAATGCTGGCTTCTAAAGTGTCAACTAGTGATTCATTCTCAACCTTGCTGTGAGTTTTTCCGTCTATATATAGTAGATTCGGAGAGCCACCAGTAAGGCCAACACTGACCTCCTTCGCCTCACCTGGTCCATTAACAACGCAACCAATTACAGCAACATCAATTGGCTCAGTGATATCTTCTAATCGAGCTTCAAGTTCATTAACAACCGAGATTACGTCAAATTTTTGTCTTGAGCATGATGGGCATGCAATCAAATTAACGCCCTTCTTTCTTAAATGAAGTGACTTTAAAATATCAAAACCAACTTTTATCTCATCCACAGGATCTGATGCAAGAGAGACTCTAATAGTATCACCAATACCTTCACTTAAAAGTAAGCCCATTCCAATTGAAGATTTAACAGTTCCAGAGCGAAAAGATCCAGCTTCTGTAATACCTAGGTGCAGCGGATTATCAATTTGAGAAGCTAATTGACGATAAGCAAATACAGTCATAAAAACCTCAGAAGCTTTAAGTGAAACCTTAAAGTTATCAAAGTTTAGTCTATCTAAAATATCAATATGTCTAAATGCAGATTCAACCATCGCCTCTGGAGTCGGCTCAGTGTATTTTTTTTGTAAATCTTTTTCAAGGGATCCAGCATTAACACCAATACGAATTGGAATCCCATTATCTTTTGCAGCAGCAACAACCTCCCTTATTCGATCCTCTTTACCAATATTCCCAGGATTAATTCGTAAACAGTCCGCACCATATCCTGCAACTTTTAAAGCAATTTTATAATCAAAATGAATATCAGTAATTAGAGGGATATTAACACGTGTCTTTATTTTTTTAAACGCTTCAGCTGCGTCCATAGTCGGAATTGAAACTCTAACAAGATCAGCTCCAGCTTTTTCAAGAGATAAGATTTGTGAAACTGTTGAGTCGACATCACATGTATCAGTATTAGTCATACTCTGAACAGTAATTGGAGCATCTCCGCCAATGGCAACATTGCCGACAAAAATTTTCTTAGAAACCCTTCTTTTAATTTTGTGTGCTTGCTTCATAAGTGCTTATTACTTCATCAAGATTTTCAGTTACTTCCTTAATTTCTTTTGGAGAACTTAAATTATTACTATTTTCAACAACTATATTCTCACTCACATCATCAAGACTTGGCTGACTAATTATGATTGAATTTGATTTACTTTCAGTTTTATCTTCTCCCTGAAAATAATACCATATAGCACCAAAAATTAAAAAAAACAAAGAAAGCCAAAGCAGCCTCCTCTTTAAAGGTTTTTTCTTTTTAGGATAATAATTAATCCCGTCCAGCACTTCTTCTACTCTTATCTACAACTTTTCCAGCTAGTTGGCCACATGCTGCATCAACATCATCACCTCGCGTTCTTCTCGTAGTAGTTCGAATTCCTGATCGATACAAAATATCTTGAAACTTATCAATAGCAATATCATTTGAAGTTGTATATTTCGTTTCAGGGAAAGGGTTGAAAGGTATTAGGTTGACCTTAGCTGACTCACCCTGAAACCAAAAATTTATTAGTTTTGAGAGCTCCTGAGCTTGCTCAATAGAATCATTAACACCCTTAAGCATAACGTACTCGAACATTACATGTCGCTCTTGAGTTCCTGCATTCAAGTAGTAATGACAAGCCTTCATTAGCTCTTTAATAGGATATTTTTTATTAATTGGGACAAGTATATCTCTTAATTCATCATTAGGAGCGTGCAAGGAGATGGCCAAACTTACTGGAACTGTGTCTGACATTCTCTTTAGTGCCGGAACAATCCCTGATGAAGAAACAGTAACCCGTCTCCTAGAAAGTCCAAATGCCCAGTCATCCAAAAGGATGTCACATGCATCATAAACAGGGGATTCATTAAGTAATGGCTCGCCCATTCCCATAAAAACTACATTAGAAATTCTCTTATTTTTGTCCTTTAAATGGTTTTGAGCAATTAATACCTGTGCAATAATTTCATGGTTTTGAAGGTTACGATTAAATCCTTGATAGCCTGTCGAGCAAAAAGTACAAGCCAATGAACAGCCAACTTGAGAAGATATACAAAGCGTTCCTCTATCTTTTTGAGGTATATAAACTGTTTCAATATGATTTTCTTCACCCAACTTGATTACCCACTTAATAACCCCATCTTTTGAGTTATTGATGGAGGTTACTTCAGGCAACTCAATAGAAGCAATTGCCTGAAGTTTTTGTCTTAGGTCTTTTGAGAAGTTATGCATATCACCAAAGTCTGAAGCACCTTGGTGGTAGATCCACTGCATAATTTGTTTTGTACGAAATGGTTTTTCGTTTAAATCAGAAAAAAACTTCTTAAGCTTAACTTGAGTAAGTCCTAACAAGTTTTGTTTTTCTAACATTACTAAGTCTCTTTTTAAGTTATTTATCTAGTTCTTGGACAAACACCATCATCACCAAAAAAATATGCAATTTCTATTGCAGCGTTTTCTTGAGAGTCTGAACCGTGGACAGCATTTTCGTCTAAAGACTCTGCAAAATCTGCTCTAATAGTCCCAGTATCTGCTTCTTTTGGATTAGTCGCACCCATAATTTCACGATGCTTTGCAACTGCATTTTCGCCTTCAAGAACTTGAACCATAACTGGCCCAGATGTCATAAAGCTTACAAGATCTTTATAAAAAGGTCTCTCTTGATGAACAGCATAAAATCCACCTGCCATTGCTTCATCTAAGTGAATCATTTTTGATGCAACAATTTTAAAACCAGCATCTTCAAAACGAGAGTAAATTTGACCAATTACGTTTTTAGCCACAGCATCTGGCTTAATTATTGATAAAGTTTGTTCCATGAACAATTCCCAGTTAATTAAAAAGCCGGTATTTTACCATGCAGTTGTATATTTCTTATGCTCAGAGATAAAAAAAGAAGATATGCTTATCAATTAAAAAAACTTCTTTATTAGGTTAAATTTTCTTAATTAATTTTGTTCGACGATAGTAATCTAATAAATCAAAAGCCCTAAAATAAGCGCTCGCAATTGGAAGAAACCACGGCTTTCCATAATAGTAAGGTCTAGTTTGCAGAGGTGTTTTTTCAAAAACAGTTACTTTTTGATCAGGATTTAACATTTTCAATGCAGCCATATGACCCAAGTATGGCGCCATTGCAACTCCATTTCCACAGTAACCTAGCGCAGAATAAACCCCTTTATTAACACTAAGATTTGGTAATTGACTGAAAGTAAAGCCTGTAAATCCAGTCCAACAATGACTAATTTCAACACCTTCTAAAGAAGGAAAAATTTCTATAAGCATTTTACGCAGAGTTGGTAATGCCTCTTCAGCAGAAATCGAATGCATAGCTGCACGCGTTCCTAGCATTATTCTTGTTCCGCAAGGAGTTGGCCTATAGTAGCAATAGCGCTTACGCGTTTCAACCATACAATGGCCGCCAGGTAAAAGAGTCTGAACTTTATCTTTACCAATATCCACTGTTGTTATTACAAAACTTGGTACAGGTAATACGCGCCTTGCTAAATACTTAGAAAGACTTGGCCTTGTATATCCATTAGTGGCCATAAGAACTTGCTTACAGTGAATTTTTGAATTTGAAGTTAAAACATCAAATCCATTTTGTTTTAATTTATTAACTTTAACTACAAGCTTGTTACCAAAAACCTTTGCCCCTGCTTCTAATGCAAGCTTTAATAAGCCATAATGAAATTTACGCGGCTGAACTGAGCCATGATCTTGATAAAACTGACCTCCAAAATATAACTCTGTTTTTATTGACTTAGACATCATATCAGGACCAATCATTTTAGAATTAAAGTCATCGATAGCTTTTAATTTTTGTAAGTTATCTGACATACTGACTTGATCTTTAGGAAGCCATGAAGTTCTTAATCTTCCACAAACATTAAACTCACAATCAATATTATTTTCTTCAATCAAGTTAGATGTAAATGCTAGTGAAGCATTAGCTTCTTTATGAATTTCCGCTGCAATAACTTCGCCATATTTTTTCTTTGCCTGGTCTGTTGAAACCTTATGACCAGAACCTAGCATTCCACCATTCCTAGTACTTGCTCCAAATCCAATCATCTCTGAATCTAGAACAATAACATTTTTGCCAAATTTTGACAATGTTAAAGCTGCGCTTAATCCTGTATAACCAGCGCCAATAATGACAATATCTGCATTCAATGGAAGTGCTTCAGTATTTTCGAATTGTGGCTGTCCGTCCCACCAGAAGGGAGTAAATTTAGTCATTTCAGGGTATTAATTAAAAGTCTTTAAAATAGTATATCAACCAATTGGATTCAAAAATACATATTACTAATCTAAGTTATTGGATTTATAATATTAAAAATTACTCTTTATTATCTTTGAGTATGCCCTCAAGATTACTTCCAAAAAATTCTACTACTCTATTAGAAAAGTCTTCCAAGTACATAAATTTAACTCCAGAATGTATAGCATTTTCAGCCAACCAGATTGTTAAGTTTGCTCCATATTTTGTAGCAAGACTTTCCATATCAGACGTGTTATGAGGCAAAACTCTTGTATCAGAAGTTCCATGTATTGCAAATATTGGACGGTCGTCATGATTTTTAAAAGCAAGCTTTGGCGAAGGTTCAAGTAATGTTTCATTACCAAATATAAATGCTGACCAAATTGCCCCCTTAGCAAGCCATGGTGGATACCCTTCTCTTTCAAGCTCCTCTTCAACTATAGTGTAAAGATCGGAGAATCCAGAATCTAAAATAGCAGCTTGAATTCTGTCATCTAATCCAAAAGCAATTGCAGCAGTACCCGCACCCATCGATAACCCATAGATTCCAATACTTTTAGGGTTAATAGATTGAGTATTTACTAGCCAATCTACACTTGCAATAACATCACGGTATTCTTTAGTTCCAATGCTAATTTTTCCATCCTCAATAGTAGACATGCCATGATCTCGCTGATCAAACAAAAGTGTATTGAAGCCAGCTTGATTTAATATAGCTGCAACTAATAATATATCAGAGTCATACTTACTTGACCTTAAGCCATGCACTAGGATAACAACAGGAGCTTCACCTGGCCCATTCCTATCTATAGGAATCCACCATGCGTCGATTTGGATATCTTCATCACCAGCAGAATATTGATGAGACTCCCAATAATCAACGATATATTTTTCAAAAGGAAAATCACTTTCTTTTGAATTGTCTTGATAGCTACTAGGCGTATTTTCACAATCCAAAGAACAACCAGGATCAGCTTTGGCAAGTGTTGAATATATAAAGTATCCAATACCCATATAAACTAGAGCGACAAATAAAATCAGCCCAGTAAGGGTATATCCAACTTTAAAATACAATTTCTTCATAATGTTTTTTCAAATAAAAAAAAGGCGCCCAAGGGCGCCTTTTTCGATAACTAATTTAATTACTAGTTACATGCGTCTTTCAATGCCTTACCTGCCTTAAATGCAGCTACATTTGAAGCTTTAATTTGAATCGTAGCACCTGTTTGAGGATTACGACCACTGCGAGCAGCACGGGCTCTAACTACAAAGCTACCAAAGCCAGTAAGCTGAACTCCATCACCACTTGCCATTGCTGAAGTAATAGCACCAGTTGTTGCGTTTAGCGCTCTTGCAGCATCAGCTTTAGATAAATTAGCACCTGAAGCAATTGCATCAATTAATTCTGATTTATTCATTTTAATTCTCTCCAATAAAAGTTTGTTATAAAAAAAGACAAAGCGAAAGAGGTAACTTTAAACCTATTTCAGGAGGAAAGAATCAAAAGAAACCATCTGCCTCCAACGCTGTATCTAGAAGTTATTGTACTATCAAAATAAAGTTATTTGAAAAATAATGTAAAAAAAATATTTTATTCTAGCGATTCCCTTCTTTAAGCGCTCTTGCTTTATCCATTTTCCAGTCTCTTTCTTTAATATCCTGACGCTTATCATGGCCTTTTTTTCCTTTAGCTACGCCAATTTCTAACTTGACCCTACCTCTTGCCCAATAGAGTTTTAATGGAACAACTGTAGCTCCTTTTTGAGTAATTTTTTCTCGAAGTCTATTAATTTCAAGTCTGTTTAATAGTAATTTTCGAGTTCTTGTTGGATCACATTCAACATGGCTGGAGGCTGAATTTAGTGGAGATATATGAGCACCAAAAAGGAACAGCTCATTATTTTTGTAAATCACATAGCTTTCAGTAATTTGAACTTTGCTATCTCTAAGGCTTTTAACTTCCCAGCCAAGCAAACTTAAACCTGCTTCAAGGCTTTGTTCGATAAAATAGTCATGCCTTGCTTTTTTATTTAAAGCAATAGTATTTGAATTATCTTTTTTATTTTTTGCCATGCATCGTATTTCAAAAAGCGCAATTGTTCCATATACACCCCAACAAATGTTTGAGTTAGTTAACAATATTGATGACTACTCTCAATTTTTAAACTGGTGTGATTCCTCCTCTATTTTAAATCAATCTGACGACCAAATCACTGCGTCAGTCGAGATTAATAAAGGCGGCATTAAACAAACGTTTTCGACACTGAACACTTTGACACCCTATCAATCAATTGCGATGGAGCTAGTTGATGGTCCATTTGATGAGCTTTCAGGTGAATGGCGCTTTGAGCCACTTGGTGAAAATGCCGCAAAAATTCATTTAGATCTTCAATTTAAATTTAAATCAATGCTAATTGATATGGCTTTGTCGCCTGTTTTTAAAAATATAGCCAATTCTCAATTAGATTCATTTGTTGCAAGAGCAAAATATATTTATGGCTAAACTTATTGCTTTGAATAAGCCATTTGGAGTTATCTGCCAGTTCAGTGGTGATAATAATACATTATCAGACTACGTCGACATACCGAATGTCTATCCAGCTGGTAGGCTTGATAAAGACTCAGAAGGATTGGTTATTCTTACAGATGATGGCAAGTTACAAAACTTAATATCCAACCCAAAATACAATAAAACTAAAACCTATGTCGTGCAAGTAGAAGGAGAGGTAAGTACTATTGCAGCTTCTGCCCTAGAGAAAGGCATTAAACTTAAGGATGGAAATACTAAGCCTGCAGCTGTCAAAATAATTGAAGAACCTAACTGGCTTTGGGCAAGAACACCTCCAATAAGAGTAAGGAAAAATATTCCAACTTCGTGGATTGAAATTTCAATAAGTGAGGGAAAAAATCGTCAAATAAGAAGAATGACAGCAAGCGTAGGATTCCCAACCCTCAGGCTAATTAGAACAAAAATTGATAAGTGGCACTTAGGAGATATAACCTCAGGATCTTATGTCACTCTTTAAGCTCGCTTATGAAGCCCTCGTATGCAATAATGTTGAAAAAAAAATTCTACTAATTGGCGATTTAAAGAAACATCAAATACCATTAGATATCAAAAAATCTAAGGTTAATGTAATTAAAATACTCTCTCCAGGAAGGCCTTTAAAGCCACATTTAGTTGATTTCAAAGGAGCTCCAAAAAGAGATCGATCTGATTTAGGTATGATAAAAAATATTCATGCTATTTGTCATATCGAATTTAACTCCATAAATTTAGCACTAGACGCAATCTATAGATTTCAGGAAATGCCCCATCAGTATTATGCAGACTGGATTCGGGTAGCCAATGAAGAGACAACCCACTTCTTACTTATCAAAGATTTCCTTGAGTCCGTTGGCCATAGTTATGGTGATTTTGATGCCCATAACGGCTTGTGGCAAATGACAGTTGATACAGATTATGATGTTTTATCGAGAATGGCTTTAGTTCCAAGAGTTCTAGAGGCTAGAGGTTTAGATGTAACCCCAAGAATTAGAAAAAAATTTAAAGATGCAAACCTTCATAAGATGGTTGAAATTTTAGATATTATTTTTAAAGATGAAATTGGGCACGTAAAAATTGGGAACTATTGGTATCAATACCTTTGCCATAAAAGAGATCTTGACCCAATTAAGACTTTTGATTTGTTAATAAAAAAACACATTGGGTCTAACTTGCGTGGGCCATTTAATATTGAAGCAAGGCTTTTATCAAATTTTAGTCAAAATGAATTAGATTATCTCGAGCACCCTGAATTACTAAAAACTAACTAATTTCATCCATAGCTTGATTTGCCAAAAGATCTGCCATGTCATTACCTGGGTCGTCACTATGTCCTTTAACCCAGTGCCAATTAACTGAAAACTCTTGATTAAGGTCATCTAATTGCTTCCAAAGCTCTACATTTTTAACTGACTTTTTATTAGCAGTCTTCCAGCCTTTTGCTTTCCAGCCTTCAATCCAATCATTTATACCTTGAATTACATACTTGGAATCTGTATATAAATCAACAGTAATATCACTTGATTTAAGAGCTTGTAGTGCTTTAATTGATGCTGTTAGCTCCATCTTATTGTTTGTAGTATTCAACTCAGAGCCTTTTAATTTCTTGTCATGATCTTTGTATCTCAACCATGCTCCCCATCCACCAATTCCAGGATTACCTCGACACCCACCATCTGTATAAATTACAATTTTTTCCATGGTCTAGTTATCTACATTAAGTTGAAGCCAATACTCAAGCAAAGCTAAGTGCCATAGTCTTGATCCATTCAAAGCTGTCATATAATCTTTAGGGGAATTAATCACTTTATCAATATATTGTTGATTAAAAATACCTCTATTAC
>OJIQ01000019.1_pt1 | contig 24455 bp, 26 predicted proteins | sample 1595921 | NCBI WGS metagenome assembly OJIQ01 (sample SAMN05416693, study PRJEB24817) | seawater metagenome | isolation source: Sea water | place: Canada:Atlantic | collected 2013-07 | reverse complement strand
GAGAAAAAATCAGAGTGATTTAATAGAGAGATGTTTTGAAAGCAGAAAAATTAAGAAAGCTAGGATGGGTAACAGCATAAAGCCAGTTTTAATTGAAGTTACCTCAGCAATAAGGCCTACAAGTAATGGACCAAGTAGCATGCCTCCATATCCTAGGGTTGCAATGCTAGCAATGGCAGCTCCTTGTGAAATTCCTTTATCTTTACCAGCACGAGAAAACGCTAGAGGGATAATGACAGCTATACCAAGTCCTATAAGGCTAAAGCCAATCATTAATGGTACGAGTGACTCAAAGGTTAATATAACTAAAGAGCCTGCTAGAGCAACTAATCCAGAATAACGCGCTGTTTTAGAGGCGCCAAATTTTAAAGCTAGTTTGTCTCCCATAAGCCTCATTACAAACATGCAAATTGAGAAAACAGTAAACCCTAAAGCCGCACTTCCATTAGGCAACTCTGAAATACTTCTAAGAAAAATAGCACTCCAATCTGCAACCATTCCTTCTGCTAATGAGGCAAAGAAAGTTATAAAGGCAACAGGAAGTAATGCTCCTTTTGGAATGGAAATAAATGAAGCTGTACTATCTTTTTCCTTCTTTTGGGATTTAAATGGGATGGTTAAAACACTAAGCACAACTAAAAAAATTATAATTGAAGTAATTGAAAAATGCATTGGCACCTCAATTTTATTGTAAGTAGCTAATACGCCTGAGCCTGCTCCAATAGCAGATCCTAAACTCCACATTCCATGAAAAGACGACATTAATGGACGATTATCTTTTCGCTCAACTTCCACAGCCCAGGCATTCATCGCCACGTCAACTCCTCCATGAATTGCTCCAAAGAAAATCAAAGCTGGAATAAGCATCCATATTGAGTTAGCAAAAGCTATAAAGATAAGAGTAAGTGGTATTAATAGCGAGGTGGTTCTTTTTGTTAAAGTTGATGCGCCATAATGATCTGCAGCTCTTCCAAAGACTGAGAAGGCAATGACAGCTGAAAAACCCATTAGAAATATTAATAAACCTAAAGCAGCAGGTGATAGGTTATGGAAATCTGAAATTTCAGGAATGCGTGACGCCCATGTTCCAAATACAACACCGTTAACAGTAAAAATTACTGAAACTGCGAATCTACTATTCCTAATCACTCTCATTTATTTACTATAAGAGAGTACATTGTTTTTAAAGAATTTCAAGCAGGGTTTGACCCATTAATGCTGGTGTAGGCGCAACACTTACTCCTGCATTCTCCAATGCTTGAATTTTACTTTTGGCATCACCAGACCCACCACTTATTACTGCGCCTGCATGGCCCATTCTTTTTCCTTTAGGAGCGGTAAGTCCAGCAATATATGAAATAACAGGTTTAGAAATATTTGACTTAATATACTCCGCAGCCTCTTCTTCAGCATTCCCACCAATCTCACCGACCATAACAATTGAATGCGTGTCATCATCTTTTTCAAACAATTTAAGGCAGTCAATAAAATTCATTCCTTGAACAGGGTCACCACCAATACCAATACAAGTGCTTTGACCAAGTCCTGCTAGAGTAGTTTGGTGAACTGCTTCATAGGTTAACGTTCCTGAACGAGAGACAATTCCAACTGAACCACTCTTGTGGATATTACCCGGCATAATGCCAAGTTTACATTCATCTGGAGTTATTACCCCTGGGCAGTTTGGTCCAATTAATGTTGATTTACTGCCTGCGATAATGGCTTTAATTTTAATCATATCTTGGACAGGAATGCCTTCAGTTATGCATGCAATTACGGGCATCTCAGCTTCAATCGCCTCGACTATAGAAGCAAATGCAAACCTTGGCGGCACATAAATCATTGTGGCATTAGCTCCTGTTTCAGCCATAGCCTGTGCAACAGAATTGAAGACTGGTTTATCCAAGTGAGTTTGTCCACCTTTGCCAGGAGTTACGCCGCCGACAAATTTTGTACCATATGCAATGGATTGTTCAGAATGAAACGTACCTTGCTTGCCAGTAAAACCTTGACAGATTACTTTGGTTTCTTTGTTAATTAGGACACTCATTTGGCCATCTCCACAGCTTGTTTAGCAGCCTTAGTTAAGTCAGCCTCAGTAATGATATTAAAGTTACTTTTATTAAGAATTTGAAGGCCTTCTTGTGCATTTGTTCCTTCGAGTCTTACAATAATTGGAAGCGTTAATCCTACTTTCTCTATTGCTTGTAAAATACCATTTGCAATAAGATCACAGCGCACTATGCCACCAAAAATGTTTACTAAAATAGATTTAACATTTTCTTCACTTTGAATTATTTCAAAAGCTATTGCTACTCTATCAGCAGTTGTGCCTCCACCTACATCTAAAAAGTTAGCTGGTGATCCACCATGATATTCTATCAAATCCATTGTCGCCATTGCTAATCCAGCACCATTTACCATACAGCCCACAGAGCCATCTAGAGAGATATAATTTAATTGATGTTCGCTAGCACTTCTTTCTTTTTCATCTTCTTGTGCAATATCTCTTAGATTAGCAATTGATTCATTTCTATAGAGCGCATTATCATCAAAATCAATTTTACCATCAAGAGCCATGATTTCATTTTGACCAGTAATAATAAGTGGGTTTATTTCAATAAGGTTGGCATCATGCTCAGTAAAAATAGCATAAAGTCCAAGAAGTGTCGAAGCAAACTCATCGTGAAGTGATAAATCTAGCCCAAGTTTTTTAGCAACATTGACACATTCTTCGACTGATAATTTACCTAGAGGATTAATTTTTTGTTTAATAATTTTATCAGGCGTTTCTGAGGCAACTTTTTCGATATCCATTCCACCTTCTGTTGAAGCGAGAATTGTGATATTTTCTGTAGCACGATCAACAAGAAGGCCCAAGTACAACTCTTTAGAAATATCTTGACCAGCCTCAATAATGACTTCATTGATAGGTTGACCATTTGCATCAGTCTGCGGAGTAATTAAATTAGTACCTATTAATTTTTTACTGGCATCAACTGCATCCTGCACTTTACTGCATACAATAACACCTCCACCTTTTCCCCTGCCTCCAGCATGAACTTGAGCTTTAACAACCCAAATTGAGCCACCAAGTTTCTCACAAGCAGATTGAGTTTCATTACTATTTGAAACAACAATAAATTCAGGAACTTTAATATTATGTTTCTTAAATAAGCCTTTTGCCTGGTGTTCATGTATATGCATATAATTAAAACATTAGGGTTAAAATATGTGGAAGGGTATTTTAACATTCTTCGTTTGTTGTCTTTATTTCAAATTTTTAAATTATGAATATATTTCTTTTATAACTTATTAAAATATTCATTTATAAATTTATGCCTTTTCCCTTAAAACTTTAGGATTAAAAAAAATATGAATTACAGTACTAGCCAGTTTAAAAACGGTTTGAAATTGATTCTCGATGGTAATCCATGTTCAATTGTCAATAATGAAATTGTAAAGCCTGGAAAAGGACAGGCCTTTAATCGAGTTAAATTTAAAGATCTTATTACAGGTAAAACTCTTGAGAAGACATATAAATCAGGTGAGTCACTTGAGGGCGCCGATGTTATGGAGTTAGAAATGCAGTACCTTTATAGTGATGGTGAAAAATGGCATTTTATGGAGCCTGAATCATTTGAGCAATATGACTTGAGTGAAGAGTCAATGGGAAGTGCTGTAGACTATTTAGTGGAGCAAGATATTTGTACTGTGACCTTGTGGAATAATAATCCAATTACAGTCGTTCCTCCAATTCAAGTTATATTAGAAGTGATCGATACAGACCCTGGCCTTAAAGGAGATACAGCTGGAACTGGTGGTAAACCAGCAACCTTAAATACCGGTGTGGTCGTTCAGGTTCCTTTGTTTGTTGGTATTGGAGATAAGGTCAAAGTTGATACTAGAACAAATGAGTATTCAGGTCGCGCCTAATATAGGCTGACATGTCCAAAGTAAAAAAAAATCTAGTTCATTATCAAGATTTAATCATAAAAATTAGGGAATTTTTTTATTCTCGTAAGGTCACTGAAGTAAAAACTCCTTCCCTTTTGTTCTCTCCTTCAACCGATGTCTATATTGATAGCATTGAAGTGAAAGTTAATCGTGATATCTCTAGGCCAACTGATCTATATTTACATACATCTCCTGAGTTAGAAATGAAGCGACTTTTATCCAAAGGAAGCGGAGATATATTTCAAATTTGCCAAGTATATAGAGATAATGAATATGGGAGTAATAACTCTAACGAATTTACAATGCTGGAGTTCTACCGTATTGATTTCGATATGCATTCTTTGGTTGACGAAATTATAGATTTACTAAAAATGCTTGGGAAGACTGATGCTGCAATTAAAATATCATACGCACAAGCTTTTTTTGAGTATGGCAATATTGATATATTAAATGCTGATCTGGAAGACCTAAAGAAAATTGCAAATTCATTAGGTTTAAATTCAGATTATGACTGGATTGAGGATCTTCAAACCCTTCTTTTTGTGCATCTCATTGAGCCAAAGATAAGTCAAATCCCTATTTGCTTTATTTATGATTACCCTAAAGAGCAGTCAGCACTTGCAAAAATTGATGGCCCTATCGCCCATCGCTTTGAATTGTATATAAATGGTATTGAAATTGCTAATGGTTATGAAGAAATACAATCTGCTGATGAATATCGAGATCGATTTAATAACGAGTTATATAAAAGAAAAATGATTGAAAAGAAAAAGTTATTAGTTGATGAGGAGTTTTTGAGAGATATAAAAGTTGGCCTTCCACATTGTTCTGGCGTAGCTATTGGAATTGAAAGATTATTTTCTTCAATAAGTTTATAATTATTGTATCGACTAGCAATGGTAATTTATAAAAAACTTTGGAAAATTTAGATAAACCTTTCTGGAAAAATAAAACTTTATCTCAGATGAGTTCTAAGGAGTGGGAGTCGCTCTGTGATGGCTGTGGAAGATGCTGCTTACATAAGCTGGAAGATGAGGATTCTGGAAAGATCTACTTTACAGATGTCGCCTGTCATTATTTAGATGAAGAGGAGTGCTCTTGTCCACACTACGACAACCGTCAGAAATATGTTCCAGACTGCTTAAGTATTAAGCCAGATTGGGGAAAAAAGTTTAATTGGCTTCCAAGTACATGTGCATATCGACTACTATACGAAGGGAAAGAGTTACCTATGTGGCACCCACTAATAAGTGGGGATAAGAATAGTGTTCATTTGGCAGGTATTTCTGTAAGAGGAAGAACGTATAGAGATAATGAAGTTTCAAAAGATCTTTTATTTGAACATATTATAAATTGGGTGGATTAAATGAAAAAATTAACCGTATTAATTCTCAGTGTATTTTTATTTTCTAATGTATTTGCAAATGAATGGCCACATCAAAATATTTCTAATGCAGAATTTGCGACAGAGATTGTAGACAGAGAGCCCTTTAATATTGTTGGAGAGCTTGACAATTCTTTGGGTAAAATCTATTTTTTTACAAACATTCGTAATCTTCAAGGTACAAGTGTTAAGCATCGCTGGATATATAATAATAAAGTGATGGCCGATGTTATTTTTGATATTAAAGGTCCTCGTTGGAGGGTTTGGTCATCAAAAAATCTTTGGCATACCTGGACAGGAAAATGGATAGTCGAAGTCGTTACTTCTGAAAATGAAGTGCTTTATAAAAAAGAATTTAACTACATAGAAAAATAATGAATAAAGTCGTATTAGCATACTCGGGTGGATTAGATACTAGCATTATTGCTAAATGGTTACATGAAACATATGACTGTGAAGTAGTAACCTTTACAGCAGATATTGGTCAGGGTGAAGAAGTTGAACCAGCTCGTCTTAAAGCTAAAGCCATGGGGATAAAGGAAATTTATATCGAAGATTTACGTGAAGAGTTTGCACGTGATTTTGTTTTTCCAATGTTTCGAGCAAATGCTATTTATGAAGGGGAGTATCTTTTAGGCACGTCTATTGCACGACCTTTAATCTCTAAACGGCTGGTTGAAATTGCCAAAGAGGTTGGTGCAGATGCAATCTCTCATGGAGCAACAGGAAAAGGCAATGATCAAGTAAGGTTTGAGCTAAGTGCATATGCTATGAATGCAGAAATTAAGATTATTGCACCTTGGCGTGAATGGGATCTATCTTCTCGTGAGAGCTTAATGAAATATGCTGAAGAGCATAATATTGAAGTAGACTATAAAAAACAATCAAAGAAATCACCATACTCAATGGACGCTAATCTACTTCATATTTCTTATGAGGGTGACTTGCTTGAGGATCCATGGCAGGAAGCAGAAGATGAAATGTGGCGCTGGACAGTCTCCCCTGAAGAGGCTCCAGATCGTGCTGAATATATTGAGTTAACTTATGAAAAAGGTGACATCATTGCTATAAATGGCGAATCAATGTCGCCAGCTCAAGTCATGGAAGAACTCAACAAACTAGGTGGTGCGCATGGGATTGGTAGGCTTGATATTGTAGAGAATCGTTTTGTTGGCATGAAGTCTCGTGGATGTTATGAAACACCTGCTGGTACGATTATGTTAAGAGCTCATCGTGCTATCGAATCACTTACTTTAGATAGAGAAGCTGCACATCTTAAAGATGAGTTAATGCCAAAGTATGCCAAGCTTATCTATAATGGTTTTTGGTTTGCACCAGAGCGTGAAATGCTGCAAGCAGCAATTGATGCCTCGCAAGAAAATGTTAGTGGAGTAGTTAGGCTGAAACTATATAAAGGCAATACCTCAGTAGTTGGTCGTAAATCAGATAATAGCTTATTTAGTGAAAAAATTGCAACCTTTGAAGATGATGGTGGAGCATACGATCAGAAAGATGCTGAGGGCTTCATCAAACTTAATGCACTTCGATTGAGACTAAAGTCACTCCAATAGTGATAAAAATTGGCATCCTGTCAGATACTCATGGAACAATTCATCCAGGAGTAATAGACCTTATGAATGATTGTGACTTTGTCATTCATGCAGGGGATATCATAGAGGAAAGTTCTTTGTCTGCATTAAACCCAAAGCAAAAAATGATTGCCGTAAAGGGTAACAATGATCAGCATATATCTTCTTTTGGTGAGGTTGAGTTAGTAGAGTTTCCTGGAGGCAGCATAGCAATAGAGCATGGCCATTTACATGGACATGTTCAGCCAAGTCATGATTCTTTGAGGGCTACTTACCCAGATTCAAGGGTCATCATATATGGGCATACTCATAAACAAGTTATTGATAATCAGCAAACACCCTGGGTTATAAACCCAGGCTCTGCTGGAAAAATCCGAAATTATGGGGCTGCGAGATGTCTAACGCTGACTATTGAAAGTCAAAAAGAATGGAATATTGAGCAACACATCTATGACGATATTTTTTAAAAAATTAACTATATTTATATTTAATCTAACTTTCCACCCTCAATGATTTCATCAGCAGTTGCTTCACGAATTGATAAAATTTCTACATAAAAAATAATATCTTTGCCCGCAAGGGGATGATTGCCATCAATTGTGAGCTTCCCATCTTCAATACTTGAAACTATGAAATCTTTAGTACCACCTTTATCATTTTGCATAGTAACAGATGCTCCAATAAATCTATATTCCATTGGAACATTATTGATATCATCTGTAAAAATTAGTTCATCAGCCTTTTTTCCAAAGGCATCTTCTGCTTTCAGTAAAATCTCTACTTCATCACCAACACACTTACCTTCAAGCTCTTTGGTTACCTGATTGAACAATAATGAATTATCTCCCTGAACATACCCTAATGGCTCTTCGACCTGCTCTATAACTTCACCATTAGATTGATCTATGATTCTGTAAGTTAGTTCAACAAATTTGTTTATGGAGATTGTTTCGCTCATATTTCTAATAGTGTAATAGATTGAGTATTCAGATTCGAATTCAATAATTTAAAGAAGTATTAAAAAATAGTTGCACCAAATATTTTGACTTCAGAGTCCTGAATACCCAGAACAAGTCGACCTAAAAATTCTCCAGGAACCTCATCACTAGTTTGCTTATATAGAATTGAAACATGATCACCTCTTCTAAGGCAGCCTAAGAACTCTCTTTCAACAGATAAGCTTGATAACATTTTATTTTTTGTCCACTGCTTTCCCATTTCAATCTCATTTGCACCCATCAACATTTCTTTTGAAAAGTGTTTAATAAAGCCTAGGTAATCTCGTTTATTTGATGATGCAACTAACTCATCCATCAATGGGTCTGCAATTTCAAGTATTTCTTCGTTAGTTTTCTCAAGAAGATTCATTTAGTTCACCTAGTAGTTTTTAAGTTTGGATTGTATGATAATCTAATAGCATTATTATTGGGGCCTCAAATTGAGACCCCAGTTCTAGATACTTTAAATCTGATTAATCAACTATATGATAAAGGGGCGCTTTTTCCATAGTCCATTTAGCAGTTTTTGGATCACGTCTAGAAACAGTTAGGCAATGCCAATTCTCATCATCTAATTTCATGTGATCGCCTCTATAGTAATAACCTGGCCAGCGCGTTTCTTCACGAAATAATGTATGCTGTGCAACACATTCTGAAGTAATTGTGCGATGTCTTAATTCCCAACCACGCATAAGCTGATGAAGATCTTCAGCGCCTATATGCTCAAGATCTTCTTGCAATATTTCTAAGAGCTCAATACATTTTGTAAGTAGGTTTCCATTCGTCATATAGTTAACACCAATACCACCACAATATTCATCCATAATTTTCTCAAGGCGTTGGAGCCCTTGAATAGGTAATATATAGCTTGGCGACACTGTACCAGCAGTAATTTCATTACGACCTACTGTATAGTTTTCTAATGGCTTATAAATAATCTCTTTCAGATCATCACACTGTTTATTACTAACTTGAATCTTATCATCACCCATATCTTGGATATATTTAACGGCTGCTTTTGCAGCTATCCTTCCTTCAGTAAACGAGCCTGAAGAAAATTTATGTGCAGTTCCACCAACAGTATCACCAGCACCAAAGAGGCCTTCAACAGTCAGCATTCGGTTGTATCCCCAGAAATACTCAGGCGGGGAAATGTCTTCAGGACCACTGACCCATGCACCAGAACAAGTAGCATGAGAGCCCATTACGTAGGGTTCAGATGTAGTTAATTCAGGATTAGTATATTTAGGATCAATATTTTGAGAGGCCCAAACAACTGCTTGACCGACAGTCATTCCTAGGAAGTTTTCCCATCCAATTACTTCTAGATGCGGATCTTGAAAAGCTTCCATGGTGACCATGTGAATTGGTCCTCTACCAGCTTTAACTTCTTCTATAAACGCATGGTTACGTAAACATGTCGGCGTCGGAGTATGATCAATATATTCACCAACCATAGCTTTAGTGTGTTCATACCACTTAGATTCGTACTCTTCACCGTAAGTATTTTGAGTATATGTTTTGAGGTGGAGAAAATATGCACCAACTGGCCCATAACCATCTTTAAATCGGGTTAACACAATTCGGTTTTCCATTTGTGTCATCTTAGCGCCCACCTGAATTGGAAGCGCATAGGCTGAACCACTACTCCATGGAGCATACCAAGTCCTTCCCATTCCTTCACCTACTGAACGAGGCTTAAAGATATGAGAGGCACCACCTGCTCCTACAATTACTGCTTTGGCACGGAAAACATGATAATCACCAGTACGGCAATTAAAGCCAACTGCTCCACCAACTCTATTTTCCTTAGCCTCATCCATTAAAAGATGCGTAATCATAATTCGGTTATAAATTTTGTCTACTGATTTGCGAGCCGCTTCTGCAACGATAGGTTTGTAGCTTTCACCGTGAATCATTATTTGCCATTTACCTTCGCGCTGGTAACGACCAGTCTCTTCATTTCTCATAATGGGTAGGCCCCATTCTTCAAATTTGTGAACGGCAGAGTCAACATGTCGAGCCATATCAAAAGCAAGGTCCTCACGAACTAATCCCATCAAGTCATTACGTGCATATCGAACATGGTCTTCGGGTTGGTTTTCATCCCACTGCATTCCCATATAGCAGTTGATCGCATAAAGGCCTTGAGCTACTGCACCACTTCGATCAATGTTTGCCTTTTCGGCACATATAATTCTCATATCACGGCCCCAATATCTAGCCTCATAAGAAGCACCAGTTCCAGCCATACCACCACCAACAACTAATATATCACAGTCTTCCCAAACAGTTTTTCTCTTAGCCATTAGTAGTAAACTCCCTCTTTTAGCTTATCTTTATTTATTACGGGTAATCCAGTTTCAATGTTAAGAGCATCTGGCTCAAAACATAAAAGTTGTGAATCAAGTGCTGCTTGATCAGGAACTTCTAAGTCCGCAAGTTTTGGAATTTTTTCACCCCATGGTTGCGTAGTAATTGGAGAAACAAAGTTTTTCTCACGACCATCTCTAAATTTAATTTTCCAAGAGATAGTTCCTTTTTCTTCTTCACGAAGAACTCTTACGCTATGGCCCATTGGAGCAAAGTCAGCATAACCTCTTACATCAATTGCATTTTGAGGGCATGCTTTAACACACGAGTAACACTCCCAGCAAAAGTTTGGCTCAATATTGACTGCACGTCGAATAGTCTTGTCAATGTGCATAATGTCAGATGGACAGATATCTACACAGTGTCCACAGCCATCGCATCTAGTCATGTATACAAAAGTTGGCATAATATTTTCTCCGAAAATTAGTTATTATTAGTAATGTCTTGGCGCTTCGCGCTCAATTCCAAGGCCAAATTTCTTTGGCATATCAGCAGGTTCTGGAAGGTTCTCTCTTGAACCGTCAGCTTTAGTAACTCGTTTTTGAAAAGCTGCAGCAGGCTTATAAAACATGTGGGCAAATTTTGACCATAAGACACCACCAAATAGAACAGTGCTAGCCCCAATGAATAGCCCAAAAAATAGAGTTTGCCAGATATTAATTCCATTGGACTGCATGTAAGACCATAGGAGCGCAAAAGTAGACATAGCTAAGAGCGATAGAACAAATAAGTCTGCCCTAATTACTCTGTACCACTTATTACCTTCAGCCGCAACATCAACTCTTATAAAGAACCAAAACCAATAACCACCAACACAAAGCATAGCTGCACCTAAATGCCATGCTAATGGCCAAATTGAAGGAGTCATTGTGTTAGGAGTTGAGTAAGAAAAAATCATTACAACTGTCGCAACGACAAAAATGATAAATCCATACATTGTCAGAAGGTGAGCCAATCTTCTTCTAGTGCTGCAAAATTCTGACGAGGTTAAGATTTCATTGGTTGCAGTTTTAAAAGCAATAGAAACTTTTTCTCCAGAGCCTACGTTTCTGGTTGCAGATTTTTTTGCTTTAACTGAGTTGTTGAAGAAATACTTAGCACTCTTTTTATGAACCACATCAAAAAGCGTGGCACCTATAACAAGAACAAACATTGCAATTACATAAGTTTGCATTACAAAAGATGGAATAAATGCTGAAATTTCAGAAAATGGGTTAATAGATATCATATTATATTTTTCCTTTTTTTTGTTGTATTATGGAGGCCCTTATCCATAATAAATTCACTATATTTCCGAGCATGAGATTGTAGAATATTTGCGCATTTGTAATTCAATTTTTATAGAACCAGAAAACTCATAACTAATAGACCAGGATTGTTGATTAAATTTAATTTCATCTTCATCTATTTCGCAGAATGCCCTTTAAGTTCAACTTTTACTTTGTCACTTTCTTTAATTTTAGAATAGTACTTACGAAGAATTTCAACAACTTCAGGTCTTGAAAAATTATCAGGAACTTCTAGGTTTTCACTAAGAAGATGTCTTAATTTAGAGCCTGAAAGCATTAGTCTGTCTTCCTGATCATGTGGGCAAGTTTTCATGCTTGACATTCCAGCACATTTTTCACACCAAAATGTCCAATCAATCTTTAAGGGCTTAGTAGCCAGACCATTGTCAATTTCATCAAAAATATTGTGAGCATCAAATGGTCCATAATAATCTCCAACACCCGCATGATCGCGTCCTACTATAAGATGAGAGCACCCATAATTCTGTCTGAATAGCGCATGAAGTAATGCCTCCCTTGGACCAGCGTATCTCATGTCCAATGGGTATCCCGATTGGAGAACAGTGTTATCTACAAAGTAATTTTCAATTAATGCTGAAATAGATTTGGAGCGAACATCAGCAGGAATGTCACCTGGCTTTAGTTCTCCTAAAGTTGAATGAATCATTACTCCATCGCATATCTCTATAGCAATTTTAGCTAAATACTCATGCGAGCGATGCATAGGGTTACGAGTTTGAAATGCAGCTATAGTAGACCATTCTTTTTTTACAAAGTATGCGCGTGTTTCAGAAGGTGTCATGTAAAGGTCACCATATTGATTTGGAAATCCTCCATCTGATAAAACTTTTACAGCTCCAGCAAGATTGTATTTACCTTGGGCCATAACTAAGGCAACACCAGGATGTTTTATGTCGCTAGTCTTGAATACTTCGTTGCACTCTAGCTCTTTGTCAATTAAGTATTTTTCAGAAATAAGCATTGTAGCGATAACTGCATTATTTTTTTCGTACACAATAGCAACTTCCTGACCAACTTTTAAATCTTCATTATCAGTAGAAAGTGTTATTGGGATAGGCCAAAAAGTTCCATTGTCCAATGCCATATTTTTACACACACTTAGCCAGTCAGCTTTTCCCATGAAACCTTCAAGAGGAGTAAAACCACCAATACCAAGCATGATCAAATCACCAAACTCTCTTGATGAACAAAACAATTTATCCATTGAGTCTGTTTTTTTCAGCTCTGAATTTAATGCATCTCCTCCTAAAGCGAGGATTTTGAGTTCATTACTTGCGTGGGGTGGTACTAATTGAGACATAAATTAATTATTTTTTTAAATAGTTTTAATAGATTTTTAGAACTCATATATATGAGTTATCAATATGTTATTATAGGTTTAATTGTTTAAATATGTCAATTAAAACTTGACCTACTTGGCAATCATTTGTTAGTATAAAAAGTATACATGAATTAATATATATCTTTTATTTTTTTCTGTTTAATTACACACTTCAATCGCTTTTTAAAATATTAAAATTGTGCCAATGATTCGTTCTGCATTAACAATATCGCTACCAATTCTATTTGGTTTTGTACCTTTAGGGATTGCCTTTGGTCTTCTGTTCCAGGAGCTCGGTTACCCATGGTATTTCGCATCCTTGATGGCCATCTTTGTGTATGCTGGAGCTGCTCAGTTTATGGCAATTGGGCTTCTCTCTTCTGGAATAGGTTTATTAGAAATTGCAATTTCAACATTTTTCTTAAACTCAAGGCATATGTTCTATGGTCTTGCCTTCCTTGAAAGTTTTGGTAATTGGAATCTTAGAAAGTTATATTTAATATTTGGTCTAACGGATGAGACTTATGCGCTCATGACCACAATAAAGGTTCCTAAAAATTTTACTAAGGAGCGTTATTATTTCTTCATAACGCTATTTGCCCAATTATATTGGGTTCTGGGATGTACTATTGGCGCCTTAACAGCAAATGCTTTGTCATTCAATACGAATGGAATGGAATTTGCAGCGACTGCTTTGTTTGTGGTGTTACTTATTGAGCAATGGGTTAAGGTGAAGAGGTTGCTGCCGTTTGTCATCGCATTCATCGCATCTGCTATTGCTTTATTATTTTTTATAAAACATATGCTTTTGGTTGCCATTATTCTTTCAATCGCATCAATAGTTTTATTGCGGTTAATCAAAATACAGCCCAATGAATGAAATAAATTATCTTCTAGCTGCTATGCTTGTGATGACAGTAGCAACTTATATTACAAGGCTGACGCCATTTTTACTTTTTGGTAAAGGTCAAGAGAGCTCTTTGTTTAATTACATTTCTAAAAGCACACCGCCAATGGTGATGACAATACTTGTAATTTATATGCTAAAGGATGTTGAGTACTTAACATTTGAAATTGTCTATACATTTATTGCATTGCTAGTAACTGCTGGACTTCATATTTATAAAAGAAATGCTCTATTAAGTATTGTTAGTGGAACGATTGTTTATATGATCTTTGTTCAAACTTAGTACAACTTAATATTATTAAATATTACCTGAGATCTTTGAGTACATATGAATTACTATATAATCTGACACCCATTAATAAACGACTCATTTTAAACTTATAATCTTATGTTTCAATTAGCCAAAATTTTCCCTTTTATAGCATGGTTTAGACTGACCACTATAGAGACAATTAAGGCTGATTTTTTTGCAGGATTGACAGGCGCTATTATTGTCCTTCCTCAAAGTGTTGCCTTTGCAACAATTGCAGGAATGCCTCCAGAATATGGCCTTTATACAGCGATGGTTATTCCTATAGTTGCTGCACTTTTTGGCTCGTCTTTCCATTTAGTTTCTGGCCCAACCACAGCTATTTCAATTGTTGTTTTTGCAGCAGTCAGTAAGTATGCTGAACCTGGTAGCGCAGAATTTGTATCACTAGCTTTGACGCTGACCTTTTTGGCGGGAGTGTACCAACTAGTTTTTGGACTTGCTAAATTTGGTATGTTGGTAAATTTTGTTTCTCATAATGTTGTCATCGGTTTTACAGCTGGCGCAGCGCTATTGATTGCAAGCAGTCAAATCCCCTATATTGTAGGTATTGATATCCCCAGAGGAGAGGATTTTCTTAACACCTGGTTTGATATTTATACGGGAGTTGGGGAATTTAATATCTATCTTTTAATTGTTGGTCTTGGGACTTTAGTAACTGCGATAGTTGTTAAAATTTTAAAACCAAAATTTCCTAATTTATTAATTGGGATGCTAGTTGGTGGGCTACTGGCTTTTTACTTGGGTGGCTTTACTGACAGCATAAAAACTGTTGGAGCAATGCCGGCTTACTTTCCTCCATTATCAACGCCTGACTTTTCGTTAAACTCATTAAAGGCACTTGCACCAGAGGCATTTGCAATTGCACTTTTAGGTCTTATTGAGGCTTCATCAATTGGAAGGTCGATTGCTACTAAATCAAATCAAAGGATTAATGCGAATCAGGAGTTTATTGGTCAGGGAACATCAAATATTGTAGGAAGCTTTTTCTCAAGTTATGCATCTTCTGGATCTTTTACAAGGTCAGGTGTTAATTTTGAATCTGGAGCAAGAACCCCTTTATCTGCAATTCTTGCAGCACTTTTTCTAATGGCAATTGTGTTTTTAGTTGCACCACTAATTTCGTATTTACCTCTTGCAGCAATGGCAGGAGTTATCCTTCTTGTTGCATATAACCTCATAGATTTTAAAAATATTAAAAAAACGTTTACGTACAGCAAATCAGAGAGCGTTATCTTTACGGCAACTTTTCTAGCAACTCTATTATTTGAGCTAGAGTTTGCGATATATCTTGGAGTGCTATTATCATTAATGCTTTTTATTGCCAAGACATCAACTCCAGATGTTCATACGCTAGCATTTGGGACTCCACCAGGCGAAGGCGATAGAAGGTTGCAAAGTATTAGAAAGGCGCCTTTAGTGCAATGCCCACAGCTCAAGATAATTCGTATTGATATGTCAATATATTTTGGATCAATAAACCACATTCAAAAACAAATAAGTCAGATTGTTGATAATCAGAGAATTTATCATATTTTGATTGTTGCAAGTGGTGTTAACTTTATTGATCTAGCTGGCATAGAGGCGCTTCTAATTGAAAATAAACGTTTAAAAGCTCAGAATGGTAGTTTATATTTTGTTGCTGTGAAATCTACAGCCTTTGAGTTTATGGAAAAAGTAAATTTTGTTAATGAGATTGGCAGAGATAACTTTTTTGATTCAAAAGCAGAGGCCATTAATGTTTTATATGACCGGCTTGATAAGAGTAAATGCGAAAAGTGCCAAGCACTAGTTTTTAAAGAATGTAATTAATAGATTTTTCCAATAAAAAAGCTCGATTTCATCGAGCTTTTTTTTGATTGGAGGCTGGGACCGGAGTCGAACCGGTCTATAAGGCTTTGCAGGCCCCTGCATAACCGCTTTGCTACCCAGCCAATTGAGGTTAAATTTAAAAAAAAGCCTTGTTATCAAGACCAATACAAACAGTTAGAATATGGAGCGGGAAACGAGATTCGAACTCGCGACATTCACGTTGGCAACGTGATGCTCTACCAGCTGAGCTATTCCCGCACAAGGTTGGAAATTATAGTGTTTTTTTTCTAACTGTCAAATGTTTTTAGCCCTGCAATTAGATATTTTATACCTGACCAGAGTGTCAGAATTGTTGCAGCAAAGAGAAGGACACGGCCCATTATATTTATCTCATTAAATGAAAAAACGAATAGAGGCTGATGAATCAAAAGAAATAGTATTGCAATCATTTGGACAAATGTTTTTGATTTCCCTATCCATGACACAGCAACATTAGCTCTTTTACCAACTTCACTCATCCATTCTCTCAGCGCAGAAACAAGAATTTCTCTCGAGATTATGATTATTGATGGAATTGTGATATACCACGTGTGATAGTAATCTATTAGAAGAATAAGCGCTGTACAAACCATCAGCTTGTCTGCAACTGGATCAAGAAATGCCCCAAGCGCAGTTTCTTGGTTGAGTCTTCTGGCTAAGAATCCATCTATAAAGTCAGTCGCACTGATAACTATATAAATTGCAATAATAGAATTATTAATCCAGCTAAGTGGCTCTCCATCCAGATAGTTTGGCTGTAAATAAAACAAACCAATAAAGATAGGAATCAAAAAGATTCTTGATAGGGTAATTAAATTAGGAAGAGTCATCATAAGGCTAATTCTATCAAAGACTCGAAGTGTTTAGAGCAAACTTATTTAAATGTTGGTGCGCTCGGCAGGATTTGAACCTGCAACCGCTCGGTTCGTAGCCGAGTACTCTATCCAGTTGAGCCACGAGCGCAGCAGCGTAATTATCGCCATGTTTCATGCAAAGGTCAAGAAGAGTTTGAGGTATTTATTAAATTATCAACCAATTTATTAAGCTCCATCATTCTTGAACCTTTTATTAAAATTGTAGCGCCTTTATGATGGCTCTCTATCTCATTAAATATTGATTCAATATTCTCAAAATGGCTGCCTTTGTAGTTTTGAGCCTCTTGACCAATTGTTAGAAGATTATCAATATTTTGTTCACGCGCATAATCTCCAATTTGTTGATGAAGTTTTTTTGAATCTTTACCAAGCTCTGCCATTGCTCCCAGAACTAAAACTTTCTTTTCAGGAAATTGTTTAAGTGAGTCAATTGCAGCTTTCATTGATTGTGGATTTGCATTATAACTATCATCAAGTATAGTGAAATTTTGAAGTTTAATTAATTCTAGCCGCCCTTTTTCAGGTGTTGAATTCTCAAGACCTTTTTTTATCATCTGAGGGCTAACCCCAAGCTTAAGGGCACAAGCTGAGGCTGCTAATGCATTGTCTATTTGATGTAAACCAATCATTGAAAGAGTTATATTTACAGAGCTAAGATTAAAGTTAAGATTAAAGTTTAGAGCGGAATTAGTGTGCTTAATATCACTGGCATATATGTCACTTTCATTACCAAAAAAAGTAAGAGCTTTAGTGTTAGACATTTTTTCCCAGATATTGATATGAGGTGAGGATTTATTAACGATTGCAATACCATCTTCAGATAAAGATTCGAGAATCTCTCCTTTTGCTTTTACTAAGTTTTTCTCACTGCCAAACTCACCAAGGTGGGCATTATTCGCATTTGTAATGATTGCAATATCTGGCTGAGCCAACTTGCACAATAGCTCAATTTCATTTACATGATTTGCGCCCATTTCAATAATGCAGTATTGGTGATTTTTTTCAAGCTCTAAAAGTGTTTTAGGAACGCCTAAGTGATTATTAAGATTACCTTTAGTTGAAAGTGTTGGACCGTGTAGGGACAAGATTGAGTGAAGCATGTTTTTTGTTGAGGTTTTTCCATTGCTTCCAGTAATTGCAATTACAATTGGCGAGTGAGATTGACGATGCCAAGCGGCTAATTTTTGGTATGCTATTTCTGAATTATTAACTTCAATAGTAGGTAAATTTGAGTTAACTTTTTTATGAGTAATAGCTGCACTAGCGCCTAAATCTTCTGCTTGTTCAATAAAGTTATGACCATCAAAATTTTCACCTTCAAGCGCAATAAAAAGCTTTCCAGAAATTTGACCTCGAGTGTCAGTACAAATGCCCTGAAAGTTGATCGCTTTATCTGAGCTTGATTTACCACTAATAATTTTGCTTATTTTATCGGTGTCAGATGAAAGCATCTAATGCAACCTCAACATCACTGAACTGAAAAATTTGATCACCAATAGTTTGTGTTGTTTCGTGACCCTTGCCTGCTATAAGTAATACCTCATCTTCCCCTAAGGTTTTTACTGCCGTTTCTATTGCATGTTTTCGATCTAAGATTACCTGGACATCATTCTCTACTTTAATTCCTCCAAGTATATCTTCAATAATTTTTTCTGGACTTTCGCTTCTTGGATTATCGTTTGTAAGAATTATGCTGTCAGCCTTTTCACTTGCGATTTTCCCCATTAACTGCCTCTTGGTTTTATCCCTATCTCCACCGCACCCAAAAAGCACTCTGATTTTAAATTCAGGATAGTGCGTCCTAAGAGATGCAAGGGCATTATCAAGTGCATCTGGTGTGTGTGCATAGTCTATCCAAATATGGCTGTTTTCAAGTTGCTGCATTCTTCCAGGCGGTGGATAAAGTTTTGCAAGAAAAGGAATAATTTGATCTTCACTATATCCCAAACATTTAACACTAGTGAATGCTGCAAGAGCATTTGATAAATTAAACTCCCCTATTAAGGGTAACTCAAAGACGTAATTATTGAGCTGACAAATAAAACCATTCTCACTAGTTTTAAAGAATTCTAAATCATCGATTCCAAAGGTAAGTGGATCTTTGTCAGAGGCAGTATCTAAAAAATATTGATGATTTTCATCATCCCTATTAATAATTGCTTTTTTTGAAAAACCATTCGTAAATAATTTACCTTTGGCCTCTTTATAATTATTCATTGTTTCATGATAATCAAGATGATCTTGAGTCAAGTTGGTGAAGATGCCCTGAATAAATGAAAGCCCTTTAAGCCGATCTTGCATGAGCGCATGCGAAGAGGCCTCAATAATGGCTAGTTCAATTCCCTGGTTGCTGTATTCATTAAGTGAGCTGTATATTGAGAAGATGTCTGGTGTTGTGTTTATACTTTTCTTTTCAACCTTGCTGATTCCAAGAGTCCCAATAACGCCATTATTAACTTCTAAGAAGTCTAGTAGCTGTGAAATGTAATGACTGACAGACGTCTTACCATTTGTACCCGTGACTGCAATGAGATCAACATCCTTTGCTTTGGTGTAGAAATTTTGAGCAAGCCCAGAAAGGTGAAGCTTGAGGTTGTCAATTCTGATGATTGGGACGCCGCAATCAACATCTCTTCCCTCAATTAAAACCCCTATGCAGCCATTTTCAATTGCACTGTCGATATACTCAGCACCATGATTTTTCTCACCTTGAAGGGCAATAAACAAATCACCCTTAGTAAGTGTTTTCGTATTGAGTGACAGACCAGAAACATCAAATGCTTCAGTAGTTTCAGCAATATTGGATAAAAGGATTTTAATGTCCATTGTTATTAAAACCTATAAAGGTAATGGTCAACTTACTAAAATAATTTCGCTTGAATCAAGGTATGCATGTTGATTGCGCCAACTATATTATTACTTGAGTCAACAACTGGCAGTGAATTTAAGCTGTATTTTTCCATCAACTGCATTGCGATTAATGCAGGCTCTTGTGGTTCAATGGACTTGCAATCTTTGGTCATGACATCTTGAATGGTTAATTTCTGAAAATCTACATTAGACTCTAATGCCCTTCTTAAGTCACCATCAGTAAATATTCCCACGAGCTTTTCATTTTCAGCAATGAGAACCATCCCAAGTGCCTTTTCACTCATCACTAAAAGGCTATCAATAAGCAGCATCTCTTTAGTGACCTTTGGTATATCTTCCCCTGATTTCATAATACTGGAGACAAGCGTGAGTAGTCTCCTGCCTAGCGAGCCTGAAGGATGAGACATGGCAAAATCATCTGATGTGAAATTATTTAAGGACATAAGCGAGACAGCAATTGCATCACCCATAACCAAGGTTGCGGTAGTGCTTGAGGTTGGCGCTAAATTGTTAGGGCATGCTTCATTATCGACACTTATATCTAAATGAAAATCACTTGATGAGGCGATCAAAGATTTAGCACTTCCTGTCATACTGATAATAGGCACATTCATTCTTTTGATTCCTGGGAGTAATGAGATAATCTCATCTGATTCTCCAGAATAGGAAATCATGATAACTACATCATCATGACTAATCATCCCAAGGTCGCCATGACCAGCCTCAGCTGGATGTAAATAGAAAGCAGGTGTCCCTGTTGATGCCAGGGTGGAAGAGATTTTTTTGGCGATATGGCCTGATTTACCCATCCCAATTAGAACAACTTTCCCCATACAGTTTTTAAGAATTTGGCAAACCTCATCAAAATTTTGATCAATTCTGTCCTTAAGTTTTAAAACAGAATCAGCTTCAGTTTGAATGACGTCTTTAGCAATATCGATTATAGATTTACCCACAGGCATAGTAGAATTGGTCTTTGTTGTGTATTGATAGATTATAAATATTATTTAACTAGTATGGGTTATATAATTATTTCTTAATTTGAAATATAATCTCGGGATGGGAAAACTTTTAGCATTTATATTATCTGAGCTATTTCAGTGGAATTAAAAAACAAAGTTCTGTTTGTTTGTATGGGTAATATTTGTCGCTCTCCAACAGCGGAAGGTGCTTTTCGATCAATTGTTGAAAAAAATAGTAAATCTCAACATTTTGAAATAGATTCGGCTGGGACTCACGCATACCATATAGGTAATTCACCTGATCAAAGGTCTCAACAAGCCGCTATCAATCATGGTGTTGATTTGTCAAGTCAGAGAGCGAGGCACGTTCATGAGAGTGATTTTTATTATTATGACTACATTATTGCCATGGATTCTGACAATCTCGAAAGATTGAAATCAATCCAACCTTCTGAAAGTCATTCAAAGATTGAATTAATGTTAAATTATTCCAAAGAACATTATGGTGCTAGTGTTCCTGACCCCTATTATGAGGGAAAGTTTGATGAAGTCTTTGAGATGCTTTACTCAGCTTGCACATCATTTTTTGAAAGTATAGTAAAAAAAGACTAATATTCATTGACATTCAAGTCAGCACCAAAGTATAATTGCCCGCTTTATTGACCCCGCTATGTGGGCGAAAAATTAAATATACATTGGAGTATAAACCTTTATGTCAACGATTAACCAATTGGTAAGAAAGCCAAGAAGTAAGAAGATTGTTAAAACTGGTGTCCCAGCGTTGGACAGTTGCCCACAAAAACGTGGGGTATGCACTCGAGTTTATACAACAACACCAAAGAAACCTAACTCTGCTTTAAGAAAAGTTGCTCGTGTCAGATTAACTAATTCTGCTGAAGTTACAACTTATATTGGTGGTGAAGGACATAACTTACAAGAACACTCGGTGATTCTTATTCGTGGTGGTCGTGTTAAAGATTTACCTGGTGTACGTTACCACACTGTTCGTGGAGCATTAGATACAACTGGTGTAGATGGAAGAATGCAAGGCAGATCAAAATACGGTACAAAAAAACCAAAAACATAATTTATTAAGAGAAGACTAATATGAGAAGAAGAGCCGCCCCAAAAAGATTAATATTGCCAGATCCTAAGTATCATGATCTTGTTCTAGCTAAGTTTGTAAATATTTTAATGCTAGATGGTAAAAAATCAGTCGCTGAAAAGATTGTCTATGATGCACTAGATACAATTGAATCTAAAGGAAACGCGGAGCCAGTTGAAACATTTAAAAAAGCTCTTGAAAATATTGGTCCAGCAGTTGAAATCAAATCTCGTCGTGTTGGTGGTTCTACATATCAGGTTCCAGTTGAAGTAAGATCAGATCGTAAAGTTGCTTTGGCGATGCGTTGGATTATCGAAGCATCAAGAAAGCGTGGTGAAAAAGGAATGAAGCTTAGGTTGGCAGGCGAAGTGCTAGATGCAGTTCAAAACCGTGGTACTGCATTTAAGAAAAAAGAAGACACTCATAGAATGGCGGATGCTAATAAAGCATTTGCTCATTTTCGCTGGTAATTTAAGGACTCAATCATGGCAAGAATTACTCCAATTAATCGTTATCGTAACGTTGGTATCATGGCACATATTGATGCTGGAAAGACGACGACTACTGAACGCATACTTCTATATACAGGACGTACTCACAAAATTGGTGAAGTCCATGATGGAAGTGCAACAATGGACTGGATGGAGCAAGAGCAGGAGCGAGGTATTACAATTACTTCAGCTGCAACTACTTGTTTCTGGAAGGGAATGGATGGTCAGTTTGAAGATCACCGAATTAATATTATTGATACCCCAGGCCACGTTGATTTCACGATTGAAGTTGAAAGGTCATTAAAAGTATTAGACGGCGCTTGCGCCGTTTTTTGTGCTGTGGGCGGCGTAGAGCCTCAATCTGAAACAGTTTGGAGACAAGCAAATAAATATAACGTTCCTAGAATTGGCTTTGTTAACAAGATGGACCGAGCAGGTGCGGATTTTTTACGTGTATGCGACCAAATTAAAACAAGATTAGGTGCTAACCCTGTTCCGATGCAAATTGCTATTGGTGCAGAAGATGCCTTTGAAGGCGTAGTTGATCTTATCCGTATGAAAGCCATTTATTGGAATGAAGAAGACCAAGGCGCAACATATGAAGTGAAAGATATCCCTGCTAATTTGCAAGATCTTGCAGATGAGAAACGTGAATTCATGATGGAATCTGCAGCAGAGGCTAACGAAGTACTTATGGAGAAGTACCTTGATGACGGTGAATTGAATCCTGATGAAATTAAAGAAGGTATCCGTCTTCAAACCATTGCAAATCAAATTATTCCAATGTTCTGTGGTACAGCGTTTAAAAATAAAGGTGTCCAGGCTGTTCTAGACGCTATGGTAATGTATATGCCTTCTCCAGAAGAAGTGGATGCTATTACTGGAATATTAGATGATGCTGCTGAATCAGAAGGAGTAAGGCCTCCTACAGATGATGAGCCTTTTGCAGCTCTAGCTTTTAAAATTGCGACAGACCCTTTTGTTGGTAACCTAACTTTCTTTAGGGTTTACTCTGGTGTTTTGAAGTCAGGTGATTTTGTATATAACTCATCTAAAGGTAAGAAAGAGCGTATCGGCCGAATTGTGCAAATGCACTCCAACGATCGTGAAGAAATTAAAGAGGTAAGAGCTGGAGATATTGCTGCAGCTATTGGCCTAAAAGATGTTACGACTGGTGACACACTATGTGACATGAAAGATAAAATTATTCTTGAAAGAATGGAATTCCCTGAGCCAGTAATTGCTGTTGCAGTTGAGCCTAAAACTAAAGTTGACCAAGAAAAGATGGGTATTGCTTTAGGAAAGCTAGCAAATGAAGACCCTTCTTTTAGGGTTTCTACAGACGAAGAGTCTGGACAAACAATTATTGCAGGTATGGGCGAGCTTCACTTAGATATTATTGTTGATCGAATGATGCGTGAATTTGATGTTGGGTGTAATGTTGGTGCCCCTCAAGTAGCGTACCGTGAAACAATTACAAAACTTGTTGAGCACGAACATAAATTTGCCAAACAATCTGGTGGTCGTGGTCAGTATGGTCATGTCTATCTAAGAATTGAGCCACAGGAGCCTGGTGCGGGCTATGAATTCGTTGACGAAATTAAAGGTGGTGTTATTCCTAAGGAATATGTACCTGCAGTTAATAAGGGTGTTCAAGAACAAATGCAAAACGGCGTTATTGCTGGATTTCCATTAGTTGATGTTAAAGTTACTGTTTATGATGGTTCTTATCATGATGTAGATTCTAACGAAATGGCATTTAAAATTGCAGCCTCTATGTGTGTTAGAGAGGGCGTTAAACTTGCTAATCCTCAATTGCTAGAGCCAATGATGAATGTTGAAGTATCAACACCTGAAGATTACATGGGTGATGTTATGGGTGATTTAAATCGTAGAAGAGGTATTGTAAGTGCTATGGATGACACTCCAGCTGGCAAACAAATAAAGGCTGCTGTTCCTTTAGCAGAAATGTTTGGATATGCAACGGATCTTCGTTCAATGTCACAAGGGCGTGCAAATTACTCTATGGAATTTGCTAAATATACTGCAGCTCCAAGAAATGTTGCTGAAGATGTTATTGAAAAATTAAATACTTAATAGGGGATTAGAAATGGCAAAAGAGAAATTTGAAAGAACCAAACCACACGTAAA
>OJIQ01000017.1_pt1 | contig 24934 bp, 20 predicted proteins | sample 1595921 | NCBI WGS metagenome assembly OJIQ01 (sample SAMN05416693, study PRJEB24817) | seawater metagenome | isolation source: Sea water | place: Canada:Atlantic | collected 2013-07 | reverse complement strand
AGCAGAAACACTTTCCGAACTTTCGATGCTGTTTGTTCCCACAAGAACTGGCTGCATACTTTTTTGACATGCCTGAATGTCTTTCATAACAGCGTCAAGCTTTTCATTCATCGTCCCGTAAATTAAGTCTGAATGATCAACCCTTGAGGAAATTGTATTAGGGGGAACAACAACAACTTCTAAACCATAAATATCTTGAAGCTCTGACGCTTCTGTTTCAGCCGTTCCAGTCATTCCTGATAGCTTCTCATAAAGCCTAAAATAGTTTTGATAGGTTATTGAGGCCAGAGTTTGGTTTTCTTTTTTAATGCTTACATTTTCCTTTGCCTCTATTGCCTGATGAAGACCTTCCGACCATCTTCTGCCTTCCATTGTTCTTCCAGTAAACTCATCAACAATCACAACCTCGTCATCTTTAACGAGATAATCAACATTTTTTTTAAACAATACATGGGCCCTAAGTCCTGACAATAAGTGCTGCATCAAAATAATATTGCTGGAGTCATATAGGCTAGACTCTGGGGCTAAGGCGCCAGCGGCTATAAGCATGTCTTCAGCTTTAATATGTCCATCATCAGTAAGAAAAACCTGTTTATGTTTTTCGTCAAGAGTGTAATCTCCTGCAACTATAACCTCAACCTCCTTGCCCTCCCCAACTTCGGTTTGAAGTGTGAAGCTTGGAATCATTTTATCTATCGCGATGTAGACCTCAGCATGATCGCCTGTTGGCCCAGATATAACTAGTGGCGTTCTAGCCTCATCGATTAAGATCGAGTCAACCTCGTCAATAATTGCAAAGGCAAGCTTCTTTTGTGTTTTTTGCTCTTGAGAAAAAGCCATATTGTCTCTAAGATAGTCAAAACCAAGCTCATTATTTGTTGCATAAGTGATATCACAAGAATAAGCTTTTTGTTTTTCATCACCAGACATTCCTGAAAAAACCGTTCCAACTGAAAGCCCAAGAAAAGAAAACACTTTTCCCATCCATTCAGAGTCACGCTTTGCTAAATAGTCATTCACAGTTACAATGTGGACTCCTCTTCCAGCAAGCGCATTCAGATAGGCTGGCAGTGTTGCAACCAATGTTTTTCCTTCACCAGTTCCCATTTCCGCAATACTGCCCTCATTAAGAACCATGCCGCCAATAAGCTGGACATCATAATGCCGCAAACCTAAAACTCTTTGGCTTGCTTCTCTGACAACGGCAAAAGACTCAGCTAAAATGCTTTCCTCACTCTCTTTATTGCTTAGCCTCTCTTTTAGCTCTGCCGTCATTGAGACAAGCTCGTCATCACTCATCGAGCGCATCTTTTCTTCCAACGAATTAATTTTGGAAACTTGGCCGTTATACTTTTTTATTAGCCGGTCATTATGAGACCCTAAAACTTTTGATAAAACATTATTTATAATACTCATAGAAGACGAACGAAATTAATTAATAAAACTGGGGTATTTTCTCATATATGCAAGACAAAACAAAAGGAAACCCTACAAATTTTAAAGTTGGCAGCAATCTAAGCTCTTTATTTGAAAAAGCAAAAGAACATAACCACTTAAACGCATTAATTAAGGTGCAGTTCTCTGAACAGTTTAAAGGCCTTAATCTTTGCTTTTTAGGCTCTCAAGGCGTTACCCTACTTGCTAAAAACTCATCCATAGCCTTCCGAGCTGAAAAACAAAAAACAAAGCTCCTCTCTTTAATTAAACAAATCGAGGGCCTAACAAATATCAAATCAATCACTATTAAGGTTGATAAAAAAAACTACTAGTCATTTGGGTCATTTTTTGCTTTTAAATATCAACCATTTACATTATAATGGTGCGGCTTTTTATCTTAATATCTTAAAACATTTTTATGTCCGAACAAACAATCGACCTAAAGAAAAGACGTTTTTTAACCAAAGCCACTAGTGTAGTTGGTGCGGTTGGTGTTGGTTTTGCAGCATGGCCTTTTTTATCAACATGGAAACCGTCGGCTAAAGCTAAAGCCGCTGGAGCGCCTATAGATGTTGATATTTCTAAATTAGAGGCTGGTCAGCTTGTTCGTGTCTTATGGCGTAAAAAACCTGTGTGGATATTTAAACGTGATGAAAAAGCATTAGAGTCTCTTGACTCAGAAGACCTAATTAAAAATCTTGATGATCCAAACGGTACAGGCAACTCTAAAAACCAACAGCCAAATTATGTAACGTCTAATTTTCGAGCCATCAAAAATAAAGAAAGTGTTGCTGTTATCGTTGGGGTTTGCACGCACTTAGGCTGCTCTCCAACATATAGACCAGAGCCTGGTGCAGCTGATCTTGGTGGAGACAGTTGGAAAGGTGGTTTTTATTGCCCATGTCATGGCTCTAAGTTTGACCTTGCTGGAAGGGTTTATGCAGGTGTGCCTGCCCCAACTAACCTAGTAATCCCTCCGTATCAATACGTCACTGATTCATTGATTCGTATTGGAGTTGACCAACAAAAAACATAAGAGAAAATATGAATAATAAACAAAGTTGGATAGACCAAAGATTTCCATTATCTAAAGTTATTAATGAACATTTAGCAGAATACTACACCCCCAGAAACTTTAATTTCTGGTATTTCTTTGGTGGCTTAGCAGTGGTGATGCTTATAATGCAGCTGGTTACTGGGATATTCTTAACTATGCACTATAAGCCTGACGCAGAGTATGCTTTTGCCTCAGTTGAGTATATTATGAGAGACGTTGAATGGGGCTGGTTTATACGCTATATGCACTCAACAGGGGCCTCTGCTTTTTTTGTAATAATTTATCTTCATATGATGCGTGCCCTTTTATATGGCTCTTATAAGGGACCGAGGGAATTGATATGGATACTTGGCATGGTGCTGTATATTCTTTTATTAGCTGAAGCTTTCATGGGCTATGTTTTGCCTTGGGGACAAATGTCGTTTTGGGGTGCTCAAGTAATTATTTCACTTTTTGGATCAGTTCCGATTGTAGGGCCAGATTTATTAGTTTGGATTTTGGGTGATTATGCTGTTGGTGATGCGACTTTAAATCGTTTCTTTTCATTACATGTTGTTGTCATTCCACTTATTCTTGTTGTTCTTGTTTTTTTGCATATTGTTGCTCTTCACCACGTTGGATCAAACAATCCAGATGGAATTGAAATAAAGAAAAATAAAGATGCGGACGGTATTCCAAAAGATGGAATCCCCTTTCATCCATACTTCACAATTAAAGATAGTGTTGTTGTTGTTGGGTTTTTATGGATATTTTGTGCAGTTGTTTTTTATGCACCAGCACTAAACGGGTATTTTCTAGAGGCTCCGAATTTCATCGAGGCCAATCCACTTAAAACGCCTGAACATATTGCGCCATTATGGTACTTAACTCCCTATTACTCAGTATTAAGGGCAATTCCTCCACTGTTTGGCTCACAATTTCCTGGAGTATTAGGAATGTTTGCAGCGCTTGGAGTGTTTTTCCTCCTTCCTTGGCTAGATCGAAGTCCAGTTAAATCAATACGCTATCGAAGCCCAATCTATAAATGGATTCTTGGGACTTTTGTTGTCAGCTTTATTATGCTAGGCTGGCTTGGTGTTCAACCGGTTACCCCTTTATATGTTTTACTGGCTCGTATTTTTACGACTTTGTATTTTTCATTTTTTATCTTAATGCCCTGGTTTAGCACTCTAGGAAAAACCAAAGAGGTTCCAGAGAGGGTTACTGGATAATATATGAATATTAAATTAAAATTAATAGTTGGCTTATCTGTTCTTCTTTTTTCCGTAAACATTTTTGCTGCTAGTAAGGTTCATTTAGATCATGCAGATACTGATATTTTTGACGAAGCCTCCTTACAAAATGGCGCAAAACTTTTTATGAATTATTGCTCAGGTTGTCATGAGATAAGCTTGATGCGTTACAATCGAATTGCTAAAGACCTAAACCTAACCGAAGAGCATGTTGCTAGAAATCTAATGTTTGCTGGAAATAAAGTAGGGCAAGCCATTACTACAGCCATGCCAGAAGGTGCTGCAACTAAATGGTTTGGAGGCGTTCCACCAGACCTCTCTTTAGTTTCAAGGTCAAAAGGAACTGACTGGATTTATACTTACCTCAGAAGTTTTTATGATGATGAGGAGAGAATTTTTGGGGTAAACAATAAAGTTCTGGTAAATGCTTCTATGCCAGATGTCTTATGGTCATTAAGAGAAAGTCAATCTGAAGCAGAGTTTGACCAGAGCGTTCTTGATATAACAAATTTCTTAGACTATGTTGGTGAGCCAGCAAAGCTAATCCGCCTAAAACTAGGTAAATGGGTATTACTATTCCTTGGTATTCTATTTATTCTTGTCTATATGCTTAAGAAAGAGTACTGGAAAGATGTTAAATACGGCATATGGAGGCCGCGCGATTAATTTCTGATACAATCTTTATCTTTACATCCCTTGCTCTAAAAGGCAAGGCTATTTTTTTTTAATTTGGTGCAAAAACTATGCTATCTAAACCTAATCCGTCTTCAACGACCCTCTATGCTGCTTCTGAAGAGCTTGAGTCACATGCAGTTCGATTTATTATGGCTCACAAGTTAATTGAGCGAGAGGTTATAGAGCTTAAGTTTGATGAAATGCCAGAAGAAGTTTTAGAGCTCAATCCTTGTGAAACTCTTCCAACACTTTTTGATAGAGGAATGGTTCTATATGACCTCTCTGTAATTATGGAATACCTAGATGAAAGATTCCCCTTTCCTCCTCTTTTGCCAGTTGATCCTATTGAAAAAGCGGAAAAACGCCTTCTAATTTATCGTTTCACGAGATCAGAAGGCTGCTGGTACGAGCTTGTTGATAAAATTCTACATGGCGCCAAAAAGGAAAGTGATGCTGCAAGAAAAACTTTACATGGAAATCTTATAGAGCTACTGCCTTTATTCTCTCATAAGCCCTATTTTAAAAGTGAAACAATGACCCTTGTTGATGTCTGTATCGCCCCCATTCTATGGCGTCTTAATCTTTTGGGCATATCTTTAGACGGTAAAAAAGCAAAACCAATTATGGAATACGCAAACAGGCTTTTTGAAAAAGAGGGCTTTCATGAAAGCCTAACTTTTGCTGAAAAGGACTTTAATTAAAAAAAACTTATGTCAAGTGTAGTCCCCTATTTAATCCGCGCTTACTGTGATTGGATAGAGGACTCTAGTTTTACCCCTCATATACTCGTTAACTCTGAAAAAACAGGTGTTTCGATTCCTGAAGGCTTTGCAAGTGACGGTAAAATTATTTTAAACATTGCCTCTTCTGCAACAGAAGGCCGAGCAATAACCAATAAGTCTATTAGCTTTAAGGCAAGATTTAATGGAAGGCCTGAAAAAATTATTGTACCCTGCAACGCGGTATTATCTATTTATGCCAAAGAAAATGGTGAGGGAATGTTTTTTGACAACAAAGCCGATCCCCTTGATCAAGAAAACCAGAAACCAAATCTAACTATATTAGATTAGTCTTTCAATTTTAGAATTAAAAAATTCAATATTACCTTTTGCAAAAGGAAGTATTGGAACATCTGTGTATGCAGCAAGAGACTCTTTATTAGAAAGTGTGTTCGGTTTAATTTCGTTTAACACAAGACACACAATTTTTAGATTATTTTTCTTTGCAGCCTCAATAGCCAGCAATCCTTGGCTAACAGCGCCTAGCTCGTCTCGAACAACAATGATAACTGGCAGCTGAAGACAAACGGCAAGGTCAGAATTAAGGGATCTTTCTGCAATTGGGGAATAGATCCCACCTGCCCCCTCTACTAAGACAAAACTGTCTCCCACTTGGTTGTTACAGGCACGTACTAAGTCATCTAAACTTAGCGCCTTTCCAACACTTGCACTGGCTTCTTCGGGGCTTGCTTCAAGTGTGAAGCAATTAGGACATACTATGTTTAAAAGCTCCTTAGAATTGCAGGCCTCTTTAAGTGCAACAGCATCTTTTGGAATATAGTCTCCATTCAACAGCTCACAATTTGTTTCAACAGGCTTTCGAACCTTAACCTCTCTTGCCTTACTGAGATGCCTAACAATTTCAATGGCTACAGTAGTTTTACCAACCTCTGTATTACTGCCTGTTATAAAAACTCCATTCATAGCAACATTTTAGACGAAGTTATCAACCTCCAAGTCGCCATAAAAGTATAATGACGGCAATGCAAAATAATCTTAAAACAAGTTTTTGTGGGATGGCATTAAACTCACCAATCATTTTGCTTTCCGGGTGTGTTGGGTTTGGTGAAGAGTACACTCGAATCAAGGGCTTCTCTAACTCCGATGTCGGTGCGGTCTGCTTAAAAGGGACTACTCTTGAGCCAAGGCTTGGAAACAAACTACACAGAATTGCTGAAACTCCTAATGGAATGCTCAACGCTATTGGCCTTCAAAACCCAGGAACAACTGCGGTCATAAACGACATAATGCCAGGCCTGGATAAACAAGAAACTAAATTCATTATTAATATTTCTGGATCAACCGTTGAAGAATATGGTGAAATTGCAAAACACTTTGATGACTCTGATATCGACGCCATTGAAATCAATATTTCATGTCCAAATGTAAAAGAAGGTGGGGTTGCTTTTGGTAATGACCCCGAGATGTCTTTTAGAGTTGTTGAGATTTGCAGAAAAAATACTTCTAAACCAATTATTACAAAGCTATCTCCAAATCAAACAGACATTGCCTCCAATGCATTAAGGTGTATTGATGCTGGAAGTGATGGGCTTGCCGTTATAAATACAGTCATGGGAATGGCTATTGATATTGAAAAACAAAAGCCAGTAATAGGAAATAATCAAGGAGGGCTATCTGGTCCTGCTATAAAACCGATTGCACTTCTGAAGGTTCACCAGGTTTACCAGGTTAGTAAAAAATATAATGTCCCTATAATTGGTCAAGGGGGAATTGTGTCGGCTAATGATGCGATTGAATTCATCATTGCTGGGGCAGACACAGTTGGTATTGGAACTGCACTCTTTTATGATCCCCTTGTTTGCCAAGAAATAAACGAAGGGATTAGTAAATATCTAATAGAACACAACATGAAAGACGTTCAATCTTTAGTTGGCTCTCTTAATTTAAATTAAAAACTTATAAAATTAATGATGCAAAAAGAATATAACGCCACTTTAATTGAAAAAGAAGCACAAGAATATTGGGCCACAAATAACTCATTTGTTGTGGTTGAAGATAAAACTAAAGAAAAGTATTTCTGCCTATCAATGCTGCCTTATCCTTCTGGAAGGCTTCATATGGGTCATGTTCGAAACTATAGTATCGGCGACGTAATTTCAAGATACCAGAAAATGCTTGGAAAGAATGTTATGCAGCCTATTGGCTGGGATGCATTTGGACTTCCAGCTGAAAACGCTGCTATAAAAAACCAGGTTCCTCCTGCTGGGTGGACTTATGAAAACATTAAGCACATGAAAGAACAGCTTGTAGAGTTGGGTTTTGGTTATGACTGGTCAAGAGAATTAGCAACTTGTCATCCAGAGTACTATCGCTGGGAACAATGGTTTTTTGTAAAGCTATTTGAGAAGGGCCTTGTGTATAAGAAAAAAGCAGTCGTAAACTGGGACCCTGTAGACCAAACAGTTTTGGCTAATGAGCAAGTGGTTGAAGGTTGTGGCTGGCGATCTGGTGCGCCTGTTGAAAAGAAAGAGATTTCTCAGTGGTATATGAAAATAACTGACTACGCAGAAGAGCTTCTTGCGGACATACAAAAACTCGACGGCTGGCCAGATGCTGTAAAAATGATGCAAACAAACTGGATTGGCAAATCTGTTGGGCTTGACATTAAATTTAAGCTTAATGGGTCTGAAGCACTAACTGTATATACCACAAGACCTGATACTTTATTAGGTGTTACTTATCTTGCAATTGCTGCAGAACATCCTCTTGCTATTAAGGCTGGAAAGGGTAGCAATGAAATTCAAATGTTTCTTGAAGAGTGTAAAAAAATGGAAACGGCCGAAGCAGCTATTGAAACTATGGAGAAGAAAGGCATTGATTCTGGATTGACTTGTATTCACCCAATAACGGGCGAATCTACTCCAATTTGGATAGCAAACTTTGTTCTTATGGGCTATGGAACTGGGGCAGTAATGAGTGTTCCTGCTCATGACCAAAGGGACTATGAGTTTGCAAAAAAATATAATATATCTATCGTTAATGTTATTTCCGACCAAAGTGGTAATGTAGATACTAGCAAAACAGCTTACGTTGAAAAAGGAATTCTTATAAACTCTGGTGAGTTCAACGGCTTAGGCTTTGACCAGGCGTTTAGCGCAATTAGTGAAAAACTTTCAAACCTGAAAATGGGAGAGCTAAAGACTAATTATCGTCTTAGGGATTGGGGTGTTTCAAGACAGCGTTACTGGGGCTGCCCAATCCCAATAATTAATTGTCCTTCTTGTGGAGCTGTTGCAGAAAACCTTGAAAACCTTCCTGTAAGGCTTCCTGAAGATGTTGAGCTTGATGGTGTTGGCTCTCCATTAAAAAAGATGCCTAATTTTTATAGCGTATTGTGCCCTAAATGCGGCGGAAAGGCGGAAAGAGAAACGGATACTTTTGATACTTTTTTTGAGTCTTCTTGGTACTTTGCAAGATACACATGTGTTGATCAAAGCAATGCTATTTTAGATGAGCGTGCAAACTATTGGCTTCCTGTAGATCAATATATAGGTGGAATTGAACATGCAATCTTGCACCTTTTATACTCGCGTTTTTTCACAAAACTATTGCGTGATGAGGGAATAATTAAAGCGAGTGAGCCTTTTACAAATCTTCTTACACAAGGAATGGTTTTGAAAGATGGCGCTAAAATGAGCAAATCAAAAGGAAATACAGTTGATCCTCAAGAAATGATTGCTAAGTATGGGGCTGATACGGCAAGACTTTTTATACTTTTTGCAGCGCCGCCAACTCAAGATCTTGAGTGGTCAGACACTGGAATTGAAGGCGCCTATAGGTTTGTAAACAAATTTTATCGTCTTGTTACTGGTTTTGTAGATTCCAATAAAAACAATAAAGCCTTGAAAGTTAGTCTTGAAGATCTAAATGATGAGCAAAAAGAAGTTAGGAAAAGAACACATTTAGCGCTCAAAAAGGTAGGTGATGATTTAGGCAGAAGACATTCATTTAATACAGCCATTGCAACCATGATGGAGCTTAACAATACTTTGTCTAAATTTACAGATACGACTGAAAAAGGAGTCGCTGTTAGGCAAGAATCGATTGAAATCATGGTCAAGTGTCTTAGTCCAGTAATTCCCCATTTATGTCATCATCTTTGGCTTTTATTAGGCGGTAAAGAGGCTGTAGTCGATGCTAAATGGCCAGTTGTTGACGAATCTGCGCTTATTCAAGACAATATACAAACCATAGTCCAAGTTAATGGAAAATTAAGAGCAAAAATGATGGTCCCATTAAACTCTGACAATCAAAAAATCCAAGAGTTAGCTTTTACTGACGAAGGGGTTAGCAAACATATAAAAGACAAAGAAATAATTAAAGTTATTGTTGTTCCAAACAAACTTATAAACATAGTTGTTAAATAAAAATTATATTTAGTGTAAGTGGATTTAACGATTTAACATTTTTTCGATTTGCTCTCTTAATATTAGCTCCATTACAAAGCCCATTTTGCCTCCAGGAACAACCAAGGTATTTGGCCGTGACATAAAAGAGCCCGCAACCATATCTTGTAAATAAACAAAGTCGCAGTACTTATGGTCTTGAAACCTAACAACTACAAAGCTTTCATCCTGAGTTGGTATGTCTCTTGCAATAAAGGGGTTTGAAGTGTCTACTGTTGGAACACGCTGAAAATTAATATGTGTTCTTGAAAACTGCGGCGTGAGATAATTAATATAGTCCCACATTCTTCTGTGAATTGTGTCTACTGTTGCCTCAGCTGAATAGCCTCTTTGCTCCTTGTCTCTATGAATTTTTTGGATCCACTCTAAGTTTACTACAGGCACTACACCAATCAACAAGTCAACAAATTTTGCAACATCTATATTTCCATCTTTAACTCCACCATGAAGCCCTTCATAGAAAAGCAAATCACTGTCCCTTCCTACCTCCTCCCAGTCAGTAAACTCTCCAGCTTTTTTTCCAAAAGGGATGCCTTCTTCGTCAGAATGAATATAGTAGCGGCGCTTACAATGGCCTTTTTCTCCATAATCTTTAAAGGTGCTTTCAATCAAATCAAAGTGGTTGGCCTCTGGACCAAAATGACTAAAGTATTTATTTCCTTTTTTATCTTCAGCCTCCATGGTGCTTTTCATTTGCTTACGATCAAATTTATGAAAGCTATCACCTTCAATAATTACTGGAGTTGCTCCAACACGTGAGAAAATATGATTAAACGCATTTTTAACGGTCGATGTACCAGCACCAGAAGACCCAGTTATGGCAATTACCGGATGTTTTATTGACATGGCCCCACTTCATTATAAGAAAACTCTATTTATTATCTTACAAACAAGGTCAAGGTGTTAATAAATAAATTCATAACCGCTTGAATTTAAATCACGGGGATGTTTTTTACTTAATTAAAAATCTAAGTTATCAACTTTTAGGGCGTTTTGTTCAATGAAGTTCCTTCTTGGCTCTACTTCATCGCCCATTAATGTTGTGAAAACATCATTAGAGGCTATAGCGTCTTCAATTTTCACTCGAAGCATTACTCTTGTCTCTGGGTTCATCGTAGTGTCCCAAAGCTGATCAGGGTTCATCTCTCCTAGCCCCTTGTATCTCTGAAACCCCTGTCCTTTTCTTGCTTCAACAAGTAAAAAATTCAGAGCAGTAGAAAAATTAGGTGTTTTAATTTCTTTGGCGCCTTTTTGAATGTATGTCTCATCATCAAACATACTCTCAACTTGATCTGAATATGCCTCTATTTTTTTATACTCTGTTGAGTTAAAAAAGCCCTCATCAAGACAAATATTTGTCACTTCTACTCCATAAGTTTTCAAAGAGTATAGGATGCTATTATTTTTAAACTCTAAAATATTTTGCTCTGACATCGAGCTATTGTTGTTCATTTTCTCTTGAAGTTTAACACACCATTCTTTCGATCCTTTTTCGTCAGATAAGTCTAATTTTGGCATTCCCAACATAGACATTAACAAAGGCTCATTATATTTTTTACCAACTTTTTCAATAGTGCCAATTGTACTATAGTACTTAGTAACAAGCTTTTCAAGCGCCATTCCCTGAATAGCTGGAGCATCCTTACTAACAAAAAGACTAGCATCATGGATTGCCTCTTGCTGAAGATATTCATTAAGCTCAATATCATCCTTAAGATAACGCTCTTGCTTACCTTTTTTAATTTTATAAAGGGGTGGTTGCGCAATAAATAAATAGCCATTCTCAATTAGCTCTGGGTAGTGGCGATAGAAGAACGTTAAAAGTAGGGTTCTAATGTGGGCCCCATCAACATCGGCGTCTGTCATAATAACTATCTTGTGATATCTAAGCTTTGTAAGGTCATACTCTTCTTTACCAATACCACAACCCAAAGCAGTAATCAGTGTTCCAACCTCTTGAGAAGATAGAATTTTTTCGAATCTTGCTTTTTCTACATTTAAAATTTTACCTTTTAGGGGTAGAATTGCTTGTGTTCTTCTGTCCCTTCCTTGTTTGGCTGATCCTCCAGCAGAATCACCCTCTACTAAGAAAATTTCTGATTCAGCGGGGTCTTTAGTTTGACAGTCGCTTAGCTTTCCTGGAAGTCCCGCTATATCTAAAGCGCCTTTACGACGAGTCATTTCACGTGCTTTTCTAGCAGCGTCGCGAGCCCTAGAGGCATCAAAAATTTTCCCAATAATAATTTTAGCTTCAGCAGGATTTTCAAGAAGATATTCACTTAATTTCTCACTTACAGAAGACTCAACTGGCGCTCTAACTTCAGATGAAACTAACTTATCTTTTGTTTGTGATGAAAACTTAGGGTCTGGAACCTTAATTGACAATATAGCAGTCAAACCCTCTCGAGTATCTTCTCCAGTAATAGCAGCTTTTTCTTTTTTTGCCAACCCTGATGCATCTATGAAGTTATTAAGAGTTCGTGTTAATGCAGCTCTTAAGCCAGCAAGATGCGCCCCACCATCTCTTTGTGGAATGTTATTAGTAAAGCAATATACACTTTCATTGTAGGAGTCACTCCATTGGAGTGCTACGTCAACAGTAATATCGTCTTTCTCTGTAGAAATTGAAATAATGTCATTATGAATTGGGTTTTTAGACTTGTTTAAGTGCTCTACAAAAGCTTTAATACCGCCCTCATAAACAAAAATATCTTTTTGATCAGTGCGCTCATCATGAATTTCAATACGAACACCTGAATTTAAAAAAGACAGTTCACGTAATCTATTTGACAAAGTCTCAAACTTAAAAACTGTTTCAGTGAAAATCTCCACACTTGGCTTGAAGTGAATTGTTGTACCTGTTTTATCTGATTTTCCTATGGTTTTAATTGGTGAAACTGGAACACCTAGAACATAGTCCTGCTCATAGCTTTCACCAGACCTATGAATGGATAGTTTTAGTGTTTCAGAGAGGGCGTTTACTACAGAGACACCAACTCCATGAAGACCACCAGAAACCTTGTATGAGTTATCATCAAACTTACCGCCAGCATGAAGTACGGTCATAATAACTTCAGCTGCAGATATTCCTTCTTCAGGATGAATATCGACTGGTATTCCGCGACCATCATCTGTTACAGATATTGAGTTATCATCGTGTATTACAACCTCAATTTTTGAGCAGTGGCCAGCTAGAGCCTCATCAATTGAATTATCAACAACTTCGAACACCATATGATGAAGACCAGTACCATCGTCTGTATCACCAATATACATTCCAGGGCGCTTTCTAACAGCGTCTAAACCCTTTAAAACTTTAATATTGGAGGCTTGGTATTCTTCAGTCATAAATGGCCCTTAAAAAATGAATTTATTATACCACGGGTAGTAACTTTGTCGATAAATCATATAACATTTTTCACATTGCTGTAATAGAGAAATTACAGCTTAAACACTAGTGATAACTCCATTCTTAATATGGTAAATATTGGTTTTTTTTGGGTCTAAAGGAAGGTCTTTATTTCCAATATCGGTTATAAATATTTGTATATTTAGGTTTGTCAAAAAATCAAGTATTGAGTTAATTTTTTCCTGGTCTAGCTCCGAAGAAATATCGTCAATCAGAACGACTGGGTCAGAGTTGTCTTTTGCTAATACAAGTACTTGAAGCATCCAAAAAACAATTGAAAGTTTCTTTTGCTCCCCCCTTGAAAGAAAACCTTCATTTTTTTTACTTAAATAGAAATCAATTGAGGCCCTGTGTGGACCATACCCCAAATGTTTGGTTTTTATAAAAGAACTTTTGTTGTTTTGGAGATATTTTTTAATTTCGTTTTGGTTAAGGCTATCAACATCCTTTACCCAGCCTGTTTGTAATTTAAACTCTAGGCTTTTTGTGGAATCAACAAAACTCTTAAGAGACAGCAGGGGGCTCTCTTCAAGTATTTGTGTCAGTTTCTGTATGTAGTTTATTCGAGCTTGAGTAATCTCAACAGATAAGAAGGCGAATTTTGAGAACCACTCTTCAAGTTGATTTTGATTGTTTCCTGTTAGTATTGCATTTATATTTTTTAGGGCTTTATTATAGGATTTATATGTTTTTAATACTTCTTTGTTGTCATGAAAAACACCCCAATCTAGATAAGATCTTTTAAGTTTTGGTGTACCGCCTACTATAAAGCCCCTATCAGGAGAAATAATTTGTGTTGGTAGGTGTTGGCTTAAAAGGCTATTACTGGTAATTTTTTCAGTGCCAATTACAATGGTGCTTTTACTTTTAGATTTACTTAAAGTTACCTTTTCACCATCGATTATTGCATTTATTTGAATAAGGTCTTTTTCAAAAGGAATTACATCTTTAATATTTTTTGTTTTAAACGATCGACTGTGTCCTAAATAATATATAGACTCAATAAAGTTAGTTTTTCCTTGGCCATTACTGCCAAGAATTAGGTTTATATTTTTGTTGGGCTCTAGATACTGATCGTTTAAATTTCTAAATCTTGCAACATGCAGTTTCTCAATTATTGCCATGTATTAATTTTGGCTATATTCTCATTGGCATGATTATGTACTGATAGCTTTCATCACCCATCGCGCTTAGTAAACAAGATTTATTTTCGCCACCTGGTATAACCATATTTACTTCTTTTGAGCTTAATTTTTCTAAAACAGAGATTAAGTAATGGATGTTAAAAGCAATTTCAAGTTCTTTTTCTTGTTTTGTAACTTCTATTTGCGTTTCAGCCCTTCCTCTTTCTGAGTGAGAAAATATACTAAGCTTGTCATCTCTAAAAACCAGTTTTACACCCTTTGTTCTTTCGTCAACAAAAATTGATGCCTGTTGTAAGCTAGAGAGAAAATCTGCTCGATCTATAACAATTGTGTTGCTGAAGTCGGTTGGCATAACTTGCTTATAATTTGGAAAATTCCCATCAATTAAACGACTAATAATTTTCGTATTTGTATCTACTAATGAGAAATAGTTGTCTGATAGATGAATTTCTGCCATATCTTGAGTGCTTTTATTTAGTAGTTTAGTTAACTCTAACACTGCTTTTCTTGGAAGAATTACTGTCTTTTTATCTTCTAAATTATTGCTTTGTTTTACTTCACCAATTGAGAGTCTATGTCCATCAGTTGCTACAACAGTTAACGAGTCTTTGTTTAATTCAAAAAACAGTCCGTTTAAATAAGCCCTTATATCTTGATTTCCCATAGAAAAACTTGTGTTTTCTATTAGTTCTTTTAGTGCTTCTTGTTTTATTTTTATTACGCTTGTATTTTGTGTTTTAGGAAGCGCTGGAAAATCTAAATGATTGAATGTATTTAACTCAAATGTATTCTTATTTGCATTTAGATAAACTTTATTTTCTTCAATTTTAAATTTAATTTTTGTTTTTTCTGGGAGTTTTCTTACAATATCTATTAGATCTTTTGCATATATTGTGAATGTCACCTCTGTTTCACTTTTTATTTCATTTGAAGCACTTATTTCAAGCTCCATATCTGTTGTCGTAAGCGTTAATACTTTGTCTTTTAATTGAATTAATACATGCGAAAGTATTGGGAGGGTTTGTTTTTTTTCAACAACCCCAATTACAGTTTGTAATGGTTCAATTAATTCTTCAACGCTTAATTCAGTGTTCATAGGCTGGATGTCTTTATAAATTAATTATTATTATTATTAGTGTTCTTATTTTCTGTTAATTTCTATTTTTTTCTTTTTAAAATCAACAGCATAAGTGGTGTATATCTTGTTAATATCTTCAGGTTTGTTTTTACACTATTGTTAGTTATTGTTCTAATTATAAGATGTTTTGTTTCTTATCAACAACACAACTTATAATTTTTTGTTTATAAGTTAGTAATTTTAATTGTTATATTTTCAATATCGTTTTTAATCTCTTCGTTTGTGTTTATAAGTCCTTTTAGTTTTTCACAGGAATACAAAACCGTAGAGTGGTCCCTGTTTCCAAAATTTTGACCAATTTTTGCTAGCGATAAAGATGTTAGTTCGTGACATAAGTAGATTGCCATTTGTCTTGCTTTGACTAAATGCTGTTTTCGCGAATTTGAAATTAAGTCAGAAACTGTTATCCCATAAAACTTACTAACTGTTTTTTGAACTTCATTTACTTCAATAATAAGTTTTTTTGGTTTAATTAGATCACCTAGTGCGCCCTCTACAACATCTTTGGTTATAAAAGAATGATCTATTTGAGAAAAGTCAACAAAAGCCTTTAGTTTAAGAAGCGCCCCTTCTAGGTCTCTAACATTCGAAACAACATGACTTGCAATAAAAAGAGCAACATCCTCACTAAGATCAAGAGATATCTGAGGATTTTGAGACTTCTTTAATAAGATAGCTGCCCTCATTTCTAACTCTGGGGGCGAAAGCTGTAAATTTAAGCCTTGCGAAAAACGAGTTTTAAGCCTATTTTCAAGATCTTTAATGTTTTTAGGCGGCTGGTCACATGTAAAAATAATTTGTTTTTTTGTGCTAAACAAAAAATTAAAAATATGAAAAAACTCTTCTTGTGATTTATCTTTGCCAGCTATTAAGTGAATATCGTCAACCAATAATAAATCAGCTGACTGATAAAAGAGCTTAACATTTTCTATTGTATTATGCCTTAGGCTGGTTGTAATATTTCTTACAAAATCCATTAATGGAACATATATTATTTTTGTATTCGGGTTTTTTTCTAGCGCAAGATGCCCTGCAGCTTGCATCAAGTGAGTTTTTCCAAGGCCAGACTCACCATAAATAATAAAAGGATTGTATGGAGAGGCCCCAATCTTCTCTGCAATCTGTCTACTCGCAAGAGCTGCAACCTGATTGGCGCTTCCTAAAACCAGACTATCAAAAGTATATTCTGGGAATAATGGAGTTGTATGGTGCTTTGTTTGACCGGCAATTTTTTTACTAGAGTCAACAACGCCAAACCTAACCTTTAGTTTTCGATCAAACTCTGATACTGCGAGAACAATTGCAGCCTCTAGATTTTTATGGTTATTTATATACTTAAGTGCAGAAGCACTAGGCGCATAGAGGTAAAGAGTCTCATTTCTTTCTGCTGCTTTTAGGGGTTTAACCCACACACTGAACTCACCTAATGGCAGTGTATTTTTTAGCGATTCTAGGCACTGGACCCAAGTTTGAGACATAAGAAAGAAAGGTTAAATAGGAAAACAATATGCTAATGATACCTGTAATAAGCCTAAAGATGATTAAAGCCTTTGTTAGATTTAGTTGATATTTAGGCCTTTGGATTTGTTGTTCTTTATTAACTCCACATCTATATAATTTAACTAATAAAACATAAAAAATTTGACCTTCAAGCCGGAAAACTGACTAATGAAAAAAACCCCCTATAGTAGACTTTTTGAGCCTGTCAAGATTGGCCCTGTTGTTACAAAAAATCGCTTTTATCAAGTTCCACATTGTTGTGGTATGGGGCATCAAAGGCCACAAGCACACGCTGCTATGAGGGCCTTAAAAGCAAAAGGTGGGTGGGGGGTCGTTAGTACAGAGGAGTCAGAAATACACCCCACCTCCGATTTGTCGCCATATGTTGAACAAAGAATATGGGACAAAAGAGATATTCCAGCTCTAAGTCTTATGACAGAAGCTGTTCATGAGCATGGGGCTCTTGCGGCAATAGAATTAGCCCACAATGGAAACCATGCTGCTAACTTATATTCAAGGCTCCCTGTTATTTCGCCTGTAAGCCAATCTATAGATCTTGTTTATCCCAAACAAACTAGGCGCATGAATAAGAAAGACATTGCTGAGTTTAGGCGCTGGCATCGTAACGCCGCTTTAAACGCAAAAGCCGCTGGTTTTGATATTATTTATGTTTATGCGGGTCATGGCATGACACTTACCCAGGAATTTCTGCTTCCAGAAATTAACGATCGTACTGATGAGTATGGCGGCAGTATTGAAAACCGCGTTCGTTTAACACGGGAGTTGCTTGAGGAAACTAAAGATGCTGTTGGTGACACCTGTGCAGTAGCTTTTAGGTTTGCTGTTGATGAGCTTAAGGGTTCAGACGGAATGCAATTCTTTGAGGAAGGAAGAGCGGTAGTTGAAATGCTGGCAGAAATTCCTGACCTTTGGGATGTAAATGTTTCCGACTGGGCTAATGACTCACAAACTTCTCGTTTTGAGCCAAATGAGGGCTATCAAATTCCATATGTTGAATTTGTGAAAAGCATAACAACAAAGCCAGTAGTTGGGGTTGGTCGGCTTACATCTCCAGACCTAATGGTTAGCCTAATTGAGCGAGGAGCTTTAGATCTTATTGGTGCAGCGAGACCTTCAATAGCAGATCCTTATCTTCCTAACAAAATAAAAGCTGGAAAGACTGATCAAATAAAAGAATGCATTGGTTGTAATATTTGCGTCTCGAGCGATAATTTTGCAGTTCCAATTCGTTGTACACAAAACCCAACTATGGGAGAAGAGTGGAGAAGGGGCTGGGACCCAGAATCAATTAAACCTAAAAAGACAGATCAAAAAGCACTTGTTATTGGATCTGGACCTTCCGGATTAGAATGCACTATGCAGCTAGCAAGACGTGGTTATCATGTTACGTTGGCAGAGGCAGATAATAAATTAGGAGGCAGAGTGCTTTTTGAGTCTGGGCTTAAAGGGCTTTCTGCTTGGAAACGAGTCTCTGATAATAGAATTTATGAGATACAGCAAAAAAACAATATTGAAATTTACAAAGAAAGCGAATTAACCCTTTCACATATAAATGAACTTGGAATCAATAATATATTTTTAGCTACTGGGTCAAGTTGGCGCAAAGACGGTGTCGGCAGAAGTAGAAGAAAACCAGTTCAGGGCCTAGAGTCGCTTCAGGTGCTAACTCCAGAAGAGGCGATAAAGCAGAGCCCAAATTTAAGGGGCCCTATTGTTGTTTATGATGATGAGCAGGGATATTTGGCAGGGGTAATTGCGGATCATTTGAGTTTTGATGAACACGAAGTAATTTTTATAACGCCAGCAAGCGTTGTATCTCCATGGACAGAGTCAACTCTAGAACAAAAAAGAATTCAGAAAGCGCTTTTGGTTAGCGGCGTTAACGTAATTTGCAATAAGACCATAGATAAGGCTGAAGGCAGTAATCTTAATCTTAAGTGTGTATTTACTGGAGAGATTTCACTTTTAAAATGTTCATCACTAGTAATGGTTACAGAGCGCATTCCAAACACTACGCTCTATGATCAGCTTGTGGAGCAAGAAAATAATACTGAACAGGGCGAAGCAAAACACATTCAGTTAATTGGAGATGCCGAGTCTCCAGGTTTAATAGCAGATGCAGTCTTTTTAGGCCACCTCGCCGCGCAAAGTTTTGAGGAGCCGGAACAAGAAATACAAAAGGCCATGTTTATGCGTGAAATGCCAAGTCTTAAGTAAAGACAATACTGGAGAGGGGCTAAGGCCTATTTCACAATTGATTTTGTGCGTGTTTTAGAGTAACATTGCCCTCTTTTTGTATGACCTAATAAAGTATGCGCAAGACAATTATTGCTGGAAACTGGAAAATGAACGCCAGTAAGGCCTCTGTTAAGAGCCTAATTGATGGAATATTGTCTGGAATGGAAGGCGTTAATTCAGAGGTTTTGGTTTGTGTTCCTTTTCCATATATGTCCCAAGTTGAGTCTTTGATAGAAGGCAGTAATTTAAAGCTTGGCGCCCAGAACATTAACATAAACTCATCAGGCGCATTTACTGGCGAAGTTAGTGCCGACATGATAAAGGACTTTGGTGCAAAACATGTTATCGCTGGACATTCTGAAAGAAGAAGTTTATACGGCGAAACAAGTTCGGTCGTTGCCGAAAAAACGAAAGCTGCAATAGATGCTGGTTTGTCACCTCTCTTATGTGTTGGAGAGTCTCTAGAGCAGAGAGAGGCTGGAAAAACTGAGACAGTTGTTGCGGAACAAATTAATGCTGTTATAGAGTTAGTTGGCATAGAGTCTTTTGACAGTATTATTATTGCTTATGAACCAGTCTGGGCAATAGGAACAGGCATGACAGCAACGCCGGAACAAGCACAAGCGGTTCATTTTTTTATACGAAACCTTTTAGGTGAGAGTAGTGAAAATATTGCTCAAAAAACACCTATACTATATGGTGGAAGTATGAATGCAGGTAATGCTGTTGAGTTAATTTCTTGCCCAGATATTGATGGCGGGCTTATTGGTGGGGCTGCTCTAAAAGCAGAAGATTTTTTACAAATATGTAAGGCAGGTTAATATGACATTTCAAATAATTTTAGTAATTCATGTGCTATTGGCTCTTGGGCTAGTCGGGCTAATATTAATACAGCACGGCAAGGGAGCAGATGCGGGCGCTGCATTTGGTTCTGGGGCCGCAGGCTCAGTTTTTGGAGCTAGAGGCGCGCATTCATTTTTATATAAATTAACTGCAGTCATGGCTATTGGTTTTTTTGTAACCAGCATAAGTCTTGCTTACTTCGCTTCAAATGAAAGGTCTGCAGCAGAGGCCGACCAAAGTATTATGTCCCAGACAACTATGAGTGATGATGGGCTTGATACAGACGCAAGCGAAATTCCCAGCAATTAATTAAAGCCGTCGTGGTGAAATTGGTAGACACGCAGCCTTGAGGGGGCTGTAGCGCAAGCTGTGACGGTTCGACTCCGTCCGACGGCACCAAACGTAGTTGTTTTAACTCAAGCTTTATTCATACAGTTTATTAAGGATGTTATGTACAATCAGCATTCTTTCATAATTAAGAGTTAATGAAAATTACGAATATAAAAATACTTAAAGGAATAGGCTTAATGCTTTTAGGGATGACTATTGTTCCTTTTTTAGATATTTTTGCTAAGCTTTTGAGCCAAGAAGGCTATCACGTAACACAAGTTACATGGACACGGTTTTTTTTCCATGCTGTTTGGTTGTTGCCAATGATTATGTGGCAAAAGGTTAAGTTATTTTCAATCCCTGAAAAGCCCGGCTTACAGTTTTTACGGGGCTTGATGCTTACGCTAGCAACACTATTCTTTTTTGCAGCCATTGTAACCAACGATATTCCTGAAGCGCTTACGCTTTTATTTATCTCTCCTCTTGTTGTTGCAGTTCTCTCACCCTTTATTCTAGGAGAGCGCTTTGATATATTTATTGGGGTTGGTGTTCTAATAGGATTTATAGGAGTTATAGTAGTTCTTCAGCCAGATAGCGAGCAGTTTGATCCGACTTTATTGTTTGCCCTAGTTGCGGGAGTTTGCTATGCCCTTTATATTATCATAACCAAAAAATTATCTTTTCGTGCCCCACCAGTTTTGACTTTATTTTATTCTGCAATCGTTGGAATAGTTATTATGTCGTTAATTGTTGTGCCTTATTGGATAACTCCAGATTTAAAGGGCGTTTTAATGGGGGCAGCAATGGGTTTTTTTGCTGCAGCTTCGCACTTTATGATTATCAAGGCTTTTGAGTTTGCTAGCGCCTCAGAGCTAAGCCCCTTCAATTATTTTGAGATCGTAGTTGCCATTATTTTGAGCTATTTAGTTTTTGGTGTTTTGCCAAACGTTCAAGCGATACTTGGATTAATTATTATTATTCTTAGTGGTCTTTATGTCTCTTGGCGAGCAATGAAAAATAATCAAGATCAGGAAAATAAACAAGACGCCTTGATAGAGCCTTTATAAAAAGGATAGGCCAGACTTTAATCAATTCTATTCTTATTCTTTAATGTCTAACATATAATATGCAGGCTTTAATTTTCTTATGTAGTCCCTATATACTCAACATTGCAATTAACTTTAAAATAATATGAATTGGCGAACAAAAACCGAAGCAAAGATAGAGCTATTTTCTGATTGGCTTTTTGATAACGCCAAGAAAACAATACTAATTATTTTTCTTCTTGTAGCTGCTCTTGGCTCGCAATTGCCATCTTTAAAGATTGATACAACAACTGAAGGGTTTTTACATAAATCAGACCCAATGCGTGTTGAGTACGACATATTCAGAGATCAGTTTGGCAGAGATGAAAAGTTAATGATCGCTGTTAAAACTGAAAATATTTTTGACTTAAGCTTTTTAAAGAAGCTTGATAGCTTTCATGACGCTCTTGAGAGCGAGCTACCAAATATTAAAGGCGTTGACTCTCTAATAAATGCAAGAAATACTTATGGAATCGAGGGCGAGTTAATTGTTGAGCCCTTAATTGTCAGCCTCCCTGAAACTAAGGGTGAATTATTCAAACTAAAAGAAACAGTCATTAGCAATAGTCTCTATGAAAACTCACTTTACAGTGAAGACTTTACTATGACTACTGTTACGATTGACACAGAAACATACTCTAATGATGGGCTTTCAAATGAGCCAGTTAATATAGAGTTTGATGATGGCCTAGAGTTTGATGATGGCCTAGAGTTTGATGATGGCCTAGAGTTTGATGATGATAGCTTGGGCGGCCAGAGGGTGTATTTAACAGATGCTGAGAACGACGAAATAATTGCAAAAACCCAGAGCATCATGCAGCGTTTTGATGGAGATAATTTTGAAATATACTTATCAGGCTCGGCTGCAATTGCAGGGATCTTTAAGCAAGCCCTAATGAATGATTCAGTTATTTTTATTAGTTTAATGATGATTGTTATTATGGTTGTTTTGTTTGCTTTATTTAGGCGTATTTCAGGCGTTATATTGCCATTAGCCTGCGTATCTCTTACGCTTATAACAACCGTCTCATTAATGTCGGTATTTTCAGCTCCTTTTACAATGGCTACCCAAATTATGCCAACCTTTTTGTTGGCGGTGGTGACTAGCGCATCTATACATTTGCTGGCAGTCTTCTATAAGGACTTTTCAAAAACAAATGACAAGAAAGCATCCTTGAGGTATGCAATGGGCCACTCAGGCCTAGCAATTATAATGACCTCTATTACCACAGCTGTTGGCTTATGGTCCTTCTCTTTTTCTGGAGTTGCACCCGTAGCCGATCTTGGTGTTTTTGCTAGCAGCGGCGTAATGATTGGCTTAGTTTTTACTCTCATTTTTCTGCCTGCTTTAATATCTATAACTAGAGTTAAAACCCTTAAGACTAACTCAGATAAAGAAGGCCAAACCCTAATGGATAGGTCTCTTATTGGAATAAGTGTGTTCGCAACTGGACGCCCAAAACTTATAGTCTCAGTAAGTGCTGTATTAATTATTTGCGCAGCTATTATTGCATCACAGCTTAGGTTTTCTCACTTTCCGCTTCAATGGCTTCCAGAAGATAACTTTGCGCGCGTCGCAACGGAGGCGGTTGACGAAAATCTTAAGGGCTCCCTAACGCTTGAAGTTATTATTGACACTGGAGAAACAAATGGACTTTATAACCCAGAGCTTTTAAAGGTGATTGATGACGTTTCTAAAAACATAAATTCTATCTCAACAGGAAACATGTTTGTTGGTAAGGTTATTAGTTATATTGATGTTATCAAGGAAACAAATAGAGCGCTTAATGAAAACCGTGAAGAGTTTTATGCGATTCCTGATGATCCTGATCTTATTGCACAGGAGTTTTTGCTTTTTGAAAGCAGTGGCAATGATGACCTTTCGAGCCTTGTAGATGCAAATTATTCTAAAGCCCGGCTAACGCTTAAAACCCCTTTTATTGACTCACTTGAAGCTAATATTTTTATAGACAATGCACAGGTTTACTTAGACCAAAAGTTTGGCTCCCTTGCTAAAGTTACTTTCACTGGCATTGGAACTCTGATGACCGTAACTTTTGAAGAGGCGATTTATAGTAGTGCATTTAGTTATGTCCTTGCCTTTTCATTAATAACTATTCTTATGGTGTTATTAATTGGCAATGTAAAAATTGGCCTCATTAGTATGATTCCAAATATTCTGCCCATAATTTTTCTTTCAACAATTATGGTTGTCTTTAAAATGCCTCTTGACATGTTTACCTTATTGATTGGCGCTATAGCACTTGGACTTGCGGTGGACGACACTGTTCATTTTATGCATAACTTTAGAAGATATGAGCTTCAATATAATGATGTTGATAAGGCAGTAAGGCTTACATTGCTTGGCACTGGAAGAGCCATTACACTAACTTCTATAGTCCTCGCTCTTGGCTTCCTTGTGCTGACCTTTTCTCAAATGAACAACATGTTTGACTTTGGTGTTTTAACAGCCAGTGCAATTTTGGTAGCAGTATTGGCAGACTTTTTCTTGATGCCAGCAATAATGAAGCTGATTATTAAAGATAAGGCTAGTATGTAGGAGTTGTAAATTCGAACTATAAAAAAGGCGCCGAAGGCGCCTTTTTTGAAGATCTTAAAGCTTAGCTCTGGGCTTGAGCCATAACCTCTTCGACAAAATTATCTTCTTTTTTCTCAATACCCTCACCGACTTCATAGCGAATAAAAGACTCAACCTCTGAATTTTTAGATTTCACTAAAGCGCCAACGGTAGTGTCTGGATCTTTAACAAAAGATTGGCCGTAAAGAGTAACTTCATTGACAAATTTTTTCATTCTCCCAACAATCATTTTTTCAATAATATTGTCAGGCTTTCCACTTTCTTTAGCTTGTTCAATAAAAATTGCCTTTTCTCTTTCAAGAAGTTCAGTTGAGAGCTGGTCTTCACTTACACATTCAGGCTTTGAGGCTGCAATATGCATAGCGATATCTTTTGCAAGTTCGGCGTCATTTGAAGACAATACTGTGAGTACAGCAATTCTCTCACCATGCTTGTATGCGCCTAAAACTCCGCTTTCAGTACTGACAATTTGAACTCTTCTAACTGAAATATTTTCACCAATTTTAGCGATAATTTCTTCTCTTGCCTGATCAACAGTAACGCCAGAGTCTAGTTTTTGCTCTGAAAAAATCTCAACAGATTCTGGTTTATTCTTTAGTGCTAGGGCGCCTAAAGTGTCAACAAAATCAATAAAGGCAGAGCCTTTAGTTACAAAGTCTGTTTCAGAATTAACTTCAAGAATTGCAGCATGCATTTTATCTTCACTAATAGTAACACTTACAAGTCCTTCAGAGGCTACTCGACCAGCTTTTTTTGCAGCTTTTGCTGCCCCAGATGCTCGCATTAAATCAATTGCAGCTTCTAGATCTGCATTGGTCTCAACCAAAGCTTTTTTGCAGTCCATCATGCCTGCGCCAGTTCTTTCTCTTAGTTCTTTAACTAAAGCGGCTGTAATTGCCATAATTTATCTCCTATATATACTTTGTATAGCTATTTATTCAGTATCTGCCTTCTTAGCAGCAGGCTTCTTAGCAGCAGGCTTCTTAGCAGCAGGCTTCTTAGCAGCAGGCTTCTTAGCA
>OJIQ01000016.1_pt1 | contig 25690 bp, 27 predicted proteins | sample 1595921 | NCBI WGS metagenome assembly OJIQ01 (sample SAMN05416693, study PRJEB24817) | seawater metagenome | isolation source: Sea water | place: Canada:Atlantic | collected 2013-07 | reverse complement strand
GCAGCGTCAGATGTGTATAAGAGACAGTGCTGAAATCAATGTAGTCGCATCAGTTAAGCCATTACATTCTCTGGTTTCGGCTGTTATGAAAGGTGTTGGAAAGCCTGATCTCATTGTTAAAGGTTCAGCGTCTCCTCATACATACTCACTCAAACCATCACAGGCAAAACAATTGGAGGACGCAGACCTGGTTTTCTGGATGGGTCATGAATTGGAATCTTTCTTAGAAAAGCCTCTTGAAGCTATTGCGAGTAATGCGAAAGTTGTTGAGCTCATTAATACTGATGAGTTAAAAAGAATAAAAATGCGTGAAGGTGGTGCTTTTGATGATCATGGCCATGATGAACACGATGAACACGATGAACACGACGAGCATGATGAACACGACGAGCATGATGAACGTGATCATGGAGAGTTTGACGTTCACGTATGGCTTGATCCTGAAAATGCCAAAGTTTTGGTGAATGAAATCAAGCATTCACTGATAGAGCTTGATCCAAGCAATGCTGCTCAATATAAATTCAATTCGGATGAACTTATGGTTAGGCTAGACCAGCTCATTGATGATGTTTCAGTCAAACTTGCACCTGAAAAAGAGAAGGGTTTTGTTGTTTTTCATGATGCCTACCAGTATTTTGAGGAGCGCTTTGGTTTGTCAGCTGTAGGCTCAATAACGGTCTCACCTGAAGTCATGCCAGGAGCAAGTCGTATCAAAGAACTCAAAGACAAGATTAATGAGCTGAATGCCCTCTGTGTTTTCTCTGAGCCCCAGTTTGAACCAAAGTTAGTATCAACCGTTATAGAGGGTACAAATGCTAGTACAGGGGTGCTTGATCCTCTTGGAGCATCAATAAAAGATGGTCCTGAGCTCTACTTTACTCTGATAAACAATATGGCAAATAGTCTTAAGGAGTGTCTTTCTAAATAAGGCTAATTGCTGTTTCATTATTTAAATACTGACTTTATTTATGCTGAAAGATGGATTACAAAAACAGACCTTAGAAAATAGTATGACGCTTGATGTTTTTTATAAGGATGGTTTAAAGCACGGGAAAGAAGTTTACAAATATGCCTCTGGTAATGTTGCATTAGAGGCTTATTACTCTAAAGGTCTTCTTCAGGGGAAACTGAGAGAATGGAAGGAGGATGGACAGCTACTTCAAGAGCTGACTTATAAAAATAATTTAGAGCATGGCAAGGCTTTAACTTGGGATGAAAAAGGTCAGCTCAGTTCAGAAATCATGATGAAAAAAGGAAATCCCTCTGGCAAGTATATTATTTATGAAGACGGCGTTATATCAGAAGAGGGTATTGCTACTCCTCCAAAGATAGATCCTCCATCCTGCTCTTGCTGTTAAATTCAGAGAAAAAACTTATAGGTTTATTTTTTTGTATTGCGTCATATAATTAACGCTTACATCATCACCTAGTTTGTATTTTTTAGTAATTGGGTTGTAAGTCATTCCAATCATTGAGCTAATTGATAAATCCCAAGTTCGAGCCCAACCATCAATCTCACTTGGGCGTATAAACTTCTCGTAGTTATGAGTCCCCTTAGGTAGGAGATTTAAAATATATTCTGCACCAACAATAGCAAAGAAATATGCTTTTGGATTTCTATTTATTGTTGAGAAAAAAACCCTTCCATTTGACTTAACTAATTTAGAGCAAGCTTCAATAACTAATGATGGGTCTGGAACATGCTCTAGCATTTCAAGACATGCTATGACATCAAAAGACTCTTGTTCAGATTCTACTAATTCTTCTGCAGATATAAACTTATAGTCAATATCAAGGCCAGATTCCAGCAAATGAAGTTTAGCAACTTCAAGGCCTGCTTCAGCGAGATCAATACCAACCACAGTAGCTCCTTCAAGGGCCAGGGATTCACTCAGAATTCCGCCACCACAGCCTATATCAAGAATGCGTTTTCCTTTAAGAGATCCACCACACTGCTCTTTGATATAGTTAAGACGAAGCGGATTAATATCATGAAGCGGTTTAAACTCTGAATTTTTGTCCCACCAGCGCGCTGCTAGGACTGCAAATTTATTTACCTCTTCGTGGTCAACGTTTGAGTTCATAGTGCCTTTATAAAGTCGAGTACTTCTTCAGCATGACCATCCACCTTGACTTTATCCCACTGCTTGAGAATGTCTCCGTCCGGGCTAATAACGAAAGTTGATCTGACGATACCGATGTGCTCTTTGCCATACATTTTTTTAAGCTTTAAAACATCAAACTGCTTACACAAAGACTCGTCCTCGTCTGAGATTAGGTCGATTGTGTAGTTGAACTTTTTGATGAATTTATCGTGCGATGCAATGGAGTCTCTAGAGACGCCATAGATCACTGAATTATTTGCAGCAAAGTCATCATTGAGCCTAGTAAAGTCGTTGCCTTCAATGGTGCATCCAGGGGTGTCATCTTTTGGATAAAAGTAGAGAACAATGTTTCTTCCCTGGTTGTCAGGAATGTCAATTTTTAGATTACTTGTGGCGACACATGTAGTGGGGTTTATTTTATTCATATACGATATAATCTCATGGCTTTAATTTTAAAGCAGTCATTTTAACATTGATATGCAAAACATCCGAAATTTTTCTATCATTGCGCATATAGATCATGGCAAGTCAACAATTGCTGATCGCTTTATTCAGCATTGCGGTGGACTCAGTGATCGTGAGATGTCGTCACAAGTTCTTGACTCTATGGATATTGAGAAAGAAAGAGGGATTACGATTAAATCACAAAGCGTTTCTTTGCAATACAATGCAAAAGATGGTCAAACATATCAATTTAATTTAATTGACACGCCAGGACATGTTGATTTTTCATATGAAGTTTCTAGATCTCTTTCTGCTTGTGAGGGAGCACTATTAATTGTTGACGCCTCTCAAGGCGTTGAAGCTCAAACAGTCGCTAATTGTTATACTGCTTTAGATCAAGGTCTTGAGGTAGTTGCGGTTCTTAACAAAATTGATTTGCCCGCTGCTGAGCCAGAAAGGGTTGTGGATGAGATAGAGGATGTGATTGGTGTAGAGGCTCATGATGCGGTCCATGCAAGTGCTAAATCTGGTATTGGAATTGAAGAAATTCTTGAGCAGATTGTTGAAAAAATTCCTGCCCCAGAAGGCAATGTAGATGCTCCAATTAAAGCGCTCATAATTGATTCATGGTTTGATAATTATTTAGGTGTTGTCTCTTTAATCAGAGTTATTGATGGAGAAATTAAAGCTAAAACAAAGATTAAAATATTCTCCAATAAAAACGAACACTTAGTTGACGAAGTTGGTATTTTTACACCTAAAAGAACTAAGACCGATAGCTTAAAGGCTGGAGAGGTTGGTTACTTAATTGCCAGTATCAAAAATATTGATGGAGCTCCAGTTGGCGACACCATAACTAGTAGTAAAAATCCAGTTGATCAGCCTTTAGATGGTTTTAAGCCTGTGCAGCCAAGAGTTTTTGCAGGGCTTTTCCCTACATCCGGTGAAGACTATGAGAAATTTAGAGATGCACTAGCGAAGCTCCGCTTAAATGATGCGGCTTTACAGTATGAGCCTGAAAACTCGGACGCACTTGGGTTCGGCTTTAGGATTGGCTTTTTAGGTCTTCTTCATATGGAAATTGTTCAGGAGCGTCTTGAGCGTGAATATGACTTAGACTTAATAACGACTGCGCCAACAGTAATCTATGAAATTCTTGATACTAAAGGCAACGTAACAAAAATTGATAGTCCATCAAAACTTCCTCCAGTTCAGACTATAGCTGAATTTAGAGAGCCAATTATTACAGCAAATATTTTAGTAACCAGTGAGTATGTTGGGCCAGTAATAAGCCTTTGTGTTGAAAAGAGAGGTGTTCAAAAAAATATAAACTATATGGGCAGGCAAGTCTCTATTGTTTATGAGCTCCCATTAAATGAAGTGGTTTTAGATTTCTTTGATAAACTTAAATCTGCATCAAGAGGTTTTGCCTCTATGGACTATCATTTTGAGCGTTATCAGACTGCTGATTTAATACGTTTAGATATATTGATAAATAATGAAAGTGTTGACGCTTTGGCTTTAATTATCCATCGTGACAACTCTACTTATAAAGGCCGAGAAATTGCTGAAAAAATGAAGGAGCTTATCCCTAGACAGATGTTTGATGTTGCAATCCAGGCATGCATTGGAGTTAAGATAATCTCAAGAACAAATGTTAAGGCGCTTAGAAAAAACGTTACGGCAAAGTGTTATGGTGGTGACATTACTCGGAAAAAGAAGTTACTTGAAAAGCAGAAGAAGGGTAAGAAGAGGATGCGTTCAATTGGGAGAGTGGATATTCCGCAAGAGGCTTTTCTTGCAGTTCTTCATATTGATTAAACTATCTCATTTAATTTAGTAAACCATTCAGTATGGTCTTCAATCTGAACTAAAGTAGGCGTAATATTGGGTGCTTCCATTGTGCTGCCTAATGGTAATAACATCCAACCTTTTGCAGTTTGCCTTGGGACTCGTGATCCACATTTATTACAAAACGCATTGCCAAAGGTATTTGGCAGAGGTAAAGTGTATTCGCCCCTTTTATTCTCACCTGAAAGCCATAAAAATTGCTCAGGCTTGACAAAAAGATTTGCTGCAAATGCTGCCCCAGTTACTTTCCGACATCGGGAGCACTGACACATTCCAAAAAACTCATAAGGCCCTTTCATTTGCCATGAGACTATGCCGCAAAGGCATTCTCCATTTAAAGTTTTTATACTCATAATATCTCTAAAAAAAACTTGGTACCAAAGTAAGATAAAACCAATATGGCAAAAGCAGTTTGAGTGGATACTGCTATAAGTTTTCCTCTCCAGCCAAAAATCTTATGCCCAAGCAGAATCCCAGCAAAACCAATCCAAGCAATGATTGAGAGGATGGTTTTATAGGTAAGTTTTTGTGTAAAAAAATCATCGATATAGAGATAACCTGAGATTAAAGAGAGGGTAAGAAGCAAAAACCCCATTTTTAATGTTTGATAAAGGAACGCTTCCATAGTTTGAAGTGCTGGAAGCTTATCGACAAAAGTATTAAAGTTATGTTCATGTAAAAAACGCTCTTGGATGCTTACAAGGACAGATTGAGCAACTGCAATGGCAAGAAGAGCATATGCACCAATTGACAGAAAAGCATGAGCTGCAATTGACATAGAAATAAGCTTACCTTGGGTTCCTGGAAATAAAAAAGCAATAATAACTGCAAATGCACTTAGAGGGTATACAAGGATCCCTAAAGAGTGAATAGGCTTACTGAAAGAGGTTAGAAATAAAAGCGTAGCTACAACCCATGCTACAAATGAAATACTCACAGTTAGTCCAAAAAACACACCATCATACTGCCACAACTCAAACAGAATATAGCCATGCGAAGAGCAAGCTATTAGAAGCATTAAATTAACAATTGTTCGATGTTGATTTGTTACTGAATCTAAAACAAAATATCTGGTTAGTAAAAGTCCAGAAAGTAGATAAGCGATAAATGGTAGAGCATGAAGTAAAGGCATCTCTAGCTTTGTCTTTGCAAAAGATTATATAATACGATATTTCACCCAAGTAGAACATAATGTTTGATAATTTAACGGAACGACTATCCAATAGCTTTAAAGCCATTCAAGGCAAAAATAAGCTGTCCGATGAAAACATTAAAGAGGCCATAAGAGAAGTCAGAAGATCTCTCTTGGAGGCTGATGTTGCGCTTGATGTAATTAAGTATTTTATAGAGCGAGTTCAAAGTAAAGCAATTGGACTTAAAGTAGGGGAGGGGCTGAGCCCATCTCAAGCCTTTATTAAGCTAGTTGAAGCTGAGTTAACAGAAGTAATAGGTGGCCAGAATGAATCTCTAAACCTTGCAACTCAGCCACCAGCAGTTGTAATGGTAGCAGGCCTTCAAGGTTCAGGAAAAACAACCTCAATTGCCAAGTTAGCTCGTTATTTAAAAGAAGAGCAAAAAAAGAAAGTTCTTGTAGTCAGTGCAGATGTTTATAGACCTGCTGCTATTGAGCAGCTTAAAATTCTTGCTGAGCAGATAGGTGTTGATTTTTTTCCTTCAACTGTCGATGAGAAGCCAGAAAAAATAGTTGCAGATGCAAAAAAACAAGCTCAATCACAGTTTCATGATGTTCTTCTAGTTGATACTGCCGGAAGACTTCATGTTGATGAGCAAATGATGTCTGAAATTCAAATTCTTCAGAAGCAAGTTAATCCAATAGAAACGTTGTTTGTTGTTGACTCAATGACAGGGCAAGACGCTGCGCATACTGCAAAAACATTCTCAGATATGCTTCCACTTACTGGAATCATACTAACAAAGACTGATGGTGATGCTAGAGGCGGCGCTGCTCTATCTGTAAAACATATAACTGGAAAGCCTATTAAATTTATGGGTGTTGGTGAAAAGACTGACGCTTTAGAGCCATTTTATCCAGACAGACTTGTTTCTCGTATTCTTGGTATGGGTGATGTTCTTTCTTTGGTTGAAGAGATTTCAAAAAAAGTTGATCATAAAAAAGCTCAGAAGAATGTCCAAAAAATGGCGAAAGGCAGATTCGATCTTGATGATATGAGGGATCAGTTAATGCAAATGCAGCAAATGGGCGGAATGGGGGCTTTAATGGACAAAATGCCTGGAATGGGGCAGATACCTCAAAGTGTTAAAAATCAAGTAATCGGGGATACTGAAAGCAGCCGAATGGTTGCAATTATTAACTCAATGACTCCAAAAGAAAGAAATCATGTTAATTTAATCAAGGGCTCTCGTAAAAAAAGGATTGCTGATGGGTCTGGTACAGATGTTCAACAAGTAAATAAATTGTTAAAGCAATTTGAAAAGATGCAAAAAACAATGAAGAAGATGAAGGGCGGTAAAATGAAAAAAATGATGCAGCAAATGGGTGATATGCAAGGCGAAGGTGGAATGCCTGATTTTTCAAAGATGCCTGGACTTGGAAATAAAAAATTTCCATTCTAAGCAAATTACTTGTTTTTGCTTGTTGACTATTGCAGTTTATTGTTTTTGATATAAAATCCGAACTTTTATATTGCCATTTTTAATTGAAATGAAATTTAATCTAAAACTTCTAGCCATAGTTTTTCTTGGTTCTCTCTTTCTTCAGCCTTCATTGTCTTTTGGCGATGATTCCGTTGAATCTATTCAGCTTTCATTAGTAATTACTTCTGCAGATGAGTTAAGTTTAACGGCGATTAAACAAGTTGATAAGGGGCTTAACGCATATGAAGCTATAAGTGAGTTAGTTACTGTTGGCGTAAAAGATACAAGTTTTGGTCCTCAAATCATGTCTTTAGCTGGGGTTGAAGCAGTTGGAAATACTTATTGGGCATTGTACGTTAATGGCTTAATGTCAATGGTTGGAGCGCAAGATGTTATACTTTTAGAGGATACATTTATTCGCTTGAATATGGAAGCATTTTAATATATTATTGTTTGAAAAATTTAGGAGAGAAATGATGAGCAATCAAGATCACAAACTTAATTCAAGTTTTAGTTATTTAGTTATTCTAGCAGTGTTAATTTCATTAGGAGTTGCAGGAAGATTGCTACCTCACCCACCTAACTTTACTCCTATGGCTGCAATAGCATTATTTGCAGGATTTATTTTTATAAAAAGGTATATGGCTATCGTTGCTGTTATCGCCACTATGCTTCTTTGTGACTATTTTGCTTTTGGCTCACTTTCTGCAAGTTGGTTTGGCTCTAAGTCTATGTTTGTTGTTTATCTTGCCCTCCTATTTCCAATTGTATTTAAAAACTTCCTACAAAAGAAACTTAGCGTATTAAAAATTGCAGGAGCTGCTTTAGCAAGCTCTATTGTTTTTTTCTTAGCAACTAATTTTGCAGTTTGGGCATTTTCACCAATGTATGCAAAAACTCTTGAAGGTCTTATGCTGTGTTTTACGATGGCAATTCCATTTTTTCAAAATACAGTGGCAGGTAACTTAGTATGGTCAGGCGTTATATTTGGTGCCTACTTTGCTTTACGTAACTTCTCAAACTTAAGAATTTTGAATCAAAAAGATAAATCAATCTTTAGCTAGATTATATTTTTTTGCCTTAAAGCTTATCTAATGGTCATTAATAAAAGTGAATTTATAGCTTATGTCTAGGCATCTAAAAGGACTTCTAATGACCGTTTTTGCGGTAATTCTGTTAAGTCCAGATTCTGTTCTTATTAGGTTAGTTGAGGAGGCTTCTCCAGAGGTTGATAGCTGGACAGTTCTTTTTTGGCGAGGGCTCTTATATGCCGTAGGGGTTTCTTTATTAGTCTTTATAAAGTATCGCTTAAAGACGCTAGAAGAATTCAAAAAAATTGGAAGAGGGGGCTTATTAATAGGCTTTTTTTCCGGAATCAGTACAGGAACGTTCGTATTCGCAATTGTTTATACATCCATTGCAAATGCTCTTGTCATTATAAGTACTGGCCCAATCATGATAGCAATTGTCTCTTGGTTTCTACTTAAAGAAAAATCCAGTCTAGTGACCTGGGCTTCTATGATCATTGTTTTTATTGGAATTTACATTGTTATGAGTGGAAGTCTTGGGGGAGAAAACCTTATTGGTGACTTTTTTGCCTTGATTACAGCAGTAATGATGGGATTTACTTTTACTTTGACTCGCAAATATAAAGATGTCAATATGGTTCCTGTAAATGCAATTGGTGGGGTAATTGCTGCCCTAATAGCCTATGTAATGGCTAGTAAAATTTCAGTTCCACCCGAGGTGGTAAAATACATAATCGCTATGGGGGCAATACTTTCAATTTCATTTAGTTTAATAACAATTGCGCCAAGATATATGCCTGCAGCTGAAGTTGGAATGATTATGCCTCTAGAGACAGTGTTGGGAACTTTAATAGCTTGGTATGTTATAAATGAAGAGCCATCAACGAATGCTTTAATTGGTGGAACGATTGTTATTGTGACCTTATTCTGTCACTCTTGGTATAGCACTAAGCTGGCAAGAGACCAGCTAACCTGACCCCTAATAATCTTACTAACGTAAACTTCCGCAAGCTTTAAATATGAATAATCATTTAAAAGGACTACTCATTGCTTTTTTTGGAGTTTTGATGCTGACTCCAGATCCAGTACTAGTGAGGCTTGCAGATGCAGACACCTTTACCATTCTTTTTTGGCGTGGGATATTCTATGCACTTGGCGTATTGGCCATTTTGTTTGCTACATACCGTAAAAACACATTTAAAGAGCTAAAAAATATAGGTAGGCCTGGAATCTGGATTGGCATCCTTTCAGGAATTGGTGGCGTTACATTTATTGCTGCAATTCAATACACTTCAATTGCTAAAGTATTAGTTATTATTAGTACAGCACCAATGGTTGTTGCAATTATTTCATGGGTCATAATAAATGAAAAGCCTAAGCTTTATACGTGGATTTCAATGCTAATTATTGTTACTGGTATCTACATAGTAATGAAAGGAGATACAGGGACCCTCAACGTTATGGGGAGTTCATTGGCAGTTATATCAATAATTGCTGGCGGTTATTCATTTGCACTTACGCGAAAATACAGTAACGTCAATATGGTTCCAGCTATGATAGTTAATGCGCTCGTTGTTTCTGGTGTTGGACTGGCGTTTTCAAGTTCCTTTTATTTGCCTTTTGATTCACTAATTTATGTTATTGCAGGTGGCATATTGCTTGCGATTGCCTTTAGCCTAATTACACTTGCTCCAAGATTCATACCTGCATCAGAGGTGGCTATGTTTATGCCTTTAGGAACGATTTTTGGAATAATAAGTGCGTGGCTAGTGATTAATGAGCAGCCTTCCAGTAGTTCAATTGTAGGTGGGTCTATAGTTGTTATTACTTTATTTTTTCATGCATGGTACAGCTCCAAGCTGCAAACCAAATGATAATATTAGGCAAAAATAAAGCATTGAGGGCTGACATTATTATGCTCATTGCAGCAGCCATTTGGGGGTTTGCATTTGTCGCGCAGAAAGATGCGGCAGAGACAATGGAGCCATTTTTCTTTAATGCAGCTAGATTTTTTATTGGAGCTTCAGTATTAATGCCATTAGTTTGGTATCTATCTAAAAGAAACACAACGCCAATTAAGAAAGAGGTTTCAACTAAAAAATTACTCTTTGCTGGGACTGTTGCTGGATTATTTTTATTTACTGCTTCAAGTTTTCAGCAAGTTGGTATTGAATTCACAACGGCCGGAAAAGCTGGCTTTATAACGGGCTTATATATCTTTTTTGTCCCATTAATTGGAATTTTCTTAGGCCAAAAAACTAACTCTGGAACTTGGCTTGGAGGATTTCTTGCAATTATTGGGTTATTCCTTCTAAGCATCAATGAAGACTTTAGTATTGAGAAGGGTGATTTATTTCAACTTATTTGTGCCGTATTTTTTGCAGCTCACATTTTGGTGCTAGGTTATGTTGCTAAAAGGATGGATCCTTTGAAGCTATCACTCATTCAGTATATTGTTTCTGGGTTTTTAAGTCTTATTATTGCAATTGCCATAAAAGAAAACATTGGGTGGGATGCTATTATCATTACAGCAGTTCCACTTCTCTATGCTGGCGTTATGTCAATAGGCATTGGATATACGCTTCAAGTTATTGCCCAGCAACACGCTAAATCTTCCCATGCAGCAATAATTTTAGGACTAGAAGGGGCATTTGCTGTGCTTGGTGGGTGGCTTATTCTTGATGAAACACTAACAACAAGAGGTTTTATTGGATGCATGCTGATGTTAATTGGAATGCTTTTATCGCAACTACTCCCAAATCTGAGTTTAAAAAAAGCAACTTGAGAACTTTTCCATTCTACTGGTATGATTGTTAAGAGTTATTAATATAGGCTTAACTTAAATATAATGAATATTATTGAACTTCAAAATATCACAGTATTTCAAGAAAGCAACAAAGTATTTGATGACTTCTCTTTAACCATTGATGAGAGTCAAAGTACTGTTATCTTGGGGCCAAACGGCTCCGGTAAAACAACCCTTCTAAAGTTACTAAATCGTGAGCTCTATATTGTTGAGAGCGAGGGTAGCAGTATTAAAATATTTGATAAAGAGAGGTGGAATGTTCAGGAGCTAAGGTCCAATCTTGGCGTTGTTTCGCCGCACCTTCAAAACAATTACTCTGATACTGCTATTGGGTTACACGTTGCCCTATCTGGTTTTTATTCTAGTGATGGAATATGGAGGCATCAAAAGTTTGATACTGAGAAGTTAGACCGTGCAAATGAAGTTATGGAGCTTCTCTCAATATCAAGCTTAAAGGATAGAGAATACTCATCCATGTCTACTGGCGAGCAGCGAAAATTTCTACTTGCAAGGTCACTCGTTAATGACCCAGCAGTATTGGTTTTTGATGAGCCAACAAGCGGGCTGGATATAAGTACTTGTTTTCAGTACCTTGAAATAATGAGAGAGCTTATGAGTATGGGCAAGAAGGTAATATTAGTAACGCATCACGTGCATGAGATCCCACCAGAAATATCAAGAGTAATTTTATTGAAGAAGGGAAGGGTAGTTATGGATGGCAATAAAGATGAAATTTTAACGAATAGCAACCTTACTAATCTTTTTGATTGGCCTATTAAAGTTGTCAAAGAAAATGGCTATTATCAGGCGCTACCTGGATAATTATTTCTTATCTGTACGATAAAGCGCGGACATGGCATGAGCCTGAAGGCCTTCACCATAAGCCAGTGTAGCTGCAGTTTCACCTAAATTTATAGCGCCTTCTTTTGATGCCATTATTATACTAGAGCGTTTTTGAAAATCATAAACACCTAGTGGCGATGAGAATCTTGCGGTACTTGAAGTTGGTAGGACATGGTTTGGTCCAGCGCAATAATCACCCAAAGCTTCAGAAGAGTATTTACCCATAAAAATCGCTCCAGCATTCTTGATGTCATCAAGAATAGATTCTGGATTTTCAACAGAAAGTTCAAGATGTTCTGGGGCAATTTTATTGGATATTTTAATTGCTTCATTTATATCTTTTGTCAGAATTAATGCGCCTCTATTTTTAAGTGCTGTTCGAATAATATGCTTCCTGTCCATCGAAGGAAGTAGCCTTTGAATGCTATTTCTAACCTTTTCAATAAAGCCTTCATCAGGGCAAAGTAGAATGGATTGAGCTTCTTCATCATGCTCTGCCTGAGAAAATAAGTCCATTGCAATCCAGTCAGGGTCTGTTGAGCCATCACAAATGATAAGTATCTCAGAGGGTCCAGCTATCATATCGATACCAACTTGCCCAAATACTTGTTTTTTTGCAGTAGCAACATAAATATTACCAGGGCCAACTATCTTATCAACTTTTGGAATGGTTTCAGTTCCATAGGCAAGTGCTGCAATTGCCTGAGCTCCGCCAATAGTAATAACCATGTCGACATCTGCAATATGGGCTGCTGCCAATACCAGTTCATTGGAAACTCCTCTTGGGGTGGGAACAACCATAATTAACTCATTCACGCCTGCTACTTTTGCAGGAATGCTGTTCATAAGTACAGAGGATGGGTAGGCTGCCTTTCCGCCAGGCACATACAAACCGACGCGATCTAAAGGACTAACTTTTTGACCTAATACTGTGCCATCATCTTCAGTGTAATTCCATGACTCTTGTTTTTGTTTTAGGTGATAAGACTCAATTCTTTGGGCGGCAATATTAAGTGCGTTCTTTTGTTTTTGGTTTAAGTTATCGAATGATTTTTTAAGACTTTCTTTTGAGATTATTAGCTCTGAGACAGATTTTGCATTTAGTGAATCAAACTCTGAAGTAAATTTTAATACAGAGCTATCCCCTTTATCTTTAACTTCCTTAATAATTTTTCTGACATTGTTGTTAATCTCTTCATTAGAATTACTCTCCCAAGTGATGAGAGAAGAAAGTTGAGCATCAAAATCCTCACTATTTGAAGACAATAAGCTGATCATAAGTTTTTTTCTATGCTTTTAATCCAGTCATTAATTTGACTATGTTTGGTATTAAAGGCAGCTGAGTTTACAATAAGCCTTGAGCTAATATCACAAATTAACTCTAGCGGGATTAAGTTGTTAGCTTTCAAAGTATTGCCCGTATCAACTAGATCCACAATGCAGTCTGAAAGGCCAACTATTGGTGCAAGCTCCATGGCGCCAGAAAGTTTAATAACTTCTACTTGCTGGCCTTTTCTAAAGAAATGTTCTTTGGCTGATTTGACATATTTTGTTGCCACCTTCAAAGTACTTTTGCTTAAGTTTTGGTTTTCCTTTGATGCAACCATAAGGCGGCATTTAGAGATTCCAAGATCAAGTAATTCAAAAATACCATTGGCTCCATGCTCTATCAAAACATCTTTTCCTGCAATTCCAAGATCTGCAGCCCCATGCTGAACAAAAACAGGAACGTCGCTTGCCCTGATAACTATAACTTTAATATCTTTTAGGTTAGTATCTAAAATTAGTTTTCTACTTTCAAGTTCTTTTTTAGATACAGAAAGGCCTGCTTTCTCAAGAAGAGGGAGTGTTTGGTCTAATATTCGACCTTTAGAAAGTGCGATCGTTAACATGTCAGTATATCAATTATTAGTTTAGTGCTGAACGCGCTCTATGTCTGCTCCCAGCATTTTAAATTTTTCTTCAATCATCTCATAGCCTCGGTCAAGATGATAGACGCGCTCAATTGTTGTTGACCCATGTGCAGCAAGTCCAGCTAATACTAGACTAGCAGAAGCCCTTAGATCGGTTGCCATAAGATTTGCGCCAGTTAATAATTTTACTCCTTTGCACACAACTGTGTTGCCCTCAAGCTTAAGATTTGCTCCCATACGGCTGAGTTCAGGAACATGCATAAAACGATTTTCAAAAATAGTTTCTGTAATAGTACTACTTCCATCGGCGATAGAATTCAGAGCCATAAATTGGGCCTGCATATCCGTTGGAAAATTTGGGTAAGCGCTAGTTCGAATATCAACAGGCTTAGGCCTTCTCCCTTTCATGTCAAGTTTAATTGAGTTTTGGTTTGTTTGAATGTCTGCGCCAGTTTCAATTAGTTTGCCAATAACTGAGCGCATAGAGTCAGGCTCAATGTTGTTCACAATAATTTTACCTCCAGTTATTGCAGCTGCAACTAGGTAGGTTCCTGCTTCAATTCGATCTGGACAAATGGAGTAATCAATACCACTGAGATGATCGACCCCTTGAATTACAATGGTAGAGGTATTTTCACCTGTAATTTTTGCGCCCATTTTATTTAGGCATTTTACTAAATCCGTTACCTCTGGCTCTTGTGCAGCATTGTTAATAGTAGTTGTTCCCTTAGCAAGAGTTGCAGCCATTATTATATTTTCAGTCGCCGTTACAGAAATCATATCAAAATTAATTTGCGCACCAACAAGCTCATTAGTGCTCGCATAAATATATCCATTTTTAACTTCAATTTTAGCGCCCATTTGTTCAAGTGCACTAAGATGAAGATTAACTGGACGTGTTCCAATAGCGCAGCCACCAGGAAGTGAAATTTTAGCTTTCTTATATTTTGCAAGCATAGGGCCTAAAGTTAAGATCGATGCCCTCATTGTTTTGACTAGTTCATATTCTGCTGTGAGTTTTGTAAGGCTTGATGAGTCAATTGAGATTGAACTGTCTTCCTCTAGGACAAAGCTAGAGCCCATATCCATTAGAAGTCTAAGCGTTGTTGAAACATCACTTAATTGAGGGGTATTTGATAGCTTTAAGGGCCCGTCAGCAAGGATTGTTGCAAAAAAGATGGGTAAGGTGGCATTTTTAGATCCAGAAGTTTTCATACTTCCATTTAACGGAGTTCCGCCATTAATTACTAATTTATACATATACTAGGATTTTGATAGCATTTTTTGAATTAACTTTTCAATACCTTGGCGCTTTATTTTAGAGTCATAGCCGACTCTTTCTATATCTAATATGCTGATAGATTGATACTCTAAATCATAGATTTTCCAGCGGTTTTTACGGATCAATTTAAGAGTAACTGTGGCGCTTGCATTATCCTCTTCCAGCGATACTGATACTTTAACTCTAGCAAGATTTCCATTTTGACTGAAGTCTTCATTGACAGATATTGTAATATCTTTCCAAATTGCTAAATCAGACAAAATTCCAACATATTCATTAATTAGAGAACTCTTCATGTCACGTTCAAATATTTTCTTTTGTCTTGAATCTAGCTGACCCCAATAACTACCTAAGGCCATTTCAGTACTATATTCAAGATCAATGTAAGGAATAATTTTCTTTTTAGTGAGGTTTAGAGTCGATGTCATAGTTCCATTATTATTAGACTGCAATTCAATAAAAGAGCAGACAATATCATTAGCAATTGCCCTCACTTGCTCTACTGGTGTATTTCCAGCATTTTTTGGCGAAATAGAGGGGCAAGATTCTGAGGCAAGTATAATCCCGATAAAACATAAATTGATCAGGAAAGCCTTTAAAATATTAGGTACAAATTTCATGTTTGCTATTGTACTATATCTGTTAAATAAATTAACTAAATGCATAATCAAAATTTAAAAATAAAACTTAAAAATCTGACCAAAGAGCCAGGCGTCTACAAAATGCTTGATAAGACAGGTGATGTTATTTATGTCGGCAAAGCAAAAAATTTAAAAAATCGTGTTTCAAACTATTTTGTCGGTTCAAATCATAATACAAAAACTCAGCTTCTTCAAAAAAATATAGATGATTTTTCTATCATAATTACAAAAACAGAAACCCAGGCACTTCTCCTTGAAAATGAGCTTATTAAGCAGTTTAAACCTAAATTTAATATACTTTTAAAAGACTCTAAAAGCTACCCTTACATTTTTCTCAGTAATGATGTCCATCCACGCTTAGGAATGTTTAGGGGTAAAAAAAATAAAAATTATCATTATTTTGGGCCATACCCATCTTCGCATATTGCTCGTGATGCTTTAGCTCTTCTTAAAAAGATATTCAAAGTAAGGCAATGTACTAATAGTTTTTATAGAGCTCGCTCTCGGCCTTGTCTAGAGTATCAAATTGGCCTTTGCAGTGCGCCTTGTGTTGGAAAAATTTCAGATAATAAGTATGAGCAAGATGTTGATATGGTGTCACTTTTTTTGAATGGTAAGGCGAGTAAGCTTTTAAACCAGGTTTCTCAGAAAATGAAAGATGCTTCGATTGATCTTGATTTTGAAGCTGCCGCAAAATATCGAGATCAACTTATTGGCTTAAGAACAATTCAAGAGAGGCATGGTTCTCAATTTAGCTCTGATATGGACGTTGTAAGTATTGTAAATGATGCTGATACTCATTGCATCGAATTAGTATTTGTCCGTGGAGGCAAACAAGTTGGTAGTGAAACTTTCTTTCCAAAAAATGCAAAAAATGATTCTTGTGAAGAGGTTTTAAGTGCATTCCTGCCGCTATATTATTTGGGCACAAAAACGCCTAAAGAGATAGTTTTGAGCCACAAGTTGGAAGATAAGTCTGTATTGGAGGCAGGCCTATCTACAAAACTTATTCAATCTCCTAGAGTAGATAAAAAACATTATTTAGAGATGGCTACGCTTAATGCTAAAGAAAATTTAAAACAACATCTACTATTAAGGTTTACTAAGATGAAGCAACTCGAAGGAATTCAAAAAACATTGGCATTAAAAACGATACCAAAAGTTATGGAGTGCTTTGATATAAGTCATACTATGGGAGAGGCAACAACTGCTTCATGCGTAGTGTTCGAAATGGGACTCCCAAAGGTCAGCAGTTACAGGCAATTTAATATTAAAGACATAACACCGGGTGATGATTATGCTGCAATTAACCAGGCAGTATATCGAAGATATTCGCGCCTCCTTAGTTCAAAAAAAGCTATGCCTGATATAGTATTTATTGATGGCGGCTTAGGTCAGCTTAACCAAGCAATTATGGTTATGAACTCAATTGGAGTGGATTCAGTAATGTTGGTTGGAGTTGCTAAAGGTGAAGGAAGAAAAGCAGGGCTCGAGACTCTTATTACAGTTGAAGATGAAAAGGTCAAAAAAATAACACTCTCTCCCTTTGATCCAGCGCTCCTTTTAATCAACCATATTAGAGATGAATCTCATAGATTTGCAATAAAAAACCATCGTAAAAAAAGAGCAAAGAAACGTACTACGTCTTCTTTGGAGCTAATTAAAGGGGTTGGTATAAATAAAAGAAGTGCTCTTTTAAACCATTTTGGAGGTCTTCAAGAAGTGCAAAATGCAAGTGTCGATGAGTTACAAAAAGTAGTTGGGATTAATTCTAAATTAGCGATTAAAATAAACCAATCATTTAAAAAATAAATCTGACTATGTTTATATTAAGACTTTTAATTGCAGCGATGGTAGTAAGTTATGTTATTTGGCTTTTCTATAATCGAGTAATGGGAAAAAACCTTGGGTTATCAAAAGTTGCAACATGGGTTTTAGCAGCAACATTTTTGATCTATCTTATACTTTCGGGGTTATCTTATTTTGTAGAAGGTTTTTAAGCTTTACTTGATATAACGAGAGTTTTTAGATGTTTTGTGTTTGCTATTATGCGACTTGTTGCATTAACAATGATTGATAGTCTGGACACTTCCCATACAGGAAGGTCTCTCATGTGATCCCCCATATAATCAAATTTTCTCTCACCAAAGCGCTCCACCAGAGTGTCTGCTTTATTGTGACTCGATAAGTTAAAGTCTTTATTGCTAGCCATAACATCATCAAAAATCTTAAGGTGCTTAGCAACTGCAAAAGCATAATTTTTATGTGAAGCAGTAGCAAGGACTATTTTTGAGCCTTCTTTTTTTCGCTTCATTATGTAGCTTATAACGTTATCATTGTAGGGTAGCTCAGGGATATTAATTTCAAACCTTCTAACCAGTTGATCTTTTAAATATCCCTTTCCCTTCCATAGCCAAAAAAAATAATGTGCAATAAGCCATGGACTTTTGCCTAACACGCCTAAAGAAGATAAGAATAAAAGATCCGTATCAATTAGTGTGTGATCTAGATCTACAATTAATGGGATAGAGTTAGTTTCCACTGTCTAATTCACTCCATTTGTCATATAGTAATCCCACTTCTTTTTCCATTGAGCTTAATTTGATTGTCAAGTTTTGTGCATCAGGGTTTTGATAAAAGTCAGGGTCAGATAGTAATTTTTGTGACATTGAAATTTCATTTTCGAGATCTTCAATCTTTTCAGGTAATGATTTTAATAGTTGCTGTTCGTTGAATGATAGCTTTTGTGAAATATTTTTAGATTTAGATTTAAGTTCTACATCTTTTTTAGGTTGAGTATTTATTTTTTCATGTTTTTGCAGGATATAGTCATCATAACCACCAACATACTGATCAATAATAGCGTCACCCTCCATAACGATTGTTGAACTTACAATGTTATTTAAAAAAGTTCTGTCATGTGAGATCAGTAAAAGTGTTCCGGCATAGTCGACTAACATTTCTTCTAATAATTCAAGCGTTTCGACATCTAAATCGTTGGTTGGCTCATCAAGAACTAAGAGATTGGCTGGTTGAGATAGTATTTTGGCAAGCATTAAACGATTTTTTTCACCACCAGAAAACATCTTAATCGGAGCCATTGCTTGTTTTCCTGTAAATAAAAACTGACGCATATAGCCAATTACATGTTTACTTTTTCCATTAATATCTATGAAATCTTTGCCTCCGGATACAAAATCCATAGCCTTCATGTTAGGGTTAAGTGACTCTCTCATTTGATCAAAGTAAGCGAGCTGAATAGTTTTGGATCGACGGATATTTCCTTCATCTGGAGTAAGTTCGCCGAGAAGAAGTTTAATTAATGTTGATTTTCCTGATCCGTTGCCTCCAATAATTCCTATTTTTTCACCTTTTAAGACTAAAAGAGAGAATAGCTTTACGAGCTCGAGTTGACCAATTTTATAACTTACATTCTTAACTTCAAAAACTAGCTTGGAGACTCGTTTCTCATCTTCTAACGCATGAATTCTAACTTGACCTTGGTGTTTACGTTTATTTACAAACTGTTTTCGCATATCCTCAAGAGCTCTGACGCGCCCTTCATTCCTTGTTCGTCTTGCCTTTATTCCTTGACGAATCCAGGTTTCTTCTTGAGCAAGTTTTTTATTAAACCTTGCGTTTTCCAGCTCTTCACTATTAAGAAGATTTTCTTTTCTTTTTAGGTAGTCTAAATAGCCACAGTCAAATATTGAAAGTTTTCCCCGATCGAGGTCAAAAATCTTATTAACGATGCCGTTTACAAATGATCGATCATGGCTGATAAGAATTAGTGTCCCATGAAAGTCCTTGAGCATTTTCTCTAAATCAAGAATTGCAGTGATGTCCATATGGTTTGTTGGCTCGTCAAGCAAGAGAAGTTCTGGCTCTTGAACAATCGCCTTTGCAAGCATTACTCTTCTTTTCCAGCCGCCAGAAAGTGTTGTGAGTTTTGCTGTTGGTTCTAATTTAAAGCGATTTAAAATTGTTTCAATTTGGTGTAAATAGTGCCACAAATCTTTACTTTCTATTTCATTTTGCAATTGAGCACTTTTTTCAATATTACCGACTTGTAATGAGTCGTGATAGTCAGCAAGAAGTTTTCCAGTTTCACCAAGCCCTCGGGCGACAATATTAAATAGTGAATAGTCATTGTCTTCTGGAGGCTGCTGCTCTAAGTAACTTATCCTAGTGTTATTTTTAACCTTCAAATTACCATCATCAGCATGAATCAGTCCTGCTAAAACCTTCAAAAAGCTTGATTTCCCCTCACCATTGCGACCAATTAAGCCTATCTTATCGCCTTTGAGGATGGTCGCATTGATTTCATCTAAGATAACTTTTTCAGAAAATCTAAGAGAAATATTGTCTAAGGTTATAAGTGGCATACGTTAAAATTAAAATTTTAAATAACAGCTATGTGAATGCGTTATTTTATTCAATTTGTGCTTGCACTTTTACTTATTCAAGGAGCTTTAGCTGAAAGTATTGAAGCAAAAGACTTTGAAACACGTGATCAGGAAAATCGTTACACGGTTTTAATTGAAAATATTCGATGCCCTGTATGCCAGGGCCAGAGCATTGGTGGTTCAAATTCTAGTCTTGCTAGTGACCTTCGTGAACAAGTTCGCACAATGATATTAGATAATAAATCTGACAAAGATATTTATTTATTTATGGTCGAGCGATATGGGGACTTTGTTAACTTTAAGCCGCCAATTAATAGCAAAACATATCTATTATGGTTTGCCCCTCTCCTCTTGCTATTTTTATGCTTTATTTATTTATATAGGATAACAAGAAGTAAAAACACTTACCTTTCCAGTTCAGATAACGATATTGAAAGAGCTAAAAAATTATTAAAGTGATAAATTAAAGTACTTCTATGAATAACAATACTGAAATTAGTGATTTAATTGTGAAGGCTTATACGCATCAAAAAAATGGCGAGATTTCTATGGCAATACAAGTATGGAATGAGCTAATAAACCATAGTTTAGTCACGCAAGAGTTGTCCTCTAATGCCCATTTAAATCTTGGTAATTTACACTTGCAGCAGGGTAATAATGATATTGCCTATGAAAGCATGACTAAAGCAATAAGTTCAAACCCGAATAGCTCTGAAGCTTTTTTCTGTTTAGCTTATATGGAGCAAGAAAAAGAGAATTTCCATGAGGCAATTAATTTTTTTGAGGCTGCATTAAAGATTAAGCCAGAAGATGTTGGCGCTATAAATAACTTGGGCAACTGTTTTGATCGGTTAAATAAAAGTCATGACTCAATCAAAACTTATTCAAAGGCAATTTCTTTAGATTCAGAATATATTGCAGCTTATTATAATCGAGGCAATGCTTACTCTAAAATAGCAAAGGATAAGTTGGCTTTGAAAGATTTAAATAAGGCGATTGATTTAGACAATACTTTTTATCAAGCATATTATAATCGTGGCTCAGTATATGGGCGATTAGGAAAAATTGAGCTAGCTGAAAAAGATTTTAAAAAAGCTAAAGAGCTTGCAAAGTTAGAGATTGAACAATCAAACAAATAATAGGATTAAAGTGAGTGATCTAGACGAAAATAAATTAATAGCAGAAAGAAAATCTAAATTAGCATTGCTTAGAGAGTCAGGCAATCCATATATTAATGATTTTAAGCCTCAAAACCTAGCAAGCTCTATTCATGAGAAGTTTGATAGCTTTTCAAATGAAGACCTTCAAGAAGCGGGAGAATTTGTAACTGTTGCTGGACGATTAATGCTCAAGAGAATAATGGGTAAAGCAAGCTTTGTTCAGCTTCAAGATACTTCAGGCCAAATTCAACTTTTTGTGACTAGAGATGAGCTGGAAGAGGGCTTCTACAATGAGCAATTCAAGAAGTGGGATATTGGCGACATAATTGGAGCATCTGGGGTTCTTTTTAAGACTCAAACCGGTGAGCTATCTATTCGAGTGGGTGATATTAAATTATTAACAAAATCATTAAGACCTTTGCCAGAAAAATTTCATGGACTAACTGATCAAGAGACAATATATCGCCAAAGGTATGTTGATTTAATTATGAATGAAGGATCGAGAAAAGTTTTTCAGAGAAGATCTGAAATAATTTCTTACATTAGGCAGTTCTTTATTCGTCACAGTTATCTTGAGGTAGAAACCCCTATGATGCAAGTCATTCCAGGAGGCGCAGCAGCCAAGCCTTTTGTTACTCATCATAATGCTTTAGATATGGATTTATTTTTAAGAATTGCTCCAGAGCTTTATCTTAAAAGGTTAGTAGTTGGAGGGTTTGATAAGGTTTTTGAGATTAACCGTAATTTTAGGAATGAGGGGCTCTCGCCACGGCATAACCCTGAATTTACAATGATTGAGTTTTATGAGGCTTATGCAAATTATCATGACTATATGGACCTAACTGAAAACTTATTTAAAGGTATTGCAATTGATGTTTGTAAATCAGCAAAAATAAAATTCCAGGGTGATGAGTTTGATTTTTCAAAACCGTTTGAGCGTTTAAGTGTGTTTGATTCAATTTTGAAATACAATCCTAAGTTATCAGCTTCTGACCTTTCAGAAGATAATGTTAGGACTACTGCTAGCAATTTGGGAATTCATCTTAAAGAGAACTGGGGTTTAGGAAAGATTCAAATTGAAATCTTTGAAGCAACTGTTGAGGAAAAATTAATTCAACCAACTTTTGTTACTGAGTATCCTACAGAGGTATCTCCTCTGGCTAGGCGCAATGATCAAAATTCATTTATTACTGATCGCTTTGAACTCTTTATTGGTGGCCGTGAAATAGCAAATGGATTTTCGGAGCTCAATGATCCTGAAGATCAGGCCCAAAGGTTCAAAGACCAGGTTAGTGAAAAAGATGCAGGAGACGATGAAGCAATGCATTATGATGCTGATTATATTAGAGCCCTTGAGTATGGAATGCCCCCAACCGCAGGAGAAGGTATTGGTATTGATCGTTTAGTTATGCTATTTACAGATTCAGCGTCAATAAGAGATGTTTTATTATTTCCTCATATGAGACCTGAGTATGAGAAGTAGTTTAAGAATTTCTAGTTAGTATTATGATTCCAGTTTTAACTATTGATGGACCTAGTGGAGTAGGGAAGGGGACTGTAGCAAATATCATGGCTCATGAGCTGAAATGGAATTTGTTGGACTCTGGAGCAATATACCGGGCTTTTGCTTTGGCGGCTTCTAAGCGAAATATTAAGATTGATAATACTGATGAACTGCTGAAGTTAGCATCCAACCTCGATTTGAAATTTGAGTCAGATCCATCCAATAATAAACTTAGTATTTATCTTGATAATATTGAAGTTTCAGCTGAACTTCGAACTGAAGAAACTGCAGAGCTCGCTTCAAAATTTGCGATGATTGGCCCTCTTCGGGAGTCACTCTTAATAAGGCAGCAAAAGTTCAAGAAGCCTCCAGGATTAGTTGCTGATGGCCGAGATATGGGAACTGTTGTATTCGAAAGCGCACCCTTTAAGGTATTTTTGACAGCAAATGTGGAAGAAAGGGCACAAAGACGACTAAAACAGTTGCACGACAATGGTATTGCTGGTATCCTTTCGCAAACTTTGGAAGAGGTTCAAAAGAGAGACGAGAGGGACGCAAGTCGCAAACATTCTCCTTTAATTGCTTCAAAAGATGCATTGATTATAGATACATCGAATCTTACAATTAATGAAGTCGTTGCAAAAGTGATGGCGTTAGTTAAGACTTGAGCGGTCAAGTCTTTATTTTTTAATTAACCCGATATGATTTAAGCTTAAACCGACACAGCTTAATAATTACCGGTCAACATCGAGATAAATATGTCAGAATCATTTTCCGAGCTATTTGAAAATAGCGAAATACAACAAAACGTAAAACCTGGAGCCCTCTTAATGGGAACTGTAGTCAGCATGAATCGCGAAAAAGCGATCATCAATGTGGGACTAAAGTCTGAAGGTTTTATTTCATTACACGAATTTAAAAATGCCAAAGGCGAGCTTGAGATCACTGAAGGTGATGTTGTTGAAGTCGCACTTGACTCAATTGATGATGGCTTAGGTCACACTCTTTTATCACGTGAAAAAGCGAAACGCATTAAGATGTGGCAAGAGCTTGAAAACGCGATGAACACTAAAGAAGTTGTTAAAGGTATTGTTACAGGCTCTGTTAAGGGCGGTATGACAGTTGATATTGGTGTTATCAAAGCATTCTTGCCTGGTTCACTTGTAGACGTAAGGCCTGTTAAAGATTTTGACTTCTTATTAGGTCAAGAAATTGAGGCTCTTGTTATTAAAATGGACGAAGTTAGAAATAATATTGTTATTTCTAGAAAGGCTGTTATGCAGGAAGTCAACTCAGCTGATAGAGAGGCTTTAATTGAAAATCTTGATACTGGCAAAGAAGTTGAAGGAATTGTTAAAAACTTAGCTGATTATGGTGCATTTGTTGATCTTGGCGGTGTAGATGGGTTACTTCACATTACAGATATATCTTGGCAGAGAGTTAACCACCCGTCTGAGAAGCTATCTATAGGTGACAAGATTACAGTAAAAATTCTCAACTATGATAAAGAGAAAATGAGGGTTTCTTTAGGACTTAAGCAGTTAACACCAAGCCCTTGGGACAATATTTCAGAGCGTCTTCCAATGGGTAAAAAAGTTTCGGGTGTTGTTTCAAACCTAACTGATTATGGTGCATTTGTAAGAATTGAAGAGGGTGTTGAAGGACTTGTTCACGTGAGTGAGATGGACTGGACAAATGCTAACGCTAGGCCTTCTAAGTTTGTTAAGCTTGGCCAAGAAGTTGATGTTGTAGTTCTTGATGTTCAAGAGTCTAAACATAGAATTTCTCTTAGTATGAAGCAAGCAAAAGAAAATCCTTGGGAAGCATTCGAGGGGACGCATAATAAAGGCGACATGATTAACGTAACTGTTAAGTCAATTACTGACTTTGGTCTTTTTGTTGGCCTTCCAGGTGGAATTGATGGGCTTATTCATTTAGCAGATATTTCATGGGAGAAGCAGTCTGCAGATCAAATTGTCTCAACTTATTCAAAGGGACAAGAGCTTGATGTTGTAATTCTTAATATAGATGCTGAAAAAGAACGAATTTCTTTAGGAATTAAACAGTTGACTTCAGATGATTTCTCTCAATATGCAACTGCAAACTCTAAAGGTTCGATTGTTAAAGGTGTTATCCAAGAGGTAGATGCAAGAGGCGCTGTCGTATTATTAGCTGCTGGAATTACTGGTTATCTTAAGGTGTCTGAAATTTCTCAAGATAGAATTGATGACGCATCAACAGTACTAAAAGAAGGTGCAGAGGTTGAAGTCGCTATTACTTTAATTGACAAAAGAACACGAAAAGTAAATTTAAGTATGAAGGCTAAAGATTCGGTTCAAGAAAAAGCAGTCATGGATGACTATAACAGTCAATCGACTCAAACTTCTGGATCAACACTCGGTGATCTCTTAAAAGAAGCTAAAGATAAATAATTAATTAAAGCTGCTATGCCATGGTATAGCAGCTAATTATATGAAAAAAATCGACCTTATTGATGTAATATCTAAAGAAACTAGAATTACACGCTCAGAAGCAAAACAATCTGTTGAAATTATCCTTGAAGAAATTAGCTTAGCAGTAATTTCTGGTAAAGGTGTTGAAGTAAGAGGTTTTGGTGGTTTTCAAAAACGTCATCGTAAAGGCAGAATGGGTATTAATCCAAAGACTGGCGAAAAGACTGAAGTTTCTGAAAAATTTGTTCCTTTTTTTAAGCCTGGAAAACTTCTCAAAGAGGCTGTTAATAAAGGCTAATTTACGATTGATTAATGAACATTAGTTCAGTATAATTTCTCGTTTTTATATGGGGCGTTAGCTCAGTTGGTAGAGCATCGGACTTTTAATCCGCTGGTCGAGCGTTCAAGTCGCTCACGCCCCACCATATTCTAAAAAGCTTGCAGTATTGCAGGCTTTTTTGTTTTCTGTAGATCTAAGATTGAATGGAAATTTTGAGAAAATATAGAAAATTTCTATGATTACGAAAAAAATGTTCAAAAATCAACTACTATTAATCTTTGGATAGCTAATGTTATTAAGTCAGTCAGCCTGTCTCTTATACACATCTCCGAGCCCACGAGACTAAGGCGAATCTCGT
>OJIQ01000012.1_pt1 | contig 33441 bp, 22 predicted proteins | sample 1595921 | NCBI WGS metagenome assembly OJIQ01 (sample SAMN05416693, study PRJEB24817) | seawater metagenome | isolation source: Sea water | place: Canada:Atlantic | collected 2013-07 | reverse complement strand
TCTACACCTCTCTATTCGTCGGCAGCGTCAGATGTGTATAAGAGACAGGCTGGTAAGTGTCTTAGCTTCCAAGGCATCTATCGTTTTATTTGATGGATCACCAATGTATAAAAAAGATGATTTACTATTAAAAATAGCTGAGAAAGAAAAAATTACTTTATTTGGTATTAGTGCAAAATATGTTGATGCTCTTCGTAAATCTAAGCCCACTTTAAAATATAAGTATAAATTATCAAAATTAAGAACAATTTGTTCTACTGGATCCCCATTATCAAATGATGGGTTTAAATTTGTGTACGAAAACATAAAAAAAAATGTTCATTTATCCTCTATATCTGGAGGCACCGATATTGTTTCTTGTTTTGTCCTGGGAAATTTATACCAGCCGGTAATTCTAGGCGAAATACAAAATAAAGGTTTAGGTATGAATGTTGATGTTTTTAATGAAAAGGGTAAATCTTTAAAAAATAAAAAGGGAGAGCTAGTTTGTAAAAACCCTTTCCCATCAATGCCTTTAAAGTTTTGGAATGATAAAAATGATATTAAATTTAAAAAAGCATATTTTAATAATTTTTTAAACACATGGTATCATGGTGATTATGCGGAGATAAAGAAAGGTGGTGGCTTTATTATCCATGGTAGATCAGATACGACACTTAACCCTGGAGGAGTGAGACTCGGAACTGCTGAAATATACTCTGAGGTAGAAAAGTTTATAGAAATCAAAGAGTCTATTGTTGTTGGTCAAGCATGGGATAATGACGTCAGAATTATTTTGTTTATAGTTTTAAACCCCAAACACGTGTTGAATGAAGATTTATTAAAAAAAATTAGAATACAAATTAGAAAAAATGCATCTCCAAGACATGTTCCATCTAAAATTATAGTAGTTGGAGACATTCCAAGAACTAAAAATGGAAAAATAGTTGAACTAGCTGTAAAAAATACAATAGAAGGAAATGAAATTAAAAATAAAGAAGCGCTAGCAAATCCAAGAGTTTTAGATCAATATAAAAATTTAAAGGAATTAAATTATTAAATGTTAAAAAATATAGTTAAAGGTCTAGAACCATCCTCTACTTTAAAAATTAATGAAATCTCTAGAAAGCTAGAAGATAAAGGTGAAAAAATATTTAAATTTGGATTTGGCCAATCTCCATTCCAAATACCAACTGATATTGTTAATGCGTTAAAAGATAATGCCCATCAAAATAAATATTTACCAATGCAAGGTCTTAATGAGCTTAGGGATGCTGTTGCAAAATATACATCAGTTAAAAAAGATTATAATTACAAACCTGAAAATGTAATTATAGGTCCTGGCTCAAAAGAATTGATGTTTTTACTACACATTTTATTTGATGGAGAAATAATATTGCCAGCACCAAGTTGGGTTTCTTATGCCCCACAAGCAATTCTTGGAAGAAATAAAATTCAATCAATTCAAACAAAAAGAGAAAATAATTGGTTTCCTACTGGATCTGAAATTGAAGAAGTTATTTTAAGGGATAAAAATAAAAACTATCTATTATTTTTGAATTCACCAAATAATCCATCAGGGCAGATTTGTAAAAATCTAGAAGAAATTAGTGAGATTGCTAAAAAATATAATCTTATTATTTTATCAGATGAAATTTATTCTGAGTTGAGTTTTGATGAAGGGTTCAAATCTATTTCAAGTTTTTGTCCTGAAAAAACTATTATAAGCACAGGTTTAAGTAAATGGTGTGGTGCAGGTGGGTGGAGATTGGGTTATTTTGTAGTTCCAGACTCTTTAAATATTTTAAAAAATTCAATTAATGTTTTAGCTAGTGAAACTTTTTCTGCTGTCAGTGCGCCAATTCAATATGCTGCAATTACTGCTTATACAAATGATCATAGCAAATATATTGATAGTTCTAAAAATATTCTTAAAGCAGTTGGTAATTATGTTTATGAAAATCTAAAATCAAACAAGGTTTTAATTAATAAGCCCCAAGGTGGGTTTTATCTTATGCCAGAATTTTTAAATAAAAAATTTAATACATCATCAGAAATGTGTGACAATATTTTAAAGGAGACAGGTGTAGCGTTATTGCCAGGATCAGACTTTGGTTTTGAGAAAAATAAGATGTTAGCAAGGTTAAGCTTTACAGATTTTGATGGTCAAAATTTTATGAATCAAACTCAAAATGGAAAAAAAATTGATGATGGTTTAATTTTAAAACTTGCACCTAAGATTGTTGAGGGTGTGGACAAGTTAAAAAAATGGTCAACATCAACATAACTACCAGCTATACATACTCACTTAATTACTGTTAAATTTAATTAATAAAAATAACGATATAGAGGAGAGAACATGAAAAAAATAATAACATCTCTATCAAGTGCTCTACTAATTTTTGTTGCATCTTTATCTTTTACTGGTGTTGCAAAATCTGCAGAGTTCTTCACGATAGGAACAGGCGGACCAACTGGAGTATATTTCCAAACTGGTAACGCAATTTGCAAAATGTTGCACAAATCAGCAATTGCTAAAGAACACGGAAGAAAAAAAGGTATAGATAAAGCTTACAGATGTACTGCACCTTCAACTGGTGGATCGAATTATAATATTGGTCAAATCGCAGCTGGTGAATTTCAATTTGGTGTAGCTCAGTCTGACTGGCAATATCATGCTGTAAATGGATCAAGCAAATGGGAAGGTAAACAGTACAGTGATTTAAGAGCTGTATTCTCAGTACACAATGAACCTTTTCAAATTTGGGCAAGAAAAAAAGCAAAAGTAAAAGATTTTGCTGGGCTTAAAGGAAAAGTTGTAAACATTGGTAACGCTGGTTCAGGTCAAAGAGGAACTATGGAAGTACTTATGGATGCAAAAGGAGTTAACAATAGCTTCTTTAAATCAACTACTGAATTAACTTCATCTGAACAAGTAAAAGCATTATGTGATGGTAAGATTGATGCTTTTGGTTACTCGGTAGGATTTCCAAATGGAGCTATGGAGAATGCAGCTTCTTGTGGAGCAAAAGCTTTACCCATCAACTTAACAGGTCCTGAAGTTCAAGGACTAATTGATGGTGCTGCTTATTATGCAAGTGCCGTAATACCTGCTGGCACTTATACGGGACAGAAAAAAGATGTAACTACTTTTGGTGTTAAAGCTACTGTAGTAACTTCGGCTAATGTTTCTGATGAACTTGTATACCTAGTTGTTAAAGCTGTGATGGAAAATTTTGATGATTTCAAAAAACAACACCCTGCTTTTGCTTCTTTAAAAAAAGAAGATATGATAGCTGCTGGTTTGTCAGCTCCATTACACCCAGGTGCAATTAAATATTATAAAGAAGCTGGATTAATGTAATCCAACTCCTTAATTAAATTAAAAGGCCTGATATATTTATCGGGCCTTTTTTTTGTTATAGAGTATCATTTTAAAAATGAATCAAAGCATTAACGGTAAAGTAGAAAATAAGATTAGTGAGGATTTATCTCCAACTAGAAATCTTACTGGACTACATTTAAAAATTGTTGGAAGTATTGCAATCATTTGGTCATTATTCCAACTTTGGTATGCTTCTCCATTTCCTTTTATGTTTGATATTGGAATGTTTAAAGGACTTCCTGCTAGAGCTATTCATTTAGGTTTTGCTTTAACTTTAGCTTTTTTAATTTATCCAATTTCTAAAAGAAAAAAAATTTCTATATTTGATATTCTAATTAGTTTTATTGCTGCATTTTGTTGTTTATATATTTATTTTTTTTATGACCAATTAGTTGACAGAGGGGGAATTCTTTTAACTGTTACAATTTGGGAAAAATTTAATTTACCAGTTGAGTTGATTATTGGAAGTTGTGGAATTTTAATATTAATTGAAGCAACCAGGAGAGTATTTGGATTACCTCTAGTTATTATTGCAGTTTGTTTTTTACTCTTTTCATATTTTGGTAGATATGCACCAGAAATAATTTCTCATGGTGGGCTTTCATTAAATAGATTAGTTGGATTTCAGTGGCTTGATCAAGAAGCTATATTTGGAATTCCTATAGGTGTTTCTGTAGATTTCATTTTTTTATTTGTTTTATTTGGAGCGCTTCTAGAAACAGCTGGTGGAGGTAAATATTTTTTAGACCTAGCTTTTGCCATGGTTGGCAAAATGAGAGGAGGACCTGCAAAAGCAGCAATTTTAGGATCTGGAATGACTGGTCTAATCTCAGGATCTTCAATTGCAAACACAGTTACAACTGGAACTTTTACAATTCCAATTATGAAAAAAACTGGTTTTTCTAAAGAAAAAGCTGGTGCTATAGAGGTATCATCATCAGTTAATGGACAATTAATGCCACCAGTAATGGGAGCTGCAGCATTTGTGATGGCAAGTTTTTTAGGTGTTACTTATTTTGAGGTCGTTAAGCACGCATTTTTACCAGCAATTATTTCTTATGTGGCATTGTTTTATATTTCTCACCTTGAAGCTTTAAAATTAAATTTAAAAGGAATGGATGATGTCGATATTCCAAATTTAAAGAAAACATTTTTATCAGGATTACATTTTTTGATTCCTATTTTTGTTTTAGTGTACATGCTCGTTTATTTAAGATTTACCGCTTCATACTCAATATTTTTTGCAACGATTGCATTAATAATTGTAAACCTTGGTTACATATTATTTAAAAATTCTGATTTTAAATTAGCAATAAAAACTTGGTTTAATCAAACGATAGTTGGTTTTGAAAAAGGTGCTTTAAATATGGTTGGTGTTGGAATAGCAATAGCAACAGCTGGCATAATAGTTGGAGCTGTTGGTTCAACAGGGTTAAGTACAAATTTAATTATAGTTATAGAATTTATTGCAAAAGATAATGTTGTTATTTTGCTATTTTTAACAATAATTTTATGTCTAATACTTGGTATGGGTCTACCAACTACTGCAAATTATGTTGTAGTGGCTTCATTAATGGCAACAGTATTGGTTGATGTTGGAAACGCATCTGGATTTGTATTTCCACTTATAGCGGTTCACTTGTTTGTTTTTTATTTTGGCTTGATGGCTGACGTCACTCCTCCAGTTGGTCTCGCATCATATGCGGCAGCTGCTATTTCAGGAGGTGATCCACTTAAAACTGGTATGCAAGCTTTTTGGTACAGTTTAAGAACAGGTATTTTACCTATCGTATTTTTATTTAATCATGAATTGTTATTGATAGGCATTGAAAATGTGTGGCATGGACTACTGGTAATCATCACTTCTTTGATAGGTATATTAGTTTTTACTTCTGCAACTCAAGCTTGGTTTATTAATAGATTAAGATGGTACGAGATAATAATTTTTTTATTAATCTCCATTTCACTCTTAGCCCCAGAATTTATTTTAAATAAATTTTATCCTAAATATAATTATATGGATATTAACAAAATTCATTTAATGAAGGTAGATTTCAATAAGGAGGCTAGATTTAAAGTAACACGTCCAAGTAATTATGGTGAAAGATACAAGTTAATTGTAATCAAAAAAAATACTTTTGAAACCGAGTATAGTTTAGAGCAATATGGACTTAGTTTAATTAGAGAAGAAAACAGAGTTATTGTAGATACCCTGCAATGGAATGGAAGTGCTAAAAAAAGTGGTTTTGAAACTGGTGATTATATAAGTGAATTTAAAATAGAAAATGCAGATAGACCAAATAAAGGAATCATTTACCCAATAGCTATTTTATTATTAATAATATTTGGTTATTTGAACTATAGAAGAAAAGAATAATTATCCACCAGGACCAAGATTAGATGGTTTAATTTTTAAGATTTTCCAAATACCTGATGCTGAGGTTATAATTTTATCATTACATTTCAGCTCACAAAATAAAAATACTAGTGTATTGGTCTTTTTAAGAATTCTTGTAAAGCCAGTAACTATATCACCTACTTTAGAGGCACCAATAAATTTTAAATCCAATGAAATAGTTACACAAGGTGCATTTCCAGATGCTCTATGTGCAGCAGTCCCCGCTCCTGCATCAATTAAGGCTGATAAATAACCACCGTGAGTTATCCCAGCAGCATTTAAATGATTTTCATTAATCGTAGTTTTGAATTCATATTCTGTTTCAGATACAGTTTTAAATAAAACTCCACCATTGTGTTTCATAAAACCAGGTTTAATACTTATTTGCTCAAATTCATTGCTCATAGCTCTTTATAGTACGAAAGTTAAAATTAATAAAATTATAAAAACAATTATAAAAAAATATATAACTGATTTTTGTAGTGATGATTTTAGTAGCCAATCTAACATTTTTATTTATCCTTTTTGGTGGACCGCCCAGAACTCGAATCTGGAATCTCCCGGTTCGTAGCCGAGCGCCTTATCCAATTTGGCCAGCGGTCCTTAATTAAATAATTTGTCCAACATATCAAAGTTTTTGATGTAATTTAAGTTATAAAATATTATGCTGTACTATCAATGAGCAAAAAATCAAATGATGTGGTTATTACAGCTGCATTAAGAACACCTATAGGCACATATAAAGGATCTTTAAAAGGTCTTAGTGCTGATAAACTAGGTGCACTAGCTATTAAAGAAGCTGTTTATAAATCAAAATTAAAATCAGACGATATTGATGAGGTGATTATGGGACACGTTCTCACTTCTGGATTAGGGCAAAACCCAGCAAGACAAGCTTCTATTCATGCTGGAATTCCAGTTTCAAAACCTGCACATATAATTAATCAAGTATGTGGATCTGGATTAAGATCTGTAATTTCAGGCTATCAATCTATTAAACTAGGCGAAAATAAAATTATAGTCGCTGGTGGACAAGAAAATATGTCTAGAGCACCACATACAATATTTTATCGAGAAGATAAAAAATTAAATGAAAATAAATTAGTTGATACAATGGTCAATGATGGACTGATAGACTCATTTAATAATTATCACATGGGCGTTACGGCAGAAAATGTAGCAGAAAAGTATCAAATTTCCAGAGATGAACAAGATATGTTCGCCTTAAATTCTCAAAAAAAAACACAAGACGCCATAAGTAATGATAAATTCAAAAACGAGTTAATTAAATTAAATATTAATACAGATGATAAAAATTTTATTTTTGAAAAAGATGAACATCCAAGAAGTAATTTAAACTTAGAGGATTTAAAAAAATTAAAAACTGTTTTTAAAGAAAATGGAACAGTTACGGCGGGTAATTCATCAGGAATAAATGATGGTGCGGCAGCAACTATTTTAATGTCTAGAGAAGAGGCGGAACTTAGAGGTATAGAACCTTTAGCAAAAGTGGTCTCCTGGGCAACTTGTGGTGTTGAGCCTTCATTGATGGGACTAGGTCCAATTATGGCTGTTAATATAGCTTTAGAGAAAGCAGGATGGAAAATTGAAGATATTGATTTATTTGAAGTCAATGAAGCATTTGCAGCTCAAAGTATTGCTGTGATTAGAGATCTTAAAATTCCTAAAAAGATTGTGAATGTTAATGGTGGAGCAATTGCATTAGGACATCCAATTGGAGCTTCCGGAACCAGAATTTTAGTAACCCTAATTCATGAAATGATAAAACAAAATAAAAACAAAGGTTGCGCTACTCTCTGCATTGGTGGTGGAATGGGTATAGCCATGTGTATTGAAAGAAATTAATTTCTTATTTATTTGTTAATTTTTAAAGTTTTTTGTTCAATAAAAATACAGGTTTGCATAAAAAAACTTATTATTGTGCTAAAATAACATGAGATATAGTTTTTTTTAGGTGTATAAATCGATTTAAATAATGAGTGAAAAATTACTTGTCCCAGATATTGGTGAATTTGAAAAAGTTGAGGTTATTGAACTTTTAGTAAAAGTTGGAGATAAAATAAACTTAAATGATCCTATTGTTACTATTGAGAGTGATAAATCTAGTGTTGAAATTCCATCAACAGTCACTGGTAAGGTAGAATCTGTAAATATTAAAGTGGGTGATAAAGTTTCTAAAGGGGATTTATTGTTAAGTGTTGAGTCTTCAAAAGAAAGCCCTTCAGAAAAGCCAATTCCTAAAGATACAGAAAGTATTATTAAACAAGCAGAATCAGTTTTAAAAAATGAAAAAAAAGAAGCGACCACTGAACAAAGCCCAGTTGTGGAAAAAAAACAAACAATAATTCAGGTTACAAATGACAATGATATTGATCCATTAGAAACTCAAGATTGGTTAGAGTCTTTATCTGCAGTTGTTGAAAAAGATGGAAATCAAAGAGCTCATTTTTTGATAAAAGAATTAATTAACAAAGCATATCGAGAAGGTGCAAATATTCCTTATACACAGCACACTCCTTACATTAATACAATCCCACCAGAGGCAGAAGTTAAGTCTAATGGAGATCAGAATATTGAAAGAAGAATTAGATCTTTAATTAGATGGAATGCAGCAGCCATGGTTGTTAGAGCAAATAAAAAATTTCCTGAATTAGGTGGCCATATAGGTACATTTGCATCAGCAGCAACACTTTATGATGTAGGAATGAATCATTTTTGGAGAGCTAAGAATAATAAATTTGGTGGTGATTTAGTTTATTTTCAAGGTCATAGTGCACCAGGCGTCTATGCTAGAGCATTTCTAGAAGGTAGATTAAATGAAAAACAATTAGATAGTTTTAGACAAGAAGTAAAACCAGGTGGACTTTCTTCATATCCACATCCTTGGTTGATGCCAAAGTTTTGGCAGTTTCCAACTGTATCAATGGGACTAGGGCCTATGCTTGCAATTTATCAGGCGAGATACATGAAATATTTAATTAACAGAGGATTAATTAAAGATGAAGGTAGAAAAGTTTGGGCATTTCTTGGTGATGGAGAAATGGATGAACCCGAATCTTTAGGTGCAATAGGATTAGCAGCTAGGGAAAAACTGGATAACTTAATATTTGTTGTAAACTGCAATCTTCAAAGATTAGATGGACCTGTCAGAGGTAATGGAAAAATCATTCAAGAGCTAGAAGGAAGTTTTAGAGGAGCTGGTTGGAATGTAATTAAAGTAATTTGGGGTTCTTACTGGGACTCATTGATTGCTAATGATAAAACAGGTCACTTAGTTAAAACTATGAATGAAACTGTTGATGGTGAATACCAAGCAATGAAAGCTAGAGATGGAGCTTATGTTAGAGAAAAATTTTTTGGGAAATACCCAGAGACTCAAGAGCTAGTTTCTAGTTTATCAGATAAAGATATTTGGAGATTAAATAGAGGCGGTCATGATCCTCATAAAGTTTATGCAGCATACGACCGGGCATCAAAAAACCAAGGTAGCCCAACGGTTATAATCGCTAAAACCATTAAGGGTTATGGTATGGGAAAAACAGGTGAAAGTGTTAACACTACTCATCAAACTAAAAAATTAGATGTAGATGATTTGCTATATTATAGAGATCGTTTTGATGTCCCATTAACAGATGAACAAGTAAAAAATGTTGAGTATTTCAAGCCTGATGAAAAATCATTAGAGATTAAGTATATTAAAGAAAAGAGAATGAGACTTGGTGGTTTCTTACCTGAAAGAACAACATATTCAAAACCTATTAAAGCACCAGCAAAAGATATTTTTGATTTTATGAAAGTATCAACGGGTGAAAAAGAAATGTCTACAACCATGGCATTAGTTAGAATGTTTACAAATTTATTAAGAGACAAAAATATTTCACCCAGATTAGTTCCAATTATTCCTGATGAAGCAAGAACTTTTGGTATGGAAGGATTTTTTCAAAAAATAGGAATATATGCACACGAAGGTCAAAAGTATGAACCAGAAGATTCTGCTCAGTTAAGTTCTTACAGAGAAGAGAAAACTGGACAGGTTCTAGAAGAAGGAATTAATGAAGCTGGAGCAATGTCGTCATGGATTGCTGCTGCGACTTCCTACACTAATCATGATATTGAAATGATACCAATTTATATTTTTTATTCTATGTTTGGTTTTCAAAGAATAGGTGACCTTGCATGGGCAGGTGGAGATAGTCAGGCTAGAGGATTTTTAATTGGAGCAACAGCTGGAAGAACTACTTTAGCTGGTGAAGGACTACAACACCAGGATGGACACAGTCACTTGATAGCCTCAACAATACCAAATTGTGTGACATACGACCCAACTTTTCATTATGAGCTAGCTGTTATTTTTAGAGAAGGTTTGAGAAGAATGCATGAAAAAAATGAGAATGTTTTTTACTATATCACAACCATGAATGAAAATTATTCACATCCAAGCATACCAAAAGATAAGAATTGTGAAGAAGGAATTCTTAAAGGAATGTATAAAATTAAAGAGCTCAACAAATATAAAAAAACTAAAATTCAACTTTTAGGTTCAGGTACAATATTGAGAGAAATGATGGCTGCAGCAGAAATCCTTCAAAATGAATATCAGATAGATAGTGAAATCTGGAGTGTCACTAGTTTTAACGAGTTGAGAAAAGATGGTATGGAAGTTGAGAGGTATAATCTTTTAAATCCTGATAAAGAACAAAAGGTTTCATTTGTAGAGCAGTGTTTAGGAAAAACCGAAGGACCAATCTTGGCAGCTTCAGATTATATGAGAATGAATTCTGATCAAATCAGACCTTATACTAATAAAAGTTTTTATTCTTTAGGTACAGATGGTTATGGAAGAAGTGACACTAGAAAAAACCTTAGAAATTTTTTTGAAGTTGATAAAGAACATATTGTTGCTTATGGACTTAGCGTACTAGCAAAAGAGCAACTAATAGCCTCAAAATATGCTAAAGAAGCCATAAAGAAGTATAATATTGATGGCAGCAAACCAATGCCAACAAAACTATAAGATGTCAGATAAAGAGATTAAAGTACCAAATATTGGCGAATTTAAAGACGTTGAGGTAATCGAAGTATTAGTTTCAAATGGTCAGTCAGTATCTAAAAATGATCCACTTATTACAATTGAGAGTGACAAATCTAGTGTTGAAATACCAGCTTCTTTTGACGGAAAGGTTAAGTCTGTTAAAATTAAAGTAGGAGATAGGGTTTCAGAAGGTGATTTGATATTAACTGTAGAGCAATCTGGAGAAGAAGAAAAGAGTATAGAGCAAAAAACTATTAAAGAAGCAAAACCAGTTACAAATCAAAATCAAGAAGAAAAAATTGAAAAAGTTATACAAACACAAAATTTAATAAAAAAAAACAATTCAGAAGCTTCATCTGCAAGCCCAAAAGTACGTAAATTTGCTCGAGAGCTTGGGGTTAATATTAATGAGATAGTTGGCAGTGAAAGACAAGGAAGAATTGTAGAAGATGATGTAAAAAATTTTATATCCTCTAAAATTAATAAAACTTCAGATAAGACTGAAGCTCAACCTAAAAAAATTGTTAGTGAATTTTCCCATTCTGATTTTGGAGAAATTGAAGTTAAAGATATGCCTAGGGTTAAAAAATTAGCCTCTACGTATTTAGTTAATTCTTGGACTACAATACCTCATGTAACAAATCATGATGAAGCAGATATAACTGAAATGGAAGATTTTAGAACTTCACTTACTGATATGTACACAGGTGAAAGAAAAAAAATTACTCCCTTAGCTTTTATTGTTAAAGCTTTAGTTGCATCTTTAAAAAAGTTTCCTAGTTTCAACTCATCAATAGATGATATTGAAAATGGAAAAATAACAATGAAAAATTATTTTCATGTTGGAATTGCAGTTGATACTCCTCATGGTTTGATGGTGCCAAAAATTAGAAATGCTGACAATAAAAGTATTTCATATATTAGCAATGAATTGAAAACAGTAAGCGACCAATGTAGAAATTTAAAAATAGATAAGAAAGAATTCTTTGGAGGATCTATGACCATTACAAGTCTTGGAGGAATTGGAGGTTCATTTTTTACACCAATAATAAATTATCCTGAAGTTGCTATACTAGGAGTGGGTAAAGCACAAAAAAAACAAATTTTTTTCAATGGAAAATTTGAAACAAGAACAATGTTACCGCTTTCATTATCATATGATCATAGAATAATTGATGGAGCTGAAGCAGCTAGATTTAATAATGATCTAAAAGAAAATTTAGGCAAAAATTTTGCTTATAAATTAGCTGTATAAATTTTAATGTCAAAAACCTCATCATTATTTTGTGCATTACTTTGTACATTCATATGGGGAACAACTTTTATTGCTCAAGATACTGGAATGGACGACATTGGTCCTTTCACTTTTAATGCGGTTAGGTTTTTTGTAGGCTTTTTAGTAGTAGCCCCTTTAGCTTTTATTTTTGAAAGAAAAAATATCTCAAAATCAGTCCAAAGAAATCAAAAAGAATTTACCAACTTAGCTCTTTTAATAGGCCTATCTTTATTCTTAGGATCAGCACTTCAACAAGTGGCTTTACTCTATACAGATGTTGCTAATGCAGCGTTCTTTACTATTTTTTATGTACCAATGGTCCCGTTTATAATTTTTTTTATGTATAAAAAACCAATCCACTGGAGTATTTGGCCTTCTGTTCTTCTTTGTGTGATGGGAGGTTATTTGCTAACTAATTTTTACAGTGCAACGGTTAGAACTGGTGATGCGCTTATAATAATGGGTGCATTTTTCTGGAGCACACACATTATCTTTACTGGTAAAATTATAGAAAACTACAATCTTCCATTAACAATTGGTGCAATTCAAACTTTAATTGTCGCCTCTTTATCATTAATTATAGGGTTAATTTTTGAAGACTTTATTTGGTCTAATATTCTTAAAGAAAAATTTCAAATCTTATATGCTGGAGTTTTATCTGGAGGCCTTGCATTTGTTTTGCAAATATATGCACAAAAAAATATATCCCCTGCTCCATCAGCAATAATTTTTTCTTTAGAAGGTGTTTTTGCAACAATTGCTGCTTGGATTTTATTAGATCAAATTTTAGATATAAATAATCTGTTTGGGTGTTTATTTATTTTATTTGGTGTTTTATTTTCACAATTAGCACCAATATTAAAAAAAGATTAATTATATATTATTATAAATAAAATTATTGAAATAATAATTCTGTAAATTACAAAAACATTTAAAGAAAATTTGTTTATGTAGTCTAAGAAAAACTTAACTGTAAAATAAGAAAATAAAAAAGAAAGAGTGATTGATATTAGTATAAGGTAGTTAAACTCAAAGCTTTGACCAATAGCATTTTTTAACTGAAGTACACTTGCTCCAGCTATGGCAGGTATAGCCAGTAAAAAAGAAATTTTACTCGAATCAAATCTATTAAACCTAAAAAACCTTGCAGCTGTTATTGTAATTCCTGCCCTACTCACACCTGGTATTAAAGCAAGTATTTGAAACAAACCGATATATAGTATTGTTTTAAAATTTAGGTTGGAGGATATTTTTTTATCAAATTTACTTTTGTCTGCGAGATATAAAATAATTCCAAAAATTAATGTCGTCCAAGCAATTATTTTTAAATTATTTTCTAATAGACTAACTAGACCTGTGGAGCTGATTATGTACCCAGCTATTACAATTGGTATAGAGCCAATAATTAATAAAGATAATAATTTTTGATTATTTCTAAGGTCTAGTAGCTCTCTTCTAAAATAAAAGATTATTGCTAGTAAAGAGCCAAGATGGAGACTAACGTCAATCATTAGTGAGTTAGAATTAAACTCAAAGATTATTTCAACAATGTTTAAATGAGCCGATGAACTGATCGGCAAAAATTCTGATATGCCCTGAACTATTGATAGGATTATAATTTCAATAATATTTGAGAACATTTAAAGCTTCGTAGCTTAAATATTCGATGATTTAAACAATTCCATTTGAACATATTAGATATGCAAAAATTAAAATACAAAGAATTAACGGTATTTATTGTAAATTTAAGGTCATATATATTGACCTTGTTTGTCTTTTATTACACAAAACCTTATTATATGCTCAGTTTATTAAAGGGTATATATGTCAGAAAAAATGCTTAAATTTGTTAAAATAGGTCAACAAACTCCACCTAAAAGAGAAGTTGGCAACAGAAAAGAAGATTTTAACGAAATTTATAAAGAGTTTATTAACGAAAAGGCAGGCGAACAATCTAGCAGATGCTCACAATGTGGAGTTCCTTTTTGTCAGGTACATTGTCCATTAAGTAATAATATTCCAGATTGGCTGAAATTAACTGCAGAGGGACGATTAAAAGAGGCTTACGAATTATCTCAAAGCACTAACAACATGCCAGAGGTGTGTGGAAGAATATGTCCACAAGATAGATTGTGTGAAGGAAATTGTGTAATCGAACAATCAGGACATGGAACTGTAACCATAGGTTCAGTTGAAAAATATATTACTGATAATGCTTGGGAACAAGGATGGGTAAATCCAATAAAAGTTAAAAATGAAAAGAGTCAAAGTATTGGAATTATAGGTGCTGGTCCAGCTGGTCTTGCTGCTGCAGAGCAGTTACGTAAGTTAGGTTATCAAATTACTGTATATGATCGATATGATAGAGCTGGTGGTTTAATGATTTATGGGATCCCAAATTTTAAATTAGAAAAATTTGTTGTAGAAAGAAGAACCAAATTATTAGAAGAGGGTGGAATTAAATTTGTTCAAAATTTTGAAGTTGGAAAAGATGCTACATTAGAGCAATTAAGAAAAAAACATGACTCTCTTTTAATTGCAACTGGAGTTTATAAAGCTCGAGAAATAGATCTACCAGGAAAAGATTTAGGAAATATTTTTCCAGCTATGGAATTTTTAACAGCTTCAAATAAAAAAGGATTAGGAGATAAGGTAGAGTTATTTGATAATGGAACCTTAAATGCTGAAGGAAAAAATATTGTTGTAATTGGAGGAGGTGACACTGCAATGGACTGTGTTAGGACTTCAATCAGACAAAAAGCAAAATCAGTTAAATGCCTTTATAGAAGAGACAAAGAAAATATGCCTGGATCTGCTAGAGAGGTAGCTAATGCAGAGGAAGAGGGAGTAGAGTTTGTATGGTTATCTAGCCCTAAAGAATTTGTTGGAACAAATAAAGTTGAAGGTTTGATGGTGGATAAAATTAAACTTGGTGAACCTGATGACAGTGGTAGACGTAAACCAGAAATCCAGAATGATTCTCACTTTAATATTAAAGCAGATATAGTAATCAAGGCTCTTGGCTTTGATCCTGAAAATTTACCAAAACTATTTGGCTCTGAAGATCTACAAGTTACTAAATGGGGAACATTAAAAACTAATTTTGATACAATGGAGACAAATTTACCAGGTGTCTTTGCAGCAGGAGACATTATTAGAGGCGCATCTTTAGTTGTCTGGGCTATAAAAGATGGAAGAGACGTAGCAGTATCAATAAAAAATTTTTTAGAGAGTAAAGAACTCAGTAAAGAGAAGGTTGCTTAATGAAAAATTATAAAAAAAATCTTAAAATTCTTGAAGAAGGCCATGTTTATTCAAAAGAAATGGAGCATGACGCTTGTGGAGTAGGATTGATTGCTTCTACAGAGGGTAAAAAATCAAGGAAAGTAGTAGAATATGGAATTAATGCCTTAAAAGCGGTTTGGCACAGAGGAGCTGTAGATGCTGATGGAAAAACAGGTGATGGAGCTGGAATCCATTTGGAAATTCCTTCAGATTTCTTTGCTGAGAAAATAGAAATCACAGGTCATGATCATGATGGTTCAGAAATTTGTGTGGGTATGATTTTTTTACCTAGAAATAATTATCAAGCACAAGAAAATGCAAGAACTTTAATTGAAAGTGAATTAACAAAAAGTAATTTTAGTATTTATGGATGGAGACAGGTTCCAGTAAATCCAAAAGTTTTAGGTGAAAAAGCAAATCTTACGAGACCAGAAATCACTCAAGTTCTATTCAAACATAATAATAAAGATTTAACAGAAAAAGAGTTAGAAAGAAAAATTTATGAATCTAGAAGAAAAATTGAAAAAGAAGCTATTAAAGATGCGATAGAAGGTTTTTATATTTGTTCACTAAGTTCTAAGTCAGTTATTTATAAGGGAATGTTTTTAGCAGAGTCTATTGCAGACTTTTATTTAGATTTAAAAGATGAGAGATTTATATCCAGATTTGCAATATTTCATCAAAGGTTTTCAACAAACACTGCGCCAAGCTGGGACCTGGCACAACCTTTTAGAGCATTAGCTCATAATGGAGAAATAAATACATTCAAAGGAAATACAAACTGGATGAAAGTTCATGAGCAAGAAATGGACAGCCCTTTATTTGATAACATGGAAAATTTAAAACCAGTTATACAACCAGGATCATCAGACTCTGCTGCACTAGATAGTGTTTTTGAACTTTTAAATATTTCTGGCCAATCAGCGCCTCTTGCAAAGTTAATGTTAATTCCAGATGCATGGTCTAAAAAAAGTCAAACATTATCAAAAGATCATCAACAACTATTTAATTTTTTAAACAGTACAATGGAGCCATGGGATGGACCAGCTGCTATTGCAGCTACCGATAATGAATGGGCCATTGTAGCTGCTGATAGAAATGGGTTACGCCCAATGAGATATACTATTTCAAAAGACAAAATATTGTGTGCAGGATCAGAAACGGGAATGGTTGAAATTGATGAGAAGCAAATTCTTAAAAAAGGTAGATTAGGACCTGGAGAAATTCTTGGAGTTAGAATAGCTAAAGGTAAAGTATTTTCTAATGTTGAAATAAAAGATTATTTGGCAAAAGAGTTTAAACATTTTAACAATCAGATAATTGATTTAGAAAAAAAATTTCCAATAAAAAATGAAAAATCTACTTTTTCAGGTGATGAGCTAAAAAAAAGACAACATACATTTGGTTATAGTTTAGAGGATTTAGAGCTTATTCTTCATCCCATGGCAGAAGACGCAAAAGAGGCCATTGGTTCTATGGGTGATGACACTCCACTTGCAGTGTTATCTGACCGTTATAGGCCGCTTTATCACTTCTTTAGACAAAATTTTAGTCAAGTTACAAACCCACCAATTGATTCTTTAAGAGAAAACAAGGTTATGAGTTTAAAAACTCGTTTTGGTAATCTTGGAAATATTTTAGATTTTACTAATTTAACAGAAGAAAACATATATGTTTTAGACAGCCCCATATTATCAAACTCTCAATTAGAAAAATTTACTAATTTTTTTGGTGAAAAATCAATAACAATTGATTGTACTTTTGATAAAAGTGAAAATCTTGAAACCTCTATTGAGAGAATTAGAAAAGAATCTGAAATTGCAGTTAGACAAGGCCTTACTCAATTAATCTTAAGTGATAAAAATATTTCTGAAAAAAGATTACCCATTCCAATGCTATTAAGTGTTGGTGCAATAAATACTTATCTTATAAAAAAAAAATTAAGAGGTTATGCATCAATCAATGCTCAAACTGGGGAAGCATTAGACACACATTCATTTGCAACACTTATAGGTGTTGGGGCTACAACAGTTAATCCTTATTTAGCACTGGATAGTTTATATCAGAGATTTGAAAAAAAATTATTTGGAAAGTTTGAGTACGATGAATGCATAGAGAGATATATACAATCAGTAAATTATGGGCTTTTGAAAATAATGTCAAAAATGGGAATTTCGGTCATAAGTTCTTATAGAGGTGGATGTAATTTTGAAACAGTTGGTTTGAGTAGAACAGTAGCATCAGAGTATTTTCCAGGAATTTTATCAAAAATTTCAGGCATAGGTTTAAATGGAATAGAAAAAAAATTAAGAACTATTCACAAAGAAGCATTTGAAGGAACAGATACGGTTTTACCGATCGGGGGAATCTATAGATATAGAAAGAATGGTGAAACTCATCAATATCAAGGTAAGCTTATTCATCTTTTACAAAGTGCAGTTTCGTCAAATTCTTTTGAAGCTTATAAAAAATATGCAGAAGGTATTTATAATCTTCCGCCTATACATCTTAGAGATTTGATTGGATTTAGAGATAGAAATTTAAACCCATCTTTAGATATTTCAGAAGTAGAGCCAATTGAAAATATTTTAACAAGATTTGGAAGTGGAAGTATGTCTCATGGTGCATTATCGAAAGAAGCACACGAAACTTTAGCCATAGGAATGAATAGAATTAAAGGAGCCTCTTGTAGTGGTGAAGGGGGTGAGGATGAAAAAAGATTTATTAAGATGGAAAACGGTGACAGCGCTAACTCTAGAGTTAAGCAAATAGCCTCAGCAAGATTTGGAGTAACACTTAAATATCTAAATAACTGTAACGAAATAGAGATTAAAATTGCACAAGGGGCAAAACCTGGTGAGGGAGGTCAATTACCAGGGTTTAAAGTCACAGAAGAAATTGCTAAATTAAGACATTCAACACCGGGTGTAACCTTAATATCACCACCACCTCACCACGATATTTATTCTATCGAGGATTTAGCTCAATTAATTTATGATCTTAAACAAGCCAATCCAAAAGCAAGAGTTGGTGTAAAATTAGTAGCATCATCTGGTATAGGAACAATTGCAGCTGGTGTAGCTAAAGCTAAAGCAGATATAATTTTAATTTCTGGACATAATGGAGGAACAGGAGCAACACCACAAACAAGTGTTAAATATGTTGGGATACCTTGGGAGATGGGTTTAACTGAGGCTAATCAAGTTTTAACTTTAAATAATTTAAGACATAAAGTTACCCTAAGAACAGATGGTGGAATTAAAACAGGAAGAGATGTTGTTATTGCAGCTATGATGGGGGCTGAAGAATATGGAGTAGCAACTACAGCTTTAGTAGCTATGGGATGTATAATGGTTAGACAGTGTCATTCAAACACATGTCCAGTTGGAGTTTGTACTCAAGATGAAAAACTAAGAGAAAAATTTTCTGGTACGCCAGAAAAAGTAGTTAACTTATTTAAATTCATAGCTGAGGAAGTAAGAGAAATTTTAGCACAAATAGGATTTAAATCATTGAATGAAATAATTGGTAGGACTGATTTATTAAGACAGGTAAGCAAAGCCTCACCAAACTTAGACGATTTAGATCTAAATCCTTTATTTGTTCAAACAGATGCTGGTGAGAACACGAGGTACTGTACAGTTCCAGAAATAAATTCTGTTCCAGATACTTTAGATCAAGAAATTTTACCTGAAATTAAAGAACAAATTGGAAAAGTAAAAATTATTGAAAAAGAATATATTATTAAAAATACTCATAGGACTGTTGGTACAAGAATTTCTAATCATCTTTATGAAAAATATGGATCTGAAAAACTAGAAGATGGCTTTTTATCTTTAAAATTTAAAGGATCAGCAGGGCAATCATTTGGAGCATTTGGAATCAAAGGTTTAAAACTTATTTTAAAAGGTGACGCTAATGATTATGTTGGTAAAGGTTTGTCAGGAGCAACAGTGGTAGTTAAACTTCCAGATGAAAGTAATTTAGTTTCACATGAGAATACCATAATAGGAAATACAGTTTTGTATGGAGCAACATCTGGAAAACTTTTTGCAGCAGGTCAAGCTGGAGAAAGGTATGCTGTAAGAAATTCAGGATCAATTTCGGTTATTGAAGGCTGTGATTCTAATGCTTGTGAATATATGACTGGTGGTACAGTTGTAGTTTTGGGTGATGTAGGAGACAATTTTGGAGCTGGAATGACAGGTGGAATGGCGTTTATTTACGATATAAATAAGAAATTTGACAAAAAAGTAAATCCAGAGACTGTAGTATGGCAAACACCAGAAACAGATCATTGGATAGCTTATTTAAAAAATTTAGTAAAAGAGCATCACCAGGAGACAAATTCAGATTTTTCTAAAAAGATAATAGAAAATTTTGATAAGGAAATTTCTAATTTTATTCAAGTTTGTCCAAAAGAGATGATTGATAAGTTAAAAAACCCAATAAGTTTAAGATCTATTATAAAAGAAGTTAGTTAAAATGAAGGATATAAATATTTTTTGTTTTGGTTTTGGCCAAGTAGCAAAAAACTTTATAAAGAAGCTTAATACTGAGCAATATAATATTAACTTGTCAGCAACTTCTAGGAGTGAGTCTTCAAAAAAAATATTCAATGGTATTAATTATAATAGCTACCTATTTAATAGTGAAAAATTTGATAAAAATTTAGTTATAAAATTAAAAGAAGCAGATCATATTTTAGTTTCTATACCACCAGAAAATCAAGAAGATCTAGTTATAAAAAATTTTTCTAAATTTATAGAAAACTCCAAAGTAAAATGGATAACCTACTTATCGGCCACTAGTATTTATGGGGATCATAAGGGAGAATGGGTTAATGAAAATAGCAAAACAAACCCAATCTCAACTAATGGTATTGCAAGATTAAAAGCTGAAAATGCATGGGTTTCTTTGGAAAAAGATAACAAAATACCAATTCAGATATTCAGGTTATCTGGAATCTATTCTAATGAAAAAAATATTTTAATACGTCTAAAATCAGGAGATGTGAAATTGATCAATAAAAAAAATCATTATTTTTCTAGAATTCATGTGGATGATATTTCAAACATATTATTTAAATCTTTATCAAAATTTAAGTCAGGAGAAATATATAATCTATCTGATGATAAACCTTCCACATCTGAAGATGTTACTTTATTTGGAGCAAAAATGTTAAATATTGAAAATATTGAAAAAATTGAAGTTAACCAAATTAAAAGTGAGATGTTGAAAAATTTTTATAATGAGTCTAAAAAAGTTAGCAACAAAAAGATGAAAAGTTATTTTAACTATAATTTAAAATTCCCAAGCTACATTGAGGGACTAAACTATATTAGAAGTAATTTTATCTAGTTCTAAGAGTATTCTCTTTAGGCCCTGTTTGCTTGATAAACTGTGATCACCATTTTTTATTATTATTAATTTTTTATTAGCTTTAGTAAATAGCTTAAGAACTTTTCTGGAATAACTTGTCGGAACAACTTCATCTTTACTTCCGTGAATCATAGTTACATTGATGCTGGATTTAATTTTTTTATTTAAGATTTTATTTTTTCTACCATCTTTTATTAATTGATAAGTGATTGGATACTCATAATTACCATGTTTTAAATTATAAATTCCTTTCTTTATAGTTTCGTTTTTCATTTTTTTTGAGAATTTTTTCCACATTAAGTTTTGTAAAAACTCTGGAGCCGAACCAATTCCTAAAAAACCTTTAATTTGATCTTTAAAATATTTAAATTGATTTAAGGAGAGCCATGCACCCATACTCGAGCCAACTAAGATAAATTTATTTTTTTTAACTATTTTTTTAATTACAGTTTCAACTTCTTTTGACCATTGAGTGATATTTCCCTTGGTAAATTTTCCTGAGGACTTTCCATGACCAGAATATTCGAGAGCAAGAAAGCCAAGTTTATTTTTTTTAGCAAATTTTAATATAGTCTGAGGTTTTTCACCTTCAATACTTGACATAAAACCATGTAAAAAAACAATATAGAGATTATCTTTATATTCTTTACTTAAGTATCTTATTTCCTTGTTATTAAGGACCCTAATGTATTTAAATTTATTCATATGAGTTTATTAGAATTAATTCTTAATATATAGTTCTATCAAATGTCTTCAGAATTAAAAGTATTGCAAGTAATTCCTAAACTTGGATATGGGGGTGCAGAAACAGGCTGTTACGATCTTGCACACTATTTACCAGAAAATAATTGTAGTTCTTATATCGTAACTAGTGGAGGAGAATTATTAAAATTTATTGATAGAAAAAAAGTAAAAGTAATAAAACTTCCCGTCCATAGTAAAAATCCATTTTTAATGCTCTTTAATTCAATAGCTTTGATTTTTATTATTTTACTAAATAATATATCTATTGTTCATGCAAGAAGTCGTGCTCCAGCTTGGTCTTGTTTGTTTGCAACAAAAATTACAAGAAGAAAGTTTGTTACAACCTTTCATGGTACTTATAATTTTAAAAACTCAATTAAAAAATTTTATAATTCAGTAATGGTTAGATCAGATTTAATAATAGCAGGATCAAATTTTATTTTTTCACATATTAATCAAAATTATCCAAAATATTTAGATTTAAAAAAAAGATTCTTAGTAATTTTTAGGGGTATTAATGTTGATTATTTTGATTCATCAACAACTTTAGACAGTGAAGAAAGCAGACTTATTTCAGATTGGGAAGTTGATAAAAATAAAAAAATAATCCTAATGCCAGGTCGTTTAACTGCCTGGAAAGGACAGGAGACATTTATTGAAGCATTAAATCTTGTTAATAAAGAATTAGGATATGATTCTTTTAATGCTGTTATTTTGGGTAGCGATCAAGGAAGAGACATTTATACAAAAAAAATTAAAAGATTGGCTGAGCAATATAGGCTAACTAGTCAGTTAAAATTTATAGAACATTGTAAAAATATGCCGTTAGCCTACAAAATATCAGACATTGTTGTTTCGGCCTCAGTAGAACCTGAAGCTTTTGGAAGAGTAGCAGTTGAAGCTCAATCAATGGAAAAACCAATAATAGCAAGTGATATTGGGGGATCTAACGAAACTATTAGTGATAATGTGACGGGTTTTTTATTTCAGTCTGGTAATGCAGAAGCTTTGAGTAAAAAAATAGTAGAAGCCTTACAATTAGATGAATCTAGATTGAAATCTATTGGTATAGAGGGTAGAAAAAATATAATTAAAAAATTTAATGTTGAAAAAATGTGTTTTTCTACATATTCAGAATACAAAAAATTATTGAATTAAATGCCATTAATAACATTGCCAGATGGAAACACTATTGAATTTCCAAATAAAGTAACAGGACTTGAGGTTGCTGAAAAGATTAGTAAATCTTTATCAAAGCAGGCAACTATTATTAGTGTTAATGAAGAGCTTAAAGATTTAAGTTTTGTTATAGATGAAGACTGCTCAATTAAAATTTTTACTTCAAAAGATAAAGAAGGTTTAGAAACTATCCGTCATGACACGGCCCATATAACTGCAATGGCTGTTCAAGAACTCTTTCCAGGAACACAAGTAACCATTGGTCCAATTATAGAAAATGGATTTTATTATGATTTTTCAAGAAAAGAACCTTTTACAGAGGATGATTTAAATAAAATTGAAAATAAAATGAAAGAAATTGTTGATAGAGATGTTCCAACTACAAGAGTAGTTTGGAAAAGAGATAAGGCCATATCTCATTTCAAGGATAAAGGAGAAATATACAAGGCTGAAATTATTGAAAGTATTCCACAAGGTGAAGATGTTTCTATATATTTTCATGGAGACTGGCATGATTTATGCAAAGGCCCTCATCTGTCTTCAACAGGAAAAATTGGTAAATACTTTAAATTAACAAAGGTATCAGGAGCTTATTGGAGAGGTGACTCAAATAATGAAATGTTGCAAAGAATTTATGGAACAAGTTGGGCATCACAAAAAGATTTAGATGAATATTTAAAAAGAATAGAAGAAGCAGAAAAAAGAGACCACAGAAAACTTGGAAAAGAAATGGATTTATTTCATTTTAGGGAAGAAAGTCCAGGATCAGTATTTTGGCATGAAAAAGGTTGGAAGTTATTTCAAAAATTAGTTGCATACATGAGAGGTAGACAAGAAAAAGCTGGCTATAAAGAAGTAAACACTCCTGAAATTTTAGATAGATCTCTATGGGAAAAATCTGGCCACTGGGAAAAATATGGAGAACACATGTATACCTCCCAAACACCAGATGACAAAATATTTGCAATCAAACCAATGAATTGTCCGGGTCACGTACAAGTTTTTAATCAAGGTTTAAAAAGTTATCGAGATCTTCCTTTAAGAATTTCAGAATTTGGAAAAGTGCACAGGTATGAGCCTTCAGGCGCCTTACATGGACTGTTAAGAGTTAGAGCCTTTACTCAAGATGATGCTCATATTTTTTGCACAGAAGATCAAATTACATCAGAGTGTTTGATTGTTACAAATTTGATTTTAGATATTTATAAAGATCTTGGATTTGAAGATGTAATATTAAAATATTCAGATAGACCAGATTTAAGAGTTGGTGATGATAATGTTTGGGACAAGGCCGAAAAAGCTTTGTTAGATGCAGTTAAAGCTTCAAAGCTTGAATACACAATTAATAAAGGAGAGGGAGCATTCTATGGTCCAAAAATTGAATTTGTTTTAAGAGATGCGATTGGTAGAGATTGGCAATGTGGAACTTTACAGGTAGATCTTAATTTACCAGGAAGACTAGATGCTTCTTTTGTTGATAAAGATGGAACTAAAAAAATTCCAGTAATGCTTCATAGGGCATTATTTGGTTCATTAGAAAGATTTATTGGAATTCTTATAGAAAACTATGCAGGTAAATTTCCATTTTGGATAGCTCCTTTACAAGCTGTTGTAATTCCAATTTCAGAAGAGTTTGATTCTTATGCAAAAGAAGTAAATGAAAAGATTAATAATGCAGGCATAAGTTCTGAAGTAGATTTAAAAAACCATAACCTGAATTATAAAATTAGAGAACATTCTTTATCTAAAATACCACTTTTGTTAATTTGTGGTAAAAAAGAAGTTGACAGTAACTCAGTAACGATTAGAAGATTAGATACTAACAAACAAGAAAATATGGAATTAAACTTATTTTTAAAAAAATTCTCAGCTTTAAATAAAGCACCTTCAAACTAAGTGGCAGATTTTAAAGGAAATTACTTTCAAAGAAGAACAAAAGACAGAGGACCTAAGTCCAACAATAGGATTACTGCACCAGAAGTTCAGGTAATTGGAAGTGATGGTGATAACATAGGAATATTAAATACTAATGAGGCCATATCAATGGCTAAAGAGCAAGGATTAGATTTAATTGAAATAGCTCCAAACGCAAAACCACCTGTATGTAAAATTATTGATATGGGTAAATTTAAATATGATGCTCAAAAAAAAGCAAATGTTGCTAAGAAGAAACAAAAAATTGTTTTATTAAAAGAAATTAAAATGAGACCAGTTACAGAAACTCATGATTATGATTTTAAGGTTAAAAATGCTAAAAAATTTATTGGAAAAGGTGACAAGGTAAAATTTACAATACGATTTAAGGGTAGAGAGCTACAACACTCACACTTAGGTAGAGAATTAATGGATAAAATAAAAGCTGATATGCAAGATATTGGCAAAGTCGAATTGCACCCAAAGTTTGATGGGAAGCAAATGATCATGGTTATTCAGCCTTTATAAGGCTTAATAGAGGTTGTAAATCTATTCCAATATTTGTATAAGTCCGCAGAATTATGCCAAAATTAAAAACTAAAAGTTCAGCAAAAAAAAGATTTAAGATCTCAGCTACAGGGAAAGTTATGATGGCTCAAGCTGGAAAGAGACATGGCATGATAAAAAGAACAAATTCACAAATTAGAAAATTAAGAGGCACGACTGCTATGTCAAAACAAGATGGCAAAATAGTTAAATCATACATGCCTTACAGTTTAAGAGGATAAAATGGCTAGAGTAAAAAGAGGCGTAACAAGTCACGCTAAACATAAAAAAGTTTTAAAAGCTGTCAAAGGTCAATGGGGCAGAAGAAAAAATACTATAAGAGTTGCAAAGCAAGCCATGGAAAAAGCTATGCAATATGCTTACAGAGACCGTAGAACTAAAAAAAGAGAATTCAAATCTTTATGGATACAAAGGATTAATGCAGGTGTTAGATCTGAAGGATTAACTTATTCAAAATTTATTAATGGCTTAACTAAATGTGGAATTAAGTTAGATAGAAAAATACTAGCTGAAATAGCATACGATAGCCCAGAAGCCTTTAAAACGATCGTTCAAAAAGCTCAATCGGCACTAAATTAATCTTCACTATTGTTTTTCTTCGGTGAAGAAATAATCTCTCAATATGTCTGATATTAAAAAAATAAAAGATGAATTTCTTTTAAAGTTAAAAGAGAATTTAGATTTAAATCAAGTTAATCAAATTAAAACAGAACTATTTGGTAAAACTGGGTTAATCAGCTCACAATTTAAACAGCTTGGAAAATTAGCAGAAGAAGAAAGAAAAAAATTTGCATCAGATTTAAACTTAGTCAAAAACGAACTTGAAAATTTGATTACTACAAAAATCAACGATATTGAAACAAAAGAGATTAACAAAAAGTTAGAAAAAGAAAAAATAGATATAACTTTACCAGAAAGACCTTTTGTTCAGGGAAAAATTCATCCTGTATCTCAAGTCATAGATGAAATTTCTTCAATTTTTTCAGAAATTGGTTTTAGTGTAGAAGAAGGACCAGATGTTGAAAATGAATATAATAATTTTACTGCATTAAATACGCCTGATAACCATCCTGCAAGAGATATGCATGATACTTTTTATTTAGATGATGCAAAAGAATTATTATTAAGAACACATACTTCTCCAGTTCAAATTAGAACAATGCTTAATGATAAACCACCTTTTAAAATAATAGCGCCTGGCAGAACATATAGATCTGACAGTGATCAAACCCATACACCAATGTTTCATCAAGTTGAGGGTCTACATATCGATAAAAATATTAATATGGGGCACTTAAAAGGATGCTTAAATTATTTTATTAAAGAGTTTTTTGAAGTTGATAAAATTAAAATGAGATTTAGACCTAGTCATTTCCCATTTACAGAGCCATCTGCAGAAGTTGATATTGGTTATGAAATAAAAGATGGAAAAATAGTAATTGGGGAAGGTGATAAATGGCTAGAAGTTTTAGGCTGTGGAATGGTTCATCCCAATGTTTTAAAAAATGTTAAAGTAAATCCTGATGAATTCCAAGGTTATGCATTTGGAATAGGAATAGATAGGCTCGCAATGTTAAAATATGGCATTAATGATTTAAGAGCCTTTTTTGATTGTGACTATAGATGGCTAAATCATTTTGGATTTGATCCAATAGATGTCCCAACAAACTATAGGGGCTTAAGCCGATGAAGATTACAACAGCATGGCTTAAAGATCATTTAGATACCAAACTTAATGAAAATCAAATCATCGATAAACTTACAGATATTGGTTTAGAAGTAGAGGGTGTTGATAGTCAATCAGGAGAGCTTGATGAATTTGTAATTGCCAAAATTTTGAAGGCTGAAAAGCATCCTGATGCAGATAGGCTTAGAGTATGCGATGTTGATATAGGTTCAGGTGAACCAGTAAAAGTTGTTTGTGGAGCTCCAAATGCTAAAGAGGGTTTATTAACAATTTATGCTCCTCCTGGTGCTGTAGTACCAAAAAGCCAAATGAAATTGGTGGTAAGTAAAATAAGAGGTGTAACCTCATATGGAATGCTTTGTTCAGAATCTGAACTTAATCTATCAAACGAAAGTGATGGCATAACAGAGCTTTTACCAGAAAAATATAATAAAAAAGTAGGAGAAAATTATTTTCCAAAAAAAAATTTAAATGTAATTGATATTTCCATTACACCAAATAGAGCAGATTGCTTAGGTGTAAGAGGGATAGCAAGAGATTTAGCTGCTGCAGGTGCGGGAATATTAATAAATCAAAAAGAAAAAAAACTTGATAAAAAAAATAAACAAACAATTAGTGTAAAAATTGAAAATGAAAAAAATCAAGCATGTATATCCTTTGGTAGTTGTTTAATTAAAGGGGTAAAAAATACTGAAAGTCCAGAGTGGCTAAAAGACAAAATAATTTCTCTAGGCCAAAAACCTATTTCGGCAATAGTTGATATTACAAATTATGTAATGTTTGACTTAAATAGACCACTTCATGCATATGATGTTGATAAAATAGATAAAGGAATAGTTGTAAGAAATTCTAAAAAAGGTGAAACATTCGAAGCATTAGATAATAAGGAGTATAAATTAGAGGATGAGATGTGTGTCATATCAGATGCGTCAGGTGTATTAGGTCTTGGTGGTATAATAGGAGGCACAAGAACTGGAACTGAGCTAGATACAAAGAATGTATTAATTGAGTCTGCTTACTTTAGCCCACGATCAATCAGAAAATCATCTAAAATCTTAAATATAGACACAGATGCAAAATTTAGATTTGAAAGAGGTATTGACCCATTATCAATTGATCAAGGACTTGAAAGAGCAGCTAACCTAATACAAGAAATATGCGGTGGTGAAGTTAGTGAATTTGATATTCAAAAAATTGAAGATGTTAAAAAAAAATCATTAAAATTTGATCCTTCTTTGTTTGAAAAAATTACTGGATTTAATATCGATACAAAAGAAATGATCACAATCTTAGATAACCTAGGATTTGAAACTAAAGAAAACAAGGGATTGCTAGATGTCGTTATACCATCTTGGAGACCAGATATTTCACAAGAAGTTGATGTGGTAGAAGAACTTGTAAGAATTAAGGGTTATGATCAAATTAAAATTATTGAACCTGAAAAAGTTAGAAAAAAACAAACATTAAATTTAAAACAAAAGTTATTTCATTTTTTACAAAGATCTATTGCTTCTAAGGGCTATTTTGAGGCTATCACATGGTCTTTTACTGATAGTAAAATTAATCAGCTATTCATTGAAAATAACAAAGAAATTAAAATAATTAACCCTATAAGTTCTGATTTGAACGTTTTGCGAAGTTCAATTTTTTCTAATTTGATTATCCATTTGAATAAGAATTTAGGAAGAGGATTTAAAGATTTATCATTTTTTGAAATAGGCCCAACTTTTTTAGGATCTGAGCCAGGTGAGCAACAGACTGTAGCTACTGGATTAAGATCAGGAAAATTGGCTAGGCAGAGCTGGTTGGAAAAAGAAAGATTAGTAGATGTGTTTGATGTTAAAAGTGATGTCATCAAAAGTTTAGTTGAAGCAGGTTACAATAAAGACAAGCTTTATATTGATGATGAAACACCAAGCTATTATCACCCTGGAAAATCAGGAAGAATATTTCTTAACAAAGGTAAAGAAAAAGTAGTTGCTTTTTTTGGCGATATTCACCCAGGTATATTAAAAAAATTAGACATTAAGGTTGAAGCATTAGTAGGGTTTGAAATATTTTTAGATAATTTAAAACAACCAAAAAAATCACTAAAAGATCAAAAAACTCAGTATAAATATTCAGATTTTCAAAAATCAGAAAGAGATTTTGCTTTTGTTTTAGATAAAAATTTTAAAGTTCAAGAATTAATTGAAACCATCTCTAATGTAGACAAAGAATTAATAAAATCTGTCAAAGTATTTGATGTTTATGAAGGAACCAATATTCCTGAAGGCAAAAAATCAATTGCATTAAATGTAATTATTCAATCTTTAGAGAAAACATTGACTGAAGATGATTTAAACAAAATTAATCAACTTATTATTTCTGCTGTTGAATCCAAAACTGGTGCTAAGATTAGATCATAATCATGACAAAAATTGATCACATCAGAAACTTTGCAATCATTGCGCATATTGATCACGGCAAATCAACAATCGCAGATAGGATAATTCATAGTTGTGGTGGTCTAACCGAAAGAGAGATGAAAGCACAAGTTCTAGACTCAATGGATATTGAGAGAGAAAGAGGAATAACTATTAAAGCTCAAACTGTTAAACTTAATTATAAAGCAAAAGATGGAAAAGAGTACATTCTAAATATTATTGATACTCCTGGACACGTAGATTTTAGCTATGAAGTTAGTAGATCTCTGTATGCATGTGAAGGATCTATTTTAATTGTTGATAGCACTCAAGGAGTGGAGGCTCAAACATTGGCTAATGTTTATCAAGCTTTAGACACCAAACATGAAATAGTACCTGTACTAAATAAAGTTGATTTACCAGCATCAGACTTAGAAAAAACAAAACAAGAAATAGAAGAAGTTATAGGTATTGATACTGAAAATGCCATACCTTGCTCTGGAAAAACAGGTGAGGGCATAGAAGATATTCTAGAACAAATTATTGTGTCACTACCAGCTCCAGAAGGAGAAAAAGATGCTGATTTAAAATGCTTATTAGTTGATAGTTGGTATGACACTTATTTAGGGGTGGTTATTTTAGTTAGAGTTATTAATGGAAAAATTTCTAAAAATATGAAGATCAAAATGATGTCTACTAACCAAGAATATATAATTGAAAAAGTAGGTGTATTTACTCCAAAAGCAACTGATGTTAATGAATTAAATGCAGGAGAAATTGGTTTTATAACAACAGGAATAAAAATTTTATCAGAAACAAAAGTTGGAGATACTATTTGTGATGCAACCAAACCACTTCAAGAGGCGCTTCCAGGATTTAAACCAAGTAAGCCAGTTGTATTTTGTGGATTGTTTCCTGTAGATAGTTCTGAATACCAAAAATTAAAAGATGGTTTAGGTAAACTTCAATTAAATGATGCTAGCTTTTCATATGAGGCAGAATCTTCATCTGCGTTAGGTCTTGGCTTTAGATGTGGTTTTTTAGGTCTCTTGCATTTAGAAATTATAACCGAAAGATTAGAAAGAGAATTTGATATAAATTTATTAACTACAACACCTGGAGTAGTTTATAAAGTTCATATGAACAAAGGGGAAATAATAGAGTTACAAAATCCTTCAAGTTTACCAGAACCTACTCTAATCAAATTTATTGAAGAGCCTTGGATTAAAGCAACAATTATTACACCAGATCAATATCTAGGAGCAATTATAAAGGTTTGTCAGGATAAAAGAGGAGTACAAACAAACTTAAGTTATTCAGGTAATAGAGCGGTTTTAAATTATGAAATTCCTCTAAACGAAGTTGTTTTTGATTTTAATGATAGACTTAAATCAATGACTAGTGGTTATGCAAGTTTTGATTATGAGATTATAGGTCATAGAGAAGGAGATTTGGTAAAATTAGGAATACTTGTTAATGCTGAGCCAGTAGATGCTCTATCAATGATGGTTCATAAAGATTTTGCTCAAACAGTTGGAAGAGAAGTTTGTGAAAAATTAAGAGATTTAATTCCACGACACAATTTTATGATTCCAGTTCAGGCAGCAATTGGAGGAAAGATTATAGCAAGGGAAACTATTAAGGGTTTTAAAAAAGATGTTTTAACAAAAATTCATGGTGGTGGTGCTAGAGACAGAAAAAGAAAACTATTAGATAAGCAGAAAAAAGGAAAAGCTAGAGGTAAACAGTTTGGAAAAGTTGAAATACCACAAGAAGCATTTATAGGAGTGCTTAAAATTAATAAAGACCAGTAGCTGGAGAGATGGCTGAGCGGTTTAAAGCGCACGCTTGGAAAGTGTGTGTACTGTTAAAGGTACCCAGGGTTCGAATCCCTGTCTCTCCGCCAAAAAATTAAAAAACCATTTAAAAAAGCGACTTATTGATCCATTTTTTGTGGATTAGTCTAATTAATTTCCCTCTTTTTTTTATAAAAATGTTATAATTATTTAATTTTCCAATACAAAAATATGAAAAACAACTCAACATATCAAGCAGACTCCATCAAAGTTTTAAAAGGTCTTGAGGCTGTTAGAAAAAGACCTGGAATGTATATTGGTGATACCGATGATGGAACGGGTTTGCATCATATGGTCTATGAGGTTGTTGATAACTCAATAGATGAAGCTTTAGCAGGACACTGTAAAAATATAGATGTTAAAATAAACTCTGATGGAACCATTACAGTTAGAGATGATGGTAGAGGAATACCTGTTGATATGCATAAGGGTGAAAAAATGTCTGCTGCAGAAGTTATTATGACTCAGCTTCATGCTGGAGGAAAATTTGATCACGACTCATACAAAGTATCGGGTGGATTACATGGTGTTGGAGTTTCAGTTGTAAATGCATTATCAGAAAAATTAAAGTTAGAAATAGATAGAGATGGAAATAGATATTTTATAGAATTTAAAGATGGAGCCTCAAAAGCACCTCTTAAAGTTATAGGAAAATCAAAAGAAACTGGAACACAAATAACATTTTTACCATCAAAAGAAATATTCTCTTCAATAAAATTTACTCCAAATATAATTATTAAAAGAATGCGTGAACTTGCATTTTTGAACAAGGGAATAAAGATAACAGTTAATGATTTAAATCAAAAAAAAGAAAAAATAATTGTATTTAAGTTTGATGGAGGAGTTTTAGAATTTGTTGATTTTTTAGATGAAAAAAGAGAAAAACTTGTAAATAAAACAGGTAATGATTTATTTAAGAAGCCTATTTATATTGAAGGAAAAAAAGACAATATAGAAATTGAATGCTCTTTGAAGTGGAATGCAAGTTATGGAGAGGACATCTATCCATATACAAATAATATTTATCAAAAAGATGGTGGTACTCACTTACTAGGATTTAGGAGTGCACTTACTAGAGTAATTAATAAATATGCTACAGAACATAATTTATTAAAAAAAAACAAATTAACTATTTCAGGAGATGATATTAAAGAAGGTCTTACATGTGTAATTTCAGCAAAGATACCTGATCCTAAATTTTCTTCTCAAACAAAAGATAAGCTTGTTTCATCAGAAGTTAGAATGATTGTGGAAAGCATTGTTAGTGAAAAACTTTCAATATGGTTTGATCAAAACCCAACTTTATCAAAGATTATTTTAGCTAAAGTAATGCAGGCAGCTCTAGCAAGAGATGTTGCTAGAAAAGCTAGAGAAAATGTTAGACGTAAAGGTGCTTTAGAATTAAGTGGATTGCCTGGAAAATTAGCAGATTGTCAAATAGGCAAACAAGAAGGAACAGAATTATTTATTGTTGAGGGAGATTCTGCTGGTGGTTCTGCTAAACAAGGAAGAAATAGGTCAAATCAAGCTGTTTTACCCCTTAGAGGTAAAATTCTTAATACTTATGTGGAAGAGATTGTTCTTAAAAAAAATAGCAATAGAGATGGTAGCGAACATAGAACAAAATCTTTAGCAAAAATGATGTCATCTAATGAGGTTGTGACCTTAATTAATGCACTTGGCCTTGATCCAAAAGTTGAAGATATTGATTTGAAAGATTTAAGATATGGAAAAATTATTATCATGACCGATGCCGATGTTGATGGTTCTCATATACGAGCATTGTTGCTAACATTCTTTAACAACAAACCATTTAATAAACTAATTGAAAATGGACATGTTTATCTTGCACAGCCACCTTTATTCAAGATCAATAAGGGAACAAAAGGTATTTATATAAAAGATGAAAAAGAGTTGGAAGATTATATTTTAAAGAATAACAAAGAATTGCAAAAAATTAAAAAAGGAACAAAAGAATTTACTAGGGCTTATGAAGATGAAAAATCTAGAATGAGCATTCAAAGGTTTAAGGGATTAGGAGAGATGAACCCAGAAGAGCTATGGAATACTACGTTAGACCCTGAAACAAGAAATTTATTACAAGTACAATACTCAAAAGATATAAAAAAAGATCAAGATTTAATACACACATTAATGGGTAATGATGTTGCATTAAGAAAAGATTTTATCGTTTCAAATGCAATTAATGTTCAAAATCTAGATATCTAATAATGAAGTTTTTCGAAACTTCAAAATATTTTTCATTAAAAAAATCGACCTATATTAATTTAAGATGGATTGCTATTATTGGTCAGCTCATAACTATTAATC
>OJIQ01000010.1_pt1 | contig 39626 bp, 39 predicted proteins | sample 1595921 | NCBI WGS metagenome assembly OJIQ01 (sample SAMN05416693, study PRJEB24817) | seawater metagenome | isolation source: Sea water | place: Canada:Atlantic | collected 2013-07 | reverse complement strand
GTACAATGCAAAATTTCCACCACCAATAGAGTTTTCTATTGATTATGATCCCAATCATATTTGGGATAATTCAGATTATCAAGGGGCTTCATTACAGTCTTTCGCTAACCTTTTTGAAAAATATGAATACAGTCTAATATGCTGTAATGCTGCCACAGGAGCAAATGCTTTCTTTGTAAAAAATATTTACTCAGACCTTTTTCCTGAAGTGCCAAAGGGCATTGAAGATATTTATGTTGACCAAAAGTACTCATTAATAGATAAGTATGGCCATAATATGTCTTTGAAGACGATTGAATTAATTATTAGATAGCTAAGTAAATAAAACTTTATTAAGGGAAGTTTGAATGGTGGAGGGACAGGGATTCGAACCCTGGAAGGGGATTAACCCTTGCTGGTTTTCAAGACCAGTGCATTCGACCACTCTGCCATCCCTCCAGAAGATGGGTATGATACAGTTTTTATCAATAAAGTAAATCAAATTTATATAAAAAAACCGCAAATTTTTGCGTATAATTTCCCTTTTTTAGAATTTTGTTAAGGTAGTCGTTATGGCAAAAGTATGTCAAGTAACTGGTAAGCGACCTATGAGCGGTAATAACGTTTCGCATGCTAACAATAGAACGCGTCGTCGTTTTTATCCAAATCTTCACACACACCGTTTTTGGGTCGAAGCTGAAAACCGCTTTGTTAAGTTAAAGCTATGTGCTAGGGGTCTTCGTATCATCGATAAGAAAGGGATCGATGAAGTTTTAGCAGAAATCCGTGGACGCGGCGAAAAGGTATAGGGAGTAACTTATGAGAGAAAAAATTAAATTAGTATCTTCAGCAGAAACAGGTCATTTTTATACGACTACTAAAAATAAGCGTATTCATCCTGAAAAGGTAGAAGTTAAGAAGTTTGATCCCGTGGTAAGAAAGCACGTGATGTATAAAGAAGCTAAGATTAAGTAATTCTTTATAAAATATTATTAAAAAAGCCGCTTTTTAGCGGCTTTTTTAACGTCTAATCTATTTAGCTTTGAAGAATATTTTCAAGTGGGACCTTTGAAGCTGATTTTTGGTAGTCAGCAATCTTATCAAAGTTCAGGTATTGATAGATCTCACCAGACATAGGCTCTATATCTTTCATTAAAGATAGATATTCTTCAGGAGTTGGAATATAACCTAGTTTTGCTGATATTGCAGCAACCTCAGCAGAGGCTAAGAAAACATTACTATTATCACCGAGTCGATTTGGAAAGTTTCTTGTTGAGGTTGAAACGACTGAAGCACCTTCTTCCACTCTTGCCTGGTTCCCCATGCAAAGTGAGCATCCAGGAACTTCGGTTCGATCTGTTAACCTTTCAAATGTTTCATAAATGCCTTCAGCCCTTAGTTGTTTTTCATCCATTCGTGTTGGAGGGACTACCCATAAGACTGTATTTAACTCAGTTTTATCTTTTAGTAGCTGAGCTGCAGCTCTAAAGTGTCCAATATTAGTCATACAAGAGCCAATAAAAACCTCATCAATTGAAGTTTTGGCAACCGATGAAAGAAGTCTGACATCATCTGGATCATTTGGACAAGCTAGAATTGGTTCTTTTATTTCGTCTAGATTTATTTCAATTACTTCAGCATACTCACAGTCTTTATCGGCCTTAAGAAGCTCCGGATTATCAAGCCACTTTTTCATATCTTGGATTCTTTTGGCAATGGTTTTTTTATCATCATAACCAGCATCAATCATTGAGCCTAGAAGAGTAATATTTGAAGTTAAGTATTCTGCGATTGGCTCCTTGTTAAGCTGAACAGTGCAGCCATTTGCAGATCTTTCAGCAGTAGCATCAGCAAGTTCAAATGCTTGTTCAACTTTAAGATCTCCTAGCCCTTCAATTTCTAAGACACGACCAGAAAATACATTCTTTTTATTAGATTTATCTACAGTGAGCAGACCTTTTTGAATTGCAACATAAGGTATGGCATTGACTAGATCTCTTAAGGTGATTCCAGGCTGCATATTTCCCTTAAATCGAACTAAAACCGACTCTGGCATATCTAGTGGCAAGACTCCAATAGAAGCTCCAAAAGCAACTAATCCAGAGCCCGCGGGAAAGCTAATGCCGATTGGGAAGCGTGTGTGTGAATCTCCACCAGTTCCGACAGAGTCTGGCAAAAGCATACGGTTTAGCCAAGAGTGAATAATACCATCTCCTGGTTTTAGCGAAACTCCACCTCGAGAATGCATAAAATCTGGAAGAGTGTGCTGAAGCTCAAGGTCGATAGGTTTAGGATAGGCTGCTGTATGGCAGAAACTTTGCATTACAAGGTCTGCAGAAAAACCTAAACAAGCTAACTCTTTTAATTCATCACGAGTCATAGCGCCAGTAGTGTCCTGAGAGCCAACAGTGCTCATTCGAGGTTCACAATAAGTCCCTGGCCTAATGCCCTTAACTCCGCAAGCCTTGCCTACAATTTTTTGAGCTAAAGTAAATCCTGCAGAGCTATTTTTTGGGTCAACTGGACGCAGAAAAACATCACTTACATTTAAGCCAAGCTCAGATCTTGTTTTGTCAGTAAGTCCTCGTCCAATAATAAGGGGAATTCTTCCTCCTGCACGGACTTCATCTGGCATTGTGCTGGGCGACAGGTTAAAAGTTGAGACCGTATCACCTGATGCATCTTTAATAATTCCTTCATAAGGATAAATTGTAATTTCATCACCCATTTGAAGCTTCGAAACGTCACATTCAATCGGAAGTGCTCCAGAATCCTCTGCGGTATTAAAAAATATTGGTGCAATTTTCCCTCCTAGAACTATGCCGCCACTATTTTTATTAGGGATGAAGTCTATGGACTTACCCATATGCCATAAAACTGAATTAATTGCAGATTTACGCGAAGATCCCGTTCCAACTACGTCACCAACATAGGCTAAAGGAAGTCCTTTTTCTTTAAGCTGCTCAATTTTTTCAAGCGGCTTATCCATTTTTTTGATAAGCATTGCTTTTGCATGAAGAGGAATATCAGGGCGAGACCAAGCTTCAGTAGCAGGCGAGAGATCATCTGTATTTGTTTCACCATCTACGCGAAAAACTACCGCTTTTATGCTTTCAGGAAGAGGCTCTTTCGACGTAAACCAGTCAGCTGAGGCCCAAGAGTCAACTATTTTTTTAGCATGCTCGTTGCGAGTTGATTTTTCTACAATACTCTGGTGTGCTTCATAGATAAGGATGGTGTGAGAAAGTGCTTTGCATGCTTCCTCAGCAGTTTCATCAATATCAAGTAAGTCAATTAATGAAGTAATGCTGTATCCGCCAAGCATTGTTCCTAATAAAAATGTGGCATGTTTTTGTGAAATAGCCTTACAAGACTCATCACCTTTGGCAATACTTGTTAAAAATCCAGCCTTTACATAGGCCGCCTCATCAACGCCAGGCGGAATTCTATGTGTTAATAAATCTAGATAAAAGTCATCATCTGAGCCTGAAATGAGGCCTTCAACTACTGACTTGGTTTGTTTTGCATTAAGTACTAGGGGAGGAAGGTTTTCTGATTTTCTTTCATCGCAATGCTTTAAGTAGGCTTCTTTCATAATAATACTGACTATTAGGTGTTTAAATAAAAGAGTATAATTTTATCCTTTTTAATATGAAAGCTTAAATTTTTTAAAGCAATAGTTCGTATTATGACATTTGATAACCTCACTTCCATTTCACCCATTGACGGTCGTTACAGCGATAAAACAAGCCCACTTAAAGCAATTTTTAGTGAATTTGGGCTAATAAAGTATAGACTTCTTGTTGAGGTGCGATGGTTAGAAGCAATGTCAAACAACCCTCATATTTCAGAAGTTCCAAAATTTAGCCCTCAATCTAATGCAGCTCTTCTGGCTATTGCAGATAACTTTTCATTAGAAGATGCTAAATCAATAAAAGAAATTGAAAGAACTACTAATCATGATGTTAAGGCTGTTGAATACTTCCTTAAAGAAAAAGTCTCTTCAATCCCTGAGCTTCAAAAAGTAAGTGAATTTATTCATTTTGCCTGCACTTCAGAAGATATAAATAATCTGTCTCATGCCCTAATGCTAGAAAATGGAAGACTTGTTCTTCTTGAAGAAATGAATGTCACGCTAAGTTTAATAACAAAACTAGCAAAAGATAATGCAGAAGTTGCAATGCTTTCTAGAACCCATGGTCAAACCGCATCACCAACCACTCTTGGTAAAGAGATGGCAAATTTTTCTTATCGACTAAGCAGGCAAATTGACCAGCTTAGTGCAGTTCAGATAATGGGCAAGTTTAATGGCGCTGTTGGAAATTTTAATGCCCATGTAAGCGCGTACCCAGAAATTGATTGGCAAAATGTTTCAAAGGATTTTATTGAAAAGCTTGGTATAAATTTTGCGCCTTATAGTTCTCAAATTGAGTCGCATGACTATATTGCTGAGTATTTTCATGCATTAAATCGCTTTAATACAATTCTAATTGACTTTTGTCGCGATATCTGGGGCTACATTTCGTTAGGCTACTTCACTCAGAAAACAATTGAGGGAGAGATTGGTTCATCGACTATGCCGCATAAAGTTAATCCAATTGACTTTGAGAATGCTGAAGGAAATCTAGGTTTAGCAATTGCAGTTGGTGATCATTTTGCAACAAAACTTCCAATTTCAAGGTGGCAGAGAGATTTAACAGATTCTACTGTATTAAGAAACTTAGGAGTTAGCTGCGCCCATAGTTTAATTTCATATGCATCGATATGTAAGGGCATTGGAAAGTTAGAAATTAACGAGAGCAAGTTAACTGAGGACTTAGATAAAGCTTGGGAAGTTTTAGCGGAGCCAATTCAAACAGTTATGCGAAGGTATGGTGTTGAAAATCCTTATGAAAAACTTAAGGATTTGACTCGCGGCAAGCAAATTGATTCCAAAATAATAGATGACTTTATAAATACATTGGAAATCCCCGCAGAGGCTAAAGAAGAGCTTCGTAAGTTAACCCCAATGAATTATATTGGTAATGCGATTAATTTGGCACGTGACATTTAAAACTGATATAATTTCTCGCCTTAATATTTCAACAATCTAAAAGGAGCAAAAAACCCATGGTTAAGATTAGACTAGCCCGAGGTGGAGCCAAGAAAAACCCTTTTTATTCGATTGTAGCAACTGACTCTAGAAAGAGAAGAGATAGTGGTTACATTGAGCGTATTGGATTCTTTAATCCAGTTGCTCGCGGACAAGAAGTCAGGCTTCAACTAGAAGAAGACAGACTGTCACATTGGATTTCACAAGGCGCACAGATTTCTGATCGCGTAAAACAGCTTGTGAAAGAATACAGAGATCCTTCAATTCGTGAAAAACAATTAGCCAAACATGCAGCTAAAGCTGATGATAAAGCTAAAAAAATTGCAGCTGAAGAAAAAGCTAAAGCAGATTCAGAGGCTAAAGAAGCGGCAGAAGCTGCTTCAGCAGCAGCTAAAGCCGCAGCAGAAGCTCCAGTAGAAGAAGCCGCAGCAGAAGCTCCAGTAGAAGAAGCCGCAGCAGAAGCTCCAGCAGCTGAAGAGAAGCCTGCAGAAAAATAATTTGGTGTCAAAAGCGCCTCATTTAGACGATAAAAAGCTATTAGTCGGAAAGATTAATGGCTTTTTTGGTTTACAGGGCTGGGTAAAGCTCTTGTCTTATACTGATCCAAGAAAAAATATTCTAAGCTATCAACCATGGTACTTCTTGAGTGACGGTGTCTATGAAAAAATTGAGGTAACGAATGGCCGCGAGCAGTCCAAAACCATTGTTGCCCATATTAAGGATGTTGATAATCGAGAACAGTCTCAGGTATTTATTGGAAAAGATATATATATCGATAAAGAACAACTGCCTAAGCTCAATCCAGGTGAGCATTATTGGTATGAAATGATTGGTTTTGAGGTAATTAACCAGCACAATGAAAAATTAGGCGTAGTTGATTACTTTGTTGAGACAGGATCAAACAATGTTCTGGTCACCAAAGGCAAAAAAGAATATTGGATTCCCTATATTGAACCATTTTTAATTTCTACTAATGCAGAAACTAAGCAAATTATTGTTGATTGGGATGAAGATTTTTAATATAGTGTAATTTTCATAAGTTTAATTAAAAATCTCTTGTCTGACTGTTTTAGTTTGGTAGACTTAAATTTTAAATACTAAACTTCAGAAACATATTTCATGAGCTGGATAACAAAACTCTTTCCATTTTTGTTATGGATTAAAGATTTAAGCAATCCCAAAACTTTGAAAGCGGATATTTTAGCCGGCCTTACTGTTGGTTTTGTAATCGTTCCTCAATCAATGGCATACGCACAGTTAGCTGGATTAGGCCCTCAATATGGCCTTTATGCTGCGTTTTTGCCAGTCTTAGTTGCTGCAGTTATGGGGTCATCCAGGCAGCTGTCTACAGGTCCAGTTGCGGTTGTATCTTTGTTAACGGCGGCCGCACTTGGGGAAATAGTTACTGATCCATCGAGCTACGCAGTTTATGCAGCATTACTGGCGCTCATTGTGGGATTATTTCAGTTTTTATTAGGCGTTCTTAGGCTAGGTTTTGTAGTTAATTTTTTGTCACACCCTGTAGTAACTGGATTTACAAGTGCAGCTGCAATTATTATTGGAGCATCTCAGCTACCTAAAGTTTTTGGTATAAGGGTTATAAGTTCAAATGATTCGGATTGGGTAAGTGCTTGCCAAGCACTTTCTATTCCTGAAAGAGTTGAGAGTGTAGATGTTGGAGGCCTTCATACGATTTGTAACGCAGACCAAAGCTATGAAACTATTGCCAGACTTCTTGAAGCCGCATTTTATTTCACCCATCTTCCTACATTAGCTATGGCGTTAATGGGCGTAGTTGGAATTTTAATATTGCAGCGTTTTTTCCCTAGACTGCCTGCGATTCTTACGGTAGCTGTTCTGTCAACAACAGCTTCATTCTTGATTGATTATCAAGGGATGGGAGGGGCCATTGTAAATTCAATAAACATAAATGGTTTGTTTAGCTTTAAGATACCGCGATTCGACTTTAATGTTATGGGAACCTTATTTGTCTATGCAATTACAATCTCATTAATTGGCTTTATGGAGGCAATATCGGTTGCTAAGTCTATGGCAGCTTCGACGAAGCAGCGCCTAGATGTGAATCAGGAACTTATAGGTCAAGGACTATCAAATGTTACTGCAAGCTTCTTTCAGGGTTACCCTGTCTCAGGTTCTTTTTCGCGTTCAGCGGTTAATTTAACTGCAGGTGCAGTTACTGGCTTCTCATCCGTAGTAACAGCAGCTATTGTTGGTATAACTATTCTTTATCTGACGCCTTTGCTTTATCATCTTCCCCTCGCTACTCTTGCTGCTATTATTTTAATGTCAGTAGCAAGTTTGATTCATTTCGCTCCACTTAAGCATGCATGGAAGGTTGAGAAGCATGATGGACTGGTTGGCCTATTAACGTTTGTGATGACTCTAGTTTTTGCACCACATTTAGAAAACGGTATCGCTTTTGGGGTGATTATGTCTCTAGGATTATTTTTATATAGAACTATGGAGCCAAATTTTTCTGAATTATCAGTTGAACACGGCTCGATTATTGCCTCAAGATTTGCGGATGACTCAAACGAAGCTAGTAATATTGTTAAAGTTGCAAAATGGAGTGGGTCACTTTATTTTGCTAATGCAGCATATTTTGAAACTAAGTTGCTTGAATTAATTGCTAAAAATAATGAAGAATTAAAGTACATCATTGTTGATGTGGCTTCAATTGTTCAGGTTGATGCAAGTGGTGAGCAAGTTTTATCTGGCTTAGTTGAAACATGTTCAAATTCAGGAGTTGAAATTCTTTTTGCTAGAACTGAAAGATTGGAGGCAGAGTTGTTTCGCTCTGGATTTAAGAAGCGATTTGGCGATAATCGATTTTTTGATTTAAGAGCGGATGCCTTGAAATATGTTTGGCAAGAGCTAGAAGATAGTAATAATGAGGTTGAGCAACAATAAGTGTTTTTACTTTAGCTAAATTTTCAAAATTAGATTCATTTTTTAGTGATGCATTAACTGGATATTCTTGAAAGATACTTAGTGAACTGCCAAAGATTTTTCTCAATTGGATGAAGAGTTCCCTTGGGTAATAATTGAGAGCTTGAGCCACGATAAAGGCCTTGAACAAGAGCTTTATCCTCACTATTTGCAGTATTCATGTAGTCAGCCATTTGCAACACCCAAGCACCATATTCTGCTGTTGGAACTTCTGCCAATATTTCTGGTGGAACGGCCACCCCCCAAGTTGCTTTAAAGCGTCCAATGCCATCTGGCATAACTGAAACCCACCATAAATAATCTGGCATAAGGGTAACCAAGTGGTTAGGAAAAATACAAAAATCAACCATCGTACGACGCCATTTATCTTTCAGTTTGGTGTTATTCGGGTGGGCAGAGCCAGGACCACTTTCTGACTCTTGGGGGGCGTAATGATAGCAATAATGATCACTATCCTCACCACAGATATAGTCTTCTATAGGTTTTTTGTGATTAGCAAATGTTTTTTGATGCGCAATTGGAACATGGTAACTCTCAGTAAAATTTTCAATTAAGTTTTTCCAGTTTGCATCCCAGGACATGCTCTCACGAATTATAGTTTGATAGTTACCCATGTCATATTGACCAACAATATTTTTACGTAAACCCTCAAGTGCAGAGGAAACTTTTTTATTAGGGTTTTTTGCTAACGTTATATATATAAATCCTTCCCAGATCTCGGTATGAAGAGCTTTTAAATGATGCTTTTCAATATCAAAATTAGTCTTCATCTCCATAAATGGTGCATGCTTTAAGGACCCATCTAGCCCATATGTCCATGCATGATTAGGACAGGTAAAAGCAAAAGCATTGCCAGCTAATTTTGGTACAAGACAAGTAAATCGGTGGGCACAGGCATTTACAAATCCCAGAATCTCGTTAGATTCTTGTCGAATAATTACCACAGGAGTGCCTGCTATGTCATGGGTCAGGAAGTCGCCAGTATTTGGAACCTCATCAGTACGAGCAATACAAATCCATTCCTGATTGAAAATCCGCTCTTGTTCATGATTATAAAATTCGACAGAGTGGTTTGCTGCAGCTGGAATCGGTGATGCTTCTTCAAATGATTTTTTAGCGGATTCATCTATAGCCTTGATGACGCTTTTAAGCGGAGAATTAGAGTAATGGTTCAGGTAAATTTCTAATGACATAAGATAATTATATATTTTGATAGTGAGCTTTTACAAAGTAAAGGCCTTGCGGTTCTGCAGTTGGACCCGCTTCTTTTCGATCTTTACTGGCTAATACTGATAGCATCCATTCAGTACTTTCCTCTCCCCTGCCAACCTTTAAAAGTGTTCCTACCAAGTTGCGAACCATGTGATGCAGAAAAGCATTTGCTTTAACCTTAATAATTAGATCGTCACCTATTTCATCAATTTGAAGGTATTCGATTGTCTTAATAGGAGATTTTGCTTGGCACATGCTTCCTCTAAAGCATGAAAAGTCATGCTCACCGAGCAAAAAAGCCGCTGCTTTTCTCATGTCATCGATGTTGAGGGACCTAGGCTCCCATAAATAATAGCCAGTCTTTAGTGATGACCTAACAGGATGATGGTGAATTTTGTACTCATAAGAGCGTGCGTGAGCATTAAATCTTGCATGAAAATCATCATTAACTTCCTTAGCCCATTTAAAATTTACATCACTTGGTAGGTTCGCGTTCCCACCAAAGAGCCACGCTCCATCGGTCCTACTCGTTTGAGTTTCAAAATGAATGACTTGCTCTTGTGCATGAACGCCAGCATCGGTTCTGCCACTACAAAATACCCTTACAGGGTGATTTGCTATTTTAGATAAAGCAGGCTCAACAACACCTTGGACTGTTCTCAGGCCAGATTTCTGGATTTGCCATCCATGAAAATCCGTACCTAAATATTCAACACCAAGTGCAATTTTCATAAGCAACCGCTAATTTTTTTTATTGTAAAATCGATAATAATATTTTAACAAACTATTGTAACTATCTAAATGAGTCTATTCTGGATAATACGAACTTTATGAAAGAAAATAACAAGCCTACGGGCATTAAAAAACTTTGGTCTGCTTCAATCTATTCTGCAAAAGGCTTTAAGGCTTGCTATCAGTCTGAATATGCATTTAGACTTGAAGTGTGGTTGGCAGTTGTGCTGACTCCACTTGGTTACTGGCTTGGCGAATCACCAGTTGAAAAAGTACTTCTTATTACGCCTATATTTATAGTTTTGATTGTTGAAATGCTAAACTCAGCAATTGAGGCTGTTGTTGACAGGATTAGTCTTGAGCAGCATGAGTTATCAGGCTTTGCTAAGGACGTTGCATCAGCAGCAGTTTCAATCTCTTTAATTATTTTCATATTTACATGGATCATTATTCTTCTCTAAAAAGCCTGATTGGAAATGATCTAGAGTGTCATTATTTTGATTCTCTAGAGAGTACTAGCTCCTTTCTAAATAGTTTGCCAAGCTCTAATATAACGCAGCTATGTGTCACGCGAGAGCAAACTCAGGGAAAGGGCCAGCATGGTAGAGAATGGTTATCTCAGAAAGATGGCAGTATTCTTCTCTCAATTCGTCAAACATTTGGAATTGATATTAATTTAAGCGGCTTAAGTTTAGTTGTTGGTTTGGCAATTATTAGGGCTTTAGAGAAAGAATGTAGAATTGATGGGTTTAAAATTAAATGGCCTAATGATATTTATTTTAGGGAAGCAAAATTAGCAGGAATTTTGTTGGAAAACAGTATTCAGGCAGGGTCTCAATCTGTCATTATTGGGGTAGGTCTTAACTATCATTTAGAGCAAGAAATGTCCTGCGATATTCCTTGGATTGATCTTTCAAAAATTGCCAAGACATTGCCAGATATTCATGAACTTACAGCATCAATTATTAATAATATCTTATCCATGTCAGCTTATTTTAAATTAAATGGTTTATCAGATCTCCTTTCTCAATGGGATCAATACGATATGCTTAAAGGTGCAAAGCTAAAATCAATAGAATTTGGCAAATCTTTTGAGGGAGAGGTGGTAGGAATTTCCAACCAAGGCGCATTAAAAGTTTTAACAGAAAATGGCACCAAGGAGCTCTATAGCTCCAAGAATATTGAATACATTTAGGGTAAGATAGTTAACAGTATTAACGCATTGAAATAGAATGTCACAACATAAATTAGAAGTAAAAAATCTTTACAAAAAATACGCAAGACGAGTAGTCGTTAATGACGTCTCATTTTCGGTTAGTGCTGGAGAAATTGTTGGCCTTTTGGGCCCTAATGGTGCAGGTAAAACTACATGTTTTTATATTGCGTGTGGGTTAGTCAGATCGAGTAAAGGCGAGGTTATTCTTGACAATAAAAGTATAGGCCATATGCCAATTCATAAGAGAGCTAATCTTGGTATTGGTTACCTTCCACAAGAGCCTTCAATTTTTAGAAAATTAAGCGTCCAAGATAACATCATGGCTGTTCTTGAAATGAATAAATCAATCTTACCAAAGGATAGAGCTCGTCGACTCGAAGAGCTTTTGTCTGAATTTAAGGTTGAACATGTTCGTCATATTAAAGGTATTACCTTGTCTGGTGGTGAGAGAAGAAGGGTAGAAATTGCTAGAGCATTAGCGATGGATCCAAAGTTTATTTTGCTTGATGAGCCTTTTGCTGGAATAGATCCAATATCTGTTGGTGATATACAAGAAATTATTTATCAGCTCAGAGATAAGGGAATTGGCATTCTGATTACTGATCATAACTATAGAGAAATGCTTGATACTTGTAATCATTCTTATGTTTTAAGCGCTGGAAAGATAATTGCACAAGGTGGAAAGGATTCTATTTTGGCAAATGAAGAGGTAAAGAAGGTTTATTTAGGTGAAACGGCAGGTGGCTAATAAAAATTTAATTACATTGGGGATTGAGTCCTCATGTGATGAAACAGGAATAGGAATTTATAGCAGTAAAAAAGGCCTTATTTCGCACAAACTTTTTTCTCAGGTTGATTTACATGCTGAATATGGGGGCGTGGTTCCAGAACTAGCTTCGAGAGACCATATTCAAAGAGCCCTTCCTTTGATTAAGGAAGCGCTTAGTGATAGTCACATTCAATTAAAGGACCTTACAGGCATAGCCTATACCGCTGGACCAGGATTGTCCGGAGCTTTATTGGTTGGAGGTTCTATTGCTCAGAGCCTAGCTTGGGGGCTTGGAATTCCAGCACTTGGAGTTCATCACATGGAGGGCCATCTTTTAGCTCCTTTATTGGAGGTTGATAAGCCACAGTTTCCATTTGTAGCGCTTCTGGTTTCGGGTGGCCATACTTTACTTGTCGAGGTTACCAGAATAGGTGAATATAAAATCCTTGGCGAATCATTAGATGATGCAGTTGGTGAGGCTTTTGATAAAACCGCAAAAATACTCGGTTTAGGTTATCCTGGTGGTCCTGCACTTGCTAAACTTGCAACGAAAGGCGTTAAAGATAGATTTATCTTTCCTAGACCAATGACAGATAGGCCAGGCCTTGATTTTAGTTTTAGTGGTTTAAAGACATTTGCTAAAAATACATTTATTGAGTTTCCAAATGAAAAAGAAGATATTGCAAAAGCTTTTGAAGTTGCTGCAACTGAAACGCTAACAATTAAATGCAGCCGTGCACTCAAATATACTGGGTTTAAAACTTTGGTTGTGGCTGGAGGAGTTAGTGCTAATCTTTCACTACGTAAATCCTTAAATGAAATGACTGAGAAACTTGGTTCCAATGTCTTTTATCCAGCACTTGATTTTTGTACAGATAATGGTGCTATGATTGCTTTAGCTGGCCACTACCGCTTTCTTGCTGGGCAGACTAATGACCATTATGAGATATCAATTAAGCCTCGCTGGAGTCTTGAAGAGCTTCAACCAGTTTAGATTTTTGCTAGCTAAATTTGCCTGTATTGCTATTTAAAGCAATCATTTGGCGGATTAAGGTGCATATAATATAGTTGTCAATTAAATTAAAAATTCTATGCTTATAATTCCTGCAATCGATTTAAAAGATGGTCAATGTGTTCGCCTTAGAAAAGGGTTGATGGAAGATAGTACGGTTTTTTCTAATAACCCAACAGAGATGGCAGCTAAATGGGTTGATGAGGGCGCAAGAAGACTTCACTTAGTTGACCTTAATGGTGCGTTTGAAGGTAAGCCAGTTAATGCAAAGTGCGTTAATGAAATCACAAAAAAATTTCCAAATTTACCTGTCCAAATTGGTGGAGGGATTCGTGATTTAAAAACTGCTAGTGCCTATATTGATGCTGGAATAAGCTATCTTATTATTGGAACCATGGCTGTAACAAAGCCTGAGTTTGTGTCTAATTTATGTAGAGAATTCCCAGATAAAATTATTGTTGGACTTGATGCAAATAATGGACTTGTGGCGACAGAGGGATGGGCTAAACAGACAGATTTAAATGTCGTAGATTTGTCAAAAAAATATGAGCAATATGGTGTTAGTTCAATTATTTATACTGATATTGCTAGAGATGGAATGATGCAGGGCGTTAATGTTGAGGCAACAGCTAATCTTGCAAAGCACACTTCCATTCCAATAATTGCGTCTGGTGGTATAACTAATCTTGATGATATTGCTGCACTTTTGAAAAATGCGCATCACGGCATCATGGGCGCCATAACTGGAAGAGCCATTTATGAGGGAAGACTTGACTTTCATGATGCACAAACGATGAGCGATATTTATGATAGTTGAAGTTGCTTACGCTCTGCCTAATAAGCAAAGCCTTATAAGCATTGAGGTTGAAAGTGGATCTACATTAAAAGAAGCTATAGAGGCTTCTGGGATTCTTGAAGTTTTTGAGCAGATTGATCTTACAAAGGATAGGGTTGGTATTTTTTCTAAGTTTGCAACCCTTGATACTATCCTTCGTGAAAAGGACCGAGTTGAAATTTATAGACCTCTTGTTGCTGATCCTAAAAAAGCTCGTAAGGAGAGGGCAGCTGAGGGAAAAGCAATGCGAAGCAATAAAAAAAACCAATCCAAGGTAAAATAAGCAACATACAATCCATTCATTATAATTATGAACGCAGAAAAACCTCCCAGTTGGCCATTATTTAATAGGTTATTTGATAAGGTTTTCCCTCAAACTTTAAAGCCCCGAGCACAGTTAATGCAGGCCTTAGAAGAGGCTGAAGAAAACCTAGTTATTGATCCATATAGCAGGTCTGTTATTGAAGGCGCGTTGCAAGTCGAAAGCCTAAAAGTGCGAGACGTAATGGTTCCTCGATCAAAAATGATTATGATAAATTCAGAGTCATCCACTGAGGATTTGCTTCAAATCATGGTCAGTTCATCACATTCCCGCTTTCCAATTCACAATGTTGAGCAGGACTCAATACTTGGTATCGTATTAGCTAAAGATTTGCTAGCTCACTTTGCTCAAGATAATAAGGACGAGTTTAACTACAGAGAGTACCTTAGAGATGCTTTATCTGTTCCTGAAAGTAAGCCTTTAGGCGTTTTGCTGAGAGAATTTCAACAAAATAAATCACATATGGCAGTTGTTCTTGACGAGTATGGAGAGATTGCTGGATTAGTAACTCTAGAAGATGTGATTGAGCAGATTGTTGGTGAAATTGAAGACGAACATGACAAGGAAGAAGATAATATTATTGATTATGGAGATGGGCGCTATTTACTTCAAGCCAATACACCTCTAGTAGAGTTTAATGAGTTTTTTGAATCTAATATCATAAGTGATAATTACGACACTGTAGCTGGTTTAGTCATTTCAGGTTTTAGCTATCTCCCAGAGCAAATGAGTGAAATTAGCCTTCATGGCTTTGAGTTTAAGGTTCTAAAAACTGATACTCGAAGACTTCTCTTACTTGAAGTGCAACGTAAAATAATAGATATTAAGTCCTCAAAAGATAAAGTTAGTTCTTAATTGTTTTGTCAAAAGTTATCAATCAATTAGTATAATCCAGCATTATGAATTCACTCGAACAAACAACGCAGTTAGCAATTGACCTAATTAAAAAAAATAAAGTGACAGATTTTGAGTTTTCTGTTGGAAAAAGCTCAGGTATTTCTACTGCAGTCAGATTATCAAATGTTGAAACATTACAATATAGCCTAGACACTAGTTTTGATGTGAGCGTTTATATTGGGAAAAATAAAGGCCAGGCTGCAAGTGTTGACCTCAGTAAAGAGAGCCTAAAGAAGGCTATTGATTCTGCATGCTTAATTGCTAAATATACCCAAGAAGACCCCTTTAATGGACTAGCTCCAAAGGACAGAATGGCGTGGGATGCACCTGATTTAGACCTTTACCATCCTTGGACTCTGGACGCTAAAGAAAGCATTGAGATTGCTAAAGAGTGTGAGCAGATTGCATTAGAGCAGACTGAAATTGATAATTCAGATGGCGCTGAGTTATCAAGTTTTGAGGGCGAAAGCTATTATGCTAATTCAAATGGACTGATCACTAAGTCAAAAAATAGTAAGCATTCGCTCTACTGCTCTTTGATAGCAAAAAGAGACTCTGAAATGCAAACGGGCTATGAATATGCAATTGCTCTTGACTCTAGAGATTTAACGAGCCCATCTATAATTGGTCTTGAAGCTGCAAAAATGGCCCAACAAAAACTTGGTTCTCGTAACTTGGAATCTCAAAAATGTCCTATTATATTTACTGCGCGACAATCATCCGGTTTATTTTCGCAATTACTAGGAGCTCTGAGCGGCTCGAGGCAGTATAAAAAAACATCCTTCTTGTTAGACTCGTTAGGCAAAAAAGTCCTACCAGGGTCTATTAATATTTATGAAGACCCACTTCAATTAAAAACTCTTGGCTCAAGGGCATTTGATTTAGATGGGGTATTAAAATCAAAACAGTTTTTTGTCGAAGATGGAAGGGTGACCACTTACCTAATGGGCCAATACTCTGCAAACCAACTTGGATTGAAATCAACTGCAAATGCTGGCGGCGTCAGCAACTGCCGAGTTAGCTCTAATTATGATGGTGGAATTGAAGAATTAACAAAGAATATGGATAAAGGCCTTATTGTAACTGACTTAATGGGGCAGGGTATTAATGCAACAACGGGCGATTATTCTCGAGGTGCAAGTGGTTTTTGGGTAGAAAAGGGTGAAATTCAATATCCAGTTTCTGGGATTACTATTGCTGGAAATCTAAAAGATATGTTGAAGAATGTGATTTCTATAGGTAATGATTTTGATAATAGAAGTAATCTAAAAGTGGGCTCAACTTTGGTAAGTGAAATGACTATTGCTGGGGAAGGGTAATTGAAAGAATTTGATGTCATCGTTATTGGTGGCGGTATGATTGGTCTTGCATTTACTTTAGCGCTCTCAAGAAAAAAAAACTTTAAAATTGCAATTATTGATCCAAATGAATGCAACCCAGAGATCAGCAGTTCATTCCACACCAGAGTCAGTGCAATTACTCCATCGTCAAAAGATTTTCTTAGTTCTATTAATGTTTGGGATGACATTAATAGAAAACAAGGGTTTGTGTCAACACGGGTATGGGATCAAAACTCTCATGGACACCTGAACTTTTATGCAAAAGATGAAGGTATTGAGCATCTTGGATTCATTGTAGAGAATGATTTAATACAATCTGCTTTATATCATGCAATCGCTCAAACCAAGGTTCAAATTATTCATGCAAAGCTCGACGAGTTAATAAAAAATGAATTTGGCTATGAGGTTGCCCTTGATAATAAAAAAAGCTTATTTTGTAAGTTGGTGATTGGCGCTGATGGAGCTAATTCCAAAGTAAGAAGTCTTGCTAATATTGAAGTATCTTCACATGACTATAAGCAAAAAGCTATTATTGCTAATGTAGTTAGTGAAAAGTCACTAGAGAATACAACTTGGCAGAGGTTCTTATCAGATAGTATTGTTGCTCTATTGCCTCTTTCAGAAAATCAGGCTTCAATTGTATGGTCCTGTAAAGATGAGTTTGCTGATAATCTCGAAGAGATGGATGTTACTAGCTTTAACCAATCTTTATCTGAAGCAGTTGAATATCGATTTGGTGAATTAAAGCTACAAAGCTCAAGAAATATTTTTCCCTTAGTCTCTAGGAGTGCTAAGGACTATACGCTTTCAAATCTTGCTTTAATAGGTGACGCGGCTCATAGTATTCATCCATTAGCTGGCCAGGGCGCTAACTTAGGTTTTTCAGATGCAATGGAGCTTAGTAAGCAGATAGTTGAAAATACTGATAAATCATTGGGCGATCCCCTAGTTTTAAGGAAGTATGCAAGAGCACGCCGATTAGATAATGAATTAATGTCAAAAACAATGACAGGACTTGATTGGGCGTATAAAGAAAATAATGAGTCATTTCGATGGCTTAGGGGTTTTGGCATGAACATTATTGATGAGACCCCAATCCTCAAATCATTTTTCCAAAAACAAGCGCTCGGTAAGGCTAAAAACGACTAGCTACTCGATGAAGCGGGTTGGAGTGACTATGCCATCAACTGGAACATCCCATGGCTTTGAGTCCAAATGGTCAACTTCTTGACAATCAAATGCAAGACCAAAGAGTTTTGGTGCTTGGTAATTCTTACTTTTCAGTTTGAAACTTAATGTCTTATCATAGAAGCCACCACCCATTCCTAAACGGTTTTTATTTTTATCAAATCCAACAAGTGGCATAAAGATAAGGTCCATTTGTTTAGCCTCCATTACAGGGGTATGGATTGGCTCATCGATTCCAAATCTATTTTTTCTAAAGTGCTCTCCCATTTCAGCAAATTTAAGTTTTTCTTCAACCAGAATTGGGAGGTAAACAAAACAGCCATTATTTTTTAAGAATTTAATAGTATCTTCTGTCTCAATTTCTCCATCATTAGGAATGAAAATTGCAATATGTTTGGCATTTTCGAAAAGGCCATTTTTTTGACATTGGTGCAGGATTTTTTGACCATCTTCCTTGCGGGTTTTTTCATCAATGGATTTGCGGAGTTGTCTGAGTTGTCTTCTTAGTTCTATCATTAATGAAGATTTTAAGAGAAAAGCTGTTTAATTAGTAAAGTAATGTAATAGAGTGAAGTTTAATATTCTTCAGATAGGTCCATTGTGCCGTGTTGAATTGTCCTGAACCTTTCTGGTTCAAGGCGGAAGTTCGATGTTTACCGCAGGTTTCCCACTTCAAGGTGGGCTTACACAATAGTAACCAATCTCATCTCCTTTTCTATACTTAATCGGCTCAGGGAAATAAATCAAAGCACGAACACAACAGATAATTAATTATCACCTCTGACTAATTTAATTGCAATACAGTTTCTTCTTGATATTTAAAAATATACTTAATTTTTAGAAGGTTGTTCGTATAAAATCACCCGATTCATTATTTCCTACAAGTTTACTAAGTGACTATATTAGCTGCAATTTTATTATTAGTTATCATTATGGACCCTATTGGGAATGTCCCTGTATTTTTAAGTATTCTCAAAAATATACCACTCGAAAGACGAAGAATAATAATTATTCGTGAGCTGTTAATCGCTTTCATAATTTTATTGTTTTTTATGTTTGTTGGTAGATATTTGCTTCAGATGCTAGAAATAGAACAATCTTCACTTGGGGTTACAGGAGGAATTATATTGTTCATCATTGCTATAAGAATGATTTTCCCAGGTACTAAGCCTCTATTTGGTCACAATGAAACAACAGAACCTCTTATTGTTCCTCTAGCTGTTCCAATGCTTGCTGGCCCTTCAGCTATTGCAGCAGTTATATTATTTATGGCTCAAGAGCCAAATAGATGGGTTGAATGGACCTTTGTTGTATTTGTTGCTTGCTTAATATCAGGTGTCATATTAGTCTCTTCAGAAACACTAGGAAGAAAACTTGGTAATAGGGCATTAATCGCAATTGAACGATTAATGGGCATAATATTGGTGATGGTCTCGGTTGACTTTATATTAGATGGAATTAAACAAACATTTGGTATTTAATATTTTAACCTTCCAGTTTAGTGAATTTGCAATTTAACTATAAAGCACTGATTTGCTATGTTGTAAGTCACAAGCTATAATTGCCTCTTTTTTTTGAAGATTGAAATGTCAAAAAGTTCTGCACCTATAGTAATGAAATTTGGTGGGACAAGTCTTAGGGATGAGATTTCTCGTTCCCATGTCTTAAATCATATCAAACATTATGCTGATTCTGGTGAAAGAGTTGTGGTTGTAGTTTCTGCAATGGGTCGGAAGGGTGAACCATATGCAACGGATACACTTGTAGCTCTATTAAAAGATGTGGGTCATAATATTAATCCAAGAGAACTAGATCTCGTTATGAGCGTTGGTGAAACGCTATGCTCAGCTTTCTGTGCTCATCTTTTAAGTTGTAACGGAATGCCTGCAGTTTCATTTAATGGAAGACAGTCAGGAATTTTGACGGATGATAATGCTGGGAATGCTGAAATATTAGATGTTAATCCATCTCGTATTGTTGAGGCGCTTGATCAAGGAGATATTGCAGTAGTAGCAGGTTTTCAAGGGGTTAATGAAAGGGGTGATATTCGCACACTTGGAAGGGGCGGAAGTGACACTTCTGCAGTAGCATTAGCGGCAGCTTTAGGTGCAGAGAAGGTTGAAATATTTTCTGATGTTGATGGTATTGCAAATTGTGATCCAAGACAGGTGGAAGCCTCTAGTTATCTTGAGTCAATCAGTGTTCAGCAAATGTTAGCTATGGCTGATGAAGGGTCAAGAGTTATTCACCCTCGAGCAATTGAGGCCTCTATTAAAACTAAAACACCAATTGTTGCAAGAAACACTTTTAATAATTCAATTGGAACGACTATTCATCATAAAGAAGCATCTGAAAAAGAGGTTGTTGCAATTGCGCATCGAGATAATATGGTGTTAATAGAATTTGCGCTTGAGCATAAAGCCTCAAGTCATGTCGATGGCGTTGTGTATATTGACTCAAGAAGATTGTTACTTAATGATGATGTTTATTTAAGTGATAAATTAGCGCAACTTGAAGAAAAACTAGGTTTCTATAAGTTGAGCAGGCATTGGGCTACGATTTCTGTTGTCTTCAATAATAAGGTGTCTAAAAAACCAGCTGATCTTGATTATGCTGAGCTTTTAGATTCACCTAAAAATATTATCAGCTATCTTCTTAAAGAAACAAAGGTTAGGGAAACATTAAAGTTTCTGCATGGAAGATATACATAAATAAAGGCTAAGGCTTGTAACCGCCGTTATTGACGTAACTTAATAATACTTCATCAGAAAATTCTATTTCTAGTTCCGCTGCTTTTTTTTCTACCGGCTCTCTTAGGTCGCCATCAGCTATTTCAATTATTTCATCATTCCAATCAGTAAGGTATGAGTCAGCATCTGTAGCATCTGCAACTGACGCTGCAGAGTCAACAGCCTCCATAAAGCGATTATCTAGCTGAACTTTTTCAACTTCTCTTCTGCTTTTTTTAATCATAACCATTGTTGGTATATCGCGCCATTTCTTTATTGTTAAATTCATCTAATTCTCCAAAAAATATAGTAAATTATAGCCGGAATAAATTTTGAAAAATTCTACCATTAACTAATTGATGTAATTGCTATAATTTAGGTATATAATTCGCTTTTTTTGGTTAGAGTTTACATTGAGGATTTGATGAAAAATAAAACACAAGTGGTGGTTATTGGAGGCGGAGTTGTTGGCGCAGGGACCCTATACCATTTAGCAAAAAAAGGTTGGACTGATGTCGTATTGGTTGAGCGCAAAGATTTAACTTCTGGCTCAACATGGCATGCAGCTGGCTTATTGCCACTCTTTAATATGAGTTATTCAGTTGGAAAACTACATCAATATTCAGTCGACTTCTATCATGAGCTAGAAAAAGAGACTGGGATGAACGTTGGCTTTAGTGTTGTATCAAATATCCGCCTTGCAAATTCTCAAGACCGAATGGACGAGTATAAGTATTATGCTGGCGTTGGAAGCACCGTAGGTGTTAATGTAAATTTTTTAACGCCAGAAGAAATTAAAGAAGTTTGGCCTTTATGTAATACGGAAGGCTTGTTGGGCGCTATTCAGCATCCTGATGATGGATATATACAGCCAGCAGACTTAACTCAAGCATTATGCAAAGGTGCTAGAAATCGTGGTGCTGAGATTTATGAGCACACACTAGTAGAAGGAATTACACAACAAAAAGACCAGAGCTGGATTGTATCCACTGATAAAGGCGACATTGCCTGCGAGCATGTTGTCTCTTGTACAGGTAGTTTTGCCAGAAAAACTGGTGAAATGGTTGGTTTAGATGTTCCAGTAATTCCTGTTGAACATCAGTTTCTAGTAACAGAGCCTCATCCAGAAATTTTAGAAAGAAAAAAACAAGGACTTCCTGAAATGGCCGTTCTACGTGAATCTGATGCAGCCTATTATTTGCGAGAAGAGGCTGGCGGAATGATCTTAGGAATTTACGAAAAAGGCGCACCTGTATGCTATGTTGATGGCCCTAAAGACGACTGTCAATATGAGTTATTTAATGGTGAACTTGATCGCATAATGCCGCATATTGATCGCTGTATAAATCGTGTTCCTGCGTTTGGTGAAGTAGGAATTAAGGATGTATATAACGGAGCTATTGCATACACTCCTGATGGAAATCCAATTGTTGGTCCTGCGCCAGGACTAAAAAACTTTTGGCTCAATGAAGGCCATAGTTTTGGCATAACTGCTGCGGGCGGAGCTGGATGGCAGCTCGCCGAGTGGATTGTTGATGGAGAGCCTACAGTTGACATGATGGGCGTTGATCCTCGTCGTTTTGGTCCTTATGCTACTCGAGGATATTTGAAAGAAAAAAATGAAGAGGCTTACGCAAATGTTTTTACAACTCACTATCCCGATGAAGAGAGAAGTGCTGCAAGACCCTTGAAAACCGCACCCTGTTATGATCGTATGAAAGCTTTGGGGGCTGTATTTGGAAGTGTATATGGTTGGGAGCGTCCAAATTGGTTCATGCCTAGTGCTGATTATTCTCTGAGTGTAGAGGAGTTAAATCAAGAAGATCCAGCAAAAGTATTGATGAATAAAAACCATGCGACAGCTCTAGAGGATGGACGAATTGTAGAAAAAAATTCATTTAGGCGCTCTAATTATTTTGAACATGTTGGAAATGAATGCAAGCATGTTAATGATAAAGTTGGACTACTAGATATGTCTGCTTTTGCAAAATGTATAGTTAAAGGACCTGGAGCAGAGGAATGGCTAGAATATATCTTTGCAAACAAGATGCCTAAAGCTATTGGTAGAATTAGTCTAGTTCATATGCTCTCTTTAAATGGAGGGGTTCGAGCGGAATTTACAGTCTATAAAACCGGTCCTCAAAGTTATTATTTAGTTTCAGCAGGTGCATTTGAAACGCATGATCATGACTATTTATTTAAGCTCGCACCAAAAGATGGAAGTGTGAATATCCAGCGAGTTACAACACAAACTGGTGTGCTTGTTTTAGCTGGCCCAAGGTCTCGTGATGTCCTTCAAAAACTGACTGATACTGATTTATCAAACGATAACTTTAAGTGGCTAACAGGTAAAAAAATTAATGTAGGCTACGCAACTGCAGAAGCCCTGAGAGTTAACTTTGTTGGTGAGCTTGGTTGGGAGCTCCATCATCCAATTGAAATGCAGAATTACATATTTGATCAGCTAATGGAGGCTGGAGCTGAGTTTGAAATTAAACCATTTGGCATACGTGCAATGGATAGTATGCGCCTTGAAAAATCTTACCGATTAATTCCAAGAGAGATGTCAATTGAATATTCCGCTTATGAGTCTGGTCTTGATCGTTTTGTAAAGCTTGACAAAGAAAATGATTTCATAGGTAAATCTGCTCTCAAAGAGTGGCAGGATCGTGGGCCTTCAAATGGATTTGTCACTCTGGAGGTTTTAGGAGTAGTTGATGCAGATGCACGCGGTTCAGAGGCGATCTATAAAGATGGCGAGGTTGTTGGAAGAGCTACATCTGGAGGATATGGGTGGCGCTGTGAAAAGTCACTCGCTCTAGGGCTTGTAAGGCTTGAACTTGCAACTCTTGGAACAGAACTTGAAATTGAGATATTGGGTGAAAGGTATAAAGCTATAGTGATAGAAGAGTCACCTTTTGACTCAACGAATGAGTGCCTAAGGAGCTAAAGAATGTCTATTATTAAAAAACAATCTGAGTTACACGAAGACATGGTGACATGGCGTCATCACATTCATAAACATCCCGAGCTTAGCTTTAAAGAAGACCTAACTAGTGACTATATAGCTGCAGTTCTTGAGGCCAATGATATCGAAATGCATCGCGGCTTGGCAGTTACAGGAATAGTAGCCACTATTCATGGAAAAAAAGAAGGACGTGTTATTGGTCTTCGAGCAGATATGGATGCTCTTCCTATTCAGGAAAAAAATGATTTTAGTCATAAATCAGTTCATGATGGAAAGATGCATGCATGTGGTCATGATGGTCACTCAACAATGCTACTTGGCGCTGCTGTTCACTTAAAAGAAAATAATAATTTTTCAGGAACAGTTCATTTTATTTTTCAACCAGCTGAAGAAGGCGGTGGCGGCGGTCGTGTGATGGTTGAAGAGGGTATATTTGAAAAGTTTCCTTGTGAAGCTGTATATGGGATGCATAACTGGCCAGGAATGGCTGAAGGGCAATTTGCTGTTCATGATACGGCTGTAATGGCTGCTAATGAAACACTCAAAATTTCTATCAAAGGCAAGGGTGGTCATGCAGCAATGCCAGATCAGTGCGTTGACCCTGTGGTAATTGGAGCTCAAATTATTACTGCACTTCAAAGTGTGGTTTCAAGAAATGTTGCCCCTCTTGATTCTGCTGTCGTAAGTATTACAATGCTTGATGCAGGCTTTGTCTCTAATGTTATTCCAAATGACATGAACCTAACTGGCTCTTTAAGATACTTTTCAACAGATGTAGGGAATGAAGTAAAAGCAAAAATTAAGAAAATTGTTGAGGGTATAAGTCACTCAATGGGAGCGACAGCAACGTTCAGTTCAACGCCAAATTATCCAGCAACAGTTAATACCCCAAAACATGCTGAGCTTTGTGCAAATGCTGCAGCAGAGGTTGTAGGAAGTAGCAATGTTTTGAGAAATGAGAAGCCAAGTATGGGCTCTGAAGATTTTTCTTTTTTGCTTAATGCCTCAGAGGGTGCTTATATTTGGATTGGGAACGGGCTAGTTCCTGAGGATGGTCCTGAGGGGGGCTGCATGCTCCACAATACAGAATATGATTTTAATGATGAGATTCTTCCTCTTGGAAGTAGCTATTGGGTGCAACTAGTCCAAGGTATTCTCAAGTAAGTATTTTTTTGATTTTAAGGTTTAATTTATGTTTTCTCATGCGATTGTTAGGGTTCCTGGAAAGAGTCTAATTAATGGATTAAGCGATTCAAAGGATCTAGGATTGCCAAATTATGATAATGCAATTATTCAGCATAAGTCTTATATAGAGGCGCTGAAATCTTGTGGTGTTGAAGTTAATGTTCTTGAGCCTTGTGAACAATACCCAGATTCAACATTTATTGAAGACGTAGCTCTAGTAACTCCAGAGTGCGTAATAATTACGCGCCCAGGAGCTCCAACCAGGAGAGATGAGGTGAGTCAAATAGATTCTGTATTAAGAAAAGAATTTATGAATATTGAATATATTGAAGCGCCAGGAACAATAGAGGCTGGAGATATTATGATGGTGGGCAGTCATTACTATATTGGTTTGTCAGATCGAACTAATGTCGATGGTGCTGAGCAAGCAATTAAACTGCTGCAAAAATATGGTTTAACAGGTTCAACTGTTGAGCTAAATGATGTTCTTCACCTTAAGACTGGCCTTTCTTATCTAGAAAATAATAAGTTAGTAGTATGTGGAGAGTTCCTGAGTAATCCAATTTTTGAAAATTATGATTTTATAGAAATACCACAAGAAGAAAGTTATGCGGCAAACTGTATTTGGGTCAATGAATTTGTAATTATTCCATCTGGATATCCAATATCAAAAGGGAGGATTTCAGATGCAGGTTTTAAAATAATTGAAGTTGATGTTTCAGAATTCAAAAAGCTTGATGGAGGTTTAAGCTGTTTGTCTTTAAGGTACTAGGAAATTCTTAATTTTAATGATTAAGGTTTTAATTTAATCAAATATTTCTTTAATTTCTTCAAACGTTGCGGTTATAGCATGAACATTTGAGTAACCCATTTGTTGAATTGTTAGAGCTGCAAGTGAGGCACGACCTCCACCAGCACAGTGAGTCAATATTAAAGTTTCAGGATTGGGACAATGTTTGCCGATTTTCATTTCAATTAATCCTCTAGAAATATTTATCGAGTCATTGAGACTCAATTCTTCATAATTATTTACTTCACGAACATCAATAATTACAGAATTATTTGAATTTTGATAGAGAAGTTTTGCTGCGTTTGCATCAACACAATTAATTTTTGTTTGAGCATCTGATATTAATTCACCTGCACTTTTGATCATTGAGAATCCCTTAATAGTTAATAAAGTTGTGTTTTAATGTTTGAAGTGACGAATACCCGTAAATACCATTGCTATTCCATGTTCATCAGCAGCAGCAATTACTTCCTCATCACGCATAGACCCACCAGGATGAATAATAGCACTAATTCCAGCTTCTGCAGCAGCATCTATTCCATCTCGAAAAGGAAAAAAAGCGTCTGACGCCATTACTGAGCCCTTGACTTCAAGGTTTTCATCGGCAGCTTTAATGCCAGCAATTTTAGCAGAGTAGATCCTTGACATTTGACCTGCTCCAACCCCGATCGTCATTTGGTTTTTTGCGTAGATAATTGCATTAGACTTTACATATTTAGCAACTTTCCAAGCAAACAATAAGTCGAGCATTTGTTTGCTAGTAGGCTGAATTAAAGATACGCATTTGAGATCAGAAGATTTTAAAATAACTAAATCTTTATCCTGAATAAGAAGGCCTCCAGATATTTTCTTATAGTCAAAAGCATGTTTAGCCTTTTGAAGATCACCACACTCAAGAACCCTAATGTTTTCTTTTTTAGATAGTATAGATTTAGCTTTAGAGCTAATTCTTGGGGCAATGATTACTTCAACAAATTGTTGCTTGGTAATAGATTGAGCTGTCTCTTCATTAAGTTCACGATTAAACGCAATAATTCCCCCAAATGCAGATGTTGGGTCCGTTTGATAAGCACTAAGATAGGCCAAGTGAATATTTTCCCTTGTTGCTACTCCACATGGGTTCGCGTGTTTAATAATAACGCAGCAAGGCTCTTCAAAATCTCGAACGCATTCTAATGCTGCATCAGCATCTGCCAAATTATTGAAGGAAAGAGGTTTTCCTTGGATTTGTTTACTGGAAGAAACAGATGCCTCAGTAAGGTTAGTCTCCTTATAAAATGCAGCACTCTGATGAGGGTTTTCTCCATAACGCATGGTTTGAGACTTTATATATTGCAAATTTAAGGTATTTGAAAACCCGTCTTGTTCACGTCCTAAATAATTTGCTATAGCGCCATCATATTGTGCAGTGTGTTCGAAGGTTTTTAGCGCTAGAGCTTTTCTGGTATCCAATGCAGTATCACCATTGTTATTTAATTCATCTAGAATAAATTGATAATCAGCACTATCAACTATTACAGTTACTGATTCATGATTTTTTGCACTTGAACGTAGCATTGCAGGCCCACCAATATCAATATTTTCAATGGCATCATCGTGGGTACAGTTTGGGTTTGAAATAGTTTGTTGAAAAGGATATAAATTTACAACGACTAAGTCAATTGGACTGATGTTATTTTCTAACATTACAGCTTCATCTTTACCTCTTCGAGCCAAAATTCCACCATGGATCATTGGATTGAGAGTCTTAACACGGCCTGACATCATTTCTGGATAGCCTGTGAAATCCGATACTTCAATTACAGGGATATTATTATCTTTTAGAAGTTTGGCAGTTCCACCCGTGGAAATAATTTCGATATCTAGTGAAGAAAGTCCTAGAGCAAATTCAACTACTCCAGTTTTGTCAGAAACGCTAATTAAAGCTCGCTTAATAGACATCTTTTAAGAATTAAAATTTAGATATTTTAAGGAATTGATTATAAACTCTTACAGGTTATAAAGGCTTACTTTTTTCTTTAGGGTTGCTCTGTTTATGCCAAGGATTCTGGCAGCTTCGCTTTGATTTTGATTGACTTTATCGAGGACAAACTTAATAGTAGCTGACTCAGTTTGTTGGGTAACCATCTTAAAAACTCCATTTGATGTTTCACCATTCAAGTCCGAGAAGTACTTCTCGAGACTATCTTTGATACAATCCTGTAAACCCCTTTGTGTCATATTGAATACAAAAAATCATGAAAAATTGAATATTGTTCAGAGTGATCAGACACTCTATTAATGTTTGGCCAAAATGCTGTCCCTTTTTCTTGGTCAAGGTGCATAGAATACCAAAAAATATGCTTTCTGGATAACTGTGTGCCCATTTTATGTCCATAAAAATCATGAATTTGAAGAATATGGCTCAAGATAAGGGGAATTTTTTTATCTAAAGAAGTCTCTTCTGCTTTGTTTCCAGTCTTTAAAAAATGGTTAACCTGACCAACCAGCCAAGGATTTCCTTGCGTTGCTCGACCAAGCATTACTGCTTCGGCACCAGTGAAGTCTAATACATCTTTAGCTTTTTCTGGGGAGGTGATATCGCCATTTGCAACAACAGGAATTGATACCATTTTGGTAATTTTTTTTACTGTATTAAATTCAGCTTCACCGTTATATTTTTGTGACCTAGTTCTCCCATGAATTGCCAGCATTTGTATGCCAAAATCTTCAGCAATTTTTGCGATAATAGGGGCATTTTTATTTTCTTCATTCCATCCTGTGCGCATTTTAAGAGTAACAGGAATATCAACGGCATTAACGACAGACTTAATAATGTCTTCAACAAGTTTTTCGTTTTGCATTAAAGCTGAACCGGCAGCTTTATTGCAGACCTTTTTTGCAGGACAGCCCATATTGATATCTATAATATCTGCCCCAAAATCAACCGCTTTTCTGGCGGATTCAGCTAATTCTTCTGCCTCTGAGCCTGCTATTTGAATACTAATAGGAGATTGTTCTGACGTAAAGTCTAAACGGTGTTTGGATTTATTTGAATTAAGAAGGTGGTTTTGCATCACGACCATCTCAGAAGTTGTTAGACCAGCACCTTGTGCTCTGCATATCATTCTAAAGGGTTTATCACTCGTACCTGCCATTGGCGCAAGTAAAACTTGTGATGGAAGAGAGTAAGGGCCAATATTCATAAAATTAAAACTTTAAGGTATTTTTTTCGGCTTTCTTTTTTAGGCGTTTTTGTTTCAATTTAGATAAATGATCTACAAATAATATGCCATTTAAGTGATCCATTTCATGTTGTATACAAACTGCCAGCATCTCACTTGCATCAATTTCACACAACTCACCAAGCTGATTAAGCGCACTAACTTTTATTTCATTGGATCTTTTAACACTTTCATAGTAATTTGGAACTGAAAGGCATCCTTCCTCCCATTCAATTTCGCCATTTTTTTCAATTATTTTTGGGTTTATTAGACATAGTGGCTGGTTGCATTCATCTGAAATATCAATGACAATGATGCGCTTATGAAAATTAACTTGGGTTGCGGCTAAACCAATTCCAGGAGCATCATACATAGTTTCAAACATGTCTTTAACTTGCTTCTTGATCTCTGTATTAACGACGTCTACTTCTTTTGCAACCGTCCTTAAGCGCTTATCAGGGTACTTTAAAATGTCTAAAATCATGTTTTAATCATAACAGTGTTATGTATTTTGTTAAGTTGATTTGGATAATCTTGGTTATAGTGCAAGCCTCTGCTTTCCTTTCTTGAGATGGCTGATTCTACAATAATTTTTGATGTTTGAGCTAAGTTTCTTAGTTCAATTAAATCATCAGTTATAGTATAAATTCGGTAATATTCATCAACTTCTTTGTTTATTTGTTGAATTTTTAAATGGGCTGAATTAAGTCGATTATCACTTCTGACAATGCCTACAAAGTTCCACATAATGAGTCTGATTTCAAGCCATAAGTGGGCGATAACTACTTTCTCTTTTGAAGGGGCGACTCTAGAAGCATCCCATTTTGCAATTGAAGGGAATACTTCTTCGAAGATACTGTTATTAATATGCTTGGCGCAAGATTTTGCAAAAACAATGCATTCAAGTAAAGAGTTACTTGCTAATCTGTTGGCACCATGCACACCAGAATGAGCTACTTCTCCAATCGCATAAAGGTTTTTAATATTACTTTGTGCATCTAAATTTGTATCAACTCCACCGCAGGTGTAATGAGCAGCTGGGACAACTGGCAAGGCTTCATTGCATATATCAATGCCTAGCTCATTGCATCGCTGTGAAATAGTGGGGAAGCGTGACTTGATCCATTTGGCATCTTTGAATGAGATATCAAGATAAACGCAGTCATACCCATTAACCTTCATCTCATTATCGATAGCTCTTGCCACAATATCCCTGGGAGCAAGTTCAAGTCTACTGTCATACTTGTGCATGAATTCTTTACCATTCGGTAGAAGTAGTTTTGCTCCTTCACCTCTTAATGCTTCAGAAATTAGAAATGACTTAGCATGTGGATGAAAAAGACACGTTGGGTGAAATTGTGTAAATTCCATATTAGTAATATGACAACCAGCTCGATAGGCCATGGCAATTCCATCGCCAGTTGAGGTGTCTGGGTTTGAAGTATAAAGGTAGGATTTTGATGCTCCTCCAGTGGCTAATATAGTTTTATGGGAGGAAAAAGTACTAACCTCTTTTGTACTCTTATTGAAAACATATGCTCCATTGCAGTTTCCATCATTAACTAGCAAGTCAACTGCTACATATTGCTCAAAAAGTGTAATATTATTTTTTTGTTTAACTTTTGCTAGTAAGTTAACTTGGATTGATTGACCAGTTTTATCAGCAACATGAGCTACTCTTTTTGAACTATGACCACCTTCAGTAGTTAGGTCGTAGCTGTTATTGACGTGTGAAAATTTTACACCAGTATTTTCAAGGTCTGAAATTGCTGAAGGAGCTTGCTCCACCATAAACCTAATACTTTTTTCACTGCCTAAGTTAAATCCAGTATTTATTGTGTCCAAAATATGTGACTCAAAGTTATCTTCTGGGTCAAGCACTGCAGATATGCCACCTTGTGCGTAATAAGAAGAGCCTTCTAATACTTTATCTTTCGCTATTACAGCTATTGAGAGTTTTTCAGACAGCTGAATTGCACTCATCAAGCCTGCAGCTCCAGAGCCTATAATAAGAACATCAAATTGATAATTGTTTGCCATAATTTATTGATACAAAAAAACACAAAATAAAAATTATTAAATTAATTTTTATATATAATTTCGCGTAAGTTAAAAACTACTATATTTAACTTATTTCTCCTTTTAATAGTAGACTAACCCCACTCTCTTATTCGAGGTGGGGTTTTTTATTTTATAAGCCTTTGGTTATTCATTTTGGGTTTAAAAATTATTAGCAACTTAGGAAGTAATGTTAGATTAACAATTACAGCACTCAACATAGCAATCGCCATAAAAATACCAAAATAAATACTCGGAGTAAAGTGCGATAATATTAGAACTAAGAACCCAATTGCAACTGTGGCAGCAGTATAAAACATTGAGATACCAATAGTGCTATGCGTTCTGTACATCGAAGATAAGTAGTCACCATCCTTTAAAACCTCATTTTGAAATCTACTGATGTAATGGACTGCATTATCAATTCCGATTCCAATAGCAATGGCTGCTATAGTTATTGTCATAATATCTAGCGGTATATTTGCTAAACCCATAACCCCTAAGATTAATAGCGATGGAATTACATTTGGCAACACAGCTATAAGTGCAATTGATGCTGATCTAAATATGAATAAAAAAAGTATAAAGATAATTACAAAGACGCTAGTTATAGTCTTTATTTGAGATTCAAATAAACTTTGTAGAAGATTGTTGTAGAGTGAAAATGTCCCTGTGAAATAAAAATCTTCTTGATTAAAGTTAAAGTTTTTAATCAACTCATTATTGATGTCATTAATGAGTTGGTTTCTATTTAACCCTATTGTTGTTTCTTTAATTCTTGCTACTATTCTTATTTGGTCACTATCATCTGATATATGTGGCTTTAAAATCTGTTCTTTAGCAAATTCAGGCATATTATTTTTACCTAAAGTTAACAAAAATCCATTAGGTGTTTTTCCATTATTTGATTTTTTAAGGACCTGCATGAATGTATCAATTGACAAAACCTTTCCAATGCTGGGTATGCCATCAAGGTACTTATGAACCTCATGGAAGTCATCCCTTAAGCTTGAATCTGCCCAATACGCATTTGCAATATCATTAAAAACAATTTCCAATGGAACTGTCCCACCTAGCTCTTTATCAATTAAGTGAAGCCCTTGATAAATCTCTGTATCTTTTTTAAAGTAGTTTATAAAGCTATTCTCTACTGTAAGTTTACTTACGCCAATAAAAGCAATAATCATAGTTACAATGAGAGTTACTAGTATTCGCTTACCAAACTTATCTGTAATAATTGCAAATTTTTCTAATACTAAGAATTGATCTGGATGACTTGCAGTTATAGGTTTTGGTAGAAGCATCGTAAATATTGCAAAACTAATAAATGATAATACAAAAGCTATCATTACTCCTATACTCATCATTAAGCCAAAGTCAATTACAGGTTTAACATTACTTGTAGTTAATGAAACAAATGCAGCTATAGTTGTAATTACGGTGAAGGTGCATGGTTTAATCATTTCTGTCAAAGTCTGCTTTGTTAATTCTGAAGACGTTGCATCAGGATTATTGCTCGATATTTCTCTATAGCGAACCACTAAATGAATAGTTACAGATAGGGTCATAACAAGAAGAAGAGAGAAAAAATTTGCTGAAATAACGGTAACTTTCCAGCCAATAGCGCTTATTACTCCAGTCATGAAAAGAGCGCCAATAATACTAATCATTATTGGAACTGCAACCCATCGAATTTTATGAAAAAAGAATGCTAGCATTATGGACATTGCCAAAATAACAGCAAGACTAAATACTATTAAATCACTTTTGATATATGCAATTGCATCATTTCTTATCATTGGAACTCCACCCAAGAATAAGCTTGCTTCATTTCGATATTCATTCATCGTTAAACGTATGTCTTCGATTATTACTTTCAAAGTTTCTTGATTAATTAATATTTCTGGATTGTCAGTAGCAAGTGGAATTAATAACGCCGTTGTTTTTAAGTCTGTGCTAACTAGGTTATTAGCATAAAGTGGGCTATTTTTAAATTCATTTTCAATGTAAGACAGTTCTGCCTTGCCATTGTCAATTGTATAAACATCACTCGCAAGTTCAATAAGAGAAAGAGGTGGGGATTGAAATAGAGAAACGTCAAGTATTGATATTACTGAATTAATACCTTCAATATTGAGTAAGTCATCTCTTAAGGAGCGCAGGTGAGATATCTGTTTAGTGCCAAGTATAGTTTCTTCATTAGCCGTGTAGCTAATTACTAACGATTCATCAGAGCCAAAAGTTTTTTGGGTATCAAAATAAAGTTCTAGGTTGTTATCACCCTCTAGTGATAATGATTCTGAGGAGGCATCAAGTGAGAAATTTTGAATTTGTAGAAATGTTGTTCCAATAACAATTAAAAACAGAGCTAAAGACCATGCTGGCTTCTTAATTAAGAAATTCAATAAAGAATTAAGCATATCTGCCTAGTTCAAGTTAAAAGGTAAATTTGACAGATGGCTCAGAACCTCTCATGATGTCTAAATGCGTTTCAAAAAGGGATTTGGAGTGCCATTCATTTTCATTTAGACGAGTAACAAGAGTTGCATGCATTTGGTTTTTTGATCCAACAACTACAAATAATTTTCCACCTAAATTTAGAAGTTTTTTTAAGTCTTTATTAATTTCAGGAAGAGCACATCCTAGAACAATTGCATCAAACTGTCCATTCTCAAAATTAGAAGTTAGAAAGCTTTCATGCTTAAGGGTTATATTGCTTAAATTAAGTTTATTAATCTTACTTTTTGCTAAAGCATGTAAGTCTTTATCAGCATCAATACTTATAACTGAATTTGATAGTAAAGATAGTACGGAGGTAAAGTAACCGCTTCCAGTGCCAACTTCTAGAACATTTTCATGGCCTTTTAGGTCAAGGCTATCTAGAATCCTACCCTCAATTTTTGGTGAAAGCATTTTGCCTACCTTATTAAGAGGTATTTCAATATCAGCAAATACTAACTTCTGATATTCTTCTGGAACAAAGTTTTCACGTGGGGTATCTGTTAATGCTTGATTTGCTCTCACATTGAGACCACCCCAAGGCCTTACTTGCTGTTCAATAACATTTTTTCTAGCTTGTTTAATATCCATATTTCACCTATTTTTTCTTTCTTGGCGGCATCAAATCTGTAATTGTACCTTCAGCCATTTCAGCTGCAAATGCAGTCGTTTCTGAAAGAGTAGGGTGTGCATGAATCGTTAAAGCAATATCGCTCATATCACAACCCATTTCAATGGCTAAAGTAGCCTCAGAAATTAAATCACCAGCATGATTTCCACAAATACCCATGCCTAGAATCTTACCTGACTCAGCATCAAATAAAGCCTTTGATACACCTTCACTTCTTCCAATACTCAAGCTTCTTCCAGATGCAGCCCATGGAAACACACCTTTATCAAACTTAACTCCAGCTTCTATGAGTTCTTTTTCAGTTTTGCCAGTCCATGCTACCTCTGGATCTGTATAAGCGACTGAGGGAATTGTAAGAGCATTAAATCCAGTTTTTTTGCCACTAATTACTTCTGCTGCAACTTTAGCTTCATGAGTGGCTTTATGAGCAAGCATTGGTTGTCCAACAATATCTCCTATAGCAAATATGTTATCAACATTAGTTTTCATTTGATTATTTGTAGCAATAAATCCACTTTTATCAATATTAACGCCAGCTTTTTCAGCATCAATTAATAGGCCATTAGGGGTTCGCCCAACAGCAACTAAAACCTTGTCAAATGTGTCTGACTCTGGAGCATCTTTACCTTCAAACTCAACTTTTATTCCTTTTTTTGCTGCAGTCATTTTGGTAACTTTAGTGTTTAAAAAGACATTAGCATAAGTCTTTTTTATTTTTTTAAATAATGGAGTAACAATATCTTTGTCTGCCACAGGAATAATTTGATTGCCAAGCTCAACCATAGTAATTTCACTTCCAAGGGCATCATAAATTGTAGCCATTTCGAGGCCAATAATGCCACCACCAACAACCAGCATTCTTTTAGGTATGTCATCCAACATCAGGGCATCTGTGGAGTCCATTACTCGCTTGTCCTCGAATGGAAACATTGGAAATTTCGTTACTCTTGAGCCTGTTGCAATAATACATTGCTCAAATTCAATGACTTCATCAGTCCCATCAAGTGCCACTTGATTCTTTGAAAGAAATTTTGCATAGCCCGTAATTACTTTGACTTTTCTTGCTTTAGCAAGGGCTTGAATGCCACCAGTAAGCTTACTTACTATAGCTTCTTTATTTTTTCTAACACCATCAATATCTATTTTAGGGCTTTTAAAAGTAACACCAAGTTCATTTGCATGCTTGGCTTCGTTGATTACTTCAGCAGTATGAAGAAGTGTTTTAGAAGGAATACAGCCCACATTTAAACAAACCCCACCAAGAGTTTTATGACTTTCAATTAAGGTAACTTCATTACCTAAGTCAGCCGCACGAAAAGCAGCTGTGTAACCGCCTGGACCAGATCCAATAACTAAAACTTTAGTTTTAATCATAATAACATCTCCATAATATTGCTAAGAACTTGATTTAGTTCAGCCATAAACTTCGCTCCCTCTGCACCATCTATAACTCTGTGATCATATGAAAGTGCGAGTGGAATCATTGCCGTAGGCTCAAAAGAAGTCCCATTCCAAACTGGCTTTATTTGTGTTCTAGAGACTCCTAAAATTGCAACTTCAGGTGAATTAATAATTGGCGTAAATTGGGTCCCACCAATTCCACCTAAGCTTGAAATCGTAAAGCCCGCACCTTTCATTTCGCTTGCCTGTAATTGACCCTCTCTAGCTCGTGAAGAAATATCAGCAAGTTCTTCAGCGAGTTCAACTAATGATTTTTTACCCACATCTTTTACAACTGGAACCAGCAAGCCATTTGGCGTATCAACTGCAATACCAAGATTAAAGTATTTTTTTACTATTAAATTTTCACCACTCTCATCTAAAGAAGCATTAAAGTTTGGATGACGTTTTAAAACTTGAACGACAGCCTTCATAATGAAAATTAGGGGACTTAATTTAATATTTCTTTCTTTTTGATGTTTGCGAAATTTCTCTAATTGCTCAATATTGACTTCATCAAATTGAGTGACATGAGGTATTGAGCTCCAACTACTTGAGAGGTGTTTTCCAGATATTTTCTTAATTCTAGATAATGGAACTACCTCTACTTCATTACCAGTATCTCCATTAATAACTATTTGTTTTACAAAAGACTTTAAATCTTCCTCTAAGATCCTGCCTTTTTTACCTGTACCTTTAATCTTTGATAAGCTAACTCCAAGTTCTCTTGCTAACTTTCGTATGGAAGGAGAGGCGTGAGAATTTGAATCAGTATTTAAAGAAATTTCTTCTTTAGGGTCTTCAGTTATTGAGCTTGAAACACTTGGTTCTTCAATCTCAATATGTGAACTACCCGTTGCTTCTGAATTGCTAGGAGCAGCTGTTTTATTTGAAGCTTCTTCTTCAGGTTCAGAATCACTCTCAATGGTGAGAATGAGCTCGCCTTTAGCTATTTTATCTCCAACTTTTACTTTAAGACTGGCTACCTTTCCTGGAAAGGGCGCAGGGATTTCCATTGTAGCTTTGTCAGTTTCTAATGTAATAAGACTGTCATTTTCATTGACAGTATCTCCAACTTTCACTAAAACTTCAATAACATCAACAGAGTCAAAATCACCTATATCTGGTAACTCGACATTTTTTTGGGTTGGCATATAGACTATTAAATAGCTTTGTATTTTAAGCCTGTAATTATCCCAAATTTAGCTTGTGAAGTGCGATAAATATGAAAATAAATTTACATGTCAAAACTAATTTATTTTTATATAATAAGTTAATTATTTTTTTATAATCTAAGTAAGATAATTTTATGACATTAGCACTTTCCACAGATAATCTAACCAAAATATATTCTAATAATCTTGAGGCACTGAAGGGTGTAAATCTAAGGGTAGAAAAGGGTGATTTTTTTGCACTTTTAGGTTCTAATGGCGCTGGAAAAACTACTGCAATTGGAATTATTTCAGGCTTGCTAAAGAGCACCTCTGGTGAGGTAAAGATAAATGGTCTAGATCAAAATAAACATGCAAATGAAGTAAAAAAAATGATTGGCTTAATGCCTCAGGAGTTTAACTTTAATCCCCATGAGCCTAATATGGAAATTCTTATGAACCAAGCTGGTTACTTTGGAATTTCTCGCGCAGAAGCTAAAATTCAAGCTGAAGTTCTTTTGAAAAAGATGGAGTTATGGGATAGACGATTTGATGTTGCTCAATCCCTATCTGGTGGTATGAAAAGGCGACTGATGCTGGCTCGAGCATTAATGCATAAACCAAGCATATTAATTCTAGACGAGCCAACTGCAGGAGTTGACGTTGAAATTCGTAAATCAATGTGGGATTACTTAACTCAGCTTAATAAAGAGGGCATGACAATTATATTAACCACTCATTATTTGGAAGAGGCAGAATCTTTATGCAGGAATATTGCAATTCTTAATGATGGCGATCTTGTTGAGCAGACTAATATGAAGAAGCTTCTTTTAAAAGCAAAGAGGCAAGTACTAATTCTAGACACTATCGAAAAATTGACAAACAATGTTTCTATCACTAATTGTGATTGTGTAGTAATAGATGACACTACTTTACAGGTTGCACAAGGAGAAAATACTTCAATCTCAGATGTAATTTTAAGTTTGTCAGCTCAAAATATTAATGTGTCCCACCTTCGTAGTTCACAAAATCGCTTAGAAGCTTTATTTTTATCAATTACTAGTTAAATATTATTATGTGGATTGCTTATAAAACCATTGTTACAAAAGAGATACTAAGATTTGTAAGAATTTGGATTCAAACGATAATTCCTCCAGTTATTACAACCTCACTCTATTTACTAATATTTGGTGGTTTAATGGGTGGGAGAATTGGTCAAATGCAGGGCGTTGATTATCTGGATTTTATAGTTCCTGGAATCATTCTTATGACGGTAATTATGCAATCTTATGCGAATACAGTTTCCTCATTCTTTATGACTAAATATAATAATAGCTTTGAAGAGTTATTAGTTTCTACAACTCCTAATTGGGTGATTTTATTAGGATTTGTGAGTGGCGGTGTTTGCAGGGGGTTAACTATTGGTCTTGCAGTAACCTTTACAATATCATTTTTTGTTGAAATTCAAATTCATAGTTTTATAGTTATAGGTATCACCTTTCTTATAACGTCTGTTATGTTCGCTTTAGCTGGCTTTATAAATGCAGTTTTTGCAAAGACTTTTGATGATATTTCAATCGTTCCAAATTTCGTTTTGCTTCCATTAACTTATCTTGGTGGTATGTTTTATAGTATTGATATATTGCCTAGCTTCTGGAGGAGTGTGTCAATTTTTAATCCAATTTATTATATGATGGATGCTTTTAGAATGGGATTTTTAGGCATTGGCTCTGTTGAATTATGGAAGGCTTTTTTAGTGCCTTGTATTATGATTATTATTTTGGCATTAATCGCTAATAGGCTTTTAAGTCGAGGTGTTAGTATAAAGACAGAATAGGCAGAATGCTCTACAGACCCTATTGCGAAAAGGTTTTAAAGTATTTGTATATTAAATGTATATTAAAAGTATTAATATAACCCCTCACACACATCTAACGAAATTTGGACTTTAATTTAAGTTAACATATAACCATATTTTTTTAGGAGAGACTAATATGGCTCGATCAAAACATGTGGATTTAAATGTTCTAAGCTTCTCAATCTATGCGATTGCCATTATCACATCAGGTGCTTATCTGGGTAACTTAATCAATATGGGGGTGGTACATGCGGCTTTCTGGTTAACCTTAGAGCCAGTTGCATTCATGAATGACTTCGCAGGTAAATTTGATTTGCTTTTGATGACTCTGCCATTAACGTTTTTACCTAGCTTACTTGCAATAATTGTTGCTATCTGGATCACACGGAAAACTATACTCGCTCGAAATTATTGGCTTTGTGCGCTTGTTCTATCTTTGATCGGGCTTGGCCTATCTGCTGTCTACTTTATACCAATGAATAATGGGTTTGTTGCGCAATCATTTACACCAGAAGAGGCTCGTGTAAATCTTGAATTCTGGTACAACTTACATTGGGTCCGAGTTGCACTATCTGCTGTGTCTTGCCTGTTTACGCTCTTGGCATTCAAAGCTACGGTAAATGCTCACCACCAAATAATCCAAAGTTAGAATTGGTAATGGCAATTCAAAACCTTATGTAAGGTTTGAGATGTAATGGTCGAATGAGGTCAATGAACTTAGTTACACATTAATTAACCCTCCCTCGCACATCAAACGAAATTTTAAATATAATATCGAATTCATTTTTAAATACTTTTTAACTAATGAATCTAAAAACAGAGAGTATTAATAAAAATTTTAGTTCTTTTGCAAAACTACTGCATTGGGGTTTTGTATTATTATTTCTTTATGGTTTACTAAAGCAAATAGACAGTATTAATCAATTAGAAGACGATAATCTATTAATGTTCGAAGTAATATTTGCTTTAGCATTTTTATTATTACTCATTATTCGTTTTGTTTATATGAAAACCACCCAACAATCATCAATACCAGATCACACACCTAAATCTCAAAAGTTAGCAGCTAAAATTGTTCATTATGGAATGTATATATGCCTTGCATTGATTCCATTTTCTGGATTAATAATTGGCTGGTTATTTTGGTTAGATTTAAAGGATGGGTTTTTGATTAATTTAGTAATTGGTATTCATGAATTTGCAGTATCAATTATCTATTGGCTTATTGGATTCCATATTGTCGCTGCAACTTATCATCGCTTAAAAAAAGACGGAGTTTGGTCCTCAATGGTGCCGTTTTGGAAGGAATAGACTGAGAAAAACTACTCAATTAAATGTGAGTCAGTTCTGACCTTCTTTTAAATAAAAAATGTATATTAAAGTGTATATTAACGAGAACTTTAGCCCACTACCTAAAAGGAAAAATAGTCATATGTATATTAAATGTATATTAAAGATATGTTGTACCTATGCGTTTTAGTAGGGAAGTGAGTATAAAGACCTGTCTCTTATACACATCTCCGAGCCCACGAGACTAAGGCGAATCTCGT